>Ga0307513_10006979_pt1 | contig 14688 bp, 18 predicted proteins | sample 15_EM_MG_FD_202174 | JGI IMG/M metagenome (GOLD analysis project Ga0307513, IMG submission 202174) | Populus trichocarpa ectomycorrhiza microbial communities from riparian zone in the Pacific Northwest, United States - 15_EM | ecosystem: Host-associated > Plants > Roots > Unclassified | place... | reverse complement strand
AAATCGGGCCATGTCAGCCAACAACGAGAGTGGCACCAAACGGAAACAGCCTACTTTGACCTCTGCGATTTCGCCGATCTTCCAGCTGTATTCACCATGGAGGACACCGGCCTTGGTGCCCGCCCGGATGATGCGAGTGTTTTCGTCCACGAGCTCCGACTCGATCTGCTGGACCATACCGCAGCCGATACCACAGGTATGTGCACTCTTTTTTCCCTCTGCGCTTAGCACAACGCTGCGGACAACTTGAATCGTGGTACTATCGACCAACGACTGCAGCATCTGCTTGTGCGGCGTCCTTAGTGTCACATTGATAGGGAAACAGTGCGCTGCTATTGCCTGAGCCGTTTTGGAAATGGACACCTGTTCGCGAGGCAGTCAATCATTGCAGCAGTAGCAGGGGGACAAGATCCAAGAACATACCAACACTCGCATTCCGTCCTCTACCTCTGATATTGGCCGCGCCTCTGTCGTCTTCCAGTTCCCGTTGCATTCGAGACCGAATCGCTTTGCGTCCATCAACGAAATGCGCGGCCATAAGAGGGCGGATGGGGTGGGGTGGGACTTGGGGAGGTAATGGACAGTGGTACTGAAGCTGTTCAAGGATGTTAGCAGGCGTCGCCTCTCGAAAGAATGGCGCTTACTTTTCATTTGGCCATAAGCTCGATTTGACGACTTGGACAAGGATCCGATATCGCACGTTGCACTCCATGAGGGGGTGTATAGCGCGAAACGTGGGTGGAAGGGGCTCATCACCGTTTTGGACCGTTGCTGGGAAGACGAACTCGAAGGGATAGCTCTGTGGAGTGATGACCCGAGGCTGGTGCTTTCCTTTCGTGTAAAGCACCTGTCTGAGATTGAGAATGGGCTTGAATGATCTACCGGTAGGCATTCCATGCTGGGTTATTGCGGTCTGCGCGATGCCGTCGAGCTGGAGGCACGGTGAGTCTGGACAACGTCGCATACAACGAGATAAGACGGATATACATTGACGACAACACTCTCAACCCAGGTGTGCTTTTTGAGGATGAGGGTACCCCGTACGGTGCCACCCTTGCCATAACTCGCAATGTCGAAACCGGTGACCTTTGGGCCAAGAGAGATCTCGATATTACCACTGCGATACCGGTATTCCACGGTATCACAAGTTTGGGATACGTTCGAATGCGTGGTGGTTCCGGTGCTACTTGTGTTTGTGCGGGTTATTCTAATACTCGGATAGGCTGGAGGAGGTTGGGAGGCTTCAACGAGGACTTCTGAGCTCGATGCGTCCTGTGAATACAAGGGAGGACCCAACAACGAAGGCTCTGGTGTATATTCTGGAGGGCGAGTCGGGAGGGGAGAGGAGTTCATGACGGAGCTGGAGGGACGGGAAGAAGGACGAGAGGGCGTGAAGCGAATGATGCAACTAAATGCGGCCAACAGGCAGTTCCAGTTGCCAGTCGCACGACCGAGTCATGTATGGTCCCTGAGCTCGGTTGACTGTTAGTAAGCTGCGGCAGCTGACCTCAGTTCTGTTCGCTTGTCTGAATTCCTTGCCCTTATCTATCTTTTGATCGGTGGTAATTGTGTTGGAAACCCAACCCCTCGTTATTCAGCCCGAGTGACATGCCGCAGGCTGGGCCAGTAGTGCCAGTGTGCGAGCGCTCGTTCGGACGAGGACGACCGCGGGCGATGCACGAACGTTCTCGAATGCGCACACAGCAGCACGATAATCCTACCTAACCGATTCTCGACCGATCTACCTGGCCTTTCGGCGCCGTGTTCTTCTCTCTCATTCAAACGCTGCCACTAGAACCCTCTTGGAGTAAATTGCGAGGAGCTTCTTTGCAACTTCGAACATCCTTCACGTCGTTAACCATAACTTGTGCACAGCTGGGGTGCTTACATTGGACGGGTCTCCACTCTTGACTCTACTTGCTACCGTTTTTCCGGTTGCACCGTAATTGTAAATGTCCCACGCTGCTTGGACCGATTCCTGTGTACGTCACAGGTCCTGTGACACGATCAGCCGAAAGTCGGCACAAATCTCAATGACGCACTGCCAGAATCCCAGGGAAAAGAGCAAGGTAGCCCTGCCAATTCATCTAAAAATTTCTTGTGGCCTCCATGTCATGGAACGGAACTCTTGTGACACCATGGACTGGTTGGAGTAGCACCCTCATGCGCTGTTCCGCTCGAATATTGGCCCTACCGAGTCGGCAGCGAAGAGAATAAGCATTTTGGCCACGTTAGATACAATGGATGCAACAGACGCAGCGGGCTAATCAAAGGGCGGGCAAACAACACATGCCGAGGGGTCGTGTGCTATTGTTACTGTGTGCTCTTCTCTCATCTCTCAGAGAGAACTAGCTTACTCCATCTGGCTTCACTCACAACCTAGTTTATATTATACTCAAAATGGATGATTCTCACTTGGCAGGCACTCAGGAGAATAGATTATACAGGCACTTGGCCGGCCTGCTCAGCATGCTTGGCCATCGGTCAATCCCTAACCCAGGCCTCTCTGATAATCCTAGTCGGTGTTGTCCCCTGCTCCAAACGAAATATATAAAAATCACTAGAGGCATGCATGCCTTACAATAGAGTGGCAATTGTTGCTGAATATTAAAAAGGGATAATCATCACCATAGCTACGTCAGCCTGCACAGCAGGCACAGGCTCACCACCTTTTCAGCGTCGTTACCGGTGTCCCTGTATGACCAGAATATGCATATGGACGTACCGGGTAGATCGCGCTTCATCCTGCGGGGCTGCAAGCCTCACTCAGGCTCAGTCTGCGCTCAAGAGACCCTAGATTGCCGGTTTTGATCAACTTTTGTGTCATGGCGTCTTGCTTTTATTCGTTCCTCTTGTACACATGAAAAATAAGTTGCGTTTATGGCCCATTTTCCCCTCTAATCGTCTTTTTCGTGCTTCCCAGCCCCTTTCAGTCGCAGTACGTCTTCGTTGCCCCTTGTACTTTTTAGGAGAGCTCAGGGACCCTCGGAATCGTCGGTTCTGGCCACTCCTGCAACGCGGTATGGCATAGACCAGACGCTCTCGCGACTTGCATATCAACGGACAGCCACGAACCTTGCTGCTCACGCGACTTAATATCTCCTCCACGGACGGTATAGTCATAAATTATCAACGGACGGGCATTTACTGCATCGTTCTCGCAACCCTGCCCGCATCCAACACCACCCGCCCTGATCTCTCGTCCTTCTGCACGCGTTGGCCTCACTGCACGCGTTGAACTTCTATTGATTTGTCTATTTGATTCACTACCCACATGCGCCCTTTCATTTTCCCACTGCACGACATCCTCCTGTGCATCCTTCCTTTTCACCCTTTCCATTTCCAGGTGGTGGTCCCCTATCACATGTATCTAATGTGTAAGTTGCCTTTCGTGTCTGAGACATTTGACATTTCTACGGACCGTGGGTCTTTGCCAGTGTATGACATTTGGAAGCTTGGACAGATTATAGTGTCATAATCGTGTGAGAGATGAGTACCACACATTGACAAGATTCCAAGTGAGTACATACCAACCCAGCTGTGGATTCAATGCGTGGGGCTGGGAATCTCATGATTTCCTGATTTGGTAGGTCCTCACATTTCTATTTTGGCGTTCATTCTGTATTCTGAGCTCTTGCTTTTCTCAACAAATAATAAGACCTTTTTACATTCATCCGATATTTCTCTGTGGCACGTAGGACCCCCCAGTCTCCTATTATGGCTGTTAGAACCGTTCATACTATGCGCACTAATGTGTTGGTGGACTAGTGGTGCTTGCAACACCCATGAAGCTTTCCCTCATTCCCATCTCCACTCACCTTCATTCTGCCACCTGAGATTTGATGGCTAGATTATCCACCCCTCACACCTTTCCTTTCTATCCAATTCCCAAGCCACAAATGCTTGATATGCGTATGGAGAAAGAAACAGAGACCCATAATCCAAGGTTATCATTATCAAGCCCAGCATACCACACTTGCGCCATTCAGAACGCTGTCCTTTCACCAGATGGAGTTTTGCATCCTAGTCTCTTTTGAGGGTCCAATATTACAGCGCGGAGTGTCAGGATGCTGAAGTACCATGCGTGAGGAGATGAATCTATAGGTCTAAGTGCATCTCGCACCTCGACCATTCAAAGCCGGGGGCCCTCAGGCCCTGCTAAGCCTAGTAAAATTACCCCCTGATGAGGTCCGCCGTCCCGTCAGCATCTCGCCCGCCACCTCTCCGTCCTCATGGTGCGTGTCACGGAAAGCACCCGGACAATTCAATACCTGACTAGGTTTGCACACTCGTGGACGCCCTTTGCGCGAGCTTCTTTGGTCGCGATATTTCTTGTATGCACTATAAGATCGTCTGAAGAAAAATATAGAAATTTATTGTACAATTTACGTTGTCTAGAGACTCTGGGAGGAACTCGCAAATTGCCAAAGCTGACGGCCGTCAGCTTTCGTTGGCTCAAACAAAATATCACGAGTGGAGCTGGCACCGTGGTATACATTCAGAGAGCACAGGAGGAAATTTGCGCAAATTTTCGAAATAAGGCCCCTATTGTGTGATACTCCGACGTGCACGGCTAGATCACCGTCACTGTCCTCACGTCAGCTTCTGTTTATTGCTTCAGGACGGGCCGTCATCATCTGCCGTCCGCTTCTGGATGGCCTGTCATCCTGGTGAAGACGCACCGTCCTCTTCAGTATGGACAGGGTGTCACCTTTCTCAGACAATATCAGGACACGTCCAGATGCGTTGTCACCTTGCACAGTCATGCTGAGGACAGGTCATCATTGACCATCCTCTTCATTGTGACTGCGTGTATCGACACGTCTTGATATGCCGTCTTCTTGAAGACCCGCTGTCATTGAAATCTCTTCGTCGATCTGCTCCAGACCTCCAACCTCGCAACGAGAGATCAAGTGATTAATAACATATAGCCCCAGGTATCACCAGTGTGAGTAGTAGCCGTCGCCTCCATGGCTTCATCGTAAGCCATGGAGGAGACGGCTCGAATATACCAAGAAGCTGATGGCTCCTATGATCGACCAGCGCCACCTACCAACAAGACCTCGGAGTGGCTTGAATGGAAGAAGTCCAAACGCACGGCATGTGGCGTTATTATGGCCACCGCCGGGGAGCTCCATGCTGAGATTATCCTCCGGGGGAAGCCCTACGACATGTGGACGGCAATCGAAGCACAGCACCTTCAACGTAACGCGTCTCTGCGCCACGAAGCATGGATGCAGTTCCTGGTCCTACGCAAGAAGACCAAGGAGACGTATGTCGACTATTACCACCGCGTCGAAAGCGCGCAGGACCAGGAACTGCATCACGTTGGAGGTGCTGTGCTTTGATTGCCGTCCACATGTCGTAAGACTTCCCCTTGTTCCGGAGGATAACCTCAGCATGGAGCTCCCCGGCGGTGGCCATAATAATGCCACACGCCGTGCGTTCGGTGGCGCTGGTCGATCATAGGGGCCATCAGCCTTCTTGGTGTTCCGGGATATGGCGGTCTGTGAACAAATTCCCGTAATAGGAGGTGTGGCTGGGTACGCCATAATTGTGCCAGTCAGCATGGCCTACGGACCCCAACTGAAGGGGCGAAATCTAAAAAGGAGAAGAGAAGAAATCAGGAGAAGTAAGACGCTGGTAACGTCTTACTACAGTGTTGCGATGGTATGGCTGGCTTATCAGGGCCAGAGAGGCCCCGGATAATTGGGAGTGCCTTTCTATACCATTTATGACAATATTCTTAGAGCGCTTGTTCGATTCGGACGCAAACTTGGACGAAGCCCGAAGGAGTGGGTAGTGGTCTTGAGTACAAGATCGTTGTATTGGAAACAGTATTCGCACGCTTCGGTCGTCAGAGCGTGTACAAACAGTAACACATGAACACAATATGCAAGGGTCCCAGAACATCCCACAATGGGGACTACATGGAGCGTCGAATGAGTAGGCATGTCGGCGTATAGATGAGGATGATCAGGTGAAGTACTGTAACAGCGGGACGGCACGAAAGACATGCGAGATGCTATGAGCGAGTCAGGAGTCCGGAATCCAGCCATGAATGGAACGGAACTGTAATCGTTACTAAAGAAAGAAAGAATCGGGGCCGTCGGAGCAAGCGGATTGACGTCAAGATGAATGATGATAAGTGTCGGATACAGTCGATGAAGCAGCATAACCATGAGTGCATATGCATGTGGTTTAGGTTGGAAAAGCAGGGGAGTGGTGATGATTTGCGGAGAGGTAAAATAATTATGTGCGAGTGACGATCCTCGTAGCGCCGAGGACCAGTCTCTCAAGCACATGCCACACAGCCGTGACAGAGGTAGGCGGAGCACCGCCGCCAAAACCCTCCCCAACCACGCCAACCATAGCATTCGCACTAGTCCACAACGCTCTATCGGCGTAAATAGGAGATCCTGGAGCAACGAGACGATCTGTCATGGTACCATTGCCGAGATGCATAAGCGCAACCGCAGAGCACGCGCCAAGGGCGGCGAATCCGACGGCGTAGACGACATTGCCCATAGAATCAGCCGACCGGCCACCGGCGCCTCCTGGACGACCAGCAGAGCCACTGGTGTCTCCGCCTAACACATAGGTGTTGTAGATATTATAGAACTTGCGCTTGCCACCCTCGACGTAACGTCGTGCATAATCACGGCGACTGAGACGACCATGCTTCGTCGATTGCTCTATGATCTTGTCGATGACAGCGCACTCCACTCCCAGCTCTCTTTTGAGTGCGGCCCAATCCTCCACCGTATCCTGAGAGACACCCTTTGGTAAAGGCCCGAGCTCTTTGACGCCATGCCACTTGCGGAGGACGTCTAAAGTGGCACGATCTTCGCGAGTGGTCGATTGTTCGAGCTCGGAGAGCGCATAGGAGGGTGGCTCATCCCAAGGGTGAAGGTGCTGGTGGAAAAGACGATGAGCGGTGGACGTCGATGCAGCAAGACGTTCTTCCTCTTCGCTGAGGCTACTCTTGCGCCTTGACTTATCCTCCTCGGGATCGGTTTGGACTTCGGCAGAAACGCGCAAGACCTCCTTGGGTGGATCGGTCTGCGTGAACGAATCGGAGTGCAACCCCTCCGAGTCGTACTGAGTCATAGCGTCGATATAATCTAGGAGAGAGGTTTGCTGCACTATGTCCCCTTTCTTGCCTCTTCCTCCGGGAACCTGCATCGAAAATTAGAAGACAAAGGACAGTAAAAAGGAAGGGCGCACTCGTTTCTTGATGATGGTAGTGTGGTATATCTCTTCACCAGCATCATCTTCGGCGCTTGCGCTGCCCCCATCTTCCTGGGAAGCGCCTTCGCGGATGGCGGTTTGCCTGAGCATTCCGCGCTGGAACTCGGATCCGAGACTGCGACTGAGAGTGGGAGGCCGGCTGCTTGGGGCAGAACTTCCAGAGAGCGAAGACAACTCTTGATGGCTTAATCGTAATTCGTCGAGTTCAAAACGCAAGCGGTCGATTGTTTCCTTTAGCATGGTGTTGTCCTGCTTCTGAGTGTTTAGCTCATCTTCAGCCGCTCGAGCACGCTGGAACGATTCTTCGAGAAGGTTGATCTGCCCCTCGAGGACTTCGCGATCTTGTGCGGCCTTCCGACGAGATTAATATCGAAACTGTCCCGTTCAATGCAATACTAACCTTCTCGAGTTCATGGGCATGGCTGAATTCGCGAGCTTCAGCCTCTCGGAGCTCATTGTCACGAAGTCGAAGCTGCAGTCGGTACTTCTCTGATTCGGCGATTTGGTCGGTATACTGCTTCTTGAGTGTTTCGTGGGTGCTACGGACACTCTCTAGAGCACGCTGTAACTTGTTGACTTCAGCCTCGAGGTTGTTGATTGCGGTGATGTGGTTGCGCTATTTGCCTGACGTATCAGTATTTGGAAATTGCAGCAAAGGCGCCAACAGTACCTCTTTTAGGCGTAACTCCTTCTCCTCACGAGTTTTGATTGACAAATCCTCGGAGCGACGGTCAAGCTTCGTCTGCAAGTCAACGATTTCCTGTTCGCGAGCGGCGAGATCATCCTGCAAATGCTTCTCCACCTCGGCGTTGCGGCGTTGCGTTTCGTTGAGGTGCTTTTGCAGTGCTGCTAGGCGCTCATCTGGGTCGGTGAGTGAGGCGAGGGATGCAACCGACAGCCGTTCGGGCACGATGTGGGCGTCGTCCTCGTTTTCCTCGGCATCGTCATCACTCTCTAGGTCGCGGTTCGGAGCGGACCTTTGGCGAGGCCAGAGCAATTTGGCTTTGTTGTCATCAGGTGAGGACGAGTGAGACATGCCCATTGGTGCGGACGATGCAAAAAGGGACGACTCGTCGATTGTAGCACGGTCTGGTGGAGAGCCATAGTGGTGACTGTCCAACGACTGGTGACGCCCATGGATAGGAATAGGCCTCGATCCTTGACGACTAGGCGGTCGGCTCCTGGTACCAGGAAGCTCGGCGTGTGAATCCTTCGGCGAGACCGGATCGGAGGGAGCACGGCTACGACGTCCACTGTGTGGTGGGTTGCTCTGAAGAACACTTTTGGGTGAATTACACTGTGCTCCGGAGTGAATGACGTACCTCCGTGTCGCTACCAACCTGGGAATGCGCGTCGCTACGCCTTCGCTTAGAGGCAGGTACGGGGCGCCTCTGGTTCCAACTAGACGGTGGATCAATTGGCTTGGCACGGCGCCGATTTTTGCCGTCGAATGCGGAGGGCGGATGGCTACTGTCACCATTGTTGCGCTGGTATGAAGTAACGACAGAGTCACGGCTCGATGAGCGTGAATCAAAGTGATTGTAGTCTCTGCTGTGATCTCGCCCTCTTTGCGCCGGGTCTTCGTCATCCTCGTCTCCATACCACTCTGTTGGTGAGGGGTCCTGAGGTGATTGACGAGTGGGGGAACCAGGTGGAGAACGAGCTGCCTCAAAGTGGTCTGGGTTCCTTCCCGTCACATGTAGAAGCGTTTGGAAGACGACTTCCGGTGTGAGTCGGAACTGAGGCTGAGCATCGGCGAACTTGTGAACTGCTACGATCTGCTCGGTGGTGAGAGCAGGCATCCCAATCTCTCCTAAGAAGGTATGGAAAACGGGGAGTACTTCTTCAATGGCAATTGTGGGGATGTTATTCTCGTCGTACTGGCAGCCAGGTTGCTGTTCGAAGAGCTCGAAAAGGCGTTCATGGAGCTCTGCTATCGAGTCTCTGTCATTTCTATCTGTCATTTTATCCTGTTGATAGGGCAAAGGCGTTAGAAATGGGGGCAACAAGGATGAGTGGCATGAGCAAACAGGCGGCACGAAAAGTCCACGTGTTGGGGTAATGAGGGTGAAAAGGACGTACTACGGGTATTTGTGATAGTTTGTTATTGCTTTATCGCGTTGGGTTGGGAGAAGATGGGCGGGTGGGTTGCTGGGGTTGATTGTTTCGTCAAGACGAGGCGCGGCCCAGACGGACGAAAGTGGTCAAGGAGCGCGTCGTTGTTGGTTATTTCTGTTCTGATAGCTCGTTGGGGGAGACAGTCGTGAGAGGGAGAACACGCAGCGTGGTCAGGGAGAAACCGTTGAAACTCCGACTGTCAAATGGTTTGGGGTCCAGCAAAGCAGCGCTTTGTCCCCCGTGCATGCTCAGGCCGGTTGTACATCGTTTCAGATTTGCACCCTTAGTCTTATTTCGCACCATGGCTATGTCTTCAGTTCCAGCACCCAGTCTTGAGCGAGCCACCGATCTCGCTGCAAACCTGGCGGGCGTCAATGCAAAAATCGCACAAACTACGGCACTGTTGGGTATCCCTAGACCTGTCACTTTGCTTGCTGTATCAAAACTCAAGCCCGCATCCGATATCCTGGCTTGCTATAATGCGGGACATCGCGACTTTGGAGAAAACTATGTTAACGAACTTGTAGAGAAGGCATCTCAGGTATTACTAACAGACCTGCAAAATCACCCTCCTGATCTGCCTCTTTCTAGCTCCCCGAGGATATCCGTTGGCACTTCATCGGGTCCCTGCAATCGAACAAGGCCAAGGCGCTTGCAGGTAACTTTGTTTGTGACAAGACAGTTTCGTTCTAATTGCCACCGCCTCTCAGGGGTGCCCAATCTCTACGCCATTCAAACATTGACCTCCAAATCAACTGCTACAGCACTTAATAAAGCACTTCCTGCAACACGCACGGGGCTTCTCAATGTACTACTTCAAGTCAACACGTCCGGAGAAGCCTCCAAATCGGGTCTACCCCCACTCGATGCAGACCCAGACGCTGCAGAGCTAGACTCAACTGGACTCCTCTCTCTCGCCACTCATATTCTCACATCATGCCCACGGCTCCATCTCCTTGGATTGATGACTATTGGATCATGGGAAGCCTCCCACTCCAACGCGGAGACTAACCCTGACTTCGCGAGGCTGCAGGCGACGCGGGGCTTGTTGGAGAACGAACTCCGGACCTCATATCCGGAGAGCAAATGGGGGGAGGAAGGAAGATTATTGCTCAGTATGGGAATGAGTGCAGACTTTGAAGCGGCGATCCAAGCAGGCAGCGACGTTGTGCGGGTCGGGACCACGATTTTCGGGCAGAGACCTAGCAGGCAATGAGAGGACACGATATTATCCCTTCTTAACTTCGCAGTGGGCTTCTGCTCTGGCTACTCACCCACCAGGAGCCTCGTTCAGTCCACAATCTCCCGAGCCGGCGTGAGTGCTCGGATGACTGGACCCTTGCCGAGTAAACTAGTTTTGAGACTGTCGAAAGGGACTAAATTTTCGAATTTGGACGAAGCGACCACGGTGGTTGCCATCAGACCGACACCTTCCTGACAAGCAGCCCAAGCGGCAGAGACTGCCAAGGGGTATAAGAGGATTTTACCGTCGAGCCATCTTCAGGAACTAGAAAAGCCGCAATGGCCTCCGACGAGAAGGTGAGAAATGCGAGGATTCTGTCGATCTCCCTCTCAGCCCCTTGATATTCCGTTCTGTAGTCTGTAACGCATACCGATGGACTCCCGGTAGTCGAAAATGAGAGGAAAGGCGCGATCGCCGTTCCAGAGGCGTTCCCTGCCTCTTTTTATGATGATTTCCTCACAGCCCAATCGAAAGCCAGACTCCCTAGTCCAAGTTAGTGGCCCCTCCGCCTTGATTTCTCAACATGTACTGATGTTCACCAGTCCGTGCCATTCTGCCACTGGAGGCTATCCCGGGCATCATCTCCCTGCTTGTGGGCAAACCCAATCCAGAAACGTTCCCCATAACCTCCCTCTCCTTCACCGCTCGCACCCCGAGCGCAGATGGTACAGACCCCGAGCGCGAGATTAAACTCGAGTCTCAGGATCTTGCGGAGGCATTGCAATATGGCCCTACAGCTGGCCTCCCTAGGCTGATCAAGTGGTTGCTTGACTTGCAGGAGAAAGTGCATGAGAGGGTCCCTGGGGAGGATTGGACATTGACCTGCGGTGCTGGTGGACAAGATCTGTTGTACAAGGTGGGTCTCTTTCTCGTGTGAAAGCTTGAGAGCCCTATATCCAACACAGGCAATATCTGCTTTGGTGGGACCTGGAGACTTCGTCTTGGTCGAAGCTCCAGTCTATGGGTAAGAGCCCAATTCGCTTTGCAGTGCAACGCCACTGATTTCATATGGCAGAGGTGTTATTCCGCTGTTCTTGGGACAGAAGTGTGTTCCCATCGGTATGTTCAATGGAAGGCACTGATGTTGGATATTCACTGGAACCCAAGAGGTCCCAACCGATGCACAGGGTTGCTCCTCACAGTCCCTTCGCGAGATCCTCGAGAGCTGGCCTCCCGACAGGCCGAAGCCAAAGCTCTTGTATATAGTGCCTGTAAGTTTTATTTACTCTTGCAACAGGTCTGCCCCACGGTGACTGTGATAGTACGGCTGCAACCCGACCGGTATGACGCATACGCTCGAGAGGCGGAGAGAAATACTTGCACTAGCCAATGAACACAACTTCCTCATTCTTGAAGGTCTGTACGATTTAGCTTCCGCAAGGGCTCTTTACGATACTGACCTCCTGGTAGATGACCCTTACTTCTACTTGTACTTCTCGGATCAACCACGCTCCCCATCATACTTCAAGTTGGATGGCCAAGGACCTTATCCACGAGGCCGAGTTCTTCGATTCGATTCACTATCCAAAGTTCTTTCCGCGGGGCTACGCTTTGGGTTTGCAACCGGACCTGCACGTTTGATCGAACGTATCAACGTACATGTGGGTCATTGTCTTGTCTTGTTGCCGAGTTCTGACGCTAGGCCAAAGACGGCCGCTTCCAATCTGCAATCGTCTTCGACTGTCCAAGCTATTGTCCTAGCATTATTTAACGCCTGGGGTTACGACACCTTCATGGAGCATACACGTCGAGTCGCCAGCCTCTACAGGGCGAAGCGAGATGTTTTTGAGAGGGCCATGCAGAGACATCTCACCGGACTAGCGGAATGGGTAACACCCGAAGCTGGAATGTTCTACTGGTGTGTTGCTTTTCCCTTTTATTTCGCACGTGTACCTCTGATTAAGTGCCGTGCCAATCCACTATTCAGGTTCAAGTTACTTCTCCCACCGTCCGAGGGAGCTCCAGAAGGCAACTCAGAAGCTCTCATCCGCGAGAAAGCTATTGAAGCTGGTGTCCTCACACTCCCAGGAACCTCATTCTTCATATCTGGTAAGCCGACGCCGTATGTACGGGCCTCGTTCAGCTTGCTCCCTGAGAAAGATGTGGACGAAGCACTGAGGAGGTTGGCCAGAATTGTACGTTTGGCACGGGAAGGAGCGTGATTGGCACGGGTGATATTCAAGCTATACAGGACGGAATGCATGATGATTAGAAAATGCTTCGGCAACGTCTGCGCTTCTTCGTTTGGTTCTTCGGTTGCAAGACGTGTGACACAGCGAGGCCGAAAATTGATAAATCGGGAAATGGCCCTAGTCTTAGATACATAAACGTCTCAGTGCAGAGGTCGCTGTCATGACTAATATTGCGACCAGCAATTTGAACGAGTAAGGCTAAACGCGGATCAGTGTCGCCATGGGACTCTTCACCCTCTTCCTGCTGGCCGGTTTCACAATTCGATTCACCATTGAATATAAGATCTCAATACACTACAACGGAGGGCTACAAGCACAATATATCACCACTTTGGAGAGACACCTGTCATAGGGGACACTTTTCTTGAGGAGGTTTCGAGCCCTCTATAAAGGGTTCGCTGTATTCGGACAAGACGGCACTAGTAGGGTATTAGATAGACCAGGACCCGCCACGTATAAAGAGGTTCTAGACCGAACACCGCATACGCTTGGGATCGAACCCCTACCCTTCAATCCCTACGTGTGAAAGACAGAGGAGTTCTTGTCGGTTGCAGATTGAGACCCTTGCGGGCTTGTAATACTCGCGCTTTTGTCTCCTCCGCGGTTTCGTGGGCGAACTGAGCTTCCTTCAAAACGGTCACTTTGTATCGAAGAACGATCAGGGCGACTGCAGTTATGAGCTCCACTTCTGCGAAACTATCAAGGAATTAGAACAGCGCTGAATATCACAGCGACTTTCCAGCCACGAACCGACGGCCAGTACACCCCCGCAAACCAGCTGAAAATGACATGAAAGCTCCATTGTTATACATTTTGTCTCCTTCCAAGAACCGGGATGGCTTAAACTCGTATGGATCGGGCCAATAACGAGCTAAAGACTACGCGTGAGATCTATCTCAACACTAATAGAGTCAAAATAACTCACGATTCATATGAATTGCATCGATACTCAGAAGGAGGACTGCCCCCTGTTCGACCGGGATTTCCACTACACTGCCATCAGAACTCCGTGTCCGGAGAACACAGGATTCTGATGCAACTCTTGGAACAAAGGAAGCGATAGAGTATAGCCTTGAGGCTTCATATATGATGGCCAGGCAGTACTTGAGTTTCATGCAGTCCTCATATTTCTAGAAGACGTCAGACGAGGAGTAGAGAGACGAGCGTTACTCACGGGAATACCTCGGTCGTCCATCACACTTTTCAGCTCCTTATAAAGCTCCTCTTGTTCCTCCGGATGGGTGGCCAGCAGGGCCATTACGAAGGATAGCGTTGCACCAGTAGTGTCATAGCCGGCCAAGAAGAAGAGAAAAAGAGAGGCTAACCTGACTCAGAACTAGAAGAACCTATAGTGAAAGCAAGCTCACCGACGAGGTCAGACTCCGAAAACGCCGCTTGACCAGTGGGGAGGATACTAGAATCCGCAGCAGCTACAAGGTTTGACAGTAAATTGTTTGGAATCTCTTGCGATGAAGATGCTCTCCGATTCTCCGCCGTCTCCAATATATACTGGCGCATTTCAGCCCACCCATCCACAACCACTCGACCATGGCGGAATCGATTGAGGAGCCAGGTCGGGAGAAGCATATAGAGGGGTACGTTGGTTGTCACTATTTCTAACGCTTCGCGGAAGGACTTCAAGGTCTCAGTTACTGAGGACTCATCAACCGACGGGAGGACTTACTCTGTTATGGCCAGCTGGAACTTGTTCATGACTGTTCCAGTCAACGAACTGACCGAAGCCTGGAGTGCAGGAATCAATACGACGGCTCCATAGTGATTAGAAGTTGTTTACCTGCGCGACAGAGGACCAGGAGAGCCATCTCCATAGATGTTTCTAAGAAAGAGGGAACCGGGATACTGGGTGAAGACGCCTCTGCCTCC
>Ga0307513_10006978_pt1 | contig 14688 bp, 17 predicted proteins | sample 15_EM_MG_FD_202174 | JGI IMG/M metagenome (GOLD analysis project Ga0307513, IMG submission 202174) | Populus trichocarpa ectomycorrhiza microbial communities from riparian zone in the Pacific Northwest, United States - 15_EM | ecosystem: Host-associated > Plants > Roots > Unclassified | place... | reverse complement strand
GATCGTCTGTGGCCCAAACCCCAGCCGATCTTAGTTCTTGCCAGAACCCCCGTCCCCGCTCGTCCCCCTCGCCGTTAGCCTTGGGTGTGCCCCGGCTTAGCCTGACCCTACCTCGTACGTGACAGAAACATCTCTTGATAGGAGCTACTTGATACATCGCAAGGGTTGCAGCTGAAATAACAGTTTGCACATTGGGGATGATGTACCGTAACTAGCCAAGGCTTGTGCAGGGCAGAAAGTCTCCCCAATGGAGGACCATATGGGCCTCCACCAGATACCACTCTTTCGAAGGGTTTAGAAAACGAAGAAGTCCGTAAAGGTCGGCCCTACGACCATCTCGGCACCGGAATGAGGGCGATCTGTGTTTTGAACGCTGCAAAGGAGTCTAGTGCGACACTCGTTTCTACGCTGCAGGAGATGGGGTTGCCCTACTCCTTAAGGCTGTCTACCGGGCCCCCAGTATTTGGAATGTAATTATTGTGCACCCGACGAGTTCTCGACTGTCGGGGAGAGACATGTTTCTCGTCTGGGACTCTTTCGTTTGGTATTTGCTTCTCGACCTCGGTGGTACTCTAGTTGACCCCTCTATTTGTAGTTTGATTACCAAACACGTGAACAGTTCTCCGCTATGGACTCTCCTTACCTATAGACCAGATATTGCTGAGTTGTACTTATTGTTTATAAGGGCGATCTCCAGCTTGGGATACAATTAAAGAGCTCTCGGGTAAATTTCCCTCGTTTTCCCTCCAATTCTGAAACACAAAGTCGGCCGTCAACTCATGCTCAAAACTCGAACCGGTTCGACAGCATATTGGATTAGCTTGCACTACCATCTGTCCAAGGAATGCAATGCATAGTAGCCGCCGTGGTCAAGCTCCCAACGTGGTTTGGACATTGAATGCGACTTCGCCTTCGTGCTTGGGCCCTATTCCAGTGCTGGTTTCCATTACAGCTGGACTACATGATGGTTTCTCTTCTTCTGAGACACTGTGCGACCACTCCCTTCGCCCTCCCAGTCTCCCCTCGCCCTTTCACTATCTGGGCTTCGATACCTGCAATATGTACACGCCCCTGGCAAGCCCAGAAGCTCAGACCATACTCCAGTTCTACGACATCACGTACGATGAAGTTATGTTCTATGAGTCTCATCACCAGATTGGGAAGTATGTGAGTGGCCTTGGGCGTACGGTCAAAACCTAGAAGTGGGTGTTTGCTAATGCATCCTTTGCCTACAAAGCTGCTTCTCGCTGGTGTAACTGTGATGTTATGGGATCACATCACGACTATGTGAGCATTGGGAACGCATGACTCCGACTCAAATGGATCCATTTCATAGTCTTGATACGATTGTCAGTGTTCTCGTGATTTGGAAAGCTTACCGTACTCCCACAGACCAGACGAAATCAAATATGTATGGCAGGTTAAAGGTCGCTGGACGATTGCAACGGCTCTATTCGCTTTTGTGAGAGATTCATGTCCTCTTGAAACGAGCCCTTACATCATCGTTGCGTAGAATCGATATATAAGCCCATTGGGTTTCATCGCCCATCTCATGCAATTCCTGCTTCAGAGTGCTGATCGGCCTCTGTGTGGTATTGGTGACCTCACAGGTTACTGGAACATTGTATGTACTACTTCCCTTTTTGTATGTATGCGACCGTGCGTTCCCTCGTTGCTGACTTGATGGGTAGGTTAGCTTTGCTTGCGTGGAAAGTAAGTTCGACCCAACGATCCGTGTATATGCACCTGATTGTATACTATTAGTTGTCCTTATGCTAAGAGTATGGGTTATGTATGGAAAAAGCAGGAAACTAGGCCTCTTTCTTGCCTCAGTCTTCGCAGTTGCTTTTATAACGTCTCTGATTGTACCATACAAGCAACCTCCTGTAAGTTAGGTTACATGGTATACCGCATAAGCGCCTATTGACACCCCTTTTAGACAGACATCCCTCTGATACCAACTTGTATGCGCTGAATCCCCACTTGACTCCTTCTTCACTCATGAGGAGCAGTTCCGATAGCGTTGACGTTCTGTGTGCGAGTATCCTCAAGCGGTTCGCCATCTCTTCGTCCCAATATCTTGATTTGACATTCGAACCATCCATTTAGCATACTTTTGGCTCTTCATTATTGCTTTATCCGTGGACACCATTACCTTCAGTCTCTTTTGCGTGAGGGTATACATTGCGTGGAAGGATTCGATGACCACACCCATTCTCAGTGCACTCTTTACCCAGTGAGTCGGGTACCTAGCCTGCATCGAATCTGCACCCAATATATTAATGACACATACAGGGGAGCAATATACTATGTAGTGGTTCTTTGCACCTTCGCAATCTCTATTCCGGCTACAATGCATGAGGAAGTGCGTCAGTCTATCCTCCATCAAGAGATCCTGAAACTGATCGTGATCGGCATAGATGTATCTCCCCGTAACGGACCCAAAGTGAGTGGCTTGCTAAGGGCTGTCTGATGCTCACTCACAAGCTTCTTGTTAGTATGGTCATTCTGATTTCCTGTATCGCTTGTAATCGACTCGTACTCTCACTCCGGGGGCGATATTATAGTCGAATAGCTGTAGGCACCACAACCTCGGATACGCTAACTCAAAGGCATACCATGCATGTATATCCCCCATCGAGTGGGATAGTCACATCGCAAGATATGTCAACGTTTGCGGCTTCATGACAAGGAGAAAAACGGCGGGTATGTAGGAGGTGAAAGATTGTAAAGCCTGGCTCAAGAGAAGTGAGACTCGACAGGACTCGAGACAGAGCTGCAATTTGAACATGGCTTATGTTTGATACTATATTGTTGTACGCGACGTCGGAAAGAGCCATGGTTTAACATGGCTCCTGTTTCATACTTGTAATTGTGTGGGATGTCGGAAACACTGTGTATTGTTTCATCGATATCAGCCAATCAGCCAATACAGAATACGGCTCGCGTGTCATCATGTTTACTCCGTATTGTCACCTCTTCTTAGCTAGCGCGCACACCCAGCCCCATTCTTGCATCGTGAGTGGCACCCCGACCAACAGTTGGTGTCAAGAGAAGCTCTAATTGGAGCACGAGATCTTGCCAGTCAAGGAGTGGATATCGAGTGACCATCTCCTACAAGATCTACGGAGTTACACCGACGGCCACATCTTCGCCGGCGTCATTATTGGCTCCCGCATCGGATAATGGCACCGAATTCAAGTTCAAGCTAACACCGATCTCCTCAAACTTCGTGGAAGCATACCAGAATCCTGCATTCCTTCGAAAGGGCGGTCACTTGGCGTTTGGACTCGACCACGAATACAGTCTGGGGGGAAAGTGACAAACACCGATGGACTGTACAAGGGCACTGACGCGGCGCTCGTTTCTACGCTGCAGGAGATGGGGTTGCCCTACTCCTTTGAGGCTCTCTACCGGACCCCCCAGGATTTGGAATGGAATGATCGGGAATAGTTGTGCGCCTGACGAGTTCGCGACTCTGTCGGAGCAATACGTGTTTCTCGTCTGGGACTCTTTCGTTAGGTGTTTGCTTCTTGACCTTGGTGGTACTCTAGTTGATTTCTCTATTAGTAGTTTGATTACCAAACACGTGAATAGTTCTCCGCTATGGACTTTCCTTACCTATAGACCAGATATTACTGAGTTGTATTTATTGTTTATAAGGGCGATCTCCAGCTTGGAATACAATCAAAGAGCTCTCGGGCAAATTTCCCTCGTTTTCCCTCCAATTCTGAAACAAAATCGGCCGTCAACTCATGCTCAAAACTCGAACCGGTTCGATGGCATATTGGATTAGCTTGTACTACCATCTATCCAAAGAATGCGGTGCATAGTAGCCGCCGTGGTCTAGCCGCCATGGTGAAACCACCAACGTGGTTTGGACATTGAATGCGACTTCGCCTTCGTGCTTGGGCCCTATTCCGGTGCTGGTTTCCATTACAGCTAGACTACATGATGGTTTCTTTTCTTCTGGGACACTGTGCGACCGCTCCCTTCGCTCTCCCAGTCTTCCTTCGCCCTTTCACTATTTGGGCTTCGATACCTGCAATATGTACATGGCCCCGGCAAGCCCGGAAGCTCAGACCATACTCCGGTTCTACGACATTACATACGATGAAGTTATGTTCTATGAGTTTCATCACCGGATTGGGAAGTATGTGAGTGGCCTTGGGCGTACGGTCAAAACCTAGAAGTGGACGTTTGCTAATGCATCCTTTACCTACATAGCTGCTTCTCGCTGGTATAACTGTGATGTTATGGGATCACATTACGACTATGTGAGCACTGTGAACGCATGACTCCGACTCAAATGGATCCATTTCATAGTCTTGATACGATTGTCAGTGTTCTTGTGATTTGGAAAGCTTACCGTACTCTCATAGACCAGACGAAATCAAATATGTATGGCAGGTTAAAGGGCGCTGGACGATTGCAACAGGTCTATTCGCTCTTGTGAGAGATTCAAGTCCTCTTGAAACGAGCCCTTACATCCTCGTGGCGTAGAATCGATATGGAAGCCCATTGGGCTTCATCGTCCATCTCATGCAAATCTTGCTTCAGAGTGCCGATCGGCCTCTGTGTGGTGTCGGTGGCCTCGCGGGGTACTGGCACATTGTATGTACTACTTCCCTTTTTATATGTATACGACCATGCGTTCCCTCGTTACTGACTTGATGGGTAGGTTAGCTTTGCTTGCGTGGAAAGTATGTTCGACCCAACGATCCGTGTATATGCACCTGAGTGTATACTCGTAGTCGTCCTTATTCTAAGAGTATGGGTTATGTATGGGAAAAGCAGGAAACTAGGCCTCTTTCTTGCCTCAGTCTTCGCAGTTGCTTTTATAACGTCTCTGATTGTACCATACAAGCAACCTCCTGTAAGTTAGGTTACATGGTATACCGCATAAGTGCCTATTGACACCCCTTTTAGACAGACATCCCTCTGATACCAACTTGTATGGGCTGAACCCCCACTTGACTCCTTCTTCACTCATGAGCAGCAGTCCCAACAGCGTTGACGTTCTGTGTGCGAGTACCCTCGAGCGGTTCGCGATCTGTTCTTCCCAATATCTCGATTTGACATTCGGACTCTCCATTCAGCATACTTTTGGCTCTTCATTATTGCTTTATCCGTGGACACCATTACCTTTAGTCTCTTTTGCGTGAGGGTATACATTGCGTGGAAGGATTCGATGACCACACCCATTCTCAGTGAACTTTTCACCCAGTGAGTCGGGTGCATCGAGTCTGCATCCAATATATTAATGACACACACAGGGGAGCAATATACTATGTAGGGATTCTTTGCCTCTTCGCAATCTCTATTCCGGCTACAATGCATGAGGAAGTGCGTCAGTCTATCCTCCATCAAGAGATCCTGAAACTGATCATGATCGGCATAGATGTATATCCTCGTGACGGACCCAAAGTGAGTGGCTTGCTAAGGGCTGTCTGATGCTCACTCACAAGCTTCTTGTTAGTATGGTCATTCTGATATCCTGTATCGCTTGTAACCGACTCATGCTCTCACTCCGGGGGCGATATTATAGTCGAATAGCTGTAGGCACCACAACCTCGGATACGCTAACTCAAAGGCATACCATTCAGGCATATCCCCCATCGAGTGGGACAGTCACATCGCTAAGTATGTCAACGTTTGCGGCTTCATGACAAGGAGAAAAATGGCGGGCATGTGGGAGGTGAAGGCTTGTAAAGCCTGGCTCAAGAGCAGCGAGACTCGACGAGACAGAGCTGCAATTTAAATGTGGCTTATGTATGATATTGTATTGTTGTACGCGACGTCGGAAACATTTTTTATTGTTTTCAGAGCACGAGTTGTATATCAAGCATTGCCGTCCTTCACTACAGGTTCGTGCACTCTGTATAATTGTCGCCTCTTCAGAGCCTCCCATCCCAGTGCGACGTGACACACCCACCTCCATTCCGACATAGTGCGAGTAATAACAAGTGTCTGCTGGATTGCTGGAATGCAGGCTATGTACCAGGAGCAGAGCCCGGAGATGGCCAAGGCGTTACCTAGAGTGCGTAACGGCAGAAACTGTGTTCACTCATGTACAGCTCAACTATAGAAATATTCCCGGCCTGGCGTGGCTGATCTCTGGTGTCAATTGCTGTACAGACCTAGGACAGGTTGGACCTTTGTGCGGTGGGAGCTGACATTGGCACTCGTGCAGACGGCAGCTGGTCTGTGTTAATACAAGTTGCCAATGAGACGCATGGCTATCTCTCACTGCCCGCTTGGGTATGAATACAATGTTGCAGTTGGGGTGGTGCTCTTTGTTTCTAAGCCCTAGAAGTTACTGGACTGCTTATACCTTCGTGTTCCTATAGCAATGTAGTCGTACAATCAAAGCAAATTTCTTCGATGTGCACCTGGATCTACGCAACTCTACTTGGTTGGCGCCTGGTGAATTTACGCCTCAAATAAACCAAATTGAATGAGCCCATCTTTTAATCCGAATCGAATATGAATTGGCTATAGTGTCATTCATTTATAATTGTTCAAACACGGGTATAGTCGCCTTGAAGCCGATAACTATTTTGCTCAACCTTCGGGCTTGCTCAACTTTCATGGAGTGCACCTTGGATGAGTGATGAATGTCCATCTACAGACAAGCAATTTGTACGGTAGTCACCGTTTTCCTATGGAACACAGTCATTTGTTTGCTCACCCCACCGAACTGGCCACCTTATACCGCGCTGTTTCGGCACACATTCAACCTACCCGCGAGCCAACGACAACGGAACTCAACCGACCCGACGACCACGCCACACGCTCTGCCCTTCGTAGTGGCGCATTATGGTGACAGACGACGCGCCGAGTGTCTCCGTCGCAGTGGGCATCACCGTTGGCCTCGTAGCCTCACTCGTGCAAAGCCTGGGGCTCACAATCCAACGCAAGTCGCACATAATGAACGATGAACTTCCGGGAGGTGAGAGAAAAGTCGAACATCGACGACCGTGCGTCTCATCCTCCCCATCTGCTGCCCAATGGCTGACAAGAGACCTCGCATCACGGTAGATTATGGCTTCTAGGGCTTGGTGAGTACCTCAATGCAAAACATCTTATTTCTGCCCTTCCGCTCTTTGCAATCCTCTGACTTCAGTCACCTTCGTCGGTCATTGACCTCGTTAACCCACTGTCGTGCAGCAATCTTCGTCTCTTCCAACATCCTCGGGTCAATATTTCAGATCGCTGCACTACCAGTTGTAATCCTGGCACCTCTTGGAGCCATCTCCCTCTTATGGAATGCATTTTTCGCCCGTTTGTTGCTTGGGGACGTCTTTTCGCACTATATGGTTATCGGTACTCTCCTCATTGCCACCGGTGCGGTCCTCATCGCCCTATTTGGCATCGTGCCCGAACCGACACACTCGCTCGACGATCTCCTCCGACTCTTTGGCCGACATATCTTTATTGTTTACTTTTCTCTTCTCGGCTTTGCCGTTATTTGTGTCTTGGTCGTCGTAGGTCTCCCATTCGTCCCTTTTCCATCGGTGTGGCGACTAATCCGCAATTCGGTGTAGACCCACCTCGTGGAGTACCGTCTACTCACTTGCGCAATTTCTCTCCCTGAATCTCCTTCACCTGCACCCGTACCCGGGTCCCCCCAGCAGCACACCTTCCCAACTGAGCGCACGCCCTTGCTTGTCGACAACAAACTCGATGGCTCCCCCGCGACGGACGCGCGAATCCGCAGGACACTCATGTGGATCGCGGTATCATATGCATCCATATCCGGAATTCTCAGTGGGATGTGCCTCATCTTTGCCAAGTCTGGCGTGGAACTACTCGTCCTGACTGTCGGGGGTCAGAATCAGTTCTGGAGGTGGGAGAGCTGGGTACTCGTCAGTGCGCTTATTGCATTTGCGCTACTCCAACTATGGTATTTGCATAAGAGTTTGGTACTTGCTGACCCGACACTAGTGTGTCCTCGTAAGTCCTCTCCTCAGCATTTCTCTGGATTCATACTAACCCTATTATGATATAGTCGCGTTCTGCTTCTACAACCTCTCTTCGATTTTCAATGGACTCGTATATTATGATCAATTCGCGGCGCTAAGCGTTACACAACTTTTACTCGTCGGACTCGGTATTTCCGTCCTACTAGGAGGAGTATGGGCGGTGAGCATGCAATCCGGTGGCTCGAGATTGGAAGTCGGGACATGGCAAGAGGGCGATGGGGTCCTAATTGCCGAAGCACTGAACATACCCAGCGCAGCGGCTTCGCCAGTGGTGGATCCCCCATCTCCGCAAAGTCCAACGGGGACAAGATGGCCCTCGAACGCACGTCGCGGTCGGGCGTATACAGACGACCCGACGCGGTTGGAAGAAATGGACGAAGTGCCCCCGCTACAACTGCAAGAGCCGGGGCAGGCGCTCACGTACTTCCCCTCGTCGCCTTCGACCTCGACCTCGCCCACCCAACTTGTTTCGCCTCCCTCTCCGACACGCCGCCACCGAGTGAGCCTCCGGTGGACAGACTTCCTCACCAGCGATCATGATGGTCGCGGTAGTGTCAACGGGCTGAGTATTGGGATTGGGGCTACCAGTCCTGGGTTTGCGATCGTACCCACGCGACGGCGGAAGGTGAGCCAGGAGAGTGTGGAGGTTTGGCGGCGCGCATCGAGAAGGACGGTCAGCGAGAGTGATGTGCTTGGGATCACTGGGGCTGGCATTGTGAGTGTGCATTCGCTCATTGAAGGAGGGCAGGTTCAAACCCAACAAGCAAGAAGGGAAATAGAAGAGGACCCACCGAAAACCCCGGCGCCGATGCAGAGGTTTATTGGTGCTGTCCGGAGGGTATTCAGAAGATGAGGAAGATGAGCGGGTGGTCGTTATGGACAGTCAGAGTATTGAATCCAATTCCGCTTATGCGTTTGTATCCTACGTTCTACGTGTCTTTGTGGAGTTAATTAGCATACAAGTACAAGGTTCATTTATATTCACACGTGAAGATTCATCGTATCGAAATCACAGCCACTCACCGACTTCGTTCACCTCGTCTTCACCCCTACGGGCCCATTACATCAATAGGCCTCTTCATGATTTACTCTATGGACAATTAGCATCAGGCGGACACATGTTCGTTTCTGCTCACGCTCCCGTGTTGCACCACTACTACAACCCAGCCACTCCTCCATGCACTCTACTATGGACCCCTAGAGCGCCAGCGACGGCTCAAAGAATAGTGAAATTAAACCAAGTATCGACGGCGTGGTGATTATTGGTCTGCTGAGGTTCAAAATCCAGCAGAACATGCCATCAAGATGCTCACTTGTTACGGCCACTTTTTGAGCTTCCCTTCCATAGCGACTCTCTTTGCACTTATACTTACTGAGGTACGACTGAATGGGCATTATATTATGCTACTTTTTCTACAGAGAACTACGGAGACCATGACGAGCGGTGGAACCGGAAGGGACCATACTACAAGTTCAAAGACGTTGCTATAGAGCGTGAGACCGAAACTAGTGGAGCAAAGCACTGGAACCTATTTTCGAAGCGGTGGGCGGGGATCCGCGCAATATAAACGTCGGATTCGGCCCTCACGACACTTCTGTCTGCCGACAGTATCTTACGTACCCATCATGTTACCGTAAATGGGTGGGACCCCTTTTAACATAAGGCCTTACGCTCACAAAATTTCGATGAGTACCCCGAGTGCATTTGTCGTATCTGACGCCAGGTTGTTCTACGTGACACCACTCTAGCTAACGTTGGGACTTCTTGCTGGCTCTGAATTTATCTATTCGTGTGCCAGTCCCGAGAAACCCGCGTTGCGACCAACCTCCTACAGTCATCAATTTGAACATCGAAACTACCATGGACTGGTGATGCATGTCGCGGTATTGACGAATCGACTCTGTGGGGCCATAGAAACGGACTCGGAACGATATTTGAACTGGACATTTCATTTCGCAGGAAACTCGGCGTAACCACGCAGTCCCATCTCCCGGTCTTAGATGCGCTTTTCGACCACGATATATACACATTCTTTCGGGATTCGGGTGATCTGTGACTCGAATTAGTACAGGCAGACGAGTCACGGTCTACGGGCATACTATGGGTTCAGGGCTGTTATGGTACAGCGCATACAACTCCCACCCCTCAGAGGGGACCCATCCGACTTGCCTTGCAGACTGTGGTAGCATACTGTAATTTGGACCTTTATTGAATAACTCCAAATGACGCTGCACCCCTTCCTGGCTTAGCTCCAGCTGAGCCCATTTAAATGTTATATTGGACCTTGACTATACAGTATGTCAGTCATTTGTAGTAATGATTGAATTCACGTTCCGCACCTGAAGTCTGGAAACGGTGTTCGAAGGCACAGGAAGTGATTGGCGTAATTTGGTGAGACCATCGAGCCCATAGAATTTTGCATCACATAGGAGACTTTTAATTGCAGTCTCTGGAGACATATGTCCCGGAAGACTATATGGCAAGGGCAGCACTGGATAGCCCGAGAGATGTGCTTCCACTAGTTTGAACAAAAACGGGTCGCGTCGAAGGATAAGCTCACGCCATCCTTCTGCTGCTTTTTTGAAGTTGCCCAGGAAGTACGACGAGAAGTAGTTGGGCGAGTCGAAGAGGATCTGGTGCTCGTCCAGGATGAATTTCTGTCCACGGACAACAATGTGGTACTCTTCGGTGGTCACCGTTCCCCTTGTGAGACCGTCCAGGGGTGAAGGGGCTTATATCCACCTGATCAAGGCGCGTGACGAGTCAGGGACGGCGCGTGACGCATAGAGTGAATGATGCAACTTGGCTTGGGTACTTGACTTCTCAGGCACCATGTGCATCATAGATAAGGCAGAGTTCGTGTTGGAACACCGCCTTCGAGCAAGTTTACACTCTGGGCTCGCCCATATTACTTCAAAATGCTTCGCCGAGTTGTTCTACGTCACACCACTCTGGCTAACGTTGGGACTTCTTGCTGGCTCCGAATTTATTTATTTGTGTGCCAGTCCCGAGAAACCCGCGTTGCGAAAGTGCAATTTGAACATCGAAACTACCATGGACTGGTGGTGTATGTCGCGGTATTGACGAATCGATTCTATAGGGCAATAGAAGCGGACTTGGAACGGACATTTCGCAGGAAATTCGGCGTAATCACGCAGTCCCATCTCCCAGTCTTAGATGCGCTTTTCGACCACGATATATATAGATTCTCTCCTGTAATCAGGGTTGACCTGTGACTCGAATTAGATCAGGAAGACGAGTCACGGGCTCCGGGCATACTATGGGTTTAGGGCTATTATGGTACAGCGCACATAACTCCCACCCCTCAGAGGGGATCCATCCTAATTCCCTTGCAGAGTGTGGTAGCATACTGTAATTTGGATCCTTATTGAATAACTCCAAATGCTGCTGCACCCCTTCCTGGCTTAGCTCCAGCTGAGCCCATTCACATGTTAAATTGGACCTGGACTATACAGTATGTCAATCATTTGTGATAATGATTAAATTCACGTTCCGCACCTGAAGCCTGGAAATAGGTTTCGAAGGCACATGGGGTGATTGGAGTATTTTGATGAGACCATCGAGCCCATAGAACTGTGCATCACATAGGAGACTTTTAATTGCAGTCTCTGGAGACATATGCGCCGGAAGACTGCTTGGTAAGGGCAGCACTGGATAGCCCGAGAGGTGTGCTTCCACTAGTTTGAACAAAAACGGGTCGTGTCGAAGGACAAGCTGACGCCGTCCTTCTGCTGCTTCCCTGAAGTCGCCCAGGAAGTATGACGAGAAGTAGTTGGGCGAGTCGAAGAGGATCTGGTGCTCGTCCAGGATGAATGTCTTTCCACGGACAATAATGTGGTACTCTTCGGTGGTCATCGTTCCCCTTGTGAGGCCACCCAAGGGTGAAGAGGCTTATATCCACCTGATCAAGGAGCCTGGCGAGTCAGGGACGGCGCGTGACGCATAGAGTGAATGAAGATCACTACATGATACAGCTTTGCTTGGGTGCTTGACTTCTCAGACGCCATGTGCATCATAGATAAGGCAGAGTTCGTGTTGGAACACCGCCTTCGAGCTAGTTTACATTCTAGGCTCGCCCATATTACTTCAAAATGCTTCGCCAGGTTGTCCTACGTGGTACCACTCTAACGTTGGGACTTCTTGCTGGCTCCGAATTTATTTATTTGTGTGCCAGTCCCGAGAAACCCGCGTTGCGACCAACCTCCTACGGTCATTACATCACAGTGAAAGTGCAATTTGAACATCAAAACTACCATGGACCGGTGATGCATGTCCCGGTATTGACGAATCGACTCTATAGGGCCATAGAAGCGGACTTGGAACGATATTTTAAACTGGACATTTCGCAGGAAACTCGGCGTAATCATGCAGTCCCATCTCCCTGTCTTAGATGCGTTTTTCGACCACGATCCATACATTTTCCCTGTAGGGGTTGTAAGGCCAGATTGAGCTAGGCGGATCCGGGCATTTTATGGGGTTAGGGCGGCTAAAGTTGTACAGCGCATACAACTCCCACCCCGCAGAGTGGACCCATCCAAATTGCAATGCAGATTGTGGTAGCATACTGTAATTTGGATTCTTATTGAACATCTCCAAATTATATTGCACCCCTTCCTGGCTTAGCGGCAGCTGAGCCCATTTACCTGTGCGACCGGACTTGGACTATACAGTATGTCAATTATTTGGGTAGTGATAACGATTAAATTCACGTTCCGCACCTGAATTCGGTAAACAGTTTTATGTGATTGGAGGTATTTGATGAGACCATCGAGCCCATAGAACTGTGCATCACATAGGAGACCTTCAATTGCAGTCTCTGGAGACATATGCGCTGGAAGACTGCATGGTAAGGGCAGCACTGGATAGCCCGAGAGATGTGCTTCCACTAGTTTGAACAAAAATGGGTCGCGTCGAAGAATAAGCTGACGCTGTCCTTCTGCTGCTTCTTTGAAGTCGCCCAGGAAGTACGATGAGAAGTAGTTGGGTGAGTCGAAGAGGATCTGGTGCTTGTCCAGGATGAATTTCTCTCCACGGACAATAATGTGGTACTCTTCGGTGGTCATCGTTCCATTGGTGAGGCCATCCAGGGGTGAAGAGGCTTATATCCACCTGATCAAGGAGCCTGACGAGTCAGGGATGGAGCGTGACGCATAGAGTGAATGAAGATCACCACATGTCCATGATACAGCTTTGCTTGGGTGCTTGACTTCTCAGACACCATGTGCATCATAGATAAGGCAGAACCTATCAGCGTTCGTGTTGGAACACCGCCTTCGAGCCAGTTTACACTCTGGGCTCGCTCATATTACTTCAAAATGCTTACCCTTTAGCCAGGCATACCCCATGCGATGCTCAAATGTAGAAATTCTCTCGTTCTTTCGGGTGGTGTACAAAGCAACCGCCTTGAACCACCGCAAGCCGTCCACCCTCGGCTCTCAGTACTATCGACCGCCTCATTGCCGTCAGGAGTAGCGGGGGACCGCTCCTCGCTCTCGACGCCGCCGCCCGCAGCACGTCTCTCCCTCCCCGCGTTCAGCAGCACGTTCACGCTCGCCCCGCGCTCGTCGATAGCTCCTTCGGTTGGAGGAGGACCAGTGCCCAACATATACGATAGGAACCTAAACAAGACGCGCACAGCCGAAGTCTCTGCGGCGGCGTTTGCGTTTCTCTTATCCGAGATGATCTAGTGCACGCAGAAGCGGGTAAGCGGGATCGGCGACTTGGAACGGAGGTGCGTACGACCCACGCTCTAACTGTTCTACTTGTGGTGACCTTTCTGGGCCATGACGGCGGCAGACTCAACACCTTGGGCCACATCGGCCAACGCGTGCTGGAGCTCCTGACCTGGCAGCCACTCCCTCCTTCGTACTGGAATGCACTGGTGGAGCAACGTATTGCAACCTATTTTCGAAAGCGGTGCGCGGGGATCCGCGCAATATAACCGTCGGATTCGGCCCTCACAACACTTCTGTCTGCCAACAGTATCTTGCGTGCCCCATCGTGTCACCGGAAATGGGTGGGACCCTTTTAACGTAAGGCCTTACGCTCACAAAATTTCGATGAGTACCCCGACTGCGTTTGTCGTGTCTGACGCCAGGTTGTTCTACGTGACACCACTCTAGCTAACGTTGGGACTTCTTGCTGGCTCCGAATTTATCTATTCGTGTGCCAGTCCCGAGAAACCCGTGTTGCAACCAACCTCCTACAGTCATTACATCAAGGTGAAAGTGCAATTTGAACATCGGAACTACCATGGACTGGTGATGCATGTCGCGGTATTGACGAATCGACTCTATAGGGCCATAGAAGCGGACTCGGAATGATATTTGAAACTGGACATTTCATATCGCAGGAAACTCGGCGTAATCACGCAGTCCCATCGATGCGCTTTTCGACCACGATATATACACATTTTGCCGGGTTGCGGGTGATCTGTGACTCGAATTAGATCAGGCAGACGAGTCACGGGCTCCGGGCATACGACGGGTTCAGAGCTGCTATGGTACAGCGCATACAACTCCCACCCCTCAGAGGGGACCCATCCGAGCTCCGTTGCAGACTGTAGTAGTATACTGTACTTTGGACTCATATTGAGTAACTCCAAGTGAAGCTGCACCCCTTCCTGGCTTAGCCCCAGCTGAGTCCATTCAAATGACATATCGCACATTGACTATACAGTAT
>Ga0307513_10006977_pt1 | contig 14688 bp, 6 predicted proteins | sample 15_EM_MG_FD_202174 | JGI IMG/M metagenome (GOLD analysis project Ga0307513, IMG submission 202174) | Populus trichocarpa ectomycorrhiza microbial communities from riparian zone in the Pacific Northwest, United States - 15_EM | ecosystem: Host-associated > Plants > Roots > Unclassified | place... | reverse complement strand
TATGGTGTTATCGGTGATGATGGTTTTGGCAGGATAAGGATGACTGCCATGTACAAATTTAAATAATCATTGGCCAATTAGAAAGGACTAAACGTAAGTTTTTCAAAAGATTAGTTGTTATTTATAAGTTTCAAAAAGAGATGGTAATGAGCATGTTGGAGGTTGCAACTGTTGACTCAATTAAGGTTGATAGAGATAAAACTGACACCATTAGGATTGATAGTGTGGCAATGCTAAAGAGAGATTTGTCATGGGTTGTGATGTGGAAGACATGTTTTCTAAAGTAGCTATGTGTGTGCAGTTATGCAATAGGCTTGAAATAGTAGTTGTAAGATGAGATGAAGAAGACGGAAAAAAAATAAAGATTGCTACTGAAAATAACTTTTTTTATGCAAAGATTAATGGTTTATAGATTTCAAAAATTAGGCTTTGATACCATAATAGAATAGGAGAGAACGAAAGAGGAAAAGATTGTTTTATCATTCATAATGCATGTGTTACATATATATAGTAAAAGATAGTTAACCCTAATGGGCTTTGTATAATAAACCATAATATAATATAGTAATTTTAATACAATAAATAATTGGGCTTAAAATTGTGTTTAATCATATTGCTTCAATATGCAACGGTTTCCAATCAGAATTGTGTATAAGGTTAGAATCCAAAATAGAGTTGATGATGCTTTGAGTAGAATTGTGTATAAGGTTGGATTCAATTGTTTGAAAGTCTTGTTAAATGAGCATGATGGAGGATTTTGGTGAAATATGAGAGAAATGTCAAAACCTGCCCATGATGATTTCCACATTCATCATGAGTTCTTGATAAGAGGTGATCAACTTTGCATTCCTTGATTTTCATTACAAGAGAAGATGATTCGGGGTTATACATAAAGGGGGCTTGACTGGTCACTTAGAACGAAAGAAAACTATGAATGTTGTTATTGAGAGGTGTTATTGGCCTTATTTGAGATTAGATATTGGTAAGTTTGTGCAAAGATGCTATATTTGTCAATTTGTCAAAGGGAAAACACAAAATACAAGTTTATATGTCTGTCTATTCTTAAAAATATATGAACAAACTTGTCTATGGATTTTGTACTTGGACTACCTTGTTTCTGATTGACACAACAAGTTCCTTAGTCATTTTTGGCAAACTTTGTGGACGATGTATGATTCATCTTTACAATTTAGTAGCATAGACCGCAAGCAGATGGACATATAGAGTCACTAAAACAGACATGCAGTAATTTAATTAGCAGCATTTGTGGAGACAAACCCAAGTAGTGGGATTGTGCATTGGTAGAAGCAAAATTTGCATACAACAACACTAAACACATTGCTATATACAAATCTCCATTCGAGATTGTGTATATGCATGCAGTGTCCTAGACATGGACTTGATCTTGTACCACTAAAGTGTTGGAATTAGTACTACTACTAAAATGATGGATATAAATGCACAAGTTATACATGCTCGGTTGAGATAGTTGCAGCAAACCAACACCAAATATGAGGAGGTTGCTGATAAAATTATCGTGCTAAAGCGTTTAAAGGAGATAGAGTGATTGTATTTCTATGCAAGGAGAGATTTCTAGTAGGGATATAGAGCAAGGTGTAGGGAATAGAAGTATGGTTATAGGATAATAAGTAAGACCAATCACAATGCTTATATTATCAATTTACTAGAAACTATGGTTATTGTAAGACTTTCAATGTTAATGATATATATCCTTATTACGGTGATGAATCACTGTATCCAAATTTGAGCATTGACTTGAGGTTAAGTCTTTCACAAGTAGAGTGGATTGATATGAAATGTTTAGTAGATTCAATTATGGATCAGATAGACAAAGCAAAACCTAAAAAAAAGTCTAGTCACGTCAAGTTCTTCTCTCTATAATCGATCATGATTGAAAATCAATCATAATCGCCCAAGATCAATTGACCATGAACGATTATCAACTATAATTGACCATGATTGATTGATTGTGATCCACTTGTGAATTATATTTATTTTTCCTAGTTATGTTGGAATTTATTTCCTGGTTAGGTTAAGTTTTAATTTTATTTTCGTAGTTAAGGAGCTAGAGTAAGAGTTTTGTTTGGTTTTGTTTTTTCCTAAATAGCTCTTAGGCCGGTTTAAGTTCTTATATAAACAACTTCATGTATTATTTTCATAGGAGAGATTAAGATTAATACTATTGAATTCAGAAATCTCTTTAGAACTTAAAGTTCAGAATTTTCTCTACATTTGGGTTGTAACTTTGAGACTTGAAAACCCTTAATTCTATCCTTCTGCAATATGCTGCGTCAAATTCATAATTTTGTTGTGGAAAGGAGGTATATATAATCACGTTGGCAGGAAAATATCCGATTATTTTGGCATCCAAATGCTTGATGATTACCTATTAAAAGTTGGTGCGGAGTTGGCTTATATTTTATTGAGCCATTTGGTATAGTCATATGTGATGATTACCTATTACCTACTTGTCTGATTGATTTCTTATCCAATTTTCTTGCCATGTCCTGTAGTCATTATTCATGATTGAGAAATATGTTCTTGGCTTGTTTTAATTTATACTTGAGAAATCTGTTCTTGGCATGCTTTAATTTAAACTTTGCATGTTATAGGTCGGTTTTCTCTACCTGACAAATGTAAGTCGTTTGGAAGAAGTCATGCTAAAGTTGGGATTCTCAACTGATTCTTCTACACAAATGATTCCGGAGGAAGAAAATAGTAAGTCAACTATCTAGAGTGCACCTTTCGTGTTTGTAAAATCGAATTTATATCGAGCACCTTGCCTCTTAACATTTTGTATTAGAACTTGTGCCATGATGGCATGATAAACATGAAATGGGGATCTTTTGGCTCTTCTTTGCACTCGCCTTATCTCTCTAGGTGTACACCTTTGTTTCTCTTCTCCTCACCCGCCTTCCATACTGTGTAGCATCTTCTATTTCTCCTAACATGCCATGCAAATATTGCACCGTCTATCTGCATATTCCTTGTTCTACATGCTCACTGGCAAGTCTCCTTTTTATCATGCTTGTGTTGGCATGATCATCTAACCATTGGTAGCGTCTCCATCAACTGAGGCTTCTATCATTGCCCGGCATCCTCCTCTTATTGAGACATTGTTTGGTAGTTGACTTGGCCTACCAACTCGCTACTGATAGGCTAAGCCATTAATGACATGACACTTGTATAAAAAATGAATGAACTATTCGTGATTATTGTATGAATCCATCCACGTGTTATTTCACTATTGGCCTAGTCTATAAGTGATTGCTTAAGGACCAGGAGGCATTTTTTTCCATTTCTAGCACAGCCTTGAAGTATGCATAATCCAGAATAAAGAGTACTAGGTGAGCTAACGTAAAATGCATTTCCAAGTAATTGCTTAAGGACCAGGAGGCATTTTTTTCCATTTCTAGCACAGCCTTGAAGTATGCATAATCCAGAATAAAGAGTACTGATTTTCCAAGAAATATTCAAGCTCCCGAAGATAATATTTTTCGGCTTGCCTTCCTCTTTTAATGCTTAATTCCTCTCCTACTGAAGGAGCTTATAAAGTAAAGCCTGGAGAAAAAAATTGAGAATTTTTACTTTGACTGACGTTGTCAAACTGATTGGAACTGCATACCTTCTGGTGTAATCAATGTTTCCACATTGTGTATTATGCTCTGAAGCTGATATTCAACTCTTAATCTCAGCAATGCAGTATTGCATCCGAAGCTCTGAATGGTACTTTTTAGTTTTCTTTCTACTCAACCTCAATGACTACTCCGATCATTCAACGACCATATATTTCCTTTCTAATATCTAGGGGATCTGCTTCATTACCCCGATTTTATTTCATGATAGCTTGGTCCTACTCTAATTAGCTTCCCTTCCAAGCCCTATTTATTATCATCTGAAGAACTTGTTCACTTGCCGCACCAAGCATTTTAGATTTGTGTCTCTGGGCTTGTAAACTGGTTCTGCATATTGAAAATCAACATTCTCTGATCACATGCACCTCTAGCTCCAAACTATGAACCTTCTATCTCTATCTTTCGCTCATAGAACTGCCTTTTGGTTTGATATCCTTTCCTGATTATCAACTGATTTTCTCACTCTAGACGTTGTTTAGATGTTTACCCCATGTAGCGGTTGTTGGTCCAAGGAAGGAATGAGACTCTTCAGTGTGAATTACAGTAGTTTGGATCGTTTGGAAAACAACAAAAGGTTGGCAAGTAGGGTAGTCAATGAAACAACATTTAGAAGTGTATGTGCGTAACTTGTGATTGTGAGATCTCAAACAACTTTATTTCCTTCGTGTTAAAATATTTATATGAATTAATTATAAAATATATAAATAAATAAAAATAAACTCGAAACTATTTATTAAGTAAAACTAGACAAAACCATACACACAATAACAATGAAAGCTAGTTAAGAGTGTTTTTCCCGAACTAATCTACTTTGTTATTACCGTGTAGGCACTTAAATAAGATAGCATGTACGTGTCACTACTACTATTATTATCATTATTATTGTTGTTTTTATTTTATTTTGGAGAGGTAAAAAAAAAAAAAATCCTCTCTCCTTCCTTCATGTACTTTAATTTAATTCCAAATATTAGCATATTTAGTATCTTTTAGGTTATAGCGTTATAATTACTAATAAAAGATTAATTATTTTTTAGATTATGGTTTTCTAGTTATTAATAAAAGTTTTATTATTTGCATTAAAGATACAAGTAAATCATTTATAGAATGATTTCAATTTTATATATATGGATAGTTTTTAATTTTTATCTTTTTTTCAATTTCAGTGGATTTGATTTTCTAAATAAAACAAATAAAGGGTTTTGTTATATTTTTCTCTCTCAAATAAGTGATTTCCACGTACGTTAAGTAAGAAAATAAGTAAATCGATATATGAGGAACCAGTTATTATTGCTCATAAAGATTTAGGAAGCCTTTATAATTTGTAAAGACGTCATAATTGAACCTAATAAAACAATATTTCAAGCTTTTAGTAGATCAGTTCATACGATTAAAAGTCCAATCCAATGAGGTGGTGCCATACTGAGAGGGATGCAATGACTACCTGCATATTTAATGTGTGTTTAATAATGTGTTATTATAAAAGTATATTTTCATTAAAAATATATTAAAATATTTCTTTATTTTTTTTATTATTTCATCAAAATTATTGAAAAATATTAATTTAATTTTTTTTAAAAAATAATTTGAAAAACAGATTAAATAAATAAATAAAAAACAAACATACGAATTAAGAGGTTTAATATTCAACAAATTTCTGGTTGGCATTGGGTCAAAATATTTATGGCAGGCAGCGACAGACAAATATAAGTGATCCATGGAAATCCGGCAGATAAGGCAACAAATGCCATATAAGAAGCCGAATTAACAAAACTGTAAATACACGGTAGATTGTTACATTATTTTTTTACATGTTTTTTTATGATATTATTTTAATTTTTTTTTGTTTTATAATTTTTTTTGTATTTTTAATGATATCTTTGTCGATTTTATTTTTTTAATATTGACCTGATTGAGAATTTAGTTTTGTAGTTTTTTTAAAAAAACACTATGGATTGCTATAGTGTTTCCCTACATTTTTTTTTTATGATTTTCTAATGATTTTTTTCAAAATTATCTTTGCCGATTTTATTTTTTTAATATTAAGTTGGTTGAGAATTTAGCTTTGTAGTTTTTTTCTTTAAAACACTGTGGATTGCTATAATGTTTCTCCACATGATTTTTTTTTAATGATTTTTTCTAAAATTATCTTTGTCGATTTTATTTTTTTGATATTGAGCTGGTTGAGAATTACAACTGTAGCTTTCCTCAAAAAACATTGTGGATTACTACAGTGTTCCTCTACATGGTTTGTTTTTTTTCCTTTATTTTTTGTTTTTTTGTTTCTTTTTTCAAAATTGTCTTTATCAATTTTATTTTTTTAATATTAAGCTAGTTAAGAATTTAGCTTTATAGTTTTTTTTTTCTTTAAAACATTGTGGATTTCTACAGTGTTTCCTCACATGATTTTTTTTTCCTATTTTTTTTAATGATTTTTTCCAAAATTATCTGTCGATTTTACTTTTTTTAATATTGAGCTGGTTGATAATTTAGCTTTGTAGTTTTTTTTTTCTTTTTATTAATAGAAAAGCTAAATCATGTAGCAAAAAGTTAAATCATATGGGGAAAGCATTGTAGCTTTCCTCACAAAACACCGTGGATTGCTACAATTTATTCTATTCAGTCTCTAAGCTTTTTATCACCAATACAACTTTTTTTTTTCTCATGGAATATTGGCTCCATCATACCTTCGGTTTCTATTACTTTAGCACTGATTCACAATTTTAACTACCAACAAGCACATTTGCTCCATAAATCTGATGTAGCGCGCGGGCATGTCATCTTATCAAATCCTAAATCACATACGCCATTAAGGAATCGACAAAAGTTATACGTGAAGGGGTTGTTCTAGAGGATCACACGGATCCACCCCAATCAGAAGTGTTGGACGTGGCTCTCATAAAAAAAAATTATCACTTTGTGACATATACCCTGTTCGATAACGTGGTGGGGTGTATTTTTTTAGAAAATTTAATTTTTTTACTTTAATTTTTATAATTGTTTTTATATACTGATGTTAAAAATAATTTTTTTAAAAAAATATTTTAATTCATTTCAAAATAAAAGGCACTTTGAAAAATAACCTCTACCAGAATACCAAATACTATCATATAAAGGTAGCAATTCTGCTAAAACAATCTTACTATTTTCAGTATAGAAAATAAATAATAAAATAGAGAATTTCTCTATTTGTATTTAAAGTTTAATCAATCTGTACTTTAAATTTTACAGGCATGCATATTCTTTTTTAAGAATACTATAGTTTACAAGGTCAAGTTACGCTACACCTTGAATTAAAAAAAAAAAAAAAACAAGAAGATGTAAACAATATATTCATGTCATAGAGAACTATTTGATATTGTTCTTAAATTTTGCTTAATGAGTCAATCTTGAAATCTCTCCACCCGACTTTTTGTTTAGCCCAAGTTTAAAATAAAATTTTATAGGAGTTTCCCCCACATAACTCAGTTGACTTGAGGGGTCTAAAAGCAACTCAATGACCGATAAAAAGTGTGGTTTAACTTTAAGAAATAATTCAAGATGACCTTTTTTAATATTGAAATGACGACATATTTGATTAACCTGGTGTTGCAATGTCGCGATCATACAAATTAATTACTCTAGCTTAAACAAATAAGATAGTAGAGAGTACGTAAGGGGTCGAACCCACGAGGAAGATCTAGTTCAGGTCTTTATGCTAAATGATTCAAAGTTAAGGGGGTTTTAAAGTTATCTAGGCTATGTTATGGTAAACAACATAAAATAATCAAACTGAATTAAATAAATCTGAAACTTATTAAGAAAAAAACCTTGGTCTCAAGTAAACGTTCACCTACAAAAATCAAAACTGATCATTAAAATGATACATCAATTTATATTCTGAATATCTATTTTTCCTTAACAATTGTCAATTAACCGATTCATAGTTTAACCAACTCTAACCATTAAACAACCACAGTGTCCGTACTAGTAATTTAATTCAATGACAGCCTTAAGAACTAGATAGGTTGATAAATTTGGATAACATAGTAGTCTATAGTCTATGTTCAATTTAATTGAAAGTTTTCCCTAAGATTAACAATATATATATCCGTTATAATTATTAAACTTAATCGCTTCACAAGTTTAAATATCATAACTCCGGTTTTTATAGCAAACTTAGCAGTAGATTGATTTAGAATAATAACTTAGAGTCCGCTCTAACAATCAAACTAAACAATCATAGGAAATCAACAAAGAAAAACATTCATACTCATTATATAAATTAAAAAGAAAAGATAGAATAGGTCTTACAGTTTTTGAAATCTAAAGGTTTTTGTACCCTTTCAACCAAGAAAAATAATTTAGTCTTGCATGTCTATCAAAAAACTAAGAAAGAGAAAATATGAAAACATAATTTTAGGAATATGAAAAAAGGGTGAGAGTTTTCTTCTTCTTTCTGGTCGCCTCCTTCTCTTTCTTTCTCTCTTTCTTTTTATTTGATAGGAAACCATAATCCCTCCAATCCATTTGTATCCATCAAAAAATAAAAATAGTCATTTTCAAAGTAGACAATTTACATTTAAGTAGTACAATAGCTATTTTTCTAAATAAAAGAAAAAATAGTCTTGCATAAAATCTTCAAGTATTGACTTTGAACTTAAGAAGTTAACTTGCCCAAATAAAGACCTTTTTCATACGAAGAAACAATTTCCATGTCGATTTGGATGCTTTGGAAGTAAGTTGAACTTGTTTCTTCACAAAATCTATCTATTGACAGAATTTATAGGTTGTCTTAGAAAAATCATATCTCTCTCATATGAGCTCTTTTTTTTCCAAAATATGGTAGGTTGATAGGTCTTTGAGTCAGGAAGCAAAAAAAAATTGACTTTGCATCGAATGGACTTCTCTAACTCAAGATATTCAAGTCGGAATGGTCAAAAGTCAAAACTGGCAGAATGCAAAACTTGTTTTGGAAGGCTGTGATTTCCATCTCTTTTATTGTTTTATTTTTCTTTCCAAATATGTATAGAAATGTATAGATGTTATATTTCTAATGTCACTGAAATCACTTCATTTTGACCTATACAGCTTAAGTTCTGCATAAAACATCGATCAAAGGTCAAATCTACCAATATTCCACACGGGTTGGAACATGATTTGAATTTTATCTTCACTCCTTTTCGAATCTTATATTCAAAAGTATCTTCAAAACATAAAACAAAGATTATTAAGGTGTGTGTGTGTATGTGTATTACTAGGTAAATATGGGTAAAACTATCGAACAATATGGTTGCATCACCTGGTGATACAATACATGCAATGATTGGACAATCATATTCGGTTTTTAGCTTAATATTTCTTAATATGCAATTTTAGTCTAACAATTATAACTCTCAATTCGATTGTTGGATCATGCTAAGATTTTCCCATAAGATTCATAAGGCTTTGTTTTATATAGGATTAAACTTTCATAACAATCAGACTTTAGAAAGGCCTAGTGATAAGGTATAGACTATATGAGAATTGTATTAGTTTTCTAGTTGATTTATAATTTTTTTCCTAGTTGAATAAATACTCTTTTAACATTTTTCCAACCTTATTTAGAATGTTTTTACCTAATATAAATAGGGTAATTTAGCTTGTAATTAGGTTTTGGCTTATAGATTGGTGACAAATTAGTTTTTATATTAGTGTTGTATATTATGTGCTTATGTATGGATTCTCATACTTTTACTTCTTCATTGAACTGAGTTGACTTATCGAACAATAATTGTCTTCATGGAATCTTTATTATACTTCACATTTGTGGTTCTTTATAATCATTAGATAGGGGTTTCATTCCAATAGTTTTGGTGCATCAATTTAGGTAATTGTTGTGTCGAGCTTTTATCAACCAAATACAATTTTAGCTTTCTTAGTTTGTTCTTTCTCGCGTGTGAGTCTTAGGGTTCTTACTCTTCGAGTTTGCATCAGTGGATATCAGAGCTAAGTTATAAAATCAAGTTATATCCTTTTTTCTTTAAGTTTTCACATTTGCTTTAGTCTTCTTTTTAAATATAATCTGCATCAAGTAATATTAAAAAAATATATATCTTTGATTTCATTATTGTCTAGATCAGAAGTATAAAAAAAAAAAAGATCAAATCACAAGTGTTATAAATTCTGTCGCAAATTAAAATCATCAAAAGATTGAATTCGGAAACTATAAGATATACACCTACGATATGATACTCTTTGGTTTTTGGTTTCTTAGTGTCAAATATTGATTTCAAGTTATTTGGACATACTTAGGTTTGAGTAATTCTAAAATTCTAAAATTACAAATCATATCATGTTAGTTTTCATCAACACAATTTTTTATATATGGAAAAAAAATTCAGGTTAATCAGAAATTAAAAAGATCTTGAAATAAGGCCTAAAAGTTATTGTATGGAATTTGTATTAGTTTCCTAATTGATTTAGGATTATATTTCTGATTTTTTTTAGAAATATTTTATTATTTTTACCAGAATTATTTAAGATTTTTTAATCTATTATAAATAGTTTTTTTTATATAGCCTTTGATTTCATAATAATATTGCTTGTGTGTAAGGTATTCTCGCATTCTTTAGTACTCTAAAGAGTTGAACTTGACTTATCAAAGAACAACTATCTTTGTAACATGTTTTTTATACTTCTCATTCATAATTTTCTAATCATTGGGTGGGGGTTTATTTCAATAGTGTTGGTGCTTTAGTTCATGTAATCTTTGTGTCACGCTTCTATTATACTTGATTTGTTTTTGCTTTTCAGGATTGTGTCAATTTTAATAGTAGGTTACGAGATCTTTATATCCATAAGATTTGTATCAGTCACTATCATTAATATCATCAATAAGAAGACCCTTAGGCTTGTTATCAAAGAACTTGTTCAGAAATATTATAATAAAAGAAACATGAAAGTTTGTCGCTAAAATATCCCTCGAAGGGTATAAGGCTAAGTGGAGTGTGTTTTCCATTAGATGGGAAATGAAAACTATTCGCCCCAAGTGAGGTTTGTGAATAAGGGAATATTCGTCTTTCTACTAAATAGGGTGTATTGAACTTATAATTCATTAGATACTTTTTATTTGCCTATATGGATTTATATGTGCTTTCATCTTGGTTTTTTGGTGATAATCATATGGTTTAATGGGAAATTTAGTATTTTAATAAACATAAAAAAAAATAAAAAGAAAAATGATTGACACGTGTGTTGAACATGCAGTAAGTAAGTTGCCCCCACAATGTTCAAACAAAGGGTGTGACAACTTACGGTAAGCCAAAAACAACCTTTTTAAAAATAAAAAAAAATTGTCACAGCAAGGCCTGCCTCCCAAGACAGAATTTGTGGTGTATTTCCATCCGGTTGGGTGCTGATTGACTTTTCTTCTTCTTCTTCTTATCTCTCTCCTTAATTTTCACGCTTAACCTCAAGCAACCCTTCAATTTTTTTTCTTCAGATTTAGTCCATATTCTTTCAATTCATATTTTTTTTATTTGAATTAGTTTATAGAATTGAACTTTATTTTTTATTATATCCTCTTTTGATTGTTTTTATGTGTCAGATTTGGTCTACATTCTTTAAATTGTTATTTTTTTATTTTATTTGAAATCATTTTTAATTATTTTTTATGATTTCATCCTCCTTTATTTTTTATTGCTATTTTTTTACTTTGATAAATTTTTGAATTGATATTTTTTTTCTGATTTCATCATTCATCATTAAATTAAGATTTTTAAATGAGCTCAGGTCTAGGATTTAACAGGTTTTGAATTTGAAAGATTAAACTAGGTTTAGGAGATTCGTTCAAGTTCATTTGTTTTTTTTTTTCCTTTGTTTAAGCTCATGTTTTTTCAATTTCATCCTTTAGCATTTGATTTAATTGAAGATTGAGCTTCATTATTTTTTTATTTTTTTTATAGGAGTTTTCATGAATTTTAAAAATAACTCAATCTATTTCAGATCTTTTTATTTGTCATTCTTTGTTAAATTTAAATTTTTTTACAAGAATTTTTTTTAAAATTAAATCAAATCAATTGCTTAAATATAAACATGATATGTTCATTTTATAATATAGTTTTTTCATATAGGTTTTTTTTCCTTTTTTTTAATTTGAATATATTTCAGGGGCGTCTAAAGGCATGTACTTCCATTTTCACTTTCAATTTACACTGCTACCTAATAAAATTGAGCCAAGGTTAATTCCTGAATGACTATATCTTTTAAGTTTTGGTATTTTTGAGAAGTGGTGGCCAAAAAGTGCAAAAATATATAAAGGAGCGAAGCACTTTCTTGCTAGGAGAATATCTCCAACTGGGGACTACATGGTTAACCCTAAAAACAACCAAATGGGCCTACTGCTACTAAAAATGTCTATGATGTGGTCAGTTATACCCAGCTTGCTCACCGACCTGACATTCTTCCCATTTTGGACCCACATTTCCCCCTCCCCATCAAAGATCAGTAATTAATTTACTGCTGTAATTGATGAGGAAGATGAAGGCCCACTGAATCCATGCACTACAAAGAGAAAAGATGTTGACATCCATGGCTAGCCAAATTGTGTATGTGGCAAGCTCATCCACAACTACGATGGCTAGGTTCACGTTCTGGTCAGAAAAAGAAAGGAGGAGGGGCTCCAGGAAAAACAAGAAAAAGTGTAACCAGCTGGAATGGAAAAGGACCGAGTACTGACCCCGAAAGATGATACAGCTACTAATGCCATTGATACAACAAAATCACAAGCTAATGGATTGGAGTCTTATGAGGACCCACTAAAATAAATAATCATTCAGGGACCATTACGTAACACTTAAAAGACGTTTCCCATCTTTAATATATTATATTATAATTATTATTATTATATTATATACTAAAAATTAAATGAAACGCTAAATTGTTTTTTTTATTTTTTTAATGAATTTTTTTGTTTGATCCCGGGTTTGATGGGTTAGTCTGGTTTGACAAATTAACCCGGATTTTTTTTTCATTAATTTTTTTCATTTAGTTTAGTTTGTTAATGTTAAATTTTTTTATATTTAATTATCAAACTTTCATGACACGTATCCCGGACTTGACGGGTTAACTTGGTTTGACGGGTTAACCCAGTTAATTTTGGGTAAACCCGTCAATTGTTTTTTTCTATTTAGTTATCAAACTTTCATGACACGAATCTCAGGTTTGACGGGTTAACCTGATTTGAAGGGTTAACCCAGTTAATTCAGATTTTTTTCCTTTTTCTTTATTAGTTTTTTTTCTTCCTATTGGTTTTTTTTCCTTTGTTTTTTTCTTTTCAATTAATATATTTAATTATCACACTTTTATGACACGACCTTATAGCTATACCCACATCCAATGCTCTAGGGTCCGATGTTGCAGCCGGGCTCACTTAAACTTAAGTCATGTAAGTTTAATGTTATTATTAATATTATAAATAATATTCTTGAGTCAAGCGTTGCAGTTAGACCCAAGGCTTTTGGGTATATCTTTGCAGAAAGACCTAACACTCTTAGACTTAGCATTTTTTGATATTTTTTATGCAAGAAAAAAAAATTAACCCGTGGCGTATGCCTTTGTTTTTTTTTTCCTTTTTCTTTTCCGTTTTAAGCCTTTTACTTTGAATAGCACGGTGCAATCCACAGTGAAAAAGCTTATGCCTTTAGTTTATTTTTTTTGTCTATAGTTTCTTAATATTAAATTTTTTCTGTTTAATTATCAAGCTTTCATGATATGGATCCCAGGTTTGATGGTTTAACCCAGTTGATTTAGATTTCTTTTTCTTTTTCTTTTTCTTCATTAGTTTTTTCCTTCCTGTAGGTATTTTTCTCTTTGCTTTTTCCTTTTTAATAAATCTTTTTTTAAAAAAAAATTAGTTCATTAATATTAAATCTTTTTTCTATTTAGCTATCACACTTTCATGACACGAATTCCAGGTTTGACGGGTTAACCTGATTTGGCGAGTTAACCCAATTGATTCAATTTTTTTTCTTTTTTCTCATTAGTTTTTTTTCTTTCTGTTGGTTTTTTTTCTTTGTTTTTTTCTTTTTAATTAATCTATTTAATTATCACACTTTTATGACACGACCTTACAGCCAGACCTACATCCAATTTTATTGGGTCTGGTATTGCAGCCAAACCCACTTAAACTTGGATCATGCAAGTTTAATGTTATTATTAATATTATAAATATTACTCTTAGGTCAGACGTTGTAGCCAAACCCAAGACTCTTGGGTATAACTTTGCAGAAAGACCTAACACTTTTAAATCTTAATTTTTTTTGATATTTTTTATGTAAAATAAATTGACCCGCGGCATCGCGCGGGTCATGTAACTAGTTACATGCAGGGAATGTAACAGCCTCAAAAGACGAGAGAGGCAGAGCAACAAAAATTTTGGTTTAAAAAAAAATAATTTACCACAATAAACCTCAAAAATTGGCAGAATAATATTATTTGAAAAAAAAATAGTAAAATAGCACATTTTAATAATTTCACGCTTTAAAAACACAAAAACTTAAGATATTAATTAAAATTTAAACTCAGATCGAAGAACACAGAACGGACACAAACGAAACACAACCTCTCTCCCCCAAATCGATTGACACCCACACTATCTCTCTAAAAACCCACCAAACACCTTTATTTTACCCTCAAAACAACCAAAAAGCAAACCATCTATAGGTCTGTAAGCATCAAAATCGATCGTTCTCTTTGTTACTATTGTATTTGTGCTACGTCGCGATGAACATCATCACTAGGAGCTCTAATTAGTAAAAAAAGGATGTAATCTTCACCTAGTATTTTGGTCACTAGGAGCCCTAATTAGTCTCAGAGTCTAGATAAGGAGATTGGTTGTGTATAGGAAGGATGTATCACCCTTAGTACACCTTACCTAAGGTAAGCTATATTATTTATTTGTTTGATATAAACTAAGGTAATCAACTTGTCCCTAGCTCATCTGCTTACAAACTTGATATCTGAAATTCTTGCGATTTTTAGTTACGTGGATTTGGATAAAGGTGAAGATGTTTAA
>Ga0307513_10006976_pt1 | contig 14690 bp, 9 predicted proteins | sample 15_EM_MG_FD_202174 | JGI IMG/M metagenome (GOLD analysis project Ga0307513, IMG submission 202174) | Populus trichocarpa ectomycorrhiza microbial communities from riparian zone in the Pacific Northwest, United States - 15_EM | ecosystem: Host-associated > Plants > Roots > Unclassified | place... | reverse complement strand
CGCACTCGCGTGGAATGAAGACGAGAAGCTGCGCCTGGTCGATGAAGGCCTGGGCATCGCGGCGCAATCGGTGGTGGCGCCCTTCACCTCGGGCTACGACGAGGCCTACCGCAGCACCATGAGCGAGCACAACCCCACGCGGGCCAAGGCGCTGCTCGACCTCTGCGGCTATGTCGACCGTGACGGCGACGGCTGGCGCGAGATGCCCGATGGCAAGCCGCTGGTGCTGCGCATGGCCAGCACGCCCGACCAGCGGCAGCGTTCGGTCAACGAGCTGTGGCGCAAGCAGATGGCGGCCGTGGGCCTGCGCATGCAGTTCGACGTGGCCAACTGGCCCGAGCTGCTGAAGATGAGCCGCTCCGGCACGATGATGATGTGGAGCTTCACCTGGGTTGCCGAGTCACCCGACGGCAGCATCAACTTAGGCATTGCCTACGGGCCGAACAAGGGCGAGTCCAACGATTCGCACTTCGTGCTGCCGGCCTACGACCGCCTCTTCGAGCAGCAGAAGGTGCTCCCCGACGGCGAGGCGCGCAATGCCTTGATCCTCGAGGCGAAGAACATGCTGGCCGCGTACATGCCGTACAAGGCCCATTCGCACACCATCGTCACCGATCTGGTTCACCCGTGGGTGAAGGGCCACCTGCGGCACCCCTTCATGAGAGATCTTTGGCGCTACGTGGAACTGAGTTCCTGAGCACCAAAGAAAACGCCCGCTGCGAGCAAGCCTGCCGGCCTGAAGCCGACAAGCCCGCCAGCCTGCGGGCGATGACCGGTTTACTTGGAGCCGGTGGGGGCCGCGTCGGGGTTCGGGATCTGGTTCTTCTTGACCGTGTCGGCCATTTCCTTGCGATGCTCCTTGCGTGCGGCCTTGCGCTCGGCGCTCGATGCAGCGCCGGGAGCCGGCTTGACTTCATTGCCAGCCAGAGCGGGGTCCTTGACGCCTTCCTTCTTGAGGGAGGCCTTCATGTCAGCCTGGCGCTTCACGCGTGCGGCCTTGCGCTCTTCCTTGGAAACCTTGGGCGCGCTGGCGGCGCTGCTGCCACCTTCATCGGCGGCTTGGACGTTGAAGGCGGCAAGGCTGGGCAAGGCGGCCGCAAGCGCCACGATCAATAGTTTCTTCATCGGATCTCCTAGCTAGGTTGTTGTAAGGAAAGTGAAAAGCCGGCGCGCTGCAAGGAAAGCAGGGTTTGCAAGGCTTCGACCCGGCGCTTGATCGCCAGAGGGTCGTGGCGGCTCGCAACAGCTTACGCCTGTCCGGCCGCTTGGCAGGCAGGGCCGACCCCAGCACGTCGCTTGCTCGCGACACGAGGGGCTAAGCTCGCGCAACCTCCTGACCCGCACGAGACAGTGACCGCCATTCCCAGCCCCAAGCCAACACTGCCTCTGCCTGCCTGGGTGATGGCATCGGTTCGCCGCGTATCGTGTGTGGGGTGGCGTGTGGTTTCGCGCGCGGTTGCGTTGCTGGGCGTGGCAGTGGTGATGGCGGGCTGTTCCAGCTTGCCGACCGATGTGGCCCGGCCGCCGTCGGAGGCCATCGCCGCCTCGCTCGCCACGCCGCTTGGCGCCGTGCCGGCACAGGCCGGCATTCCGGTGGGGCGTTCGGGTTTTCGTCCGTTGCCCGAGGGCGCGTTCGCGCTCGACGCGCGGCTCGAGCTGATCCAGCGGGCCCAGGTCTCGCTCGACCTGCAGTACTACTTCATCGGCAACGACGCCGTTGGCCGCACCATCCTGGCCGGCCTGCGCGATGCCGCGCTGCGTGGCGTGCGGGTACGCCTGCTCGCCGACGACCTGCACACTGAAGACATCCAGGCGCTGCTGCTCGGCCTGGCTGCGTTCGACAACGTGCAGGTGCGCCTCTACAACCCGTTTGTTTATGGCCGAAGCAGCTCGGTCGGCCGCGGCTGGAACTTCCTCACCGACTTCCGCCGGCTCAACCACCGCATGCACAACAAGCTGTTCGTGGCCGACGGGGCAATGGCCATTGCCGGCGGCCGCAACCTCGCCGACGAGTATTTCCTGCGCAGCCAGAGCGCCAACTTCATCGACTTCGACCTGCTGATGGCCGGCCAGGTCGTCGCCGATGCAAGCCGTGTGTTCGACCAGTACTGGAACAGCGACCAGGTGTTCCCGATCCATGCGCTGGGAGCCGGTGCGCCATCCGACGAAGCACGGGTGGCATTCGCACGGTTGACGCGCCCCGAGGAGCTGGCGCAGCCCCGCAACGGCCCTGACACCGACCTGCTGGGTGCGCCCGCCCTAGGTGTCGAGCTCGACCAGAAGCAGTTCCACTTCATCGTGGCCGATGCCACGGTCTACGCCGACGCGCCGCTGAAGAGCGTGGGCGTGGTCGACCCGGCGACCGGCGTGGCGAGCCCACCCACCACCGCCAGCTCGCAGCTGGTGGGCCTGATGCACGAGGCGCGCGAAGAACTCCTGCTTGTGTCGCCCTACTTCATTCCCGGCAAAGAAGGCATGAGGGGCATCCAGGCGGCACGCGACCGCGGCACCTCGGTGCGCATCGTCACCAATTCACTGGCCGCGAGCGACAACCCGCTGGTCAGCTACCGCTACGGTGGCTACCGCGTCGAGCTGCTGCGCTCGGGCGCGCGGCTGTTCGAGCTCAGCTCGTCGCGCTTCCGGCTGGTCGACCGGGTCAACGTGGCGCTCGGCAAATCGGTGGCTCAGCTGCACGCCAAGATCGGCATGATCGACCGCAAGATCCTGCTGGTCGGTTCGGTGAACATGGACCCGCGTTCGTCGCGCATCAACACCGAGATCGGCATTGCGATCCACAGCCCCGAGCTGGCCGAGAAGGTGTACGGCCTGCTCACCGTGTTCTCCGCGCCCGGCTTCTACGAGGTGGTGCTCAAGCCCAACGGCGGCCTGCGTTGGGTGGCCCGCGATGGCGTGAACGACGAAGAGCTCGACGACGAGCCCGGCACCAGTCTCTTTCAGCGCCTGAGCCTCTTCCTGCAGTCGCTGCTCGTCCCTGAAGACCAGCTCTAGGCTTCGGGGGTTTCGCCACCACGCAGCGAGTGCTCTCAGCGGTAGAGTGGCCCGCATGAGCCTTCCTCCCCACCGCATCACCGTCTACACCGACTGGCTCGCCCGTCAACGCGGCCTGCGCTTCGACGTGTCCACCCCCGAAGGCTACGACGCCATGTGGCGTTGGTCGGTGGACGAGCTGCCGAGCTTCTGGGAATCGATCTGGCAGTTCTACGATCTGCAGTCACCCACGCCCTACCGCGCTGTGCTGGCCGACGCGCAAATGCCCGGCGCGCACTGGTTCGAGGGCGCTCAGGTGAATTACGCGCAGCAGGTGTTCCGCCATGCCGATGCGGCTCACGCTGCCGGGCACCCGGCCATCGTGTTCCAGAACGAGCGCATGCAACAGCGCGGCGAGTTGAGCGAACTCAGCTGGCCCGAGCTGCGGCGGCAAGTGGCTTCGCTCGCGGCGCACTTCAAGCGCCTGGGCCTGCAGCCTGGCGACCGCGTGGCCGCCTTCCTGCCCAACACGCCGCAGACCATCGTCGCATTCCTGGCCACGGCGAGCATCGGCGCGGTGTGGTCGGTGTGCTCGCCCGACATGGGGCCTGTCGCGGTGCTCGACCGCTTTCGCCAGATCGAGCCCAAGCTGCTGATCGCCTGCGACGGCTACGTGTACGGCGGCACCGCGCACGACCGCGTGCCGGTGCTGCACAGCCTGCTCGACGAACTGCCCAGCGTGCGCAACGTGGTGCTGTGGCGCTACCTCGACGAAGCGGCCGATGCGGCGAGCCTGGCCGGCCCGCAGCGCGCGGCGCACGACTTCGCCGCGCTCACCGGCGATCAAGCGGTGCTCGAGCCGGCATGGCTGCCCTTCGACCACCCGCTGTGGGTCGTCTACTCGAGCGGCACCACCGGCCTGCCCAAACCCATCGTCCACGGCCACGGCGGCGTGCTGCTCGAAGGCCTGAAGATCCTCGGCCTGCACAACAACCTGGGCGCCAGCGCCGAGACCGGCGACCGCTACCACTGGTACAGCGCCACCGGCTGGATCATGTGGAACTGCCAGGTCGGCGGGCTGCTGCTCGGCTCCATGATCTGCCTCTTCGACGGCAGCCCCGCCGGTGCAAGCAAGGGCACGGCCGACTGGTCCACGCTGTGGCGCTTTGCGGCCGATGCGAAGGCCACCTTCCTCGGCGCCGGCTCGGCCTTCTTCGCCAGCTGCCTCAAGGCCGATGTGAAGCCGATGGCCGTGGCCGACCTCTCGCACCTGCGCGCGCTCGGCGCCACCGGCTCCCCCTTGGCCGCCGAGTGCTACCGCTGGGTGTACGACCAACTGCCGCAGGTCGATGGCCACGACATCTGGCTCGCCGTCATCTCCGGCGGCACCGACTTCGCCGGCGCCTTCATCGCCGGCCTGCCGACGCTGCCGGTGGTCGAAGGCGAGATGCAATGCCGTTGCCTCGGGGCGGCCGTCGAGGCGTGGAACGAACAAGGTCAGCCACTTGTCGACGAAGTCGGCGAACTGGTCTGCACGAAGCCAATGCCGTCGATGCCGCTCTACTTCTGGAACGATGAAGGCAATCGCCGCTACCACGACAGCTACTTCGACATGTACCCCGGCATCTGGCGCCACGGCGACTGGATTCGCATCACGCCGCGCGGCGGCGCGATCATCTACGGCCGCAGCGACGCGACGATCAACCGCCACGGCATCCGCATGGGCACCGCCGAGCTCTACCGCGCGATCGAGGTCTTGCCCGAGGTGCTCGACAGCCTCGTCGTCGACCTCGAATACCTGGGTCGCGAAAGCTACATGCCGCTCTTCGTCGTGCTGCGCGAAGGCGTGGTGCTCGACGAGGCCTTGACGAAGAAGATGCGCGAAGCCATCAAGACCGCCTTGTCCGCCCGCCATGTGCCGAACGAGATCTTCCAGGTCAGCGCCATCCCGCGCACGCTGTCGGGCAAGAAGATGGAGTTGCCGGTGAAGAAGCTCCTGCTCGGCACACCGCCCGAGCAGGTGTTCAAGCTTGACGCGATGGCCAATGCCGATTGCGTGCCGTGGTTCGTCGCGTTCGCGCAGCGGCGGACAAGTAGCTCTGCATGATGTAGCTGGGAGCGTATGGCTTCGCATGAAGACCTGCCAACGGTGCGTGTGCGTCAATGGTCTCTGGCGCAACCCCTGGACCAATGAGCCGCTTTGGGAGCGCCCTGGCGCAGCGAGCGAGAATCGCCCGTCCATTGCACGCAGGCCTGAGCCTCCCATGTTTGAGCAAACCTTCAAGAACATCGACGACATCCTGCACAAAGACGCAGGTTGCACCAGCGAGCTGGACTACACCGAGCAGTCATCATGGCTGCTGTTCCTGAAGTACCTGGACGCCCTTGAACGGGAGAAGGCCGACGAGGCGCAGCTGGAAGGCAAGCCCTACACCTTCATCCTGGGTAAGGACTACCGCTGGGAGCGCTGGGCGGCACCGAAAACGGCCGACGGCCGGCTGGACCACAACACCGCTATGACCGGCGACGACCTGCGCGACTTCGTCAACGGCAAGCTGTTCCCGTACCTCGCCGGCTTCAAGCAGCGCGCCAGCGGCCCCAACACCATCGAGTACAAGATCGGCGAGGTGTTCAGCGAGATCAAGAACAAGATCCAGAGCGGCTACAACCTGCGCGACGTGATCGAGCGAGTCGACGAACTGAGCTTTGGCTCGCAGACCGAGAAGCACGAGCTTTCGCATCTGTACGAAGCCAAGATCAAGAACATGGGCAACGCCGGGCGCAATGGCGGCGAGTACTACACGCCCAGGCCGCTGATCCGCGCCATGATCAAGGTGCTGGACCCGAAGATCGGCGAACGCATTTATGACGGGGCCTGCGGCTCGGCAGGTTTCTTGTGCGAAGCCTACGACTACCTCAGCAGCCAACATGGCCTGACGACGTCAGACCTGAAGACGCTGCAGACGCGCACCTTCTACGGCAAGGAGAAGAAGAGCCTCGCCTACGTGATTGCGATCATGAACATGATCCTGCACGGCATCGAGGCGCCCAACATCGTGCACGCCAACACACTGGGCGAGAACATCAACGACATCCAGGAGCGCGACCGCTTTGATGTGATCCTGGCCAACCCACCCTTCGGCGGCAAGGAACGCAGGGAAGTCCAGCAGAACTTCCCCATCAAGACCGGCGAGACGGCCTTCCTGTTTCTGCAGCACTTCATCAAATCGCTCAAGGCCGGCGGGCGCGCGGCCATCGTGATCAAGAACACCTTCCTGAGCAACACCGACAACGCCAGCACCAGCCTGCGCAAGCTGCTGCTGGAAAGCTGCAACCTGCACACCGTGCTGGACATGCCGGGTGGCACTTTTCAGGGCGCGGGTGTCAAGACTGTGGTTCTGTTCTTCGAGAAGGGCGCGCCGACGCGCAAAGTCTGGTTCTACCAACTGAACCCGGGTCGCAACATGGGCAAGACCAACCCGCTCAGCGATGACGACCTAGTCGATTTCGTTGAACAGCAGAGGAGCGGTGCCGATTCGGAGCAGAGCTGGTCAGTAAGTGTGGCGGACATAGCTTCCGACACCTACGACCTGTCGGTCAAGAACCCGAATGGCGGCGACGAGGTTGCGCTCCGCACGCCGCAGGAAATCCTCGACGAGATCGCGGCGCTGGATGCCGAGAGCGCAGAAGTGCTTGCAGCGATTCGGAGTCTGGTGTGAAGGAGGATTGGCAGCGACTGAGACTGAGCGAGGTGGCAAAGGTCTTTGATGGGCCTCATGCAACTCCAAAAACGGTCGATAGCGGTCCAATATTCCTGGGCATAGGCGCCCTTCAGGATGGCGTGATCAATTTGAGCGAGACGCGGCACGTAACCGCTGAGGACTTTGTGCAGTGGACTCGGCGCATCAAGCCCGAGCCCGGCGACGTGGTGTTCTCATATGAAACGCGGCTTGGCCAAGCCGCGATCATTCCGCAGGGTCTCGAATGCTGCCTCGGTCGACGCATGGGCCTCGTGCGATTCACGTCTGAAGCGATTGATCCTCGCTTCTTCCTGTATCAGTACCTCTCACCACAATATCAAGACTTTCTCGACTCCAAGACGATCAGGGGTGCGACAGTTGATCGAATCTCCATCAAGGAATTTCCTTCGTTCTCGATTGACGTGCCGTCTCTTCCCGAACAGCGCCGCATTGTCGCCATCCTTGACGAAGTCTTCGAGGGCATCGCCACAGCCAAAACCAACGTCGAGAGGAACTTGCAGAGCGCTCGATCCATCTTCACTAACTGCCTCGATGCGATGTTGGGCCGTAGCACGTGGGGGCGGAGGACTCTTGGAGAACTGTGCGATAGCGTTGAGTACGGCTCGTCTGCAAAGTCAAAGGCAGATGATGGTGTCCCTGTGCTTCGCATGGGCAACATTCAGGACGGCGGCATACATTGGGACCGGCTCGTCTACACGGATGACAAAGACGAGATAGAGAAGTACCTACTTAAGCGCAACGATGTCCTTTTCAACAGAACCAATAGTCCCGAACTCGTCGGCAAGACTGCGGTCTATAAGGGGGAACGGCCCGCAATATTTGCTGGCTATCTGATTCGGATTAACCGAAAAGAAGAGCTTTTGGATGCCGATTTCCTTTGCTACTTCCTAAATAGTCAGGCTGCAATCGACTACGGTAAGAAAGTCGTCATTTCAAGCGTCAATCAGGCAAACATCAACGGCACAAAGCTGAAGAGCTATCCAATTCCCGCGCCGCCCTTAGCGGAACAGTTAGTTGTCGTTGAAAAACTCAAAAGAATCTCAGAAGCAACGCGACGTTTCGAGGACCTTTGTCTACGGAAGCTTGCGGCGTTGGACGAACTGAAAAGGTCCCTGCTCTACCAAGCCTTTAACGGCCAGCTGGCATCGGCGAGGCAAACGAAAACTACCCCGCAACCGGCATTGCAAACTACAACGCCGGAGTTCGCAGCCAACGTCATTGCTCTCGCCCATGGGCGGCACGAACGGCAAAAAAGAGAGAAGACTTTCGGACACGTGAAGGAGCAGAAGGTGCTGCATCTGGTCGAGTCCATCGGAAAGATGGACCTAGGCCGTCGGCCGATGAGAGACGCAGCAGGCCCGAACGACTTCCAGCACATGCTCAGGGCCGAAGAGTGGGCGAAAGCCAATGGCTTCTTCGAGATGGCCAAGCGCGGCGAAGGCTACGAGTTCAAGAAGCTCAGCGCGTTCGATGAGCGCATGTCGAGTGCCGCCCGGGCGCTGGGGCCTTACCTGCCGCAGTTGGAACGCGTCATCGATCTTCTGGTGCCGATGGACAAAGAGGAAGCCGAAGTCTTTGCAACGGTTCATGCAGCCTGGAACAATCTGCTGATCGACGGTGCAGACGTGACGGACACCGCCATCGTGTCGGCAGCCCGAGAAGACTGGCACGCTGACAAGCTCAATATTTCCGAGCACAAGTTCCGAAGCGCCATCGAACTGATCCGGCAGAAAGGCCTCGTGCCAGACGGCACGGCCCAGTACGTCGGCGGTCAGCAGTCACTGCTATGAACCCCGCCCGCGACATCGCCCTGATCGACCAGTTGCGGGCCGAGCCGGCGGAAACTCCGTGGCTGGAGTTCAAGAGCAACAACACCGACCCGGAGATGATCGGCAAGCGTTGCTCCGCGCTGGCCAATTCGGCGCGCATCGAGGGGCAGGACCTGGCCTACATGGTGTGGGGCATCGAGGACGAAACCCATGCGGTGGTCGGCACCGAGTTCAACCCCGACACCAAGAAGGTGGGCAACCAGGACTTGCCGCTGTGGCTGGCCAACAGCCTGCAGCCGAGCATCGCCTTCAGCTTTCGCACCGTGGAGCATCCGCAAGGCCGCCTCGTGTTGCTGGAGATCCCCGCGGCCACGGGCGCGCCGGTGGCCTTCAACGGGTTGCCCTACATCCGCATCGGCAGTGCGACGCCCAAGCTCACCGACTACCCGGAGCGCTACCAGCAGCTGATTGAACGGCTGCGGCCGTACCGCTGGGAGCAAGGCATTGCCCGCCAGTACGCCAGCGGCGACGACGTGTTGAGCTTGCTCGACTACAGCCCGTACTTCCGCCTGACCGGGCAGCCCTTGCCTGACAACCGGGCGGGCATCTTCGACAAGCTGGAGGCAGACAGGTTGATCGTGCGCGATGTGGGCGAGCGCTGGAACATCACCAACCTTGGAGCGATCTTGTTCGCGGCACGCTTGAGCGATTTCGAAGCGAGCTTGGCACGCAAGGCGGTGCGCTTCGTGTCATACGGCGGCAAGAACCGCGCAGCCGCGGTGACGCATCGGCTCGATGGACAGAAAGGCTACGCGGTCGGCTTCGAGGGGCTTATCGAGTATGTGAACAACCTGCTGCCCAAGAACGAGCACATCGGTGTGGCGCTGCGGGAGGATCGGCCGCTGTTTCCGGGCCTGGCCGTTCGGGAGCTGGTTGCCAACGCGCTGATCCATCAAGACATGACCATCACCGGTGCCGGGCCGCAGATCGAGCTGTTCGAAGACAGGCTGGAGATCAGCAACCCAGGCGCTACGCTGGTCAAGCCCGAACGCATGATCGACCTGCCGCCGCGCTCGCGCAATGAGGCGCTGGCCTCGCTGATGCGCCGCATGAGAATGTGCGAAGAACAAGGCAGTGGGTTGGACAAGGTCGTGCAGGCCTGCGAGGTGTTCCAGCTGCCCGCTCCGCTCTTTCGCACCGAGGGCGAGGCCACCCAGGCCGTGCTGTACGGGCCGCGGAGCTTTGCCGAGATGACGCAGGACGAACGGGTACGCGCCTGCTATTTCCACGCGGTGCTGAAGTTTCTGAGCGGCGACAAGATGAAGAATGCGAGCCTCTGCGCCCGTTTGGGCATCGCCCCGAAAAACGCCGCCCAGGCGACCGCGGTGATCAACAGGACGCTCGAGGCAGGCTTGATCCGGGTGGCCGACCCGGAGCATCCCAGGGCGGGCTATGTGCCCCACTGGGCTTGAGATTTCTTGATCGGGTCTTGACCCGGCAGCTGGGGAGGCAAGGGATGGGTGAGCTTTTCCTTTTTAAATCAATGACTTGCGTAGAAGATATCGGATACGCAGTTCTTGATCGGGTTTTGATCCCCGTCCAGCGCCTCATGTGGTTTCCCACATGAATGAAGCCGAAACCCGGGCGGAGCACGTCGACCCTGCCCTCAAAGCCGCCGGCTGGGGGGTGGTTGAAGGTAGCCGGGTCCTGCGTGAGCACTGCATCACTCTCGGCCGGCTGCAGGGGAGTGGCAGCCGCAGGGCCAGGGGCGACGTGGCCGACTACGTCCTCGTCTACCGAAACACCAAGCTTGCCGTCATCGAAGCCAAGGCCTGGGACAAGCCCCTCACCGAAGGCGTCGGTCAGGCCAAGCGCTATGCCGACAAGCTGGCGGTGCGCCACACCTACGCCACCAACGGCCAAGCGATCTACGGCATCGACATGGCGACTGGCACCGAAGGCGAGGTGACAAGCTATCCGGGCCCAGATGAACTTTGGCAACTGACCTTCACCCGGCAAGACCCTTGGCGCAACCGCTTTGCCGCAGTGCCTTTCGAAGACAAAGGTGGCACCTGGCAAGGCCGCTACTACCAGGACATCGCCATCACGCGCGTGCTGGAGGCCATTGAGACAGGGCGCGACCGGATTCTGCTGACGCTGGCCACCGGGACGGGCAAGACGTTCATTGCTTTCCAACTGGCCTGGAAGTTGTTCCAGAGCCGCTGGAACTTGGCCGACTGGAAGAGCGGTAGGGAACCCGCGAGGCGCCCGCGCATCCTGTTCCTGGCAGACCGCAACATCCTGGCCGACCAGGCCTACAACGCCTTCTCGGCCTTCCCCGACGATGCGTTGGTTCGCATCGCCCCAGACGACATTCGCAAGAAGGGTCGGGTGCCGACGAACGGCAGCATCTTCTTCACCATCTTCCAGACCTTCATGAGCGGGCCGGGCGGCGCGCCGTACTTTGGCGAGTACCCGGCTGACTTCTTCGACTTCATCGTCATCGACGAGTGCCACCGTGGCGGTGCCAATGACGAAGGCAGCTGGCGCGCCATCCTCGACTACTTCGCACCCGCCGTGCAGCTGGGCCTGACGGCCACGCCCAAGCGCACCATCAACGCCGACACCTACGCCTACTTCGGCGAACCGGTGTTCGTGTACTCGCTCAAGGAAGGCATCAACGATGGCTTCCTCACGCCGTTCAAGGTCAAGCAGATCGCCACCACGCTGGACGAGTACGTCTATACGCCCGACGACCTGGTGGTGCAGGGCGACATCGAAGCCGGCAGGCGCTACGAGGAGAACGACTTCAACCGGGTCATCGAGATCAAGGAGCGAGAGGAGTACCGCGTCAAGCTCATGATGGGAATGATCAACCAGCGCGAGAAGACCCTGGTGTTCTGCGCAACACAGACTCACGCACTCGCGGTGCGCGACCTGATCAACCAGGCCAAGAGCAGCACCGACCCTCTCTACTGCGTGCGGGTGACGGCCGACGACGGCGCCATGGGCGAGCAGTACCTGCGCGACTTTCAAGACAACGAGAAGACCATCCCGACGGTGCTCACCACGTCGCAGAAGCTCTCCACGGGCGTGGATGCGCGCAACGTGCGCAACATCGTGCTGATGAGACCGGTGGCCTCGATGATCGAGTTCAAGCAGATCATCGGCCGCGGCACGCGCCTGTATGACGGCAAGGACCATTTCACGATCTACGACTTCGTGAAGGCGCACCACCACTTCAGCGATCCGGAGTGGGACGGCGAACCTCTTGCACCAGAAGAGCTGCGACCGCAGCCTCTGCGTACCGGCGGCGACGCGATCGATGTGCCCGCGGGCGAGCTCATGCCCCCGCTCCTTGTCGAGCCACCACCTGCCAGGATCAAGGTGAAGCTGGCCGACGGCAAGGAGCGTGCGATTCAGTACATGACGGCCACGACGTTTTGGAGCGCCGATGGACGCCCGATGTCAGCAGCGCAGTTTCTCGAATCGCTTTTCGGTGCATTACCCGAGTTCTTCAAGAACGAAGATGAACTCCGCGGCCTCTGGAGCGACCCCGATACCCGAAAGAAGCTGTTGGCTGAGTTGGCGGATCGCGGCTTCGGCAAGGAACCACTGGCAGAGATGCAGAAGATCATCGAAGCCGAGAACAGCGACCTGTTCGACGTCTTGGCCTACGTTGCATTCGCTGCGGCTCCGAGGTCACGGCAGCAGCGGGCTGAGTACGCGCGACAGACGGCTTCGGGCCAGTTCACCGACAAGCAGAAGGTTTTCATCGACTTCGTGCTGTCCCAGTACGTCCTGCAAGGCGTCGACGAGCTAGACCAGGAGAAGCTCTCATCGCTGTTGCGCCTGAAGTACCGCGCGTTGCCGGACGCGTTTGCCGAGCTGGGCAGGCCTGACCAAGTGCGGAAGGTATTCGTGGGGTTTCAGCGTTATCTGTACGCGGACTGACGGGACTCCAAGGTGAAGGCGGCACCAGCTCACTGGCTCGCCGTGATCCCCCCATCCAGGTACAGCACCTGCCCCGTCACGAACGCCGCGGCCGGGCTGCAGAAGAACATCGTCGGGCCGACCACGTCGGGCGGGTCGCCGACGCGGCCGAGCGGGATGCGCTCCGTGACCTGTCGGTAGGTCTCGGGGTTGTCCAGCCAGTGGCGGGCCATCTCGCTGCGCACGACGGTCGGCGCGACACCGTTGACGGTGATGCCGTGCTCCGACAGCTCCATCGCATGCTGCTTGACCAGCATCACCAGCGCACCCTTGGTCGCGCAGTAGGCCGAGTAGCCGCGGCGGCGCAGGCCGAGTTGTGAGCGCACCGAGAGCATGTGCACCTGGCTGCCGGGCGCGCGGCCTGCGGCCACCGCGGCGATCTGGTGCCGGGCCGCGGCTTGCGCGAGGAACATCGCGGCCTTCAGGTTGACCTGCACCACCTCGTCGAAGGCTTCTTCGGTCACCTCGTTGAGCATCTGTTCGCGCTGGATGCCCACGCAGTTGACCAGCAGGTCGAGCGCGCCGAAGCGCTGTGCCACGGCGTCCACTGAGCCGCGGATGTCGGACACCGAGTGGGCGTCCATCGCGAGACCGAAGGCGTCGAGGCCGGCATCGCGCATGCGCGCGGCGAGGGTCTCGGCCTTGTCGCCGCTGCGGCCGGAGACGGCCACGCGCGCGCCGGCCAGGGCCAAGCCCCAGGCCACCGCCTCGCCGATGCCGCCATAGCCGCCGGGCACGTAGGCCACGCGGCCGCGCAAATCGAACAGGCCGGTGAGGGTGTGGGTGAAGTCAGCCGCGTCGGGGGGTGTCGTGGTCATCGGTCAGTCCATCAGCAAGCCACCGTTGATGTCGAGGATCTCGCCGGTGATGAAGCCCGACAGCGGCGACGCGAGGAAGCGCACCGTGTGGGCGAACTCCTCCGGCTCGCAGAAGCGGCCGACCGGAATCTGCTTGAGCAGCTCCTGGCGTTGCGCTTCGGTGAGCTGCTCGGTGATCATGGGTGTCTTCACATAGGCTGGCGCAATGCCGTTGGCGGTGACGCCGAACGGCGCCAGCTCGCGTGCCAGCGAGAAGGTCAGCGCGCTCATCGCGCCCTTGGACACCGAGTACGCCGTGCCCGCCGTGAGCCCGCCGGTCTTCGCCGCGAGCGAGCTGGTGTTGATGATGCGGCCCCAGCGCCGCGCCTTCATGCCCGGCACCACGGCCTGGGCCCAGAACATCGCGCCGTCGAGGTTGGCGCCCAGCACGCGGCGCCATTCGGCCTGGCTGGTGGCTTCGATCTTGTTGTTGGACAGGATGCCGGCGTTGTTGACCAGCACGTCGATCGGCCCGAGCCGCTGCTCGATCAGCGCATGCGCGGCCAGCACGGCCTGCAAGTCGCTGATGTCGCAGGCGACCGCGACGACGGCCTCGCCGTACGTTGCCTCCAGCGGCGCCATCGATTGCGCGTTCACGTCGATCAGCCCGACGCGGCAGCCGTCTTCGATCAGCGCGGCCACCACCGCGCGGCCCATGGTGCCGCCGGCGCCGGTGACCAGCGCGATCTTGTCTTTCAACGCCGGCTTTTGAGTAAGAGATGAAGTCATGTGTCGAGAACGCTTTTCTTTCCGAACAGGCCACGGGAGCGGAAGGTGACCACCGCAATGAACAACAGGTACATGGACATCAGCGACCACTCCGACGCATAAGCGCCGGTGAGGCCCACCACCAGGCCCACCAGCAGGCCGGCGATCACGGCACCCCAGAGCGAGCCCACGCCGCCCAGCACGATGATCAAAAAGGCGGGCACCACCGCGTCGACGCCCACGTGCGGGCGAATGCCCCAGATGGGCGCCATCACCACGCCGGCGATGGCGGCCAGCGCCACGCCGAGCGCGAACACGGCCGAGCGCAGCCGGCCGAGGTGGATGCCGAGTGCGCGCACCATCTCGCTGTCGTGCGCGCCGGCCTTGATGATGGCGCCGTAGGGCGTCTTCTCCAGGAAGAGCCACAGCGCCACGATCGCCAGGATCGCGAAGCCGCTGGCGAACACGCGGTAGCGCGAGTACATCAGGTCGCCCATCATGAAAGCGCCGGAGATCGCGGGCGGCAGCGCCATCTGCTGCTCGTTCGAGCCCCAGGTGACGCGGATCAGCTCTTCGATCACCAGCGCCGCGCCGAAAGTCAGCAGCAGGCCGTA
>Ga0307513_10006975_pt1 | contig 14690 bp, 15 predicted proteins | sample 15_EM_MG_FD_202174 | JGI IMG/M metagenome (GOLD analysis project Ga0307513, IMG submission 202174) | Populus trichocarpa ectomycorrhiza microbial communities from riparian zone in the Pacific Northwest, United States - 15_EM | ecosystem: Host-associated > Plants > Roots > Unclassified | place... | reverse complement strand
ATACTTTGAGGTATGTGGTTTTTGGTACACGTCCCTGGCATGAATGGACCGAACACCAGGGGGCTCCTTGGCAAAGGGCTTTCAGCTCCCGTAACCCCGGCGGTGTTCGGTCAATTCATGCCAGGGACGTGTATATGCTCACACAATTACTCAATCATGTATCAAAAGAGCAATGTTCGAGAGGGGAATATACGAAAAAGCGGGGCCCTGGGCGAGAAAATTCATTGACGGGGGGCTGTTCGGGGCATTGAATGGGGCAGGGGCCTGGACGGGGCCAGGGGCAGGGGTTGAAAACAACAACGCCCCGCCCTGGGCCATTGACCGGGGCGGGGCGGGGAATTGAGGCGGGGGCCTGCCGGTTTCGGGGCCCGTGAGGCCTTGTAACGAAAACTACAGATGGCGTCCTGAGTATTCGGTGCTGCGTCCAGTGCGTCCTGAGTACTAGGTGCTGCGTCTGGTGCGTCCTGAGTACTAGGTGCTGCGTCCAGTGCGTCCTGAGTACTAGGTGCTGCGTCTGGTGCGTCCTGAGGATTTGGTGTTATGTCAGGTTTCGTCAGGTACATTGTGTGGTAGGATGGTTGCGTCCTGGTTCCCGATTTGCGTACCAGCGTCAGGTGCGTCAGATGCACAGAACGCACAGAACGCAAGGTAATATTTTTGCTGATGTACCAATGCCTCTATAAGGAACTTCTCTGTGTCTCTTATCCAAATGCTATTTCCCATTTGTAGAGAATGAGTGGCTAATAAGTCAGAGTAGCAAACTTGAAGGGTGGCTGGAGTAGCATGCAGCCTGAGTGGGAGAAGATAGCTGGAGTGGTAGAGGGCTGAAGTGGTATGAGGCTACTGGAGTGATACAGGAGAGTCTGGATAGTAGGAGATAGTGAAGGTGATAGAGAGTAGTAGTTAGAAGGATAAGAGGCGGTGATAGAGGTGAGAGGCTGGAGAGGTATACTGTCAGGTTGAGAAGATCAGGAATTTTGAAAACCAAAAGCCAGGAACACTGTGGCTTAATTACCTCAGGCACACTGAACCCTCCAATCAAAACCTCAGAAGCATCAGCAAAAAAAATCAGTTTGCGTTATTTGCATTTCAGCGCACCTTGCATCTTCTGGCTGCGTTCTGTTGGACAATTTTTTTGAAGTTATGTAATCAAAAAACCCGTTTCATTTTAAGATTAATCTAACAATTACGTAGACAAACATGAATTTTCAGCCCTAACGGACAACATTCAAGTTTACATGTCCATTTTGGCTTCTGCAGTTTAAAACTAGATTCATGGGATGCACAGGATGCTGACCAGATGCAAACTCCACTACAGGGTGCATTCAGATGCCTGTGGATGCAAAATCGAGTTTTGTTGCTGATGAACCAAGATCCCTGTTTTCCAATGTCTTGATCGGAGGCTGTAGAATTGAGGAGGTGTGGGGAAGAACTGGAGTGATGAGAGGTAACCGGAGTGAGAGGAGGCTAATGGAGGAGCAGCCGGAGTGGTCGAAGTAAGTTGGACTAGTGAGAGGGAGTAGTGGTAGGCATGAGGCAGAGTACTGAGATGTCAGAGTAGTACCAGTAGGAAACAGCAGGAGTGGTAGGAAGAGCGCTGGAGTGGTGCAGGGCAACTACTAGAGTGGGGAAGTGGAGGCCGTGTGGTGAGAGGCAACTGTAGGGAGGGCAGCTAGAGGGGCATGGGATAGCAGGAAAGGTCGTGCAGGCTGTAGGTTGATTTTGAAGGTATCAGAGTGATAAAGCTCTTGAGTAGTGGCTGTTGTTGTGATAGCTGGATGGAGTGGCTGTCTGTTGATAGTTTTACAGAGAAAAAAACAAGCAAGATTTTCCCACTATAGAATATTGTTTTTGCTGGTCAAAACCCTTGTAAACCATCAAATCTTTTATCGTGGCCTTCCCTCTTTTACCCCAAAATAATCAAAGAGCAGTCTACCTACTAACTAAAAAAACAAAGGATTTTTGCCATGCCAAACGCCAGTATTTTGACAAATACTCAGTACTTTTATTCAGAAAAATCCTCTGTTTTTAGGAAAAACAGTGTTTCTTTTTCCGGTGGCGTGCCTAACAGGGCCTAAATATATGTCAAGATACTTAGAGAATAATCTACCATGTACTAGAGACTCAGAGCCATATGATCAGTTTTGTTGTTATTGGCAATCTTCACTATATTCGCTGCATTGCAGGCAAATGATGGAATGATTCTCGCACATGACTCACATTATGAGTCATGGGTTTCACACATGTGACTCATTAGAGCACATGACTTGTTTGATAAGTTATTATTGGTTAAGGTTATTACCAAAATGACTCATAGGAGTTAGCTCAGCATTTTACACTATGACTTATTATGAGTCATGAGTATTTGATGACTAATCTGAATGAGTAATCAAAGTAAGGGTAGAGTGAAAACTAAGTATAAATAGGGAGCTTTTCACCCTACAACCAAGATCTTCATGGTACCATTTAAGCACTTTTCTACTTATAGATTTTATTAATAAAAGATTACTTTACATTATTTTACTGGGAATTGCATTTCAGTTCCGGTTAATATGGTGATTAATACAAGCTTATCAAATCCAACCACAATGAGAACTACACTGTAGATCTACAGAGGTCATAATTATATGATAGGAGAAGAGTCGCTATCATATCTAACGCAGAGATCGTTACAAAGAAGAGTTATTGCCTGCTAATCAAGATACTCTATTATCAATATAACACAAAATAGGGTCAATTCCCAGGGTTGATAGGAATTATTATGTGTTCCTGGGAAGGTAGAGCAGCTAGGCCAAGAAGGTACAGGTTTACCAGCTGGAAGACAAGCACTATTTGCTAGTATTTTTAATTGCCCATAACCTCACTAATGTGATTCATCAATGTGTTCCTTACAAAAGGTAACTGCAGAAGAGGGTTGTTACTCACTAATATTCTTTGAAAACCTATGAATTTATTTCTTTACATATCTAACAACCCTGATTATCTAATATAGGGTGGTACTATAGGAGGAGTGGGTGGTACAGGAGAGATAAAATATGAAAATAGATAGCATGGGGGACCATTACCAAATATTAAAAGAGATTAATGATGCAATTAAGATCTGTATGCTAGACTACTCAACCTTTCATGATATAGAGCAGGCCGAATTCTATCAGGTTATTCAAGGATCAAGACATTCCAAGAATTACTTGGAAGAGCATGCCTTTCGATAACTGTTTTCCTACCCATTGTTTTTCTTCATTCTGCAAAACTAAATTATGCTTGTAGAATCTAGTTGTTTCCCTGGGAATAATATCTCAAAGTCATAATGCCTTCCATTTTACACAAGTCAGTGGGGCAGTAGTTAAACGCTGAGATTTTAGTGGGTTGCCAAAAGATGTTATTCTCCATACCTGGTTTCACAAGTTGGGAGATATATGGTTCACCCAGTTTGTTGTCCTCTACCTTAAGAACTGGAATAATTGAACCTCACACAAGGATTTTGGAGTTGCCTTTGTTTGTATGGTCTTACTCTTTTTTCTTTTTTCTCTGTCTCAAACTTGTTTTGAGGACGTTAGTTTTCGCTATATGATTACTCCCCTATTCAAGAGACAAAATTTCAGACCTTGCAGTGTCAGGTTCAAATAATTCTAATTCTTACCGTATATATTATTTACACTAAAGCATATGTACTGCTTATGTAAAATTAAAAATTATAAGGCTGACAACCAATAACACCATGCTTGGGTGCAATCAGAGATTAAACGCTACTATACTAGTATACTATTATTATTCTTTGAATACAATAAATAAATAAATAAATAATTGAATAATTATAGTAAATAATGTTTTTGTTCAATATCTGTTTTGAGAACTTTATTCAAATGATTTAAAAATTGAACTTGAATATTGATTAGTATCATATCAGATATCAGTATGATATACGGTATTTTAGAATTTATTTCAATTATCAAAGTAGATATTTTTATATTAAATTAAATAGAAGAAAAGTATTATTTTTATAAAAACTTTAGATTTCTTCTTCAATTAATTTAAATGCACTTATCGAATAATATAAGCTCTTCTTACAAATATTTTTATTATATTTCAAGTATTCAGGTATCTTCTGTTAAATATTACCAGTTATAATTACTCTTTATACAAGTATGCTTATAGTTGTGCATTTCGACTGTTGTTACCTTTTAGTTATCTCTATTTCTACAAATTATAAATCAAAAAGGAGAAATATGATCCTTGATAGTACTAGTATATAATAGAAATAGGTTTGCACTAAGAGCAAGAATAATCTGAGAACAAATAGGATGAGAGACAAGAATACTTGACAAAATGGAAACTGGGACTCCATATTGTGTGTTCATTCTTTGGAAGAATTCACTGACATATGATATAAGTATAATAGTTGATAGAAGCTCTTTAAATTATTTATATAAATTCCCTGTACTACTATAGATAGAGAAATACTCTAGGTTAATATTAACCAAATAGTATATACTTGATTTCTTCCTGACTTCACTCTTTCTGCTCTTTTACTTTAGTTAACTTGTTTAGTTGTCTGTTATTACTTAATTAGTACGCTATTATAATATCATATACTATCATATATGTCTTAGTTTGAAATTATATATTGTGTACATGATACTATAAAGTCAGAATCATGCAAAAGATTAGACTTTCTCACTTTATTAAAACTATTAAGAAAAACCTAAACTCTTTATACATGTAAAATACTCGAGAATTTTTATAATTAACAGAATTGAAAATAACAACTCAATCAAGTTTAATAAATACTCTTTCTATCAAAGTTTGATCTCAGTAGTTCAGTAAGACATGCTACTTTAAATTCATATTTTATACTTTATCTTGTATTAATTATTTCCAACTATCTTAAAATATGAATTAAAATCTAATAGTGACAAATTGTAATTATATAAAAATATGATTTGACATAATTAATATTTATTAGTCATATATAATGTATGATTAATTTAATATTATGATATTATTTTAACTCCTGGTTTGCATATGACTATCACTTGTATGTCTTAATTGTATTAGAATTTATTGATAGTTGTCTAACTGACAATTGTAAATTATAATAATATAATAACTTTTACATATAGCTAACATCATTATCAGTCATGAGCTTCACACATATAATACACTTAAGGCCTATTTGGCATATCATAATTAGCCAAGAATTTAGATCTAAAGTTTGAACTTGAAAATCAAAGTCTGAAAACATGAAAGTCAGGACTTTCTAAGCCTGCTATACTAAAAAGGAGGATAGGATTTGAGTTTGGACTTTGGAAAATTAATAGTTGTTGGTGTATCTGATATAAATAATAAATATAAGATTCAGGTATTTGATATATTTAAACTTAGAAAAACTAAGAAAGTGAGAAGGGCTAATAACCTATAAAGCTTCTTTTATAATACCTGACTAGTTTTTGAGAGTAAATCTAGATTTGAAACCTAATCTTACCCTAATATTAAAATCCAGTTCAAGTACTGGCTTACCAAACACACTTAGACTAAAAGTCTAAACTTTGATAATAATTCGGATTTTAAATCTAAATCCTAACATGGTAAATAGACCATTAGCTCACATGACTTGTTTAAGATAGATGTAATAATTAGTTTATTATTACAAATGATAATGAAGCAAGGAAGATTTCACTAACTAATACTTATTAGTTATAGGTAATATGTTAAGTTTCATACTATGATATTACTTGACTCACAGTATTTTATATGATAAAGCAATAATATATGATCCTAATATTATAATTGGTAGTTTGTTGTCTGACTCACAATTCTGAGCTGAAGGGGTATAATGATTTTGGCACCCTGGCATGACTCACATTATAGGTTAGGCATATAATGCATTTGATGTACATGACTTATGTTATATGTTGTAATTGATTAAGATATACTGCACAGCCAAGTCATAAGAGTCAACAGATTGATTTTGTACTAAAGTGACTAACCCAAGGTCTTGATAAAATGCTTAGTTAGAAACTGTAGAAGGACAACTGACCAAAGTTGAGAACAGAGTGACAATACATTTATGAGCAGTAAAAATTCCTTTAAAATAAGTGAAAAAGTCCAAAACTAAAACAACCACCATAAACTTGCTAATACTGAAAATGGAATGATAATTGCCTTTTTCTCTATTGTTGAGCAGATTGCATTCATTTTACAAATAGTTGGCAGGCCATAGTCAACCGTGCAAAATTGTCTTGCTGGTATCTTAGAAAGAAGAAGCATTTACAATGCAGCCCAGTCGGCCTGTCCTACAAAGATTTCCAAAAGGGACTAACTTGCGATTTTGCCTGAGGGTAGGAAATACCATGACTAGACTAGAGAGCAACTTTGAAGTGCACAACTACTCTGATCCCAACTGGCATAAGTCATTGAGTACTATCGATTGAGTTCCAAAACAGGCATGAGTAAGAAAATAACTTAGCACTAAACAAGCAATTCTAAGCTCTCAGCATGCATAGAAATGACTAGCCTGGGCTCAGGCACAACAGAATTGGACAACAGAAGACTTTAAAAGTGCAATCTGGAGTTAGGGGTATTCTGTGCAGTAGGGGTATACATTAAACCCAGGGTAGACTTTCAGACATCTGGATGAAAAATAACTGCTACTGTGTGTAAAAGGATTTCCTAAAGGCAAGAGGGCTACTTTAATAGTATAGGGCTATTGTTGGGGACAATACTAAGGGGAGTTGGTCCTACTAGTACTAGTGGCATCATAAGTGGATAGTTGGGTATATTTGCTGTTGTTGGAAAGCCGTGTGGTTTTAGTTGTGGAAAGAGTGCAAGATACTATAGATGATTCTATCTTTCAATAGGATCATGCCAGTATTCATATAGTCAGAATGATTCAGGAATGATTTGAAGTGAATAATATTCAATTGGCTAACTATCCAACCTGTTCTCTATATCTGAATCTGATTGAGCATGTTTGGATTGAATTGACGAAGTTACCCCACAAGCAACATCCTGGTTTTGTAAGCACTCCTGGCTGTTCAAAGAAGATTAAGGCATGGTTAGCTCAAGTACCTCCTGAGAGATGACTGACAATACTATCTGAGTTCTTCTTAAAGCTCTCGTGCTCTATATCAGACCGGGTTTAAGCAGTTATTGAGGCGACAGAGTGGTGTGGACAGTACTAGTGCACTTGAAATAAGATTGTAGATTTTTTTCACATTTTTTTCAAAACACCTTTTTATTAATACTCTGCATTTGATTTTTTCATTTGATTTTTTTAATTTTTCCAGATTGCGTTATTTGATATTTTCATTTTTGCGTATCATGATCTTCCGGCTTTCGCCATAAGTGAAATCACGTGATTACCAAGACTTTTGCTTAGTCACTTTCTTACTCATTATGAGTAATAGAGGTCAGGTGATATAAATGTAAGAGTCACCAGGGTTATAGAAGTGGGAAGAACTCTATATAAGCAATTATCTTAAGTCAAGTAGATAGACTTTTCTCTCAACTATCAAAGCACTGTTCTCTACTTTATAAGATTTAATATATCATAACTTTTACCTACACTTTTACTATGCCAAAGCCTTGTCTACTACCTACTTGAGTAACTAATGATTTCAATCTCAGAGACTTTTGTGATATTTTCTGAAACAGGTAAGAGAAGCAAAAGATCTTGAGATATCTTTTTCAATAATACTAATAATACAATCCTCTATTATCTGAATAGATAATATTGAAAGCCACACATCCATGAAGAAAATCTAATAAGTAAGTAAGCTATCACTTGTTACACTAATAGTAAACACAATTGGATTAATATATTTATGGTATATTGTATAGGAACTGATAAGGGTGACTGAGAGATTTCAAGTATGCTATATGCTGAGTTAGTAGGCTGTATAGCTATGAGGTATGTGTTCTTAGTCTTAGCTTATAAAAGGAGCAATATAAAAGAAAGGACTTGAGTGTAAGGAGATAGACTTTTAGTTACTATCTTCAGTGAGATTGCTGTTTTACAAAGAATATTAATATCAACTACGAATCAGACTATGTTTAGAAATAATTCTGAGTTCAGATAGTGATGTTACTACTAACAAGTAATTACAGAATAGACTTTACGAGTATTACTTTACTAAGACTAATAGGCAAGAGTGAAGTACCCTAACTGGTATAATATTGAGGTTTGACACTAGCCAAAGGCACTTAAGAGGTGAGAATTCTAACTCAAGTACATGATGCTAGTCGGAAAATGCAAGGTATAGCCTTATATTGTTTTCAGTACAAATAGTATAATTGCCTTGCTATACACTGTCAAAACAGAGATTAAGCTGACAAGGTTTACTAGAATATAATAAATATAGAGGCCAATATGCAGGATATGTCAAGGAAGCAGATCTGATCAGTGTTTTATGACTGGGTCCAGATTGGATACAGGACGAACAATTTCCTTTGGTAGTCCTAGAATCAGGGTTGTCTGAACTGGATAACTGGCTTAACCAAGGTGTATCAATTTGGCAGGCCAGTCCAGAGGGGGTAGTATGGGTTGTAAAATAAGTCAAGTATTATAAATGAGTGGCTGGGTGCATTGGTACAGTACACAAGTGCGAATAAACTGGGCTAAGTCTATAAAAGCATTTTTTAAAATTATTAGAAATGAAGATGTACGACTCTTCTATATTCTAATATATATACTACTACTGGATACATCACTAATATATTTAATTACTAGGATGTCATTCCCCCACATACTGAACCAACAGAAGACCTATCATTTATGTTTGATAAATTCTTTAGTGTGAGTTACCCCCAGGAAATAGAATACAAGGAATCCTTTGTTTTCAACCTTAAAAATCTTTACCTCTAACTAGAAGGAAGATTCTTGCTTGAGGTGGTATCCCAGATAAATAAATACATTTTGTCCCCCATGGGTGTTTGTATGGCTCTTGAAGTCATGGACAGGCAGTCTGTCAGTTTTGGACTACACTTTTTTGAATTTACTATGTAGGTTGGGTTTAAGATGGACACGCAAGCCACTATACAGTAATGAAGATTACACACTTCCCCTCTGAGTCTATTACTTCTTGCACTATAGATGATTTCTAACATATAACTAATTGTATAATGTATTTTACCTAGTTATGGAATATGTCATAGTTAAAGGGCACCTTGGAAACACAGTGTGCTGTTTACAAAAATATCAATATCTCAATGAATACTAAATTAAATAAACTGCAAATTTGGTTGTAGATATATAACTTGAACTTGTTTTTAAATATGCTTTAGAAATGATTTTCTTCTATTAGAAAAAAGGTATAAGTTATAGTGCTCAGTGTCAGGAGGGTGTCAATTAGCTATAGACATACTAACATGTTTTATAAAAAATGCCTAAACAATAGTAAAAGTATTCTGTGTGAGGGAGGTGGTATAGGAACCGCTTCTAATATCCCATGTTGTTAAAAGTTGATTGCAGATATAGAGAGAGAGCCCAAGTCATTGATTTCAATAAGTATAATTTTTCAAAAACAAAAACATAACTTAATAATATTAGTATTCAAGTTTGGGATTTGACCTAACACATATGTTCAGTATTCTAATAGTTGAAGAATTAAATTATCCTTCTTTTTTGTATTTCTAGATACCTTTCAACAGTTAGAACTGTTAATTTAGTATTTGTTGAGGTGATATTTTTGTAAATGGGACACTGGATTTCCAAAGTGTCTCATAACTATGACATATCTCATAACTAGGTGAAATATGTTAAGGAGTAGGAGTACCTGTCACGCGGGGGTTTGTGACAGAGGAATTATATGGCTTGGAAGTTTCCGGGTGCGCCTCGCAGGGGATTGCAGGGGCACCACACCTGGGGAGGGGTGGCGATACCCTTCTAAAAAGGAGGGTTGAGGCGGGAGATATTTTTTCCCCCTCATGTAGGTTGTATATTTCCTGTGAAGCATCTGCGGGATGCGTGACGTGTCTTGAGAATGATGAGTATAAGATGTGGTGGGTCATGTGAACTTAGCCTGGATAACGCACGTTTAACCGGATATCGCAGTGACCTGACATAACTATGGCGACCCCCCGTCTGTTCCCTTTATTTTTCCTTCCTTCCTTCTTTCCCCTTTCTTGGAAGCTTTAGGAAAGGGACATGAGAGTGTTTTCTGTACTTGTAAAGGATTCATGATACGAAACTTTCTTTCAATTTTCCCATCCATACTGACCCGTTCCTCTAGAGCACTAGCCCTCCTGCCACTAGCGATAATCATAGTTGTGGCGGTCAGCATCGCTATATTATTCTGTAATCGAGGATATATTATACCTCTTCGAATTTAGTCTGGCTCAGAGGAATAGGAGGAGGCCAAGGACTCCTAACAAGACTCCTACGATCTACCCATTAGGACTACGATCCTCAGACCTCTGCTCCCCCGATGAAGACGTCGCAACCACCACTCGGCGGCAATTCACCAACTTCTCCGGTATTGAAGTTCTGAGCCCGAGCCCCGCCACTCCTGCCATCGAGGATAAGGATGAGGAAATTGAGGGAGCAAGAAACCCCCCTGCAACACACAGAGGGACGAGAGACGTTTCTGCACATGGGGGCGGAAGGGCGCGGTTTAGGACCAGAGTTAAGACATAAGACGGAGAACGATAGAGATGGCGCTGATGGTGCGAGGGCTGTGGCTAGTAGATGGGGTCGGCCACCGAGTCAGTTGGGGAGATATCCCCCGGGCAGCGGATATGCCAGTGGCAGTAACAGTAGCGAAAGGGAGTGATAGCGAGATGGGAAGTGGGCGTCGCACCACCATCACCAGAGGAGTCTTCTGCTTCATCTGGTGGGAGCGGGTATATGATATTACTGCGCTTCCCTCTCCTGTTTATGCACCGACAAGGTGTCTCTTTTCTTGACAATTCTTTTCTGCCTTTGTCTCAGCATACGATCCAGTGTTTTCCCGTTTTTATTTGGGGAATTGGTGGAGTTCTGCTTGGTTTTTTTCCACTTGTTCCCTCTCTCAGCATTTATACCTCTAACAATCTATCTGATGAACAGGAACAGGGGACTGTTTAGTTTTTTACTGGCTTAGTTTATGTACTATACTCGCTCAGTGAGCAGTACAGTACAGTATGATATGATAGTTCATGACCCTTGCTATGTTTTTGTTTTCTTTCACTATCACACTACTGCAAAAGAAGGAACAGAGGAGTAAATACAGGTATTACTGTAATAATAATATACCTGTGTTAGGAACTCCGTATGATACTACCGCCACGGTACTGTATCGCTGTACAATAGTACCGCTACAGAAGGATCGGGAAGGGTGAGTGGGTGTCAGCCCATTTTTGAGGTGAGGAGTGCCACGGTAAAGGGAATTTATAGGAGTGTTAGAAGCCAGAGGAGTACCATAAATTTGAAATGGGTGGTTAAAGCCAGATGGGGGATGTGAGGGACAAAATAAATCAGGGAGATAAGAGGAACATGTTTTTCCTCCGAGCCTAAACATTTTTCTCCTTCTGAGGGCAGGTTTGGCGAGATGAGTATGGGTTTCCTTGATTTCCTTCGTGAGAGCAAAGAGTGCTGGACAGCGCGAGAGAGAACAATGGGCAAGGGGAAAACCGAATGAAAAGGCTCGTAGAATCCAGGTAACTCTGTGGATTCAAATTGTAAGATTTGATCTAATACTCGTATTTTATTCTTACCTCAAGCACAATAAATACAAGGAAAAGGTGATCACGAATTGGTCTAATCACGCCCCTTTGGTCACCCAGGCCTCAATGGTTTGACAGTGACGACCCCTATCAGCAGGAGAAACTCACTTCTAAGAGCATTGAAAGTAAAAATTTCTCTTGACTTACAGATCACTCTATAGCTGCCTTTCTCCCTCCTCCCTGTGCAATCCAAAGCCGAGTTAATACTTCCTTTGAAAACCCCCTCTCTTAAATTACATTTTCTGGATTAGTTGGATCAAGTTTATTAGTGTGAAAAAGTTGTGTGGGAGAAGTCGGTCATAGCTTCCAGCGGATGGAATAGTGGAACGCCAGGCTGTTGGTGCAGGGGGAGTCGGGCTCCTTATGCTTGGGCTGGAATTTGAGAATTGGTTCAGTACAAGTTTCATCGATGAGGAGTCTATATAGGAATTATTCAGGTTGAATCATAGAGGTTTTAGTAAGAGAATAAAATATTTTTCGTGGAGATGCAGGGTTCTGGATGGTATCGGGGCCCTCCGTGGCCCGGTGGGGAAGCTGCTACGTGCCTCAAATGGGACTGGACTGCCTCTAGCAGTTTTTCCAGGGCAGGGCAATCGCAGGACGGCCCTCGTTGGCTCAGCCGGCGGGCCCTATAATGTGAGACAGAGCTTTCCGCAGCTATAGGCAGCTATGCGGGCCATGCCAAGGGATAGCTGGGATGATTCCCGATAGGCGGGGGGGGACAGTGGGAGTATGTGGGGACTGCTGAAAATAGAAGAGCCAAAAGGGGAGGTAAGGATCCGACCCAAGGATTTCTGCGGAGTGCAGTGAAGAGTTTCATGCAAATGAGAGTAATTTGCTGTGAAGCCATTAAAGAGTTGGATGACAGCCAGAGAAAACTGGAGAAAGGAAATGGATGTCCTGTGGAATTGCGAGCGTAGGGGGAGGCGGGACATGTGATGTGGGGACTGTTGAAATTAGGGTTGAAAACGGGAATAATGATTGGGCTAAAAGAATTCCGCAGAATGAAATGAAAAGTAGTTAAAGTGAACGAAAGCAATTTGTGTTTAACCAATCAAGTCTGTAGGTAGCTGGAGAAAAGCAGGGCAAGGTGGGGAAAGGAAAGCCACTACCGGGAGGATGCGGTGATGCAGGGAGAGGCAGGACGTCAGGAACTATTAAAAATGGAAGAGTTAAGAATTCATGTAAGGATCGCATGGAAGAGGATTTTACCTGGTGAAGTCTAGTATATCATGAAAACCAGAGTAATTTGTGTTGAAGCAATTAAAGAGTTGCAAGAGGGCTTGAAAAGTCAAGGAAAGGAAAGGAAAGACACGACCGGAAGGATGCCGGATGGCTGGGGTAGGTATGCTTGCGGGGACTGTTCAAAATAGAGGATTCGAAAATTGAGGTAGTAATCAGAGTAAAGGATTCCAGCAGTGTGAAGTAAAGTCGATGAAGCGAGAGAGAGTAATTTTAATTGAACCAGTTAAGGAGTTGTATGATATCTAGAGAAAAAGAAAAGAATGAAAAGAAAAAGATGGGATGGCTGGGAGGATTTAGGACGGCGGCATGGGGGGCGAAGGCTGTTCGCAAATGCTGGCATTTCCAATAGAGACAGCTGGGGGCTCCATGAGTGACATTTGGTGATTCTTCCTCTTAATCTGCCTATCTCTACTGGTCAAACAAAGGGACAGATGACCTGGGTAGGAATCCGGGAGTCCAATTTGAGGACATGCCTTGAGCTTGTAAAGCAATCCTCCGAGTCGACTTTTCTCTGCCGCCTCTATTAGTAACAGGTTTAAGTGTATTCCACCATCCAAATGCTGTTGAGCTCATATGCGATAATGGTGGAAGAGGGGCAAATCTGGCGGCAAACTTTGAGCGATGCTTATTGAAAGTAAGGAGTAACGTACTTTCCTGAGAAACCGCCCATCCCCGGGAAACCACCCAAAAGTCATCTCTGCGTGGATTCTACCTATACATACAAGAAAAAATTGAAAACAGAGAAATAAACCAGCCCAGTGACATTATGAAGGCAAGGATGCATTGTGATACCTGCTTCGCGTAATCCTTTACGCAGTTTGCATAATAACCGGAAGATTTCCAGCCTCATAAGCCGAATGATCGCCACTCTCCACCCAGTCAGACTCCAGTTCAGAACCAATGTTCAAACTCTCTAAGGTGAGAGCATCAGAGCTGGACTCCAAAGGAACACTCTTTTTGGGATTGCGCTTGGGCTTGGGAGTTGTAGTGGGTGCTGTGAGCTTTGCTGTTTTGGCTGCATGGCGTTCTGCAGCTTTGGCTTTTTTCTGAGCAGTAATTTCTTCCTTTTTCTGCTGATCCTGGCGGATTCTGAGTACATCCTGAACAGAAATGACTCTCGCTTTTGACATCTCCTTTCTGCTTTTTGTTTTTTCCTTATCTGCAGCTGAGGTTGCCTTCGAGCGCAGGTTTTGATTTTCTATTGTAAGGATAATGTTGTCTGCCTTAGCCTGTGCTGCAGCATTGAAAAGCTTTTCAACTAAGGCATGATTGTAGTGTCTTTTGAGAGTTGACTGTGGGAGGGCAGCAAGTGTTTTTCTGCCATGGATGAGGATACTGCGGCCATGCTTTGGTGTTCCTGGTACAAAAAACTCGTGTTTCTTATGTGCTGTTGTTGTGGTTGTCGCTATCCGGTAATGCTGCTCCGCTGGAGGTAAAACACGGCGCTCATTCAGTGGTGATATTCCAGTCGCTTCAAATCCGCTTAGAATATTTTTTTTTGTGTAAGTCATATTGCGTGCCTTTACCAGAAGCCTGCATCTGTTAATAATAAACTAATATCATAGTAGAATGGAATTACATACGGATAAAAGTCACCCTTATTGATACCTGTTTCCCTACCTTCAACAAAATCATCGAGACATTTGCTGTAATTACTCTGCAATGGCCCGAACAATCCCACATCCAATGGCTGCAGGATATGAGTGGAGTGAGCTGGTAAACACAGGGGAATGATATCATTTTGT
>Ga0307513_10006974_pt1 | contig 14690 bp, 13 predicted proteins | sample 15_EM_MG_FD_202174 | JGI IMG/M metagenome (GOLD analysis project Ga0307513, IMG submission 202174) | Populus trichocarpa ectomycorrhiza microbial communities from riparian zone in the Pacific Northwest, United States - 15_EM | ecosystem: Host-associated > Plants > Roots > Unclassified | place... | reverse complement strand
CCGACCTCCTTTTTCGTACGGTACTTGAGATTTTGTTCGACTATCCGAGATCGGCCCAACTGGAAGCCGCCCTACCAACGAACTTGAACTGTGGCTTCCTCGTTGAGTCAACGTTTGAGCTTTTACTTCCCAATATTAATAGATACATATCAGATTGCAACCTAATATTGTTCTATAAAAGTATGCTCGTATGTCATGCTGTGATGAGGAAGCGACGAGCACCCCGATATGTTAATGAGATTACAGGTAGCACTCAGGCAGACTCACATTCATCAATACTCAAACTTGGAGTGTGATTCTTCTGGCAGGGGGATTGTCCTTCATCTGAAAGAGGATGATAATATGTGACAGTTCTCCGAGTCAATGATATCGACAATAATATCGACCACCGAGTACCAGAACACAATGCATTTCCTCATTGTAGTTTTCCATCTGACAATAATGACAAGGGACAAACACATAGTTTGTCCCTTGTTTGGAAATAAAGAATGGCCCGTCCCAATATAGTTGCCCGCCTGCAAGCTCCTGAGCGCCCACCAGGCGAAGCGCTGTTACTATCAACAGGTCGTCCAAAAATCGTAGTTCTCTGCAGGTTTTCGGGTCCATATTTCGATAATAATAAGCGCGCATTGGGCAGCCTCGAGGCCAGAGTAAGCGCCACACATACCCTTAAAAAGAAACCTCAAGGGCGAGCGGCTCAATGATCTGATGCGCTCATTTTTAATCAAATTGCCGACACGTACATCCCATTGAGTCGTGAAAAGACTCATGTACTTGGAATTGTCCCTAATATTGCGACAAGTGCGGCATGTCAGATTATGATATCAATCTGGCCCGCTGTTGAATGAATCGGGATTCTACCCGTCAATAAAGCAAATCCCCCGTCAATTTCTAAGCTGATTCATTAACGGTTACATTCTTGTAGGCCAATTCACTGAAATTCAGTTGTCCTGAAAGCTCTTGTAGAAAACCCAAGCATCGACGTATTCTTCACCGATACCATCTTTAGTTCGTAAACGACCTGCGCGGGGTATTCGTCCTGCCTTGGAAAAGCCAAGCCCCTCCCAGATTCTAGGATAGAAGAGGTCAGCCTCCGTTGCATTTCACCCAAAAATAAAATAACCCGTACTTGACCGAAGCAATGTTATTTACGTAGACCAGGTTAAAAACACTCGCTTGGTATCCAAGAAGTGGGGCGTAATGGACATATGACTTTGCAAGCAGGGTTCCAAACCCCGAGCCTCGATGTGCGGGAGGCACTACGAAGCCAGCATTACAAATCTAATGATATGCATTAGAAAGCCGATGTGAGAGAGGTTCCCCGAGTGAACGAGTCGGCGCGCTACTCACGTGAGATGAGCGTCCAGGGTAGTTGGGTTTAATCTAGGGGTATAATCGATTCTACTCTCTGTATGGTATCCCAGAACCATCGATACGCACGTAGTAATAGCCCGCGATACAATCCTGCCACGTCCTTCCACCCCTTTCAATTAAGATACTAACGTTCAAGAGTTCCTGTGCATCTGCCGTGGCTGTTCCCGGAGATTCGCCTCCAACGATAGCGATGAAAACATCGGCGGCGAAGAAGTAAGCCTCGAATGTTTCTTGGGACATCTCACCCTCCTGCGGATAAGTCAGGCCATCTTCGACTTCCTTGGCGAAGATCCCGCCCAGATATTCGAGAAGGCCTGGGAAGGCACGGGTGGTTGCAAGTGTCAAGTGGTGGACGGTGATGTATCCCGTATCATTACCCGGGCCCGGATCGCGGGGAGGAGATACCCAAACAGTGGGGGATAAAAGCGCAGCATTTTGGGCGCGCTTTATGTCGCCGTACGCGGACATGTTTCGATGCACGTCTTCGTTTGAAATATGGATCGCACGAATGTCTAATCAAATTCATTATCAGATAAGGGCCGGCGGGCAGTTCACAACAAATTCACAAGGGCCTTTCCGGCGTCTGACAATTTCCCGGCTTTCGTATGGGATAGAACGCGCTTGCATGTACATCACGGCGGTGGGCGCCTGGACCCTTACGGTTATTAACCTCAAGTCCCGAGTCAACTCTCTCTGTAGACTGTGGGGAACCAAGTTCTTGTTGTGATTTTTTTTTTTTTCAAGGTGTGATTTCTTCTATACGATCAGTCAGTAGCATATTTTTCACCGATTTGGGGAATTCAAGATCTACTCGATTTCCAGAATGAATATTGCTGAATGTACCATACTCCATTTGTTCCAAACACTTTATACCCAATTTATACCTTCATTTTTGTTTTTTTGTTGTGGGCCATGTACTCACCGATAGGGTCCCTCAGATGTGATTGTGAAAAATGATACCCATTCGAAACCTACCGATACGTCGGGCATTGAAGAGGACCCTCGCCGAGTCCTACCTGCATTTGAATTCGAACAGGCGAGAAGGATGGTTGTCGGTGATCATTTAATACCTGCAGGCCTGGTTTGCGTCCTAGTTCGTCATGTAATAAACGGCCACCAAGGTAGCTCCTATAGGAATATATTATGTACTCACCTGTAGTTTTCGGACTATTTGCGAGGTATCGTGATGATCGTTTAACGGCCAACTCGGAGCGCCATCAACTTCACGCATAAATAAAAATGGGCTTTAGACCATCAAATAGCATCACCCACGCTTATCCATGATAATTTTCCTATGCATTGAGAGACCTAATAAAAGGGGCTTTGTGTTACGGGCTTGATATTTAAGCATCGCAGCCACGAAAGAACCAAAAGTTCGGATAAACAAAGACCATGAAGCTATGTAGTGTTGCATAATATCACTCACTTTAAATCAGCGTTTAGGGCTTCCAGATACTAGTATTTTCAGGAACACGCCCACCCTCTGCTTTAGTTCCGAAAAAAAAAAAAAGTTTTAGTTTGTGGGTGTCATTCAGCAACCCAAAAGAAGCTATTTACCGGCCTCGTGGCCTCGGGCTTAGGACACAGGACCGACTACGTAGATCCAAACTATAAGATCTATTGTGTAGTCGAACTAAGGTTTTTAAGACTTGTGTACGAAATGATTTTTATGAATCATTCGAAGGAGTGTGATCATGCTGATTATAGATGGCAGATTTGGGCAGAGTGCCACACACGCAAGGTTACTATTCTAGGAGGACGCTATAATGGAGAAACCTTTTTCGACTTATGTGAACTCACAAACAGTTTTTTCTTGTGATACGGAGTTCGTTCCAGGACGCCTATCATCTCTTGATATATATCTCTCGAGGCGCCACAAATAGCTCAAGGGAGGGTGCCTTATTATGAGTCCCAAATAATCAGACTCGTCAGATGGACGAGAACCATCCTCGAATGGTTATATCCATCCGAGCATGATGAGTTCAAGAAGACTGGCCTCCGAGCCCTTTGGTACCATCGCACTGCACGTATAATTATGGATTTCTGCACAGCCTCGTTGGGTTCCCGAGTTCAATGTGAATTCTGGCGATTGCCCTTAATTCTCACGAAGCCTCTACATTGAGTCATTCAGGCCATAAGCAAAATGGTGAGTCGGGCCAAATTCCCCAGAATGGAAGTCGGGATTTCGTTGATCCATGATCAGCCGCTATAGTGGCGAAACTCGAGCAAAGCTCTGCAGCATGGGAATGCTTCTTGTCCTAACAACGACGATCCATTCCTCCTAAATTTTCGGATATGGTGCGAATATCTGGGATAAATCCTGGGGAACCTGTCCTCAATGGCGTGTAACAAAACAAACACGCCGTTCGTGCCCGCTTCTGTATCTCCGGGAATGGTCAGGAGGCAACGAGGAGCTGGTGATGAGGGTTGACAGAAGGATGATGGAAAAATCCACAAATGGGAGCATTAGATGGCGAAATGATTGGACGATTTGAAGGGGTCCCAGGAAGAGTCATCCGTAGGGAATGGAGTATCTGGTGGACACCTGCTCGCCAACTGTGGGTGAGATCGGTAGCATGCTCCATGAAAGGGAGAGATCGATCTGGTGTATTTGATTTATCTGTGTTCGGCCAAGGCCATGCGCACGGACAAAGAACGTGTTTCAATCCAGAATAAAATTTATCGTGGTTTTATCATGACATAAATTCCGTGGCTTGTTCAAGGGCTCTGTTAGATAATGTCAGAGTAGTACATTATAGATGCCGCCGATAAGCCGAAAATACAAAGCCCTAACCACTGAACACAAGGCTTGACCTCTAACCAGAGAACATCGAAGAAAAAAGTACCCACGTTTCCCGATTCCTAACGTCACAATTCGTGAACACAAGTAAGTGATATCCATTGATTGGAGCAAAGAACTTGAGGTGCATGAAAGAAAATTTCCCCGAGTCGGAAGGCTGTACGCAATCGCCCTGACGTTTGATTCATGTATAAGGGACTTGTTCGCGTTGAATTTGATCGTCATCTAGCCTGATGTTAGCAAAGGTCATTGAAAGGAGACATCTGAATGGAGTTGTCACCTGTAACTAATCTCTTTCAGAAAGTGGAGACCTCTGTAACTTTCTTTGCTTCGTCGAGAGTTAAGGTCAAAACCTTACCAGCCCAAGTTGGGACATCTCCGGGATGTTTACCAGCTGGGGGCGAGATGTCGCCAAAGAAAACATAACCTGGGATATATCGATCCACGAATCTGATAAGAAGCTGTTACTCAGGTCGGCTCAGAATGGAATAACACAAACGATTTAACGGCAGCATCTGTCAATCCTTGTCCGCCGTTTCTGGCTTTCATGTCATTTTCCTGTTCCAGGCGCCATTTATACACAATGGCATACTGCGATAGTTGGTTGTCGAGTGGAGGGACAGCTTTTAACTAGGACATTGTAAGCGCCTTCACAAATACAAGGATGTCCAGCCTCACCTGAATAAAGACATTGAAGAAACTCCAGAGCTTAAGGTAGTCTTTTAACTTTTCGTTTATGGCCTTTACGTCCTCTAGCCGTCCCATTTGGATCTCTTCGAGGTTCAACTTCTCTTTTTCTTTTCTCCAAACGCCATTCCAGCGGGATAAAAGCTCCACCTCTGAAATAGGATGGAAACCAACGCACCACCCTTCAAAGACCACGACATCAACGGCAGGTGGTTGCTCCACGACTGTGCCACTCCCATCCATTGGTAAACGGTCTCCTTCTCCCCCGAATAAACTTTTATCAAATCGCGGTAATTCGGCCCTGCGGGCGGTCTTCAGTGCGGATAGAATTTCAACTCCAAGTTCTATATCATGGGTTCCAGGTTGGCCGCGTCCTTTCCAGAGCACGTTGCTCGGAAAAGAAGCAGCAAGCGAAATCAAATCTTCGTGGGGTAAGTAAAGGTCGTCGATTGAAAAGGCGGCAACTCGAAGCGAGTAGGGTGTTGATTGAAGATGGGTCTGGAGGCGAGCTGAGAGATACGACTTCCCAGAGCCTTGGGGGCCTTGTAAGGCGACGAAAAGGGGTCTTTTCTCTGAAAGGTGATCTAGGATGTGCTGGGAGATGAGCTCGAGTGCAGACATGGATGACTTGGAGACCAACCGGCCCGCTGGACCCGCTCGGATTAAATTAAAGCTCCGCTTGAAAACATGAGAAATTACACGTCCCACGGTTTGGTAACACGTTCGACGTTTGTCGCATTCATAAGGCTCCCATTCTGCAACGACTCTTACGTCCGTCATGATGTCCGACACCGGCTCCGGTATTGAGCCCTCACCGATACAAAATGTGACCGCACAGTATGTCAAGATACAACGGCAATACCAGCAAATTTTGGATAGGTGGACTCCCCATATGCTCCAACGCTGGCTGGCAACAGTAGGACTACTGGCGCTGTTCTTCCTCAGAATTGTTCTTGCACAGGGGGTGAGTCTTTTTAGTTATCTCTATCTGCGTCGAGCTCTGAACGTCATCCTCATGCGTCGCTTAGTGGTACATTGGTCAGTTTTGATTTTCTGGTGTTGTTTCTTCTCATGCTGATGCACTCCTTATCATTTTAGTCTGCTGTACGTTGCTTTCGTTTTTTATTGGCGTGTCCTTGATGCAAACCATTCATATCCGACATGTTTAGATGCCCACGCGATATATCTCCTTAACCTTCTACTTGCATTCCTCCAGCCCAAATTCGACCCATCATTACAAGATGACCTTATGGCTGACGAAGTTGAAGAGGGTGGAGACCCTATCACCCCGCTACCATCTCAACATGATGATGAATTCAGGCCGTTTGTGAGGAGGCTGCCGGAATGGCAATTTTGGTCAGCATCGTTGATTTTTCCGCTGGCATGTCCAACTCAACCTTTTCCCACTTGTCCATTGTGACACCAGGCTCTCATCGACTCGCGCTACCCTCATCGCCTTATTCTGTACCTTTTCAGAAGTATTCGATGTTCCCGTCTATTGGCCCATTCTCGTTGTATATTTCTTCACCCTTTTTGCCCTAACGATGCGTCGACAAATTCAGTGAGTGTTGAAGTGAACCGGTTTCTCCACACTGACCCTTAACCAATAACACAACAGACACATGATAAAGTATAAGTATATACCCTTCGATATTGGCCGAAAAGCGCGGTATGGCGAAGGAAAGTAGAGAACGCCGAAATTCATATCTCCTGTGTAGCAGAATGTCAGCGCAATGGACTTCACGTGACCAAGTGGGGATATATACCATAATTTTAGGTCACTTACTATTTTCTCCTATTTTATTTGGTAGTTTAGAATTGGATTGATGTTAGGGTCTTGAGTGCCTTTCCATTTACCTTCCTGAAAGAAGTTCGCTCTTTGACTCTGGTCTGTCTAAAAAGGAATCAATATGTATAGTTGGATTCGGAGCCACGCTCTTCTTTGAAGATCAAGTCAGAGATGGCCACAGATCGTGAACCCGTTCCAGCCTTATAAACTTGTTGTTTCTACGCAAAATTTCTACTCTCACATCTCCGTTCTGTTCAACCGGAAGTGTGCCTTGTGGGTCCCTACTTGGTTCAGCTCAACCTCATATACTAGATATATTTTCTGATGGATGCCACCGATTAGATTGGGAGATGTCAGTTAAGCGCTCGTGCCCTTTGGGGATGTGAGGCCGGCACATGTCGGAATTACTCGAGCCTTGTGTACCCCATGATGTCTATATACCAAACGAGGGGTTTGAACGTGCAGGTCGCCCCAGAAATCCACCTTCCCTTTGGTTGGCATTTTTTGTCCCCTCGTAATGGCCTGGACCTCTCCACCAACTACTGTAGTTTTTGGGTGATAGGTTCACGTCTCGGGAGCTTCAAACGAGAGGCCACAACTCACCCCTGTCGTTTCATGACACGAACACTATCGACTGCTCCCGAGATTTCTACGGAACCCGTGTTACCACTTCTGTGCAGACTGTGTTCCAACTGGTTCCAAGGAGCTGGCACGGCTCACCCGATATCATTGGATTTCTAAAATTCCTTTTGAATCAATCAACCGTGTACAGTAGGTTGATATGTGCCGCTTCGGAATCCGGAATTACAGTACCGAGAGCACGAGAGGTTGAAATGCGTACTACTCTAAGCTTTGCCCCGGGCTTTCCATAACCCTTGTTTGCACTGCTGGGGGTTACTTTTTTTGTTTCAAAGGTCCTCAATCATCAATGTCTATCATAAAGGAGGCGTAAATGGCGTGTTCAACTATAACAGTACAGAAATGTGAAAGTATAAATACTCAGAAAAAATAATATTTATAAGTAATGTTGACAAACAACGAGCAAATTCCTAAGAACGTGTCCAGGTTTCAGACGCGTGAACTCCTTGGGTGGTCTGGAGATTATGACCACGATGTTGGTTGGAGGAAATAATAGGCCCAGCTGCCGAAGGGTCGACAACGCCATGTTCCCGTGAAACCGGAGGAGCATGAGGTTCTCCTCGTGTTCCAAGGTTTGTGACCTCGACTTTGTCGCTTGCTTTCCGTTATTTGATAGCTTCCCGGCGTTTCATGCACCTGCTTGGTGGGCGGTCGGGAACGGGTATGGTTATCTGCAAGTTGGTGTGATGGAACATGAGAAAGTGGAGAGGGATGGCGCTGGAGTTGCCGGTTCGGGGGCATCCAAACTGCTCTAGCATATGGAGGGCCACTGGCCGGAAGTGGAGGTGGATCAGGTAGTTCCGGTTCATGTCGGAGGCCCTGATACGAAGTGTTTGCGAAATTTCCATTCGGATCATCACGTTCAAACGCCAACTGAGGGGGCGGCGCATATGAATGGCTGTCACTGGAAGAGCTCGAATTCACCGAGTCAAAGTCGCAATCAACACCCTCTCGATCATGCATGTACAGCTCAGGGTCATACTCTAGCTCAGTCTGAAAAAGGGAAAGAATCGACGTCATCAGCATCGTACCGTTGGAATGGAATGGGATGCAAGATTAATCATCTCAAAGAAAATACTAACCTCATTTACAGGAGTAAACTTCACGCCTTCCACAACCTCGTCATCGGGTTCAGCATCAGAGCTTGCTTTGATTCCTGATTTCATGTCCATAGTGCGGGTCAAATCACCATTCCTATGAGCACTGCTTTTGCCTTTGTAGATCCGCTGCAATGATGACATCAACCGTGAGTGCACCATCGGACTGAAGAGATCCGCCTGCAGCGCGGGGTTACGATAACGTTCTTCTAGTTTGTTGGCACTGGTATCGGCGTCCTCAGAGTGGACGATGGATCGCGAAAGCTCATTGAATATAGGTATGTAATATTGGAAGTCGTTTGCGAATCTCTTATTGATATAGTGCTTGAAAAGCAGGAGAAAGAGCAGCGGAGGAATGGTCGCAAGGAATTGAAGGGATCTGAATTCAGATTGAAGGCCAATAGCTGTTGAAACGCGATGAGGATGGCGAACTATGTAGCTGCTGTCCTGACCTACTGGAAATCATGATGATCTGCATGAACATTGCAGAAAATAGGATCCTATTGATGACAGCGTTCCATAATCCCTGTGAGCAGTGCTGTCGGCGAATATTTGGATATAAAAAATGGGAGGGAGAACTTACGCCACCAGTTTCGAGACGCGTGACGTAGACAAACATGAGCTGGTATTTGTAAACCCACGAGGATATCCAAAACACGATAGCCGCGGCCAATGATACCAAAGGAGCCAGTGGTGCAAACAATAGCCCAACTGCAGCCATGAACAGCTGGGATGGTGTTAAGGATCTTTGTACAAGAGTTTTACATAAAGCTCTTACGAGGTTGGAACTACAACAAGATGGTCAGTAAGTCGTTCTAATTTTGTGAAATGAGAATCTTACTAGTAGGAGTACTCAAAAACAGGGGGCTTTGTCCATTCACGGATATCTCTGGGTGTTCGACCAAACAACCTGAAGTCTTTTCAGCATCGCAAGCCTTGACCTCTGAACAAATGAACCGACCGATTTTTGAGAGATATTCTAATTAGGTTGAATATCTGGGCCAGATTAAGTATAACAAGAAACCCTTGCATTCTATATAGGGGTATCAGCCAAGAAATTTGAGGAATTAATATGTTACTCACGGAAACCACTTCAACCAGAAAGATGCTTGGTCGACGTATGTACGTGTGATTCTAGCCGGCAATTCTACAGTAACCAAGAACCCGGCTTATTCATAGAGTAAAAATCTGTAAGGAGTGGGACCCATACTATCGAGGTTGTCAATGACTGTTTTTAAGTTGGGAGCGGCACTGATGATCTCCAGAACGGAATCTGCGGATAGGATCTCAAATAAACACGAGCGTAACAGGAAAAAAAGATGGTAACTTAAGAAGCACCCCGATGATGGTGAAAATAGTTAGCTGGCTGACGACCAAAAGGTGAAGTATCGGGCGATAACGACGCGGTCCAATTTAGAGAAGGTGTTGGTACCCATGAATTTCGATAGCCACCGCATCAGCCGAGGAAGGAAATAATTGAAGACGGCGGCAACTGCGGGAGGTAAAACACCAGAGACCAGGGTATATGTGGTAGGAGAGAGGGTTGACCATCGTAGCAAAAATGGAATATTGCCTAGGCAGTGCTGCAAGCTATGCGACGGAATTTAGAGAAAATTTATAGGCGAGGGCTATGGACGCCTCACAGCATCTAGGTTGGCGAGAGACGCAATCGGGAATAGAGGGACTAAACTCAGAGAACGAAACAAAAGTAACAAGACGAGGCCGATGGTTCTTCTGAATCTCCGCATTGGCTTCGACAGGCCAAGATTTTTCCAGATCTGAGTGGGTTATCAGATAAAAATTCGCGAGCAGAACAACCCTGGCTACTAGCAATATCTTTAGGATTCGGTGCGAGTTTTATTGTTAGCCCTTTGGGATGTTGGCCTCTCAGTTCACGAGCAGCGGCATGTGCCAAAGGGATGGAGGATATAGACGCGAATCCATAATTTTCCAATCTGCGCATGTCTAATTGGGCAGTGAACAGCAGCTTCTGTGTGCCTCAACTTCGATCTGAAGGCCCGCAGAGGAGAAAGGAAATTTGATTTTGGTGTTCGGTTGACAAAGAGTAGATACATACGTATAGAACTTGATCGCATCCACTCTCCTTCCGCCCATCCCACAACACCCTCCAACGCGTATTGTTGGTCTGTATGCTTCCATCTCGTCACCACCCATGTGCTTCAAAACTAACTTTTCCAATTCTCTGACGGTTTCGTTGTGCTGCTTGATCAATTCCGGAAACTTCTGCCAATGTGCACAGAGGTGACTGGATATGGTAACTGCATTCCGATAAATATCTTATGCAGCCCCATATCGGATCGGTGCCTCTGTGGAATGTTGGTAATACAAAGAGTGCGAGCGTAGAACAGATTCTGGTATTCTGGCGACCTGAACCATTGGTTTCGTAATCTGTACATGGCACGCCAATGATGGTGGACAAGTATGACAATGAAGAGAGTGATGAGGTACGTCGAGCCAATGTGGGCAAATAAACGGACGCCACGAACATCGCGGATGGTCATGGCACTTTGAAAGTCGTATTGGGAGGGGTCGAGCGAAACGGTATATAGAAAGTCGAGTGGAACTAGCCCACCACATGTTGTCAGGGCCGTGAAGGTGAAAAGCCATCGTAGGAGGTGCAGAAAGCGGAGAAATGCGACAGCGTCGAGACCGATTTTATCAAAGAGATGGTGTTCAAATAAAGGAGGGATCCATCCGCAAAAAGAATCTGAAATATGAGGAGCCTTGTCTGGTGCATGGTATTCCGTCTTGGGTTCGTAAACAACCTAAAAAGACACGACAATCAGAACCACTCATGCTATTTGAGGTAGGCCTTGCCTTGTTTGGACGTAAAATATTGAACGTGACAATGGTCACAATCTATGTGAGATTCTACGCGTTCAACGTTCAGTGAGGACGAGGGTGGTTCACACTGTGGGAGGAGAACACTTTGCCGTATTATAGTATGTACCTTTATTTGGTCTCCCTCTGGAATTTGGACAGTAGCATTTACAGCAACTTGCAGAACCGAGGGCGATAACGTGTTTTTTTCCAAATATGGCCGATTTTGATGGTTCAAAAACAGCCCAGATTTAGAACACGTTTTCCTCACTCAATTCTTCTCTGTTGGACATGAAATTATGCACGTTGGAAGCGCGCTGATTATAGCTAGTGCATAGTGTAAGAAATTTGATAAATATGCGAGATATTGCAACACTAATCAACGAAATGGCTGATTTTGATGGTTCAAAAGAAACCCAGCTTTCAGACATGTTTTGCTGACTCGGTTCTAGCTCATTGACCACGAAAATACATGCATTCGAATCACAAAAATTAGGGCTAGTAAATGGTATCAAAAATTCTGTCAAAATGTAACATTTCGAAAGACAAACTATTGATCATGGCATGCCCTAATAGTGAACTCGGTCCTACCTGACGATGCACCTCTCTTTCTTCATTTAGACCACAATTTTTATATTTTCATATGCCCCCGATGCCCCCAGTCTTCCAGCAAGCTTGTGACTCTTGAAAACTCAAGCTGCGTGCCTGAGCAAGATGTCGAGCACATGTTTCTGTCAACCTCAATTTACCACAGCGAGCTGCAGACCTGGGACAAGATCCAGCAAGCCTGGTACTTTTTATTTCTCATAAAACTGAGATACACCTTGACTTGTGAGATGACGGCACAGGAAAATGAAATGGCACGTTGTACGGGGGAGCCCCGAGCACTAGGTTCTGGTAGTGTACAGTATGACGTCATTTTTCATCAATTATTCGAACACCTAGAAACGTTGGTCAACTCCTAGGATCAATTGAGTTTGCAACTTCTGGGATCTAGTGTGAAGGACTCCAGTGCAATTTTTACTCCCATAATGTGCTTTGGATTTGATTTGGTTTGACTTGGTCATGCCTTGGTACACATTGGTCTCCTCTTGGTTTGGGCTTGGTTAGGACTTGGTGTGGGCCAGGTGGGGGCCTGGTTTAGTCAAATGTATGATATACATGCTCTCTATCTCTCAAATCTCAATAAACAGATATATTCTGGTCTCCATTAAGTATTTCATCTTAGTTATCTACAAGAAAATAAAATGGATTTCCAATCATTAGTGAATGACCCGGGTAACCCCCGGGTAAAAATATCTGACCCGCACCCGTACCCATCAAAACCCGTACCCGTGAGGTACGGGTACGGGTTTATGCGGGTATGGGTAGGGGGTACACGAAAACCCGAGGGTCAAGGCACCTGCGATGGGGGTAGGGATTAAGTAGATAAGAGATTGGCAAAACGGACCTCGCCGATGCACCCAGCATGTCGATTGACGCGTGGACGACCATCTGCGAGGGTCAATGCCGTAAAGTTGCAGTACCGCCAAACAACAGCACCCCTGGTATCACATCGATGCCAAAGATGATGAGGTGTGTTCGTTGTTCGCATTTGGAAATGCAAACGGTGTTGGACACTGCACTCATCGCCTGGATCGCCACAGCAGAGGCGAGGTCGGCTTCCTGATGCTTGCATCTTTGAAATGAGCGGCCGCGAATGAGGGTATGGTTGTGAGGGCTTGTCTTATTGGAGACAAGAAGCTGCAGTGGCAGCATGGTCGAAGGAGGGGCCGAGGCTGGGAAGGAGGTGGCCTGTGGTGGGAGGAAAAGAAGTTGAGGTTGACTGCATGGCGTTGGCGTCATGGTGCTTCTAGCAGCAAAAAAAATAGAGAATCCCGCAGTGAAAATGAGGGGGTAGTGACGTTCGTTCGCAGCTGCGAGCTGTGTCAGACCATTGTAACTGCTGTGAACGTTGGGTATCACTCTCACAGGTTATGTACGACCGTGGCGGCATTGGCATCGACATACCTGTGGGCAGAGGGTGGATCCTGCACAGGAAACGAGGGGGTGGGTAAGTTGCTGTACCATGTATTCTGGGCTATCACGCACCTGGCACCTCTTCCTCATCCTGTTGCCCTCCTCGACCACCTGGCACCTTGCCCCTGTTGTGTTTCCTTACTTGTGTTGCGGTTTGGAGGTCCTCGTCGTGTTCTAGGATGGAGGTCGGATTTGAGGACATGGTAAGTGGGATCGGAGTTGAACGTTGAACGATCGCGCACAACATTTCATCAGCGATTTGCCACTTCAAACTCTGATGCTGCACTGCCGAACGTACCCTCCCACCCGCCTCAAGGGTACGGGTTTGGTGGGGGTACACAATCTCATACCCGTACCTGTACCCCCGCTTACCTGGGGCCCATACCCGCACGGGTTTCCATACCTGTGTTGATCACTACCAATCATCAGGAAAATAACATGCTGCTAGGCTTGCTGGAACTGCTGGAAAGTGCTGGACTTACTGGACTTACTGGGGCCAGCCTCAAATTTTCGTAACAATATTTCCAGTGCTCCAGACAGATTTGCTAGGTCTAGCAGTTCCAGAATAATTTACAAATCTCTTAATTATTGAAATCCTGGCACATATTTAGCGGAAATCGTTTACAACCAACCAGCTAAATTATTGAAAGGACTCTGAGAGTGAAAACCGGGAATTGCTTATCTCACTCTGGCATCCATAGCACCGTGGTCTGAGCAACACTCAAATCTTCCCCATGCTCCTTAATTCCACTATTGTTTTCCCTCAGCTTCCTTGTCTCTTCTTGAGCCGTGACCTTCACCTGTTGCCAGATATGATGCTGATTGTTGGATTCAATGGATTGTATGTGGTGCCTCCTTGAGTTTGGTTGGGAGTTTGTAGGCTTGGTTGTCTGGGATAATTGGCCACCCCTTGGATCGATAGCTCTTTCATCGTCGAAACGGTCAGTTGCTGTAAGGGGAACACCCAATCCACCCGCCAAGCCACGCCGGCCAGCCGAGCCTACCCACTGGCTATCTCGCCTTGATGCCCACCAACACCCATCTACAGCCCCACCGTCTCCCTCCACATCTCACCGTCACTGTCCTTTGCTCCTCCCAGTCAACCGACTCACCACCCCGACACCAACCGGCACCAACCGGTCAACCATAACCACCAGTCTGTATGTGCCCCCTCACCTCCAGACCCTTAGACCCTGAGGACCCTTTTATTTATCATTCCACTTTTACTTTTTATTTCTATATTGCGTCATTCCGCACACCATTGTGTCTTCTTTATATATGGCTTCTCTAGCACGGGATCCCTATCCTTTCCTCTTTGGATCCCCTGCTAGGTGCGTAGATTACATAGTATATTATTGCATAATATACTAAACTTCGGATCCCCTGCTAGTCTGCGCTTATCACGGTCACACCGGTCGCTCAGCCCGCGGTTGCCCTTACAGTA
>Ga0307513_10006973_pt1 | contig 14691 bp, 20 predicted proteins | sample 15_EM_MG_FD_202174 | JGI IMG/M metagenome (GOLD analysis project Ga0307513, IMG submission 202174) | Populus trichocarpa ectomycorrhiza microbial communities from riparian zone in the Pacific Northwest, United States - 15_EM | ecosystem: Host-associated > Plants > Roots > Unclassified | place... | reverse complement strand
TTATCTCTTCTAGGTCCTACATTGTGATGTCGAATCGCACGCCCCAGAGACTTCCCTCATCGTGCTCCCTCCATATACTGTAGCAATGGTCAAAGCAAGCGAGCTGAATGATCTAAATCGATTAAAGCGTCACTGGACATGTGCGCACTGCACGGTGCACTGCGGCGACTTGAAATCACGGGAAGTTGTTGTCGAGCACCTCAAGTCCGCGTACGTCTCTATCCTTGTGCTGTCTCCGGTTACTACTTATTCATCCTATTTACCCAGGCATGAGATCAACTCACCACGCGAGCCCGAAGACTTATTCCTCTTCACACGAAAGCACTATAACGATGGCTTCGAGGCGAGCTACCCCGTTGACACTCCGAGCAGTATCGCCCGCTGCCTGTACTGAAGGTTCTTGTCGTGACGCTGTGGTTGGATTCGCAGTTTGTGGGCATTATGTATCATACTATCCGCTTCTCTCAGATCTAATCCTCTATTCTCACCCATGCGTTCCAGTTGATGTCTTGTATTGTTATCATGTTGGGCATCATGTATTACACCCCGCCTCTCAGATCTGTTTATCTATGCTCGATTTTTCCTATTCAAGTGTCGTATATTTTGGACAGGTAAGCAGCAGAGTTTGTGTGATTTCTATATCTTAGCGTCGTACAAAGAATCCCCGCAGTGATATCGATTAGAGGTACGATTTCTTGTTCCTGAGCCTCTCTTTTGCTCATCAATCCACGACGACAATAGGTCGACATCGTGCCAATTTGCGCGAGAGGCTTCGATATCCCATCCATCATCTATAAGTCGTCGACCAAGGTCATCAACCCCATATACTTAATGGGATATCATCAGTTGGACGAAGCCTTGCCCATGCCTGCCAATCGTCCTCTTCCATTTCCTCGACATCAGGATTCAAAAGTTCTTCCTCTTCATCTAGCTGTCGGTTTTCTTCCTCCCAACACCGAAGGGTATCTTTGGGGTGAACGTGCCCACCTGCTCGACATTGGGCAAAAATTTCAGCCCAAGGCTGGTCATCAGAATCGCGGATGGTGTTCAAGTCTCGGAAAGGATGATGCAAAATCACTTTCGTGCGGCAATAGTCGTCATAATGGTCGTCTTCAGGGTTGGGGGGAAATCGGGGATAAACGCGTAAGACTGTCTTCGTTGTGTCGCGCTTTTTACACCATTTTAATTTTCTCCATGAACATGTTGATAGGACGTCTTGCAACGACAAGGATTCCATTATCAGGCGGGCGTTTCATATACCGCTGAAGCCACGAGTCATCTGTTACCATTTTCATCCTTACCCCGCTAGACCGCTAACCAATGTCATACTGCTCTCCGGCGTCGTTGATATACATGCCCATGTTGTCAGTGACACTAAAAAGGTATTTCCCCTCCCATTGGTTCGCCTTGCTCCCTCACGAACGCATCAAGAAGGATCTCCACTTTTCTTTTTTTTTTTTCGGATCTCTGCCCCATCCCAATTTTTTGATTCGCCCTTGATTACCCCTTTGCCTCTCCAGGAACTCAAAGATCCGGCGTATTGCGCCAAGTCTCTAATACTAGGAATGCAGCTAAATGTGTCGAGTCTGAGCTTTGCTCTTCGCCCTCGTCCACGTCACTCACCGCATCGGACATGATATCGAGGGTGGACATCCTCATTCTCGGCGATTAGTTACCGTTTAAAGAAGCTAGATAACTGGCGGGGTACGTTCATCCCCAACTCAATTTACCTCTCACTTTTCATTGTTGTCTACAGTTCAGCAGTTTTCGTTTCAGTCTTGATTCAACAGATGCTGGCTGTTGAGTGCGCTCCATCCGCTATCATCTTATTACAGCACCTGCATGATTGTGAATATGGGTCGTCCTTTTCCCCAGGCTGTTGACTCAATCTTCACTGTCAATGAGTCTCTTTCCATTCCTTTTTCCTTTCCACGTTCACATGGACTACTCTCGTGGGATTACTGTAGCAACGGAGTGGACCTGGTCACCGATTAAATCAAAGACCCCTCCCATTAGCTTGATTGGCGTCATCGCGGGGAGCTGTCTTACAGAGGTTGCGGATCCATGGCCTCTTCGTTCTTTATATCCTCAGCGTTCTTTTCTTCGTAAAATCTTTAGTTCGTTATATTTTTATGCATATGGTAAGGTTTGAATTCAAACCTGGAACACCAGCTTGGAGACTCAAGCGTATGGCGCTGTGAATTGGAGAAGTCGCCGATGGAGTGAATCACTCAAACGAACTACTGCTTCGGGTACACGAGGTGCTTTCTTGAGTTTCCTGCTGTAGGGTTTGTTTATTTTCATAGATTTTATTTCTCTTCATTCACCCCGTTCCCTCTATGTGCACACCATTCTGCAACTACAGTGCATAATTTGGCTCTCTTGTGCGGCCGAGTGTTTGAGTATTTATGTTGGCGTTCTGGAAATTAGGCGGATAGGCGGAACAAGAGAATGATTCCCAGGAGACGAGCCCAAGCTCCCTTTCTCTCCCGTTCTTACAGACCCGTCGCACAATGGACACCGAAAATCCAGCAGCCTCAGAAATACTCTTCAACTCTCTAGATACCCCACGTCTAGAGTGGCTCGATTACCAAAAGCCACGGTACTATGTATCCATATCTCCCAGGCGACGTCGGGGAAATTTCCAAGCCTCTGATTCGATTCCTTGACAGATCAACGGATCCTCTAGGAACATAGAGATCTCCCCGCATCAATTCGGGCCTCCTCTTCGCCATCATCGACCCGTTACCGATATATTCCGCCACCTCAACCATGGGAGCCCTTGTTATCTTCACCACTGCCACACTCTTTTAACGCCAAGCTTTCCCCCCCGCACGAACGGGGTATCTTTGCCGCTCTATTCAACACGATGACTCATGTGCATTTGCTTCAAAATTCTCCAAACAATTTTCACCGTGACTCGTATTTTATGATGCGGCAGCTAGGTAGCGCTGTCGGTGTCACCGTGTCGACAGCAGTCTTCAGTAGCGTGGGTTCGACAGTCGGCCGGACCTGCTTCAGCGCGCTGCTCAGTTGCTTTTGGCGTTGTCGCATTAGCACATGTTTCGGAGCGCTCGGGGTCCTAGGACATTGCACGATTCAACCGGCTTCGATATCCAAAATTGAAAAGGGCGGATGTCTGGACGAGGGAATCCCATCCCCAGCGAACATGAATCATACGGCGCGAACCAGCTCAGAAAAAAAAAATATTGATAATTGTGACTACAATTGGAAGACGCGGATTCCATGTTATAATAATATTGATGCAACAAAGCAAGAGCAAGAAGGGTGCAGGTCAGGTGCTCGCATAATTGTAATACTACAGCTAATACTACATAATATATATTAATGAGCTTTGAAAGTCATAAATTACGTAGGCGATAAAAACGAGTGTGGTCGGCAAAAGTATCCCTATAGCCAAAAAAACGAGACAAAAAAAAAAAAGAGAGTAAAGCATCACAACCCAAGTTTACGCACCTGCTCCGAGCTCGAAGACACCCGCATGGTCGTCCCCGTAACACCACCGTCACTATCCCGCACGCCACCCACATCTTCAAACGGCATGACCTTCTCATCCTCACGAGCATCTACCCGTTTGCCCTTCTCACTTTCCGATACCGAAGCCGGTTTAGGCGCACGGTGGCCCACAACCCCAACCCCTCTGAAGAACACAATGCCCAAAGTGGTAGCGGTGATTCCAAAAGCAACAGCCGTCCACTGAGCAGCTTGGTACATCTGAAGCGTGTCCCCATCTGGGCCAACTTTTGTTCCGACACGATTGAACACCACCGTGGTTACGGTGATACCGAGAGCGGTACCCAGCTATATAATCGATTTTCGCAGCGTGAACACGAATAATGGGCGAGCAGTTTAAAGCTACGTACCTGCATCATCGTGTTGAAGAGAGCACCAGCAACACTTTGTTCATGAGGAAGGGCGAATTTGGCGATGAAGAGTGTCCCAGCGGCGAAAACAAAGTCGGCGCCCATAACAGAAACGACAGTAGCGACAAAGGCGTAGGCCCAGTACGTCGTCGACGGAACGATAATGGCGAAAAGGAGGCATGCAATGGTTGTTGCCCCAGCACCCACAGCTACAGGGAAATGTCAAATCAGTATGCAGTTTTTGTTTCGTAATTGAATGAAAGAAGAACGCGCCTAGGAGCCATACGATAGGAATATAGGCAGCCATGAAGCCGACAAATGCGTTGCACACTAGTCCCGATACGAACATGGGCAAAAGACGGACAACGGTCTGCATCACAGTGTAGTGCATGTAATTCTGGAAATAGAGCTACGTGGAATATCGTTCGTCAGCATCACGATACGATATCAGTGGAGGACCAGTCTCGTACGAACCTGTACCCAATACATCCAAGCCAAGAACGCACACGTGCTCGTGAAACAAATCGCCATCATTGAAGCGATGCGGCCATTTGCGCGTTTCCAGATCGAGGGCTTCAACAGCGGGGGAGGTGTAAACAAGGAGAAAGGAGATTCCGGGTTTTCGTGGATTTTCTCGAGATAATGTTGCCAATAGAAGAATAGTCCTATCAATATAACTCCGAGAATTAAGAGTGCGATGATATCTGGAACGCCAGGAAATATGAAGATTTAAAAATGCTTGCAAGCTGAAGGAAGAACGCTTACATGGCGTGGACCACCCTTGGTGTGATAGCTCGCCTTGGCTGAGGACAAAGACGACGAGAACCAAACCTGCAGTGACGAGGAATGCTCCAAGCCAGTCTATCCGCTTGTCCACTTCCTCTGAGGGTACGTCATTGTCGATCGATAGTAGTCCTCCGAGGAAGCACAAGAACGTGAGACCAGCGAGAAGATAGAATGGAGATCGCCATGTTTGACTACCACCGAATGTCAGTGGTCCGTTGTAGGATGGGTGAAGTTGCTAGTGGACTCACTGAGTGAACTCGGTCAACGCGCCGCCTAGTGCTGATCCAAATACAGCTCCGACTGGGGCACCCGCGGAGAAAGTGGCAAATGCTAGGGATCGAACACGGGATGGAGGGAACGCGTGCGCGAGGATGCCAAGCTACATAAAAATTGAAGGAGGCGTCAAGGTTTTTGAACTATAAGATATGGAAAGAAACAACGCACAGAAGCAGGTATCGTGGCAGCGGCGCCTATCCCTTGAATTCCTCTTAAAATATCGAGGGTTATGACATCTGTAATATTGGGTTATCGTCCGTCGGATGTAAAAAATTGAAAGAAAAATGTACCGTTCGAGAATCCACAAGCGAGAGTGAATATCGCCAAAAATAAAGATCCAATCGAGAACGTCCTTTTTCGCCCATATACATCTGCTAGTCTACCGCATACGAGTAAGAGGCAACCCTAAATTTGATAGGAACGACATAAAATTAGAAATTGAAAGTGAAATTGCGGGTATGATTCCGATGAGAGAGGGGCTCGGCCTTTACTCACTGAGCTGAGAGGATACGCAGACATGATCCACTGCAACTGTGCTGGTTCCAGGTTCATCTCCTTCTCTATCGTAGGGAGAGCAATCGACACAGACGTTGAGTTCGCGGTCTGGAAAAGAAAGTTAACCACTTGACGAAAATCATCGAAAAAACCTTACATTGATAATCATCGCCGAGGTCACCGTAAGAACGATGATGCACGCATTGAGTAGTGTCCTCGTTGGCGGTGAGGCCGGCGGCGGTGATGGTTCTAGTGCTTGGGATAGCGACGCGAATTTGAGGGATGGAGCCAGTGTTGGGACTTGGGTCTTCTCCGTGAACTGGGTGCACCGAGAAGTGACTGGCGTCATGGTCATTGACATCGTCTCTCCTCCATCGCTCAACACTATCGAGTTGTCCATGGCGGGCACAAATCCTCAAGAGCCCCTCGAGGGGTCGTTCAATGAAGGGAGAAGAGCAATGTGGTTGGAACGTGTTGGCTGCTGACGAGAGCGACTTCCATGTCGATGCTCCATTCTTATATATACGTAACTCGCGTAAAAATGGCTAGCTCGGATGCGACGCGAAGAAGGCGCTATACCGTGGTCGGCGGTCCGGGGGTTTGTAAGAAGCCATGACCTGAGTTGTTGCCTGTAATATAACCAGATGAGGATCAATGAAATAACGCGAATTAGCATGAGATCATTAGCTAGCCCAGCAAAAAATCAAACACATCGACACATACCTGTGGTATAGAAGTCATTTTACTAGTGAGGTCGTGTTGCACTAGCCTAATTTTGTTGGTCATGAGTTTACCGTTTCAACAAATTTGTGGTCACGTGTGGAACCAAACACAACCATTTTGCTTCGTCGCGTGTGGAGTCTGGACATCACGCGACGATGGCACCGAAGGTTCGAAACCAAGGTTTTCCATTTCTTTTCGCCTTCTGGAAACGCCTTATGTCGATACTTCACCACAAATCGCCTGCCCTACGATACCCATGATTATTCTGTAGAGGCTGTACCAAAATTCTTGGATGGAGTTGATGACATTGCTCTCATGGCGTGCGGCTCGGGGAAAACTGAGATTATAGCGCTCCTTATGCACACTCTGCTAGAGGATCCCTCACAACCAAACCATGCCACATTCCCCAAAGATCCACTAGTGATCGTGATTTGTCCAACCAATGCACTCGGGGAAGACCTCGTCAGTCCTTTCGACACCATGCAGCGATTCCCCTATTCTGAAGTTGAACATCCAGGAGCGTAAACATGGTAGCATGTATTGTGAGACAGAGGGGTTATCGGTGGGGCCCATTCCCAGCTATCGCCATGAAAGTCCATTTGGTCCTAGGTTTAGATGAGGGAATGGCCGTTTGACACGCTAACGCGCATGGGGAAAGAGAAGCTGGGATATGACCTGTTTGGGACATTTTGGCTGTGAAGAAGTGTGAAGTGAAGCGGTAGGCTTTTAGGTTTGTCTAGAGGAGACTAGTTGGAGACTAGTGTCGCATTGGGTACCACTTACCAGTCCCTAACCCCAAACATGGCAATTTTTTTGAAAATTTGTCTGTTATTTAGATTACATAAATAGTCAAATTCTATGATACTTCAGCATCTTATAAGTAGTGCTTAAATTGTACTTCGGGTTCATTTTTTTCACCGAAATCGTGCCCAACTTCTTTTGAGTTTTCATGGCCACTCCCGTCCGGGATTGTCGGGCCGTTGCCGCCTTGACTGTGCTTCAGAGATTTCGCCGTTTGAAAAACGTTCAATAGCGAAGGCCTCGATTCCAAGTCGTAGAACAAAAAGAACATGTTCGCAAGAGGTATACATTTACGCCAACATACTTTATCGCGCCGCGATCCCTACCCGTACAATTCGTGACATTCCAGGTTTTTCAGCGCTCAGTCACTTTTCTTCACCCGAAACCCATCTCTGTATCTTCTTCCTCTCCTCCAGCATCTTTTCCACCCTCCGTTCAACCTCCCGCCCGCCCTCAGTATGGCGAACCCTGACGCTGTCTGCAAAATCAATCAACCCATAACTCCATTCTTTGCCCCACCCATCACGCACAGAGACGTTGATCATCCGTCCCATCCCAGGCCAATCGCTAAGTGGGCCTGGTTGACGCAAGACGTGGAACGCGTCGACACTGTAAATACAACTTGTCTTCTGAAAGCGGTAAACGAGCGATGTGACCAGAGTCCTGAAATGGTCGAGGTTAACCCCGGGATTAGTGTTGCTAAGAACTGAACCTGCTCAAGGGTTAAGCCGGCTCAAGTTTTGGTCTAGCCAAATTCAGCGACTTAAGCTCGCTTAAGTTGGATAGGTTCAAGTTCTGGCTCAAGTGGGCTCCCCTTTTCTGACGCCGCTCCAGTGACATCATCGTGACATCAAGATTTGCGCTAAAACTCTACGCTCACTAAACGCCCGTGGAACGCCTGGTCTTTTGCTGCTCATAGTACTTGAGGCAATGTCACATGACATGCCCCAGAAAGAATCAATTTTAGGCGCTCTTAAACTTCGTCTGTTGACTCAAATTTCGGTACCATCATGTAGAGAATTAAGACACCCATCTAATGAAACATAATTCAAGTCGAACCTTGTCCCCGTTGTCAAGAAACCCAGGACACGCAAATCCCGTTGGGGGAGTGATGGCTGACCTAAATCAGGCAACCGAACTTAAGTCTGCTTAAGTTTTGCTCAAGCCAACTCAAGCAAATTAGCCGAGAACTTGAGTTCGGTTCAACTCAGTTCTTAGCAACACTACCCGGGATGATGATGACGAATGGGAACCATACTGGTCGTCAGGCAAGAGCATAGCCGGATTACTCGGTCTTCCACAGTATTCTTGCAAGATAATGGGGCTGAGATACTCAGCGTTCTTCTTCTTGGTGAGGTCAGCGACGTAGTACCCATAAAACTGAGGTACCAGCGATGCAACTGGGACGGGATGTTCCAAAGGCGGGACGAGGTTGTAACCCACACCAATGTTCGAAGAAATAGCCTGGTAATTCTCCGCCTCAGGATTCAACCTCTCTTCATCGTCATCTCCTGCGGATAATTTAGCAACGACATAAACCTTGGCCGTCAATGGGTGGATCGCCGCTTGCGTCTAAGCACCTTGTTCAATCCACCCACCCGGTAACTCCCATCTTCTTGCGTGCTTTCTTGAAGCTCAACAACAGCGAACTGCTCTATTTTTGCGGCAAGGTGAATGCTGGCCCACATCTGGCAGCCCACAGCAGGTGGAAAGCTCGGAGAGGCATCCGCCAGGAATCTGGCTGGGAAAACCGGGCCGAATGGCAAACCCATGTGAGAGTCTCGAACGCTCCCGGTAGGATACTTAGAGTCAGAGTGATATATGTAGATTTATATCGACTCGCCCATCGCGCTCTGGCCGGAACTCGCGGGGTTCTGGGTAGTCTCGTTCGTCTTTCAACATCGCCCTATGGAATAGAGTTCTAGGAACAAGGAAAATCTAGTATTTTGCGACGGGGGGTGCTCTCACCATTGGTTGGCGATCACAACTGAGTGTGCAGGGATATGATAGAGATCATCGCTAGCCGACTGATGCGCAACGCCTGGATGAGATAAGCGCCTTCACCTTAATACTATTTGTTAACTGAACAGTGAAAGTAGGCCTAGCTAGCGGTGTTACAGGCTGCCATCTATAAGAAACCGAAATAGTATGTCTAGCCTCGTGAGGCAGAGAATTCTTGAAGCAAAGTTCACCGTACTTACCTGCTGGAGTAGATACCGGATCTTTTGTCAAGGAGGTTGACAGCGACTTCGTACGAATTCAAAATAACAATAGATGTGCCTAACGCGTCGACATGAATAATGTCGTTGTCTGTGCAAGGCATGAGATGAACATTGTCCTGGGTATCAAGCACGGACTGTATTCTTTTCCCCACTTCGTAAGCGTCTCCCACTCGGCTCTGGTGGGCATCGAAAGAAGGTTTTCGATGAAAGGAAGCTTCTTTGGCCCTGGAGGAAGATGCCGCCGTTGACGCTGGCCACTGCAGTACAAGAGTTCCAAGGGGGAGAGCAAATTGAGGCAGTGTCATCTGTGGAATGAAGAGGGGAGTATTACTTGGTCCGGTTTTCCCAGCCACATCCCTCCGAGCTCTCGACAACGGCTGGGAATCCAGGACGCACGGCGAAGCTCCTCATGCAATCCTGTGGTCGGAATCCAACCTATGTTTCATGTAATGTAATTTGGATTCTGAACACGACTCATTCAAACAAATGTATTTCTCCCAACTACCTATGCACATCCCAGCTAAGCAAACAACGAGAACAACTCTAGCCAAACTCGTACACGCTTTGGCCAAAAGTCCAACTCAAAGGCTGTGTATGTATTACGGCTAAACACGATAGCCCGTCAGTTAAGAAGGTTTCCAACCAACGAGCAACCTGAACATCGCTCATTCGATGGCGTTTACATGACAGGTACCGGGATAGGGTGATGACAGCAGGAAAAGCGAGGAGATCATGCCGCTTACATAACCATGTAATCGCGATGTCGGAGGGCAGGGGAGAGACAGTGGGGCGGAGGGGTTTGCAGTCGGATGAAGCGGGCGCGGGGTGACTCGACTTTTACGCGGTAGCCTTGTCCGAAAAAAAAACCGAATGTGGTGATTTCTTTGAGTGGGAGTAAGTTGGCGGCCTGAATGAAGGCGAATGGGGAAGACAAGTACGGACCCGCAACGGTGTTAATGAGGAGAGCGGAGACCGAAGAGGAGCCGGAGCTATTCTATCCATTCAACATCGCACAACTCATCAAGGATGGGGGAGCGAATACGTTTGAAAAGTCATGGGCGCGCAATGGCCCAACAGATGGGAAGAACGGGCGTTACCAAAGCCCGTGGGTTGATGCAGCGTTCGATTTTTGGATTTTCCACTGATGGTTGGTTTTAGTAGCCCTGGGACCCCAAAGTCGCCTTTCGGTGCAGGCGCGTACCCGAAGCCCTGGCCCAAGGAAGCATTCTCCTCAGACCCTTTTCAAGGTAGGCACCTTGAAGTCAGGCACCTTGCCGCCGTTCAGCAATATTTCCCGCACGCGCACCTCCCACAAAAACTGGTAGTTCACGGCCCATGGAAGTAGCTCCAAGGCGGCGACCCAACCAAGCGACCTAACTGGGAAGAAGAGAAGAGGATTCCAAACATGTCTATAAACTTACCACATCGTCCACCAATACCTCGTGTAATGCGTTGGATAACATACCCCAGTTTTATGGGTACTACGTCGCTGACCTCACCAAGAAGAACGCCGAATACCTCAGCCCCATCCTCTTGCAAGAATACTGTGGAAGGCCGAGTAATCCGGCTATGCTCTCGGCTGACGACCAGCATGTTTCTCATTCGTCATCATCCAGGGGTCAATCTCAACCATATCAGGACTCTGGTCACATCACTTGTTTACCGCTTTCAGAAGGCAAGTTGGATCCACAACGTCGACGGGTTCCAAGGACACGTTTTGCGTCAACCAGGCCCACTTAGTGATTGGCCTGGGATGGGACGGACGATCAACGTCTCTGCGCATGATGGGTGGGGCAAATATTGGAGTTATCGGTTGATTGATTTGCAGACAGCGTCAAGGTTCGCGATACTGTGGATGGGAGGGAAGTTGAACGGAGTATGGAGAAGATGCCGGAGGAGAGGAAGAAGTTACAGAGATGGGTTTTGGGTGAAGAGAAGTAAGGGTGAGTAGCTGTGAGCGTTGAAAAACCAGGAATCTCACCGTGAACTGTACGGGTAGGAATCGCGGCGCGATAAAGTCTGTTGGCGTGTAAATTGCGAGCATGTTCTTTGTTGTTCTAAGACTTGGAATCGAGGCCTTCGCTATTGAACGTTAGTTTGTTGGTGCTCATTTTTTTCATTGACTTTTTTGTAGTGCTGTCTTGTGTGCTTCCTCTGGTGAATTTTGTGCTGCTTATCGGTGACCGTGGCATGAGCCCATTAGATTAGATTATGTACACGTGATCTGTACAATCGCATCTCGCCTCTGTCCATCGTGTCGTGCCCAGCAGATCTGCCGTGTCCACCGTCCGTTGTCGGTTTCTCAGTTTCGCCTTTGCCTTGTGGTTCCCTTGCTGTCGTCGTTCCTTCCAAAACGTCTTTGAGGTTGCAATATTCGCCGTTGACCCTCGTTCACTTTGCTTTTGCTTTGCTTGTTACTTTGCCTTCGCCTTTTCGTCGTCGTTCCCTCAAATTTGTCTTTGACGTCAACCTTCGGCCTTTAACCTAGTTCACTTTGGTCAAAAAAAAAAAGAGAAAATCGACCCATTTCCTCGCTACCGATAAAATCTTTGGCATCAAGTATGTATGTGACAAAACGAAAAGAGTCGGGGACTCGGTGCGAAGCCCCGCTAAGGATAATGGGACATCTCGGAAGTCAAGAAGATCTAAAAATACAGAGCAATCACAAAACGGTGTCCGCTCTGGATGTCTCTGACTTCAAGAGGGATGCAAGTGTCTCCATTTGGATTTATGTGTACATAGTAGGGAATACCGCCCCTGTTAGTTGGGTTCCTATCTATCAAAGAACTGACCTAAGAGGGTTTTGAACTGCCCGCGAGGGTGACATGCGTGATAGTTTGACATAGACGCGTTTTCTCGGGACCCGAGGACCCCATCTGTGATAACCATCCCGCGGTGGGACTCGCTAATTACCGTTACGAAGGCTTTCCATACACTGGTCGTCGGACCGAAGATGCCAGACGAATACAAAGTATTTCAGAGAGGATTGGATTCACTATCGCGACTCCGGCAACCCCATGTGAGAATCCCGAACCCTCCGGGTATAAGATACTTAGAGTCAGGGTGATATATGGAGATGTATATCAACCTGCCCATCGCGAAAGGAAGGGTGAAGGGGCTTATCAGCCTGTATCCGTACGAGAAAACTGGCCTAACAATTTCGTCCCATTTCTCAAGAGAACCCGCAGAAAAGGATGCATTTGCTTCTGTTCTTGTGATACATCCCCAAACTGAATTAGAGACCCCTAAATTATTCGACTAGCTTTCACCCAGAGGAGGAACGGATCAGATCAGCAGTATAACTCGACCTGGGCTCGATCACGCATGGGAAGTCCAATGGCTGACTATAAACGGCACATAGAAGCAAGTAAACCCAGGGCAAGATTATCGATAAAACTTACCATATCAGTGAAAGTTTATATTCCCTCGTGGGCTCAATTTCACGATGATTTTCATCCAATTTTTTTTGCAAGTCAAAAGTTGACAGAACAGACGCAGCGGCGAGCATGACGGTCGAATGGACAAGGTGTTTGCCAGGGCAAACTCTACCAAGACGGTGATGGTGATATTAGATGTCGTGATATGGACGAGTGGAAGGAATAAATGAAGAATTCATCATGCTCACCTCCTACCAAATCCAAATGCGATGTCCATCGGGTCTCTAACTGAATGGTCGAGTTTTCCGTTCCTTAAAAAGCGCTCTGGCCGGAACTCGCGGGGTTCTGGGTAGTCTCGTTCGTCGTTCAACATCGCCCTATGGAATAGAGTTGTAGAAACAAGAGGAATGTAGCATTTTTCGATGGGGGATGCTCTCACCATTGGTTGGCAATCACAACAGAGTGTGCAGGGATATGATAGCTGTTGTAGAGATCGTCGCTGGCCGACTGATGCGCAACGCCTGGATGAGATAACGGCGTTCAGCTTAATACTATTTGTTAACTGAAAAGAGGCCTACCTAGTGGTGTTACAGGTTGCCATCTGAAAGAAACCGAAACATGTCTAGTGTGAGGCAGAGAATTCTCGAAGCAAGCTTCATCCTACCGATAAACTTCCTTGACGAGCGCCGAGAGGTATGGAAGCGACTCAATGTCGCTATGTTTGGGAAGTATTCCATTCAGGACTTCGTCCAGTTCTTTTTGAGCCTTCCTCTGTGCCTCGGGATAGCAGACCATCGCCAAGAAGAACGTTCCAAGAGTTGAAGCTGTGGTATCTGCTCCTGCTGTGGTGACGCTCCGTTAGTTAACAGGCATATATGCATATAAAACCTGCGCACTCACCCATATACACCATAGCTGCAATATCTTTTAAAAGCTCGATATCTTGGTTACGGTTGCCCGCATGTTCAGTCTGCCTCAGGGCCTCAGAGACAAGCGAGGGATCATAGATGCCATTTTCCTGGGCGGGTGTCATCAAGGAGAACAATCCAGAGAAATGGCGATGGAGTAAATACCATCACTTCCTTTGTTGCTGCAAAAGTAATATTGCGAATCTTTTCCGCATGTGTCCGCGTCATGGCAGCTTTTTTCTGGAACTTGGCACCGGGGAACCAGTCAGGGATATACTTTAAGATAGGAATAATATCTACGAGGAAGGGACCAGCAATCATGAGTTGACTCATAGCCTCCACGGCTTCTTCTGCAACTCCAATCAGGGGATCATCATATGGGCGAATATTGATACCGTAGGTCATTGATAGTGTAATGGAACCTACAAGACTAAGGAATGCAAAGAAAATAAAGGGCCTATTGACAAGAGATATGGTAAATGGAACGCACGTCCGACCGTGCTGCAAGAAACCGTTGGGCCTCTGTAACAGCTGACCGAGGAAGCGCCTGACATACAGGATATCGCGCGACTGATTAATACTGCTGCTACTGAAGTGTTTTGTAAATATCCGGCGACTTTCCCGCCAGACATCTCCATAGGGAAGCATCCCGAAGAGAAAGCCCCAACCGGATCTATGGCTTCCTTGGTGCTATTGTCTTCAAAGTGTATACAAAGGACTTACAACTCGTGGAACATCGTAAAGTGTGGCCTAATTCAAGAAAATGTTTCTACGAATTCGCCCTGAGAAAAAAGTATTCCAACTTACCTGCTGGAGTAGATACTGGATCTTTTGTCAAGGAGGTTGACGGCGACTTCGTATGAATTCAAAATAACAATAGATCTGCCTAAAGCATTGACGTGAATAATGTCGGAGTCTGTGCAAGGCATGAGGTGAATGCTGTGCTGAGTATCAAACACAGACTGTATTTTTTCCCCCACTTCGCAAACGTCTCCCCCTCGGCTCTGGTGGGCATTGAAAGAAGATTTCCGATAAAAGGGAGCTTCTTTGGCCCTGGAGGAAGGTGCCGCCGTTGACATTGGCCACTCCTCCAATACTGTACCATTTCGACCGATCGTTCATGGTATGTTACACGTTACCTAACTTGTTCACGGGACACATTGTTCATGGCCAGTTGTTACCCGTTACAGGCAGAAAATTTGTTCATTCATACCAAATT
>Ga0307513_10006972_pt1 | contig 14691 bp, 20 predicted proteins | sample 15_EM_MG_FD_202174 | JGI IMG/M metagenome (GOLD analysis project Ga0307513, IMG submission 202174) | Populus trichocarpa ectomycorrhiza microbial communities from riparian zone in the Pacific Northwest, United States - 15_EM | ecosystem: Host-associated > Plants > Roots > Unclassified | place... | reverse complement strand
TGATATCCACTTTACATGAATTGTGGCCTTTGAGGGTGGTGGCTGAACTGGCTTGCGTGGTATGCGAACTGGTTGGCTTTACATAACCATCAAACATCACGTGCTTGGGGCTAAAAGTCGCCAACTAATTTCGGCAGGCCCGTCACACGTCACGGGCCCTGCCGAATTGAATGAAATAGTACAGTATGTGCTCACTCTTTCCCCTCATAATTTATTTTTGAGAGCACCTCTAGTCTCTCCTAGACAGACTGCGATATATGTGATGAGTCAATAGCATGTGTTCGCGCATCATCTACTGCAAAGTTTTCAGACACAGGTTTACGGTCACCGTTTACCAATGTCAAGAGATGGGACGCCGCTTATATTCCCCTTTCGAACAACTTTCGAAATGATCTCTTGAGTCCAGTATGCCAGGTGCCAGGTTCATTGTCATGGTTTTGGGTCAAATTTCATTAAATAAACCATTGATATCTATTTATTTTAACGTTAGCCACTGTATTATACACTATGCAAAGGGTGATTGTGTCTTCGTGTTGAGTGGTGTGCTCAATGCCCAGTTATTAACCTGGAGGGGACGCGACGCGACGCGCCGGCATGGTCGCATTAAGGCACACATGTAATAATAAATGTTGGAAAACTGAGAAGTGCCTAATCAGGCTGAGCTGTCACGCAGGGTTCGCTAAGAGATCAGGCATTGCAGATTTTCCGCTAAAAATGATACGATATTGTTCTCCACGCATCTGATAGTCCATCCATTCTTTGGCTCAGTAGAAACACTGTACTTAAACGAAGTGAGAGGTCCTAAGATTTTAGAAATACGTGTTACCGTCACGAGAATAACGCCTCTGGTCACCAAGTGCCTGGCCGGCCTGATCGACCTGTTCAGGCCTGTTCAGGGAAAGAGATCACGAGCCTGTTCAGGAAGAAAAGTGTATGTTGTGAACTACACCGATTCTGCTGCTAAAACTTTCGGATTCTGAGAGCATGAGATAGCTTTAGCTCGTATATCCCCTTAGAATTCCGAAAATCTCCAAAAAGCTTTCTTAAATTGAATTCTGGTCCAAATCCGGATCAGGGAAGCGTGACTTATCACGCCCCTGATTAGGCACATTTAAGATTTCGGACATTGTACCGCTTGGTTGGACGGCCTTTTCCAATTTCTGGACTTTCTGACAGTTGCTTGGAACCATGCACAGCCACAAACTCGGAAAACGAAAAGCGGTCTAGCATTTCTCCGATATGTAGCTGTCATTACAATTTTTTGTGGTTCGATTTACGGGCCCCCACAAGCATCAAACTCCAAAAAGGCACCATTTTGGAAGTCGAAACAAAATCCAAAAATGGCCTCACCGTGTTCTCACTATCACATCGGGATTTTCAGTGTTTAAAGGGTGAAATTGTAAATGATATTTCAACTGGAAAATATTGAAATATCAATCACAATTTCGCGATGAAATTTAAATGCCTTTTAAATACTGAAAGCCCGAAGTCTCGACATCGTCTAGGCCCTTGCTCAGCGGCCACCCAGCATAAGGACTACGAGGTAAAAATGAGCTGCAACAACGAGCCTCGTGCGACCATCTCAACACCCCACGAATTCGGCTTGGAAAATCGGAGGTCATCGATCTTCGATTCATCGATTCATCGGCTATGCTGGGAGCCTTCACGCCAGTCAGGCTGCTAGTCCAATGCTAGCCAACCTCTATATGTGAATTTCTCGCTTCCCGCCTTGCCCTTTGAATTTCGTGGGCTCTCGTGTCAGGGTCCCCTCCCGATTTACCGCGATTTATCGCCGGTTATAAATTGAACAACATAATTGTACTTCTCCATCTACCAACTCATCTACAACAATAGCATTCAACACTCAACTTAACCACTCAACCTTTATGTACTACAATGCCTATGCGACCACCTCCAGCTGGCTCCCGCATTGCTCTCATGGATACTATTGACTTCAGCCGGCTCCTCGATAAGGACCTTACTGAGCAGTACAAGCTTCTCGCTCTATGCGTCAAGGATGGATTCTTTTACCTGGACCTTGGGGGTCCACGCATCCGCCAGATTCTCTCTGATAAAACCAACGTCGTCGCTATGATGGAGAAATATTTTTCTCTCCCCGAGGACGTCAAAATGAAGGACGATCGAGGCACCCATACCCATGGGTAAGTTTACAATGAATTACCTGAGTATTTCATCGCTAAAGATCTTTCGAACAGGTTTAAACCGGCTGGGACATTCACCGGCTTCAAAGAAGGCGCCCGCGACGGTTACGAGACCTTGAAGGTTTGTCCAAAATTCCACCATGTATTCTGTAACCAGTGAAGTGAATATATTAATAGGTTGCCTACGCTGAAATGATGTCTCGCTCACCTCTCCTGTCAAACAGCAGGAAGACCTCTTCGAGAGTTTCATCGGACTCTGCCACTTCGTCAACAAGACCATGCTTACCACTCTGTCCGATATGCTCAACCTTCGAGGTGCGACTCGCTTCGAGGCGCATCACCGTGAGGATAAGCCTTCAAATACGACGCTCGTTCTGCTCCATTACCCAAAACAGGACGTCAAGGAAGGAATGGGACATAACAAGCACACGGATATTGGCACCCTAACCTTGTTATTTACCGAACAATGGGGTCTTCAATTGCAGCAACCCGGATCGAGTGAGTGGGAATTCGTTGCTCCTCGTGACGGTCATGCAATCGTCAACGTGGGCGATTCCTTGCGTTACCTCAGCGAGAAGAAGCTCAACAGCTGCTTGCACCGCGTTATACCTGTTGCCAGCGACGAGGACAGATACTCTATCGCCTATTTCCTAAGACCGGAAAGCGAAGCCCTTTTCGAAGATGTGGAGGGTAACAAGGTCAAGGCTGTCCAGTGGCATGATGATAAATACGTCATGTTCGGCGAAAGTCATGAGAGGCAGGCCAATAGTGCGATGTTGACTGGTGGGATGGAGAGACCCGCCGGAATTCTAGCGAAGAATTAGAAATTTTAGCATACCGTAGTGTTTCGACCGATTGTTCATGCCATGTTACACGTTACATATATTGTCTGACAAGTCATCCACATTACCTAGGAAATTAAGGGTCTATTTTGGGCGCTTTTTTCAAGAATCTATTCCATTTTTCAGGAATATGATTCATAAATTTCCCCCTCTCATCGATAGTGAGGTCAAAAGAAACCGTAGATCATGAAGCACCTCCAGTGCTAAAGATTATTTACAATAACCGTGTATGCTTTAATTTTCATGTCCGTCCAGCTCATCTATCACTGCTCCCCCATCGCCTCCTCAGGCGGCGCCCCGCCACCACCCTCCTCCTTCTCCTTGCGGACAGCTTGCACAACATCGTCAACACGGAGGAGCATGCGTGAAGCTTCGATCGCAGTTTTCAGGGTTTGGATCTGTGAAGTAGGAGAGGAGAGGGTCAGATAAAAATATGCCAACGAGAGAAGGGTGACACACCTTAACACTGGCGGACTCGTACAATCCATATGTCTTCATGTCAACGATTTTTCCAGTGTCTCCATTCACACCCCATGAGTTTTCGCCGTTCGCGTGCTTAGCCTAAAAGGATCGAAAAAAAGGGGGATCAATAGAGTAAGGAAAAGGATTACAAGAAAATCATGGGAAAAAAAAAAGTTCAACTTACCCTCAGCTCTGTCAACACCCTAATCACATTCCCTCCCGAATTCTGTATCAGTGTCCTCGGGATCACCTCCATCGCATCAGCCACTGCGCGGAAAGGCCACCCCTCCACACCCACGACGCTCCTTGCTTTCTGATGCAAACCAACACTGATAGCCATCTCCGTGGCACCACCACCCGGAGAAAGGGTGGGGTTGAAAACCGCGTTACGCGCAACGGACATGGCATCCGCAAGATTCCTGTCGATCTCGTTGAGGATGTCCTTTGACGGCCCGCGCAGGAGGATGGTGCAAGCCTTGGGGGTGGTGCATTCGGTGAGGAACGAGAAATACCTATGAAGAGGGTTAGATCAGACTTATAGGACTGTCGAGAGCGCTCACTCGTCGCCGATTTTTTCAACGTGGAAGAGCCCGCATTCGGTGCCGACGTCTGACTCGCGCATGTCCTCGATTCGGTTGACGATGGTGGCACCAACGGCCAGCGCGATGCGGTTGTTATCCGATTTCCGAACTCTGCGCAGGGCAGTGGCATTGTGCTGCACGAAAATGTGTTGCGCAAGATCTGAAAACAATGAGGAAGAATGTACCGGGGGGGGAGAAGCAGACCTACCCGATACGCCCTTCTCTGTGATGATCAAATCCGGTTTGAACTCCAGCAGCTTATAACATAGCGCTTTAACTTGCTCCTCCTCAATCTCTTGAGCCCTAGCCCAGTCTCCTTCCTTGGAGAACTCCATGTTCGTCTGCGACTCGCCCTTCTTGTACTCCAATGGACAGTCCAACAAGATAATCCTTGGATTCTCGATTCTTCTCCTCATTTGCGGGTGGGTGATGTCCTTATTCACCATCACGCCTTTCAGCACCGTACTCTGCTCGATTTCTCCTCCAGGAATCTTCTCTACCCGTGCATATCTTTTGATGTCGACGGTCTTCATCCCATTGATGTCTGTTGACACTGTGCGCACCGCCTCGAGTGCGAGCTTGCACATCAAATCAGACCAGCGGACGACGAACTTGGTGCCGATGGAGGTTTTGATGAGTGACAGCATCTGTGCGTCGTCGTTGACGTCGATGGGGATAGAGATGCGTTTGATGATCTCCAACGCCTCTTTGAGGGCTTTGTTGTACGCGGAGATGATCACCACCGGATGGATATCGCGTTCGAGTTGAGAGAGGGATTGCGCAAGGATCTCTCCGGCTAACAAAATTTTAACAAAAGGTGCAAATGAAAAGGAGTGCACCCGCACCAAGGATGATGACACTTGTCGTCCCATCTCCACATTCCTCGTCTTGCGTCCGGCTGAGTTCGATCATGTTCTTCGCAGCTGGATGTGCGACGTCGATTTCTCGCAAAATGGCGTTCCCGTCATTTGTGAGCCTGGAAAGAAACGAAAGTACAATCAGATACCCTGTCTGCGAAAAAGCGACGTAAAGGCTTAAGGACATACAAGATGCCTCCCATAGGATCCAAAATCATCTTAAGCATAGCTTTGGGGCCTAAACACGTCCTAATAACATCTGCGACGGTCTGTGGGTACATTACAACGTTTTCTGAGCAAACAAAAACACAGTAAGCACCTTTGCCGCAGTGATGTTCGAAATCTGCGCCTTGCGACCTGATTGTCGCTCAGGCGCCGTGTCTGAATTGATGCTAGGTTGGATAAATATAAAAAATAACGTAAAAAAGACGTACTCATCACAAATACAGGTGTGGACATTATGAATATGGAGGACCAGAACGAGGAACTGCGACAACTTGGAACGACGCGTTTTCAATTTGTTTATGTAAGCGTCGATCTTATCTTATCTTATCATAACGCAGATCAGATTGCACTCATCAATACTGATGCTCCTTGCCAAGGTCGCGGGCCTCAATATCAAATTCGAATTCACGCCAGAAGGTTCATGGTCTTCCCATTGGTCATATAAAGATCTATTAAACACCTGTGCAATTACAACACCTGTGCAATTACCAAAGCCGAACTTGCAACGTGCTTCTCCCATGCAGTATTTAATTGGCGGCAGGCATATCTTGAAGCGGAAATGCACCATTTGCCACTGGGCGCTGGTATTCTTCTGGCCGGAGCTCGCTCTGGAGGAAGACATAGTCGTATGCGAATTCACCCATTTCAGATTCATCAATACCAATTTCTTCGTTGGCTTGAGAAACACGAAGGCGGAGAATTTTGAAGGGGAACCAATGCATGGTACACAAGATAATCCCCTGCATATCAAGTTTAAGAGGAACGGAATCAGAGAGGATTGCCAAGGAAAAGTTCAAAAATTAGATACAGAGTACTCACAGTCATGGCAGCCGAATATCCGAAACCAGCCAATGAGTCAGCGATGTGCCATGCGAGTTGGATAGCGTGGCCATCCAAGCAGCCACCAGGTATGACAGTGAAACCATCGTAATTAGCTACTCTCGCTTGGGCGAAAATAGCGGTGAACAAATTGCCGAGGAGACCTCCAATAGCGTGGGTCGCAAAGACCTACACAGACGGAAATTAATACCAGATAGTATTTTGAGAACGTGCTGTAGAACCCACATCTAGAACATCATCAAAGCCCAAGAGGTTCTTGAGCTGAGTCGCGAAATAGCAGAATGTGCCCGCCAGTGCCCCACACAAAATGGCAGCAGCTATCAGAAGTACAAAAAGTTGAAGCGAGTTGTGATATTTCTTTCTCAAAACGGAAAGAAGAAACGCACGGGAACCAACAAAACCAGAGGCGGGAGTAATTGCGATGAGGCCTGCAACAGCACCTGAGCAAAAGCCGACAGCGGACCATCTCCTCCCATCCAAGCCATATTCCTGAGAGGAAGGAAACAATGAGGCACAACACGAAGAAGCATAAGTGAAAATACCAGAACTTACCCACAACATCCAGATCAGGCCACTAGCACTTGCTGACAAGTTGGTAACAATGCAGGCTTGGGCAGCTCGCAAGTTAGCTGCGAGGGCAGACCCTCCGTTGAAGCCTGGTTGATAGGAGAGTCACCATGAATTCGCTCATAGTTGATATCAAGCTCAGAACCAACCGAACCATCCAAACCAAAGTAAAGTAGTTCCAAGGATAATATGGCTTATGCTGTGAGGCGGGTAGCCAAACGTCGGGGTGCTAAATCCATGTCGTTTTCTGAGGTAGATAGAGATGACGAGGGCGGCCGCGCCAGAAGAGATATGAACAGGTGTTCCACCCGCGAAGTCATAGTTATGGTAGGACCACCCTTTGGAGTTCCATGTCCAGCATGCGATGGGGTCATAAACGAGAGTGGACCACAAAAAGACGAAGACAAGTAGGGGCCCAAGGCGCGCACGTTCTGCAACGCCCCCAATCGCGATCATAGGTCTGTGGCATGGAAGTTAGCGTTGGCAGTATATGGACCTGCATTCGGTTCACACTCACGTGAAAGCTGCGAACATCATTTGATAGACGCAGAACACGATGGATGGGATGCGTGTCCTTCCAATGGAGGGTACCTCGAGAACACCCCTCAAAGCGAAATATTCTGCGAGAGAATAAAACTCCGAGTCTCAAGTCATGCTAGGAAGAGCTGACGCACTTAGATTTCCAATGAAAGGACTGGCTCCATCACTATACACAAGTGAAAAACCCCAGAAGAACCACTTGGGATAGCAAGGTTATGTCAGATGAAGTCGTTCAATTTGTTGAGGGTCGACGCACTTGCAACGACACCACTGCCGTGGTCATCATGCTCAGGTACATCATGGACAATGCATTTTTTCGCCTACTCCCATGAATTTAACCAAATTTCCCACAGTCGAGTTCTCCGTTTTAACGCACCGAAGGAAACCAGAATAAAAAAACCCAAGACCGGGTATCATTATCGATACTAGCGCAGTTGACGTCAGGACCCAGGCGATGTCTCCTGGGTTATAAACACCCGTATTTCCAGCAGAATCAGTCCATACGAGTGACTGTGCTAAAGAATTCAGTGAGATGGATGGCAATCACAAGGCAAATAAAGTCTTACAGGCGTCGTATGTGATATTCACCATCGTTGTGGACTCCTTAACGAAGAGATGTACTCGGGAAGGAGGGAAGGTATAATGCTGATCCAGAATTTATATGAGTTTAAAAACAATCTTGTGCGGGACACTAACTCCGTTAGCAACTCCTCTAGTAACCACGTAGTTGACTACCCATCAAAGGCAGGATTCCATCAAAGGCGGGTTTGTGGCACCAGTGATGCCGAAGTCCGGTTCGGTTCTTTGGGGATTTGTGTGAACCTTCGAACTGTAAATTTTCCCACGCAATTTAGCGCCCAGAAAGAAGGTTTGGGTTATTTTTGAAAATCTAGAGGCGATGTAGTAACAATCCCATTCATTTTAAAGGCCTTTAGAGATGGTCTAGGTTAAGTTTAGAGTGAAGTTGCTTGTGTGATTCCTGGTGTGTCATCACTGTAGCAGCCATAAATAGACTAGGCTGTAGACCTGGTACTCGGAAACTACTCCTAAGTTGACAACAACACTAGATGTCATATCTTGCACAATTTTGAGCTTAAAATTCAGATAAAATGCACGAAAATTTAAAGGTTGTCCACTAATTTCAGCCCAAGGTTCGGTTCAGGTTCGAACCTCTCTATGACTGGCTGAACCTTGAACTGGACCTTAGGTTCGGTTCAGCAAAAACCTTGAATTGAACTTTGAGTTCGGTCCAAGAGGTTCAGGTTCAAACCTCGGTTCAGGACCGAACTTCGGTATCACTACACCTGTCGGCCAATTGGAATACTCGTATTCCCACTTTATGTAACAGCTTGGTACCTGATCCCCACAAACAAGCCTTTAAATGTTCAGAGCCCCCACGCTATCGAATACAAGGCACAACGCCGACGCGCTGCTTTGAGAACTTGAGGAAGGCCTAAGTAGTTTCTGTGTACAGTTGTTAAATGGAGACCCTCACTCACCCACTGGCACTTGATTCGCTTTTAATTTTTATCCACAATCCCCGCTCCAATCCTCTTCGAGCAGTGGTTTGACAACTTGAGCTTATCTTTGGGATAAAGCTATTTGGAAACCCCCCTTTCCAAGAGAAACCCGGGGGTTTCTAAATAACTTGGATGGAAACCCGGGTTTCCAATATCATGACCGGTAGGCCCTGCACGGCCTTCCCGGATTTGCCGAGATGCCGACCGTCAGGCAGAAACTGAGGGACGCACAATCATCGACTCTACGCCCCGTGGGACAGAAACAGAGGCATTAGTACATGCATGTATGGATGGTATTACTATAATTACATGCTGCTAGCAATTTGAGGCGAAACGTTGGTTATTGCGAGCACCTCAGGACATCCGGCAAGATTGTGTTGAGTTTGTACCAAAAGAGATTTACTTGACAGAATAATTTTCTAGTCTCGTGACAATATTTTATTGTTAGTCCTGCATATATATATACCAAGCGAAATAAGTTCACTCGAACGGTTGTAGGTATAACTTTGAAATTTGATCCTTGACATTGACATTGAGAAAGATAACCAGGTCATGTACAATTAAGCGCTTCACCTCACTGGAGCACCTCCGGGGCCAAGGCGGCTGACGGCCGAACTCTGATGGCCATCAAATTCTTCGAATAAGGGGGGTTTCTAGGTCAATGGCTTGAAACCCCGGGTTTCTCTTGGAAAAGGGGGTTTCCAAATAGATTTATCCTTATCTTTGACATGCTGCCTGCGGTGAGAGATCACCTTGCGCCAGGGGAAGAGCCTCCCTCAGCAAGGCCCACACAAATCTATTCTAAGTATTCCAATCCGAGTCAACCCTACATCTTCGCACTCGTTCCCAGCGTCTTCTATAGCCAAATCTATCCCACGTACCATCCCCAATCATGACCACCAATTAATAAACCCATCTTTTACAGCGCTGAATTTGACCACCTATTATAAGCACAACGAACGCTAGAGTATACACACTCCCCAAACGTACCGACTTTGATAAGAATGGCCCCCGAACCGCTGCATGGCCCACCTTCACAATCTGCATATCCCTCATCCCGATATGAAGAATCTTATACCCCCCATCAGCCTCCCGTGTATCCACCACTTCCTGCACCACAGGCGACTCGAGCCCCCTCAGGTCACATTCTACCAGGAAGCGCTGCGCGACCCGCTATAAATACCCCTTCCACACTTCCCCCTCTGCCGACTCACATGAACTCACATTTTTCACTGTCGCGGTTTACTCCGCCCCACCTGCCGCCCGCGCAACCGTCCCCTGTGCCCTATTCACGCTCCCCGCCCGGTTATGAAGTCTTTGATCAGCCACCACCCGGTCCCTCGAGTGTGGCTCCACATATGCAACAATCCCCGTCCGTTTTCCCTCAGTCGACAAGCCGTCCCCAGCTGCCACCACTGGATGTCGGGTCACTCAGCAATTCGGGCCGAAGTGGGGACTCAAGACGATATTCAGAACTGCATCGTTCGCCGACACCACCAACCTCACCTTCTACCAGGCTTCCGAATTCAGCTGTCCCCAGCACTGGAAGTACTGATTACGAGATCATTTCTCTCAACGATGCCTCGACGGATAATTCTCATTCGCCCAAGGAGTCAGCAGTGTCTGCAAACTCTTTTCGGAGGGGTCGTACTCGGGCCAAGGTCAAGCCTTTTGATTGGTCGAAGCTTTCGTGGTGGAAAGAGAAAACCAAGGCGCCGCAATTGGTCAACGGGCAGAGTACGACTTCATCTGGTTCAGAGCCTCTGATACCCTCGACCCTCGGCGAAGGGCAGCAAATGAATATTGACACGTTCTGTAACTTCTACTCACTCCCAGACACTATTCGCCATCTCTTCCATGAGAATGCAGTTACCGACACTCACATGTTTTCGTACATCACTAAAACTGATCTCACTCAGATGGGATTCAAGATTGGAGAGATTATCGCCCTCAAACGGGCTGTCAATAAATGGGCGTCATAGGAAAGTTTTGTTTTCATAGTATAACCAATTGTCTTCGTTGTCTGTTGCTAGATTAAGGTCCCAACACCGTGTATAAAGTATCCTATCGCATTGTCACCTGTAACTACTCTTCTTACTTCCATCAATTCCTATATCATGCTGTCGCCTTCACGAGTAAGGTCCAGTCGGTGACGATGTAAAAATGCTCAGAATGCTTCATCAATGGGATTCAAATCAGGTAAGGAGGTAACAACTCGATTCTGATCCCTATTAAAAATTTAGCCTGAGTTGGGACAATAGTTGAAAGAATACCAGCCGAAGTGGTCTGTCGATAATCCAAGGCCCCCTCCAGAGTCTTCAAGTCTTCAAGTTGAAGGCCAGGCCTCGTTTGGTCACGCGTCACGTGTAGTAAACCTCCAGAAGCGGAAGTCCTAAGCGAGACACCAACAACGTTTTAAATTTACCTCTCAGTATTTCGAAGTCGAGCTAGACCTAAGACAGTTCAACTTTCAAAAGATGGACAATAGGCCCGTGTCCTCAAATTTGAGGAGGTGGGTACCCAAGTCAGATCCATTTCAACAATTCAAACTTTTTTTCAGTGAAAACAAGCGTCTCCGCATTAGAATTTGCCCAGGTTCCTCTGGTCTCGCCTCTACGGCCTCTCCTACCATGAATGTGCTCCGAAATTTGGATTTATTGGAGTTGATTTTTTCCTACTTCGCCATCCCTAACACAAGATATTGCGACTTTGGGAAACGTCGACGAAGGCTTCTCCGTGCGGGCTTAATATGCAAAGCGTTTTTTGAACCTGCGATGAATCTTTTGTGGTATCAAATGGAGTCCTTCCTGCCGTTGTTACTTGTGATACCCGTGGTCACGGAGAGAGAAGGGATATATGTGCGTTCTTGTGATAACTCCTTCCACACAACAGCCCGTTTAATAACTTTAATTCCATGACTGGCTCAGACATCAACCTCTAGTGTGCGGGAGGCAGACCTCTCTCGCTTTGAATTCTATGCAAGCCGGATAAGACTGCTATCGCTGTCATCTTTCAGGGAAAAAATTTCTACCCATATTTATATGGCCATCGCAGAGGTGTTCCAGGGCAAGACCCTTTTTCCGGCTCTCACGAATGTCCACATCCTTTGCTTGGACAAGATCTCGAACGAGAACTTCCTCTGGCTTCACCTCATTACTCCCTCTCCACTTTCCGCAGTTGAAGTATGCAATGTCTCGAAATTCAATGATATTCGCTTGAATTCCTTCATACATGACATGTCTCGCCTTCACCGCCCGAGCTCTATAAATTCACACCCACTTTCTGCCCTAAGTCTAAAGGGGGATTTCCTGCCTTCAACTGCAAACCTACTCCGGAATTTCACTCGGTTAACAAAGCTCACCTTCAAATTGATATCCACAGCGACAAATATCCTCAAGGACATCCTCAAATTTTCCTCTAGTTCGCTAATTCTCCTCGAATTAAAGCTAGAACTGCCGGAATACGCATCAGAGAACCTCCGAACCAACCTCTCACAAGAGTCCAAATTGTACACATTCCCAACACTACAAACCCTCTTCGTTGCCGGACCTGCCCCTGATGTCTGTGACATCCTTGAGTCCATCTACGGCGTGTGGCTTTCCAGAATTACAATATTCATATTTCTGCCTGTCACCGATACCCAGCCTGAGATACCCAAATGCATTCAAAGATGTATATCCATGACTCCGACGCTCCTTCATCTCCACATATGTCTTCCCGATGATATCATCAGAATGGGCGATGATATGTTCACACCGTTTCAAAGCTTTCGATTGCTCCGCTCCTTGCGTATCGATAACCTTATGCACAATTGGGCAGTCTTTATGGATTCTTTTGACAAAGAATTTGGACAATGGCCTGTACTAGAGACCGCCACATTTACACACAAATACGAAGGCCTCGAGCAAGACCGTACCTCCTTCGACATCCATGGTCCATTAATACCACTGCACCTACCTGCAATCACCTGTCCTAAACTTTGCAAGCTTGAGACCTACCTCCCCCATCCATTTGAATATAAGGCCATCACCGACTCAATGCAAGATCTGCTCGAGTCTTCTGAAAGAACCGACCACATCCTTGCAGAACTAACAATCACGTTCTTGGAACCTAAACAGTTTGAATCCCCTTCAATGGATACCATTATGAAGGCGAAGGAAGCGATCCTTCTCGCACGAGTTATCGACCACCTCTACCCCAACCTCAAACACTTAAACATCTATGGTTACAGTGACATAGTGACGGACGTTATGGGATCTATATGGCGTCCGTGGTACCATGGTGTTGTAATGATGGTTAAAAATTTCCAGGAAGCACGGGGTCGATGACGATCTAGCAAATATTTACCTGAACGCGGCACTGGCTAGTTGTCTTTGTAAATAAAGGTTGGCTGCCGAGATTGGCATAAGGACACCCTGATTGAGCTTCACCTTTAAGACGGAGACGAAACGTTGATGAATTGTACAATTTCCTGAACCTGACTACATAATTCGAAAAAACGACAGCAAACTTCACTCGCCTTCCATACAGCATTTAGGCGTTGAACAAGGTGGCAATGTTCCCGCCGGCTCGTCACCCGAATCTTTCAGCAGTAAAGTAGTACCAACCATATGCCTTATAATCACTGTAGTAGATGAGGCAGAGCCTACCGAGCACCCTTTGGATGAGGGCAAGACGCAGATTTAAAATATTGTTGGATCACTGATTAGGCCCGACCGAAATCCCTTGCGCAATGCATGGAAGGTTGGAAATTGAGGCGTCGACAATTTTTTTCCACAGGGAGCTTGAAGGATAAAAAGAAAGCGGGCAGCATGAGGGAACGAGCAAAAAGAGGAAGGAAACAGGAAGCAAGGAGCGTGACGGACAGCAAGAAAGGATGCTCGCTATCCTCTTTCTTCCTCGAGCTTGGTTCCTATGCCGTTCGTCTTGCACGTTCAATCAACTCCCAATTTGCCAGTGGGTTGTGTGAGTGGGTGCATTTTTTCCAAATTGTTTCAGCTCAGAATATCATTGAGAAGGTATTTGAGCAGTATACACGCCACCATAGTATCGAGGGAGGGAAGAGGATGAGTCTTGCAAATCACCAAATCAATGGATTACACCCTTCCGTTTCCCGGGATAACGGCCCGATAAATTATATAATCCATCCAAGTGATCGTGATTTTGGGCAGTGTTGCCGCCTCTCTCCTACTCCAACCTGCTTGCAACCACTTTCCTTGTTCGATAACAGGGTATTTGAAACAACAAATACCAACAGTTTAAAGTGGCCACCGTCAATCCGATCTCAACACAAACTGCACGCCACTCGATCGCCTATCTTCCCCTCCCAGCGCCAAACAATCGTCATGTCAGATACACCTAAGCTTCCACCAAGTCCAAGTGAGTTTCCTCTGATAATACCTTTTCTAATTTTTAAGATTTTGCGTTAGCGAACATACGAAAGCCTATCGAGCTCCCACTCGACTCAACACCGCGGCCCAGCCGGGAACAAAGCATGGAATCCGTGTCGTCCGAGTTGCCGCCACTGGACCTGCCATCCGCAGGTGGGCTAATAAACTTTGATCAAGAAGGCCTCTTGGGCTACAGGCCCAGATCATCATCCCCTTCCCACACAGCTGGCCATATAGACGCGTCGTTCTCCGTTTTTTCAACATTACCCTCGGAGTTTTCTGGCTTTACCCCTTCACAATTATACGACATGAACCAGGTTCGTTTCTGAGTAAAAATATTAGATTCCTGCAGTAGCTTAATTTGCGTTTGCAGCAATTTATGAACGACGCTGTACCGGAGCGCGCACTTATCGATGCCGTGTCGCCGATGTCCAGTCTTCGATCCGAGTACGAAAATGGATCACCGACGTTCTTGAAGCAGATTGACTGGCTCATTAAACATGGGTTTGTCCATGTGCGGCGCACGAGAGGTGGGTATTTCTGTTTCTGCACCCATCCTTTGATGTTGATGCCTCTTCAGGTGATGGCGATTGTTTTTACAGATGTAATGCATTCTCCTTCGCCCATTCACGCGAAAGCTAACAATACATCGGTCATATTTAGCACTTGCATTTGCCTATGTGGAAAACTTAATCAATAGCAGAG
>Ga0307513_10006971_pt1 | contig 14694 bp, 13 predicted proteins | sample 15_EM_MG_FD_202174 | JGI IMG/M metagenome (GOLD analysis project Ga0307513, IMG submission 202174) | Populus trichocarpa ectomycorrhiza microbial communities from riparian zone in the Pacific Northwest, United States - 15_EM | ecosystem: Host-associated > Plants > Roots > Unclassified | place... | reverse complement strand
ACGGACCGGCCGAAGGCCTGGCGCTGATCGACGCCATCCTGGGACGCGGCGACCTGGCCGACTATCACCTCGCGCACGCAGCAAGGGCCGACCTTTGCCGGCGGCTTGGCAGGACGGAGGAGGCGCGGGCCGCATACCTCCGCGCACTGACGCTTGCGCGCCAGGAGCCGGAGCGGCGCTACCTGCAACGCAGACTGGACGAGCTTCCCGCCTAGGTGGGGGTCGCCTAGATCGGCGCGTAAAGGTCCGGCGTCGGTTTCTCGCGCGGGATCGGGGCTTCGGCGCCGCCCGAACCGCGAGGCGGCCGGCGGTTGGTGACGAAGTGATCCCAATTGTCACGGCCTGGGCGGCCTGGGCGGCGAATGCTGAAGGACCGAAGGCGGTCGAGCAGGTGCTCGAGGGTCTCGTCCGATCCCGTCAGGTCTGGTTTGAACTGTCGATCGGTCATGGCGCGGACCCTTACCCCAAAACGCGTCAAAACGCCACGCCAGGAGGTAAAAAAGTGATTAACGTTGCGGCCGTTGACGCCCCTAGCGGCGCCCTTCTACGGTCGCGTCAACCATCAGGGGAAACGCCATGAAGCTCTACAAATCGATCGGCCCCAATCCGCGCGTGGTGCGCATGTTCCTGGCCGAGAAGGGCGTGACCCTTGACGAGGTCCAGGTCGACCTGCCCGGCGGCGAGAACCGCAAGCCGCCCTACAACACCTCCGTCAATCCAGCGGGCCAGACGCCGGCGCTGGAGCTGGACGACGGCTCCTGCGTCACCGAGATCACCGCTATCTGCGAGTACCTGGAAGAGCGCCATCCCAGCCCGCCGCTGATCGGGACCACGCCGGAAGAGCGCGCGGCGACGCGCATGTGGACCCGCCGCGTCGACCTGAAGGTCTGCGAGCCCATGGCCAACGGCTTCCGCTTCGCCGAAGGCCTGCAGATGTTCAAGGATCGGACGCGCTGCGTGCCGGAAGCCGCGCCGGGCCTCAAGGCGATGGCCAAGGACGGCGAAGAATGGCTGGAAGCCCAGTTCAAGGGACCCTGGGTCGCCGGCGACCGGTTCACCCTGGCCGACATCCTGCTGTTCTCGTTCATCGACTTCGGCGGCGTGGTCGGCCAGCCGCTGGACCCGGCTTTCGCCAAGCTCAACGACTGGTTCGCCCGCGTGAAGGCGCGGCCCAGCGCGGCGGCCAGCGCCTAAAATCTCTCCGACGGTCTGGACTCAGGCGCCCTTCAGGGCGTTTGCAGTCCTGAATGACCGCCATCGCCGCTGAAGACACCGACGCCCATGCGGCGACACCCTCGGACGGCCTGCCGACGCCGCGCCGCTACTGGTCGGTGGCGGCGATCTGGCTGGCCATGTGCATGTCGGTGCTGGACGGGGCCATCGCCAACGTGGCCCTGCCCACCATCGCCCGCGACCTGAACGCCAGCGCCGCCTCCTCGATCTGGATCGTGAACGCCTACCAGCTGGCGATCACCGTGACCCTGCTGCCGCTGGCGGCCCTGGGCGACCGCCTGGGCTACCGGCGGGTCTATATGGCCGGGTTGATCGTCTTCGTCCTGGGCTCGCTCGGCTGCGTGCTGTCGCACACCTTGCCGCAGCTCACCGCCGCCCGCGTCCTGCAGGGCCTTGGCGCCGGCGGGATCATGAGCATCAACGCCGCCCTGGTCCGCTTCACCTTCCCCAAGCGACTGCTCGGGCGCGGCATTGGCCTCAACGCCATGGTGATCTCGATCTCGGCGGCGATCGGGCCGACCGTGGCGGCGGCGATCCTCGCGCGGGGCTCCTGGCAGTGGCTGTTCGCGATCAACCTGCCGCTCGGCCTGTTGGCCGTGGCCATCGGCCTCCGCGCCCTGCCGCACACCGTGGGCACGGAACGGAAGTTCGACTGGATCTCGGCCCTGCTCAACGCGGTCGCCTTCGGCTTCCTGATCACCGGAGCGGAAAGCATTGTCCGCGAAGGGCTGGCCTCGGGCCTGACCAAGCTGGGTGTCGGCGCGGCGGCGGCCGGACTGCTCACCTACCGCGAGCTTCGCCGCGAGGCGCCGCTGGTGCCGTTCGATCTGCTGCGCATCCCGATCTTCGGCTTGTCGATTCTCACCTCGGTGGTCTCGTTCGCCGCCCAGATGATGGCCTACGTCGGGCTGCCCTTCTATTTCCAGGGCGTGATGGGGCGAAGCGCCGTGGAGACCGGCCTGCTGATAACGCCCTGGCCACTCGCGGTTGCGATCTCCGCGCCGATCGCCGGGCGCCTCGCCGACCGCTACCGGGCCGGCGCCCTGGGCGGCATCGGCCTGGCCCTGTTCTCGGCCGGGCTCGGACTGCTGTCAGTGATCGGCCCCCACACGTCGAACCTGGACATCGCCTGGCGGATGGCGGTCTGCGGCTTCGGGTTCGGCTTCTTCCAGTCGCCCAACAACCGCGCCATGGTCACCTCAGCGCCCCTGCATCGAAGCGGCGCCGCCGGCGGCGCGCTCGCCACGGCGCGACTGTTGGGTCAGACGGCGGGGGCTGTCACGACCGCGATGTTCTTCCATCTGGCGGGCACGACGGCGACCACCACGGCGCTCGCGACCGCGGCGGGCCTCGCGGCCCTTGCCGCGCTCGTCAGCCTGTCGCGCCTGCGGTTGGCGCCGCGTCCGCGGCCGGAGCCGCTCGATCGGGTCGATCCCGCCGCCTAGCCGACGTTGCGGGCGCGGCCTTCCCAGTAGGGCTTGCGCAGCTCGCGCCGCAGCACCTTGCCCGAGGCGTTGCGCGGCAGCATGTCGATGAAGTCGACGGACTTGGGGGCCTTGTAGCCGGCAATCCGCTCGCGGGCCCAGGCGATCACCGCCGCCGGGTCTGGCGCGCCGTCGGGGTGGGGCACGACGATGGCCTTCACCGCCTCGCCCCAGCGGTCGTCCGGCACGCCGATCACCGCGGCGTCGGCGACGCCCGGGCAGCCCAGGATCGCGTTCTCCACCTCGGCCGGATAGATGTTCTCGCCGCCCGAAACGATCATGTCCTTCACCCGGTCGTGGACGTAAAGGTACCCCTCGGCGTCGCGGTAGCCGGCGTCGCCGGTCTTCAGCCAGCCGTCCGGCGTGATCGTCTCCGCGGTGGCCTCCGGGCGGTTCCAGTAGCCGGCCATGACCATGCCGCCCTGGATGGCGATCTCGCCGATTTCGCCGACCCCGGCCTCGTTCCCGTCGTCGTCGAGGATGCGCACCGCCATGTGCGGCCAGGCCTTGCCGCAGGAGCGCAGCAGATCACCCTTGTGCGCCTCGGGCGCCAGGAAAGTCCCGCCGCCGGCGGATTCCGTCATGCCGTAGAACTGGATGAAGCCGCAGCCGAACTGCGCCTTGGCGTTGGCCAACACCGCCTCGCTGATCGGCGACGCGCCATAGGCCACGGTCTTCAGGCTGGAGAGGTCGGTCGCGGCGATCTGCGGCGACTGCAGCAGCATGTTGATCATCGCCGGGACCAGGAAGACGTGCGCCACCCGCTCGGTCTCGATCAGCCGCAGGACCTCGGCCGGGCTGAAGTCGGGCGCGATCACCACCCGGCCGCCCGGCGCCAGCCCCGCGAAGCTGATGTTGGTCCCGGCCACGTGGAACAGCGGCAGCACGATCAGCACCGTGTCGTCGGGGCTGTAGTTGAAGCCCTCCACCTTGGTCCGCAGGTCCAGGAAGGCGGAATAGTTGGCGTTGTTCAACCGCACGCCCTTGGGCAGGCCGGTGGTGCCGGAAGTGTAGAGCTGCAGGATGTCGTCGCTGGCCACGGGCTGCGCCAGGTCGGGCGCGCTTGCGGCGTCGCGCAGCGCTTCGTAGCTCTCAATCCCCTCAGCCTCGCCGCCGACCCCGATCAGCCGGATCGGCCGGTCCACCTGCGCGGCCACGACCTGGGCGGTGGTGAAGAAGTCGGGCGTCACGAACAGCAGGTTCGCGCCGCTGTCCTGCAGGATGAAGGCGATCTCGGGGATCGCCAGGCGGCTGTTGATGGGCGCCAGGCACGCCCGCGCGGCAGTGGCGCCGAAGAAGATCTCGAAGAATGTTTCACGGCTCCGGCCCAGCCAGGCGACCCGCTCGCCCGGTTTCACGCCCGCGGCGATCAGCAGGCCCGCGGCCTTCCGGGACCTCGCGTCGAGTTCGGCGTAGGTGAGGGTGCGCCCTTCGCACTGGAGCGCGATGGCGTCGCCGCGCTCGGCGGCATGCAGCGGCGGAATATGGGAGAGGAATTTGACGGTCATTGGCGAACCTTGCCCGATCCCGCCGACCCCGCCAATTCGCCCCGTTAGTTCAGCTTCAGTCGCACGAAGGCCATGCCGCCGCCGGGGTCGTCGCCGTAGTCCGGCTCAAGCCCGCCCGGCACGAAGTTGACGGCGTAGAGGCCGCCCACGCCGAAGCTGAGATGCCGCGAGATCCGCCAGTCGCGGACCGCGCCGATCGAGGCCTTGGCGACCGTGTAGACCGGCCCGTGGTGGCCGACGACGGAGGTGAGCTCGTTGTTCTCCGTCCGCTCGGCCCGCGCGAAGATCGTCCAGGCCGCGTTGGGCTTCACCGCGCTTTCCAGCACCCACGCGTCGAGGTCCTCGTGGCCGCTGGAACGGCGACCCCACGCGGCGGTGGTCGACCACCAGCCGTCATCGCCGAACGGCACGGTGTAGATGGCGCTCGCCGACCACTTGGTCTGGTTCTCGTCAGGGTCGAGCTGCTCGGGACTCTTCACGTCCGCCCATGAGGTCTGCAGGGACCAGTTGGCGGTGGGGTTCCAGGCGAGCCGCACGGCGGTGGAATCGAGCGCGCCAGTCTCGATGTCGTAGCGATGCTCATCCGGCTCGCGGCCGTGGAAGCGGGAGGCCTCGAGCTTCCAGCCGTCGTGCACGAACCCCGCCGTCACCACGCCGAAGGTGATGTGGGTCGAGTCCAGCCAATGGTGGCTGATCGGCGCCTCGGGGCTGTCCATGATGGAGAGCCGGTGCATGAAGGCCGGGGGGCCGAACGCCGGTTCGCCCGGAAGGCCCGCGTAGACGAAGGCGCTGTCCGACCCGGAGAACCGGTAGCTGTAGGACGCCGACAGCTCCATGAAGAGGTCGTGCGGGTGCTGGCGGTCGACCAGCGGCGTCACGCCGTCCGCCGTCTCGCCGGAGGCCAGCAGCAGGGGATAGCCGCGCTTGCCCATGAAGGGGTCGGGGCTGACCATGGCGCGAAGCTGCAGCGTGCCGGCGTCGCCCAGCGGCCGCTGCGCCATGCCCATCAGCATGCCGGACGCAAACGCCTTGTCGTCGCCCCGCGGACCGCCCTGCGAGGAATAGACGCCGTTCAGCACGCCGTGGACCATCACCATCCAGGGGCCGCGCATGACGTGCAGGCCCTCGTGCGTCGACGCATCGGGCTGCCAGGCGGTGCCGGAGGCCTCGCGGGTCATGGCGTAGGGGCCGAGCGCGCCGGTCATGGCGTGGCTCATGTCCATCCCCGACATTTCGTCCGCCTTCGAAGGGTCCATGCCGGCCATGTCGTGGCCCGCGTGCGGATCGGCGGGCGTGGCCGGCGGGGTCCCATGGCCCATCTTGGAATGGTCCATGCCCGGCATGTCCTGGGCCATGGCCGGAGCCGCCGCCAACAGGGCGACGCCGGTCAACGCGAACAGGGACCTCATTTCGCGGCGCGCTCCAGGAGCTGGATCAGTTCGGCCGCCTTCTGGCGCTGCTCGGTCTTGTCGCCGCTGACGATGGCGCCCTCGATGCAGTGGCCGAGGTGGTCCTTCAGGATCTCGCTCTCCACCTTGGCCAGGGCCGCCCGCACGGCCTGGACCTGAGTGAGGATGTCGATGCAGTAGCGATCCTCCTCGACCATCCGCGCCACCCCGCGCACCTGGCCCTCGATCCGGTTCAGGCGGTTGAGCAGCCTTGGCTTGTCTTCGCGTTCCATCCGACTCTCCTCCGGGCGGCGACGCATATACCGGGTGGGGGTAATTGAAAATGGCGGAATGAAGGTCTAGGCATCGTTCTCAGAACACCCCCATGGGGTATATGAAGGCTAGATATGATGTCGCACCATCAGCATGACCACCATGTCACGCTTGGTTCGGGCGAGAGCCTCAACCGGACGGCCTTCATGGCGACCGTGCATTGCCTGAGCGGCTGCGCCATCGGCGAGGTCGCCGGCATGGTGATCGGCACGGGCCTGAACCTGAGCAACGGGGTGACCGTCGTGCTCTCGGTGATCCTGGCGTTCATCACCGGCTACGGCCTGACCATGCGCCCGCTGCTGAAGAGCGGCATGGCCCTGCGGGCGGCGGCCGGGCTGGCCCTGGCGTCGGACACGCTGTCCGTCGGGACCATGGAAGTGGTGGATAACGCCTTGATGCTGGTGATCCCCGGCGCCATGTCCGCGCAGCTCACGGACGCGCTGTTCTGGGGGAGCCTGGCCGGGTCGCTGGTGATCGCGGGCGTTGCGGCTTTCCCGGTCAATCGCTGGCTGATTGCGCGCGGCAAGGGCCATGCCCTGGTGCACCAACACCACCACCACTAGAGCGCGGCGCTAGGCGGATACGCAACCTGGGATACTTAACATTCGAAAACTAAGCTTAATCCTTCGGGGTTAAGCCTGCCGCGTCCTTCGCGGGAGCCCGACCTTGTTCGCCGTCCTCACTTGCATCTTCGTGCAGCACGACCTGCGCCTGGTGGCGGTCGCCGCGGTGATCTGCGCGCTGGCCTGCTCGACGGCGTTCGGGTTCCATATCCGCGCGCTGCGGGTGTCGGGCGTCCTGCGCTGGGCCTGGGCCGGCCTGGCTGGCCTGGTGGCGGGGTCCGGCGTCTGGGCCACCCACTTCATGGCCATGCTGGCCTATCAGCCAAGCCTGAGGATCGGGTACGATCCTGCCGGGACGACGCTCTCCTTCGTCGCAGCGGTCATCGGCATGTGCGCGGGCTTCGCCCTGCCGGCCTGGCGCCGGTCCCGGTCCATGGACCTGATCGCCGGAACCGTGACCGGCTCGAGCGTCGCCGTTCTGCACTACATCGGCATCGCAGCCATCCGCACCCAGGCTGACATGCAATGGGACCTGCGGTTCGTCGCCGCCTCCATCCTCATCGGCGCGTTGGGCGGCATGGCGGCCTTCTCGGCGCGCGGTTGGGTGAAGGGCGCCTGGGCCTTCGCGCCGCCGGCCGGCCTGCTAGTCCTCGGCATCGTCGGACTGCATTTCACCGCCATGACGGCCGTCACCCTGCTGCCGGACCCCGCGCTCGCCGTGCCCGCCCAGCTGATGGGCCGTGGCGGCCTGGCGATCTCCACCGTGGCGCTGGCGGTGCTGATCCTGGCCGCGGGCGCCGGCCTCATGCTCATGGAGCGCCTGGGGCAGAACCAAACCTTCACCAGCCTGCGCCTTGCCTTGAACGCCGTGCCTGCGGGCCTGGCGTTCTTCGACGCCTCCGATCGCCTGAAGGTCTGGAACGGGGCCTATGCGGCCTTGACGGCCGGTTGCGGGATCGCGGCCGAAGTCGGCGTCCCGCGGCGATCCTATATCGAAGCCGCCGCAACGGCCGGCTGGTTCGCCCACACCGAGGAAGGGCCCGCCCAGTGGGTCGCCGACATCAACGCCCGCGCGCGCGACGAGGCGTCCGAGTTCCGGCTGCCCGACGGCCGCTGGATGCGGCTTGAGACTTTCCGCACCCAGGACGGCGGCGGCGTCACCGTGCTGACCGACATCACGGAGCAGAAGGAAAGCGTCGTCGCCATGGCCGCGGCCCGCGACAGCGCCGAGGCGGCCAACCGCGCCAAGAGCGAGTTCCTCGCCAATATGAGCCACGAGATCCGTACGCCGCTGAACGGCGTGCTGGGCATCGCCGACATCCTGGTGCGCACGACCCTGGACGACCGCCAGCGCCAACTGGTCGGCGTCATTCAGCAATCCGGGGGCCTGCTGAACGGTTTGCTGACCGAGCTCCTGGACCTCGCCCGGGTCGAGGCGGGCATGGCGGAGCTTCGGCCCGAGCCGGTGCAGCCGGCCGAGCTGGCGGCCCAGGTGCGCGACCTCTTCCAGGGCCGCGCGCAGGAGAAGGGTTTGGAGCTGCGCCTGGCGGTTGCCCCGGGGGCCGAGGCCTGGGTGGACTGCGATCCGCTGCGACTTCGCCAGGTCCTGGGCAACCTGCTCAGCAACGCCATCAAGTTCACCGAGGCCGGCGAGATCATGCTGACCTTGTCGCGCAGCGGCGACGCGCTGCGGTTCGAGGTTCGTGACACCGGCGCGGGCTTTGACGCGGCCCTCAAGGCGCAGCTCTTCCAAAGGTTCAGCCAGGCGGACGGCTCGGCGACCCGCCAGCAGGGCGGCGCGGGTCTCGGCCTGGCGATCTGCGACGAGTATATCCGCTTGATGGGCGGGGAGCTCGACTGCGAGTCCGCGCCCGGCGTGGGCTCGGTCTTTGGTTTCACCCTGCAACTCCCGGCCCAAGAGCCCGCGGCGGCTCAGCCCGGCGTCGAGCGCCCCGCCGGCCGCTTCCGGGTGCTGGTGGTGGACGACAACCCGGTCAACCGCCAGGTGCTCGAACTCGTGCTGGAGAACGTCGGGGTGGAATACGCCTCGGTCGAGAACGGCCTGCTGGCGGTCGAGGCGATGATGACCGAAGGGTTCGACGCTGCGCTCATGGACATCCAGATGCCGGTGATGGACGGACTCGAGGCGACCCGCCGGATCCGCGCCTGGGAGCTGGAGGCCCGCCGTCCCCGCGCGCCGATCCTGATCGTCTCGGCCAACTGCATGCAGGAACATGTGGACGCCGGGCGCGCCGCGGGCGCCGACGGCCATCTCAACAAGCCTATCGTGGTCGCCGAGCTGATCGCCATGCTCGCGCCGCACGTCGAAGCCGCGGAGCGCGCCGCCAAGGCGGCCTGAAGCTCAGTCCAGCGGACGTTCCGGCGCCGGCTGGCCTGCGCAATCATACGGCCGGTCGCCAGGACCTGATCCCATCAGCATCGGGTCTATGCGATGACGGGAGATTCCGCTGTCGCGGCAGCGAGGGTCGCCGTTCTGCGCCGCGCCGCCGAACGCCAGGCCCAGCGCGACGTTCTGATTGCGGTAGGTCTGGTCGCCATAACCGCCGTAGCCGTAACCGCCATATCCATAGCCGTAGCCGTAGCCGCGGCCTTTGAACTGGCTGTCTTCCACCGCGATGCTCAGGGTGCCGGTCTTGCCCACCGGGAAGTCGGAGCGGACGTAGGCGCTGCGGTAGCCATGGCTGCCGACCGCGACGTCGACTACGCCATGCACCTTGCGCGGCTCCTCGCTGGAGGTGATGCCGGCCGCATCGCCGTCCTTCGGCAGTACGATGGCCGGCGAGGTCTTCAGATAGTCGTCGATCTGGGCGGCGACGCCTGGATCGGCCGCAGCCGGTGGGGTGGCGACGCTGGCGCCGGCTGCCATTGACTGGGCGGCGGGAGGGGTTGGCTTGTTGGCCGTTGCGATCGGTTCGTCTGCCGCAAAGGCCGCCGCCGCAGCCGCAAAGACGCCCGCGAACATCAGGACGCTGAGCGAACATCGGACTGCGAACATGGCGGTTTCTCCTGCCTAAACAGCAGGCTCCGGGAATGTGGCGAAGCTAAAGCCCGTTTGTGTCAGGCCAGATATTGCACATAGCAGGCGAGAGGCGTTCTGTGCGCGCCGTTGGGGGCGCGCGCGTTTCTGCGGCTGCCCGTTTGTTCGAAGGGTGTCGCATGATCCGTCCCGCTTTCGCAGCGCTTGCTGCGTTTGGACTTCTGGCTGCCAGCACGGGCGCCGCCGCGCAAGGCGCGCGGACGACCGCCAATCCCACCGCCGCGGCGACCGCCTCGCGCCACGACACGCCGGATGAGCCCGGGTCCCCAGGCACGACGCTGGAACGGCGCTCGGAACGCGGTCAGCAGGCCGGCGAGCGCAAGATCAGCGACTTCGACATCGCCACGGCGCCGGTGAACGAGGTGGCCAAGACCAGCCGCCACAGCGTCACTGTCGGCGGCCGGACCATCCCCTACACGGCGACCGCCGGCACGCTGACCATCCGCGACGACGACGGCAAGCCGATCGCCAGCATGTTCTACGTGGCCTACGTGGCCGACCGCGCGAAGGGCGAGGCCGATCGGCCGGTGACCTTCCTCTACAACGGCGGTCCGGGCTCGGCGTCGCTCTTCGTGCACATGGGGCTGTTCGGGCCGATGCACGTCATGACCGACTCGCCGGCGGCCACTCACAACGCTCCCTACACCCTGACCGAGAACCACGACTCGCTGCTCGACAAGTCCGACCTCGTCTTCCTAGACGCCATCGGGGCCGGCTATTCGCGCCCGCTCGGCGACACCAAGGGCTCGGCCTTCTGGGGCGTCGACCAGGACATCGACGCCTTCGCCCGCGGCATCCAGCGCTACATCACCATCAACCACCGCTGGAACTCGCCCAAGTTCCTGTTCGGCGAGAGTTACGGGACGACCCGGACGGCCGGCCTCGCCTACGCGCTTCAGGACCGCGGCATGCAGCTGAACGGCGTGCTGATCCTGTCGTCGATCCTGAATTATGGGGTCCGCGACGCGGGCTTCGACCAGGTCTACCTGACCTATATGCCGAGCTATGCGGCGACCGCGGTCTACCACAAGAAGGCCCCGCAGCCCGCCGACCTGACGGCCTACCTCAACCAGGTCCGCGAGTGGACCCGCGGCCCCTACGCTGCGGCCCTGGCCAAGGGCCACAACATCTCCGACCAGGAGCTGGACGCCGTGGCCCGGCAGATGAGCGTCTACACCGGCCTTCCTGTGCAGTTTATCAAGGACTCCAACCTGCGGGTCGATCTTTCGCGGTTCCGCAAGGAGCTGCTGCGCGACCAGCGGCGCACGATCGGGCGCTACGACTCGCGCTTCACCGGCATCGACCTCGACGCGGCGGGCGACGCCAGCGAGTACGACCCCTCAGACACCGGCATGCGCCCGGCCTTCGTGGCCGCCCTGCATGACTATCTGGAGCGCGACCTGGGCTACACCAGCGAGCTCAACTACTGGCCGTCGGGTCCCAACATCAACCGCGCCTGGGATTGGAAGCACAAGGCGCCCGGCGCGCAGTTCCCCTCGCAGGTCGCCGACACCGCCCAGGACCTGGCCGTGGCCATGCGCCAGAACCCGCACCTGAAGCTCTATTCGCTGAACGGCCTCTACGACATGGCGACCCCGTTCTTCGGCACCGAGTACGATATCTCGCACATGTGGCTGGACCCCAGCCTGCGCGGCAACATCCGCTTCGGCTACTACCCCTCCGGGCACATGGTCTATCTGAACCCGGACGCCCTGAAGCAGATGAAGATGGACGTCGCCCGGTTCTACGACGACGCGCGGTAGCGGGAATCGTCTGTAAGCTTGCATTCCTCCGCGACGCAGCGCGACCATCCCTGAGTCGCGAGGAATCGGGGAGGATGCCTATGCGTAAAGTGCTTATGGCCGCGGGGCTCGTAGCCCTGCTGGGCCTTTCAGCGTGCGGTGAATCGAAAACTGAAGCGACCGAGACGGCGGCAGCGCCAGCCCCGGTCAAGTCGCTCGGTCGGCAGCAACAGTTCTATGCCGGCCAGGAACAGCTTGAGAGTGCGAGTACGGCGACGATCTCGGTCGACAAGACCGGGGCGCTCGTGATGCACGCCAGCGCGATGGCGCCGGGCGCGGGCTACACGCATCTGGGCTTCCTCAGGCGGATCTACGCCGGCCCGCCCAAGGACGGCATCTACGAACTGGACGTCGTGGGCGACAAGCCTGCCGCCGGCGCGCAGGTGGTGACGCCGGTCGAGGTCAAGGGCGCCTGGGAGGGCTATCCCAAGCAGTACCTCAAGGGGGTGCGGCTGATGACCAAGACCAACAGCGTCGTGGCCATGCTGCCGCCGCCGGCCTAACCCGGGAAGATCCGCAGGAAGTTGCCGCCCATCACCTTGGCGGTCTCGGCCTCGCTCAATCCCCGCGCCAACAACGCCGCGGGGATCACGCCCCAATCGCCATAGTCGGTGAATACCGGCTTGTAGTTGGCGTCCATGTCGGTGCCGATCGCCACGTGATCGACCCCGACGGCGTCGATCAGCCGAAGGATCGAGGCGATCCAGTCGCCGACCGTGGCCTGGCCGATTCCGGAAGGGACGGAGCCCACGACGCCGCCGTGGTGGCTCACCAGCCTGGCGTGCTCGACGCTGACCAGGCGCGGGTGATCGAGGTCGGCGCGCTTCAGGTTGGTGTGCGAGATCATCATCGGCCGGTCGGAGGCCGCCACCGCGTCCTTGGTCACGCCGAAGGAGGCGTGCGCCAAGTCGACGACGATCCCCACCTTGTTCATCTCGCGGACGATTCGCTTTCCAGTAGGCGTCAGGCCGGGCGTGCGCGGGGGCTCGGTCTGCGGATCGCCGATCTGGTTGGGGTGATAGTGCACGATGGTGATCGCCCGGACCCCGTCGGCATGGGCCTGATGGACCCGGTCCATGCGGTCTTCGATGAAGTCGCCGCCCTCCACCGCGAAGACCGCGGCGGTCTTGTGGGCTTTCAGCGCGGCGCCGACGTCGGCGCGATTCAACGCCCGGACCACGTCGCCCTTCGCGACCAGGGCTTTCAAGAGCGCGATCTGGCGCCGGTACTCACTCCAGGCCTCGCCGGGCCGGAAGTCGCGGACGGGCGCGAGCCCGCCGGCCGGTGTGAAGCCCAGCAGGCTGGCGTCCGAGACGCAGTTGAAGAGCGCCGCGGTGACCTTGCCGGCCGCCATGTCGCTCAGGGCCTGGGCCTCGGCCGGCGCGCCCAGTCGCTCGCTGGCGTCGGTGCGGGCGATGTCGCGCAGGAAGAACCGGCCCGGGTGGGCGTGGATGTCCACCGACGGGTGGCGGTCCAGGAACGCCACGCCGGCCTGTAGCTGCGCTTCGGTGAGGGTGAGCCCGGTGGCGGCCCGCGATCGGCCCGCAACGCCGGCGGCCAGCCCTGCGCTCAGGAACGCCAACGCCGCTCGGCGGGAGATCGTATTCATGCGGTTGAGCTTGGCTGCTTCCGGCTGCGTCGGCTAGTGCGCGCGCTCCCTGGATCGCGCCAGCGAGTCCGCCACCACCCAGGCCACGCCGGTAAACGCCAGGTTCGCGGCGTTTTCGGCCCAGACCCCGATGTTCGACGGATCGGCCAAAAGCATCGGCAGGTGCACCAGCGGGGTGAAGGCCGCGAACATGACCGTCAGCAGGATCGCGGCGAGGCGGGCTTTCACGCCGCTCAGGATCGCAAGGCCCGCCCCGATGTGGGCGACCCCGGTCGCGTAGCCCCAGAACTCCTGGCTCGGCGGCAACCACTTGGGGACCAGCGGGGCGGTGAGGTTCATGTAGAAAAAGTGCGCGCCGCCGAACAGCAGGGCGCAGACTCCAAACACCAGCTGTCCCAAGCGGATGAGGCGTGCGGCCAGCACCGCGTCGATCCTGGCGCTGGCGGCGTAGACGATCAGCGCGCCCGCCGCGATCGCGACCTGGCCTGCGGTGTTGCTGTAGGCGATGAACTCGCCGGAGTGGCGCAGCACCGTGCGGCCATCCATCAGGACGACCACGACGAACGCGTAGTAGGCGGTGAGCGCCCCGGCGGCCCAGGCCACAGCCCGGCGCCATTCGATGGCCGCGCCCGCGACGAGCATGAGGGCGCCGGCGACGTAGGCCAGGGCGGTGCGAGCCGGGAAATCCTTGGGCACGGGCTGCCCCGGGTCGAAGTTCCCGACCGCCAGGGCGACCAGGGCCAAGGCCATCACGCCAAGGCCGTACACCCGCCAGCCAAGCCCTGGCCCTGGTTTGTCGATTTCCATCCTCGACCCCGAAGCCCTGTCCTGAAGAACGACGGAATATCACGCGGCTCAGGAATGTCGGGCAAGCTTAAGCGCGCCCTAGGGCGTGCGTCGGCGCGCGGGCGCTGATAAAGCAGCGGCCGTCGAAGGTCGGCGCCGAGGAGTCGCTAAGTTGAAGGTCGTCATCCTGAGCGCGGGCCAGGGCAAGCGGTTGTCGCCGCTCACCGACGACCGGCCCAAGTGCCTCGTCGAACTCTCTGGCCGCACCGTCCTGCACTGGCAGTTGGCCAACCTGGCGAGCGTCGGGGTGACCGAGGCCGTCGTAGTCACCGGCTTCCGCGCCGATCGGGTCGATGAGGAGGTCGCGCGCCTCGACCTGCCCGGGATGACCGTCCGCACCCTGTTCAACCCGTTCTATGCGCTCAGTGACAACCTCGCGACCTGCTGGCTCGCGCGGGCGGAGTTCGCCGGCGGCGTCCTTCTCCTGAACGGCGACAGCTTGATCGAGCCCGCCATCGCCGAGCGGCTGATCGGCGCGCCGCCCGCCCAGATCATCGTCACCATCGACCGCAAGGGCGGCTACGACGCCGACGACATGAAGGTGCTGACCGACGGCGACGCGCTGAAGACCATCGGCAAGACCATCACCGAATACGACGCCGAATCCATCGGCTTCCTGCGGTTCTCGGCCGAGGGCGCGGCGCTCTTCGTGCGCTACATCGAGGCGATCATCCGCCGCCCGGAAGGCCTCAAGCGCTGGTATCTCAGCGTGATCAATGAGATCGCCCAGGAGACCGGCGTGATCCGTGTCCAGTCGATCCAAGGCCTCGGCTGGGCCGAAATGGACTTCCCGGAAGACATCCCCGCCAATCAGGCGCTCGCCGCGAAGTGGGCGGCGTCCCCCGCAGGTTAGATTCGCGGTTTGGATGA
>Ga0307513_10006970_pt1 | contig 14694 bp, 17 predicted proteins | sample 15_EM_MG_FD_202174 | JGI IMG/M metagenome (GOLD analysis project Ga0307513, IMG submission 202174) | Populus trichocarpa ectomycorrhiza microbial communities from riparian zone in the Pacific Northwest, United States - 15_EM | ecosystem: Host-associated > Plants > Roots > Unclassified | place... | reverse complement strand
TAGGGATGGATTCCCTATCGGATTGAACCAATACACGCTCTCCCCACTCTGCTTAGTCCCTGCCTTGTGTCTAGCGACCTACGCAGTATCGTGTGCTTCATACCGACACCTCATTATTTCAACATTTTATTCACTTATTTTTCTTCCTCCCTCTTTTTATGGGGGTGCCTGTTTATCCTCACATACTCCCATTTCATTAACCATCAATATTTCTTGCCCTTTCTCTTTTTCTCTTCGTCACCTCTTTGTCTAATTCTAGTTATTTTCGCTTTCTCTTTTTTATGGGGGTGATTCTTTTGCGACACATTTTTCTTTCCATCTCCGTTGCAGACTCCCTCAGTTGTGGGGGTGTGTTGGACTTACAGTCCTTGCCCTTCAGTCGTCCACATCCGGATCTGTTCCCACGGCTCATATCTAGTGTATTCCGTAGATATTCGCCGTGTCCCTTGATCTGAATCCATCACTTTCACCCGTCGTCTCTCGTCTCTGCGCTCCTGCCAACAATGCGGTTGGTCGATTTCTTGGTAACATGCTGCTTAGAGGCTGATGCTCACACCAATAACTTCCCCCAACAAGTACAGGCTGCGGACAATTAGCCCGGCTGTCGTATTAACTAATGGAAAACAGGAGACAGATGTTGAATTCCAAAGTTTGGCGCAGTCTGGAGTTGAGCCTCCCAATCCGACATTCATCCGAACTCACGCCGCCTTCGCCAAGCTGCTGAACCTCTGTGGACCGTGGTGCTGGCCAGTATCTCGAAAGTGTCGAAAGAGGTGCACCCATACCTGAGATTATGCACAGGTTTACCCCTCAAAATAAGTCCAAGAATGTCCAAAATGACCAGAAATTGAAGGAGATACAGCCAATTTCGATGAATTTAACGAAATTGGCTGTATCTCATTCAGTTCTGGTCCAAAAAAAAAAAAAAAAGTTTTTGGGTTCATTTTGAACATCTTGGTATGTGTTTGAGCTGGTCATGATGGAAATATTTACAAATGCAAGAATGGCCATAAAATTGTGAGATTATCATGGTATGCAGCAGTATCATACTATCATATGCTTTCAAAATTAATTATCACACCATTTTCTGAGAGGTATTAAGTACTAGATGTAAATGCAGAATATAGAGCAAATATAAAGCCCTCAAGCTGAGAAATTTCATAGGTTTACCGTTTAGAACCAGTTTCAATAAGATAATGATTTATGAATAATCTTCTTTGAATATTGATAAAAATTGAAGCAACAATTGAATTATCATGTTTTTCACCTGGGCAATTTCACCTGGCTCTCTCAAACCTAATTTTTGAAAAAACTTTCAAATCTGAGCCTGGTCCAGACATGACCCCAGAGCCCTTCTTATGACTGAGTTAACAATCATGACACATAGACAGGTATAGTTGTGCATAATAATAATAATATGCATTGGTTCCTTGGTAAATGGCACAGCAGAATATTGTTTAAGATGTGGTATCGTCGCTTTCGTCACCATCCCAGCCTGCAGTTGAACTCAACGCACTGGGGGGAACATTACCCCAGGTGTTGTCCAGCTGCCCCCAATCCTCTCCCCACTGACTATTGCTCGTTTCAGTTATTGACTTATTCCACACAGAACCTTTCCTCCAACTCGTGGCTTCGCCGTCTGATTCGTCGTCTCCATCCGCATCGGATGTCTCCGCAGAAACATCCCCTTCCTCAGCCCCTGTAGACTCGCTTTCGTCCCAGCCTCCATAAGGGCCTTCCCCAGGGGTCCAGTCAGGTGGGATGTCGTCCACGCTGGTGTCACCGTCCGCCGCAAAAGGATTTCTCGAGCTCTCCACTCCGCCGACAAGCTCAACATTCCACATGCTCCGCTTTTTCGTAGCTTGATCCCTCTTCAAGTTCAGATCAGGACTCTCCTCGACGGCTCGTACCAATATTTCAATCCACCCTCCACAGAGAATGCTGATCTCCTTTTCGAACCACAGTTCTTCCACCCTCATGAAAGTTTCTCGGTATTCCTCCATTTTCGATTTGACGCAATTTGCAATTTCTGGCAGCGGACGAGGTTTCATGAAGGCAGGGTTTGGCAGGTGTCGAGAGACGGCTAAAGCCTCATGGGGTTCACTATTCAGCGAAAGAGCCTTGATCCTAGCCCTCCCTTTCTCGCTCCGCGTCTTGTTGTCGAGCCGCCGAAAGCACGCCACGGAACTCGCGCCTTCGAGTTCGTCGTCTCTGCCCCATGGGTCTTCCTGTTGTGCCTGACCGATGCTTGTCTGTTCCACTGCATAACCCCACTCCTTGGCGGTCTCTTCACACCATTCCACGAATTCTTCTCGGGTCCATTCGAATTTATGGTCGTCGTGCCTGAAGATGCGGTCGGTACGTCCAGTAGGATCTGGGAACCCCGACCGCACGGATTTAGGGGCGTCGGGTGCTGTGAAGCGGGCGTTGAAGGTGTAGGATGGTGTTGTCACGAGGAGAATCTGCGGGTGATATACGCCCAGCAACATCGGGGCAAATGCAGGCAATATTTCGGGTGGCAAATGCTCGATGCTGGTCACGATCTAATTTAGTCTGGATTTATTAGAGGTAGAGATATCGAGAGTAGCTTACACTTCCATGCTAACGATACATTCCATATCCACGAACTCTTCGTTTATGCTCTCCAAGCCTCCTTTCCAAACCTTAGCCACAAGTTCTTCCCATCTCTGGACCCCACTGCGAAACGATCGGTACCCAGAGCTGTGGACTTCTACGTCTTCTTTCGGGGGTGCCGTAGATTCAATTGCAAAGGCTAAGTCTTCAGAGGAGACGTCAAGTCCGTGTAGTTCGACAATATGGAGATTTGGGGTATCTTCGTCGTTGTATATCGGGGTTGGGGGTTGACTCTCGTCGGGTGATTGCGACGCCTCGAGGACAGATTCGGGGGGTGCTTTTAGCCATGGCGCGGGTTGGCAAAGCACTGCGAGGAGTTGACCTTCTCCGCAACCGACGTCTAGGACCTGTCGAGTTGTTAATGGATAATAAATAGACGATTGACACCTCGACTGACGTACTCTTGTGATACTCTCTCTGCGCAAAATATTTAGGACCCAAATCCGGCGCTGCAGGAATAGGTCCGGGTAAAAAGTCACTCTGAGTTCCTGATTCCGGTTATCTGATTCGTGAATTATTTCCATCCACTTAGATCGTTGGCCTTTGGCTCTTGTATATGACTGAGGATGTGAAAGGGCTAAGATCAAGGATGGCTAGCGGAAAAGAAGGGGGCGATTACTTGTTGCACTTGTATTGCGGGTCTTTGACATGAACGGGCTGGAAGCAGAAGTCAAATTAGAACTAATAAAAAATAAGTTGCCTCATGGCTTCTCGTAACCCGATCGCGTGGCTTCGCGGAAACGACCATGTTTTCGAACAATGGATTTGGATAACCGGGGAGTTCAAAATGTTTTATCAGGTTTTATCCGCAAAAGTCTCTCTTTGATGCCATCGAAAGATAAAAAGATAAGATTTCCGCAAGATTTCCGGTTGTCCCCACAGGACAAAGGGATGAATAGCTACAGTACAAGATCTTGACTATATACTGTAGACTACAGAATAAAAGGAGAGAAATATAAAATATGGGCCTACAACCCGATTCATTTGATATTCGAAGTCACTTTATTTTGTTGTCGTCCAAATCTGCCTTATACCGAGATTCCGGGGATGACAGCGCATTGCGCACGCTCACACAGCCTCCGAATATTCCAACACAAACTCCATCATCCTCTCGTCTTGATTTCTTCCTTCTCTTACCTATCTTCTCGCGTTGTTCCTCCGGTAGGCCTACGCTGTGTGGTAAGATATATCTATACGGCAACCAAAATGTCATAAACGTACGTAGCTCAGAACGATAGCACTGCCAGTCGGTAAATGGACAAAGTTTGAAAACATTACAATATACTCAAGGTCGCAATCGCACGCAGATGACCTCGTGCATATCAATCCAAGGCGTACACCCAATTTTCGGAGCCGGTGGCCGTTCCTGTGCCAATGCGTCGCATTGCTTGCCGTATTCGAACAGCCAAGGCTCCTTATAAAGGACAATGAAATTGTTCAAATTCATCAGTGCTGTCAACGCGGTTTTTTGTCTTCCTATCCGGGATCCCTGGTTGAAGTGGTTATGTATCGTGCCAGCATTAGATTTGGTCTCCCGTAGCCAGCCTGACGAAATGGGCTCTTTTAGAACGTCACCCATCTGTACATTGATTTCAAGTTCGTTAAGAACTTGAACGCGCACTCTTGGGAGTAGGGAGTCTTGAACTCCATCATTGGAAAAAGTTTGAAACCCTGTTAGGGTCAAAGTGATTGGTGATGTTGACTCAGCACTTAGGTTCATGTCCAACTCCTCCTTTGCACCGTCCGACGCTAGTACCAGAATCAACGGAAATTGAGGGCCTTTTCCCCCTTACTCGAGCGATATCCAACTTTCCTCTTTCTCTCGCGTCCTCACTAGTGATCTCAACACGTTCTGCTCGTGTTCCGTTCCATCCGTGCAATCGCTCGTTTCTGAGCTGGAATGAGGGCAGTCGAGTCATGGCTTTGTGACTTTATGGCTTTCCCCTCGTCTTATAGTGGAAATAGTTGGTTGGGAACTCAGTTAAGGGCAGAAGACGAACAACAATGACTCTGTCTTTATCTCACTGGCCGAAGGAAGCCAAGAAGTGCGTTCGTCCACCTTTTGGTTTATATTCTTCTCATTTGAATCCCTGGGCCACCGGATTACATCGAGTCTGAACCTCAGCCGTTGGCCGCAAAGGCTGAACCCCAACGAACCAAGCTGGTGAACCTAGAACGCAAACTCGGGACAGAGTCTTCCTCGAATAAGCCTGGCCATCCTGATGCCCCGCTCGATGTCCTGGCAGGAAAGAAACACCGTTTCGACGACACTGAGTACCTCGAGAAGAGCCAGGGGCTTAAAGACAATGCCAAGAGCGTTGTTTCTGCCGCCCTTTTGAAGAAGAAGAAAAAGGTTAAATGAGGAGGAAAAGATGAAGATTCAAAACCGCAGCGCTGACTCTCCCATTATCTATCAGGTTGTCGCGATAGATTCTGTTGGTGTTCGGGTTAATATCAATTGTAAGCCCTGTTTGAGTATTCATGCATGTCTTGATTTCTAATGTAAATGAAGATAAAAGAAAAGATATAGCTTGTATGACATACAGAACAAGTGTTTGTCGATTTTCCAAGCGTGCTGAGTGAGTGTCATTTTGCGAGTGTATCATATCCCGATCATCCAGATTTTTTCTAGTCATATCCTTTCAAAATCCAAACAGATTTGGGGATTATAGGGCTCTTCGGAATATCTGAGCATTTTCGATCTCAAGAACGCCCTTATCTTTGACATCGAGTGCTCCAGTTGTATTTCGGTTTCTAAGTGTTATCTGACTTCTCAGCCGAACACTGCTTTGCGTTTGATTCATTCTTAAATGTGCATAAACCACATCCAACGTGTGAACCTCAGCCATTCGTGGCAATGTATAAGCTGTACAGCACAGCATTCTCGCAGCCATAAAGGCCGATAAGCGGAGTGCTGAATGGGCGCTCTCCTTCCTATAATCTCCCAACATCCTTTCCCAGCAACGTTTTTTCAAGCCCCTCATTGTTCAAACGATCAAGAAATTCAATCCGACATCGCCAACGTGGTTTGTGGGTTCTTTCTTGATTCACGATTTAATATTTAGATGCACAAGGTTGCAGCGACATGTCTTTCCAAATACAGTCCTTCCGGGGAGCGCAAATCTACGGTGGCGACTTCAGGAGGGTCTCTGGAGACTTTTACCAAAACTCTATTCAGAACGGTGAGTGTGTTTTGGTTCCATTCCGAACTCATGGAAATTGAAATGCGACGGTTATGATCCAGTAGGTATCCAGGCTTTGAGCCAGGCAATCTCACATGGAGCAATGCATGATTCTGCTGAACGAGATCCGCCTCCTCGATGCCACCCAGGTACACGCGAGAAGGCTATCAAAGACATTGTATGTTGGATCCAGGAATCAAGCCCATCCTCCACTGTCCTCTGGGTTAACGGCCGTGCGGGAGTGGGGAAATCGGCGCTCATGCAGATGATCGCAGAAATCGAAGGCATATATTTTGGAGGATGTTTCTTCTTTAGGCGAGCGACAGCCGGATGCAACGTGAAAGACCATTTATTCTCTACCCTTGCTTACCAACTTGCGCTGAATGTACCTGGTATGCTCGAGCACGTTGATCGGGCCATGACCCAGGACTTTTCCCTCCCCAAGAAGTCCATTGCTGTCCAATTGAAACGACTCATCATCGAACCATTCAAACTCCTCCCACCCCTTCCCGCCTTTCCCATAATCATCATCGATGGACTAGACGAATGCGAAGACTTTGATTCGCAGCGTGCTATCCTCTCATTGATTGCCCAGGTCGCAATGGATTTCGATGTTGTCATCCGGTTCATCGTGGCGAGTCGCCCAGAATATCAAATTTGCGACATGTTCAACAAGGAACCACTGTTCTCGAGGACTCGCCGTCTCGTTCTCGATGAGGCATATGATGCTGCGGCTGATATCGAACGGTACTTGCAAGAAAGGTTCAGAGAAATCCACGAGCGCAACAAGGATATCATGCCAAATGTCAGGAGCCCTTGGCCTTGTGTACACCTTCTAGCCGAGCTTGTATCCCGAGCTTCGGGGCAATTCATATATGCAGCCACGGTCATAAAATTTGTCAGTTCTGATACGGATTTCCGTACACCAGAGCAGAGGCTCGACATCATATTGAAACGTGGTCCCACACAAGCCTCGGCGTTTTCGGAACTTGATCGTTTGTATACCCAAATCCTTTCGCTCTATCCAGATTCCGAAGTTTTAGTCCACACCTTAGGGGTTGTTCTTGTGCTTGACGCTCTGGTGAGCCACACACACGCAAACCCTCCAGATGTGATAGCCGCGATAACTGGATTCGGTGAGGGAAAGCTGGTGCTTCGCGCACTCCAATCCGTCATCGAAATCCAGACTGAACCTGTTTTTGATGACGCCAACGATGATGAACCTAATGGCACCAACATTCAACGGGTGAAACTTCCCCATCGATCGTTCTTTGACTTCCTTACCGATAAAGCACGGTCGGGACCATACTTTATTGATCACACGCTTTTTGGAGGTCGAGTCTTCTGCCGTATTTTGGAACTGGCCACAATATCCATCATAGAGCTTAAAATGTGCAAAAGGTGAATATGTAGCCATTATCGAGTTGTAGAAAGCTGAATGAATATTCAAACCCTAGCTCACTTACAATAACACACTCAGATATCTGGCACCACTTTGAGTCAATCATTTTCCTAGGCCACTGCCTGGATACATCCCTAGCCTCGAGCAAACTGAAACTATTTTTGACACTGAATAACCTGCGAGGCACCCTGTTCAATGACCAGCCGCTCTTCTCTCAGCCTCTGCCACAACTTGTCTGTGCTGCCCTCGTACACATCTTGCATTGTGTTTGCTCCGCTCTATATGTACGTGAAAGCTATCCTCTTGTGTGTGGCATCGTTAATGTCCGTATAGTTAATTCGGCAGTACTCGCTTTTCGACCTGCCCAGGGGAGATGATCCGCTTCAACTCGACCAGTTTTTCACTGACACGCGCAATCTCCTGGACGAATGTTACCGGCAGATTCTTTCTAGTTCCATTGTTGGCCCAAGCCCAATATTAATGCACCTTGCGTTCCAGATGGAAGACACGGCCCCTTCCCTCCGGAAGATAGGCAACATTTGTAATATCCCGGATCGACAGGTCTTGAAGAGGTTCGTTGAAGAGCACGCCTTTTTGATTCATACTCGACCTAAGGACGTCGAAGACAAATGTGTCTTGGAGTACTATGTTCCCCGTTGGTTGCATGGCTTCTTCTTTGATCCTAATCGCTCCCGGTGTTCCTATTCAACCTCTTGGATCATCGCGAAATGTTTTGAACATGCAATTGAAAAATACCTCCAGCCAGATAGCAAGCCAGATAGTCATCATTCAAATGTCTCCTTACCTTTCTTTGTGCCAGCCAGACTCGGAAATAATGAATTTGTCTACGGTGACATTGTTGTTCGTGACATTGCCGTTAATGGAATTTCCGATGCCACCCGTTTTCTGGAACATATTGGATATGGTTCCGACAGAAATGACCTGCTGCGTTTCCTCGGAAACTTGTCCGAAATTCATTGGCCCGATATCTACACTGGCATACATTTCCGTCATAGATATTTGGCCAACGACATCGTGCACTGGGTATGCACAACTCTTGTAGGTCGATTCCCAGTGACCAAATTCCATCATTTAATCACAACCTAAACCAGGAATCATCACCACGGGAAGCTAGTGATATTCGAGAAGCCATGCAAAAGGCTTTTACCCAAATTCTTCCCTACGGTATCCTTTCAGCCCTTCGTCAACATGTTTTGCGCGTCAGCGAATTGGGCCTTTTTGAAAATCAATACTGCTTCAGGTGTCAGCCTCAACATGTAATAGCTTTTCCTCGGGGGATGTTTGACATTCATTGCTTTGACATCCTCTCTGAGATCCTCCCCGTCTGTGTAGGTCAAAATTTCTTTCAAACTCTCTGCACTAGAATCATTGAGTCCACACTACTCGAAATGGTATGGGTCATCTTGAACTGGAGGTATGTATTTGTATATGACGTTTGGAAAGTGATTAATCATACACATCCAGCGATGTCGATTTGCCGCATACTTGCGAGTAAGCCCTGCCAAAGTTGATTCAGGTTCCACTAATGAACCAACACTGCGGAAATTCACAGTGAAGGAAATTCCAAGGCAGATCCATTTCCAGAGGTACCCGATGACCACAATATCTACACAAACCCGCGTCGCAACTGGAGTTTTGCGTTCAAACATGCATCAACGTCGAGCAAATGTATCTTGTTTGGATTACGAATTTTGTGCCGACTCAGCCCTTTGTTTGAATCTCGCTGGTGGTACAGGCCTTTTTTTTGTATAGAGTGGATTGTCATTGACATGATTGACTGGTTGAAGGTGTGCAATCAAATGTTCACGAAAATTTTTTCGGGAATCCTGACATGTGGTAAGAACCAAACAGCGGATCCTCAACCGCAGCATGAGCTGATCGCTTGGATGGAAGATGCATACGATAAGGTCGAAGAGATGTTGGCAGAACGCAGGGATGTCGAGCGGCAACGATCTGCAGAGTGGGCAAACTTAGTCAATGGAACCCCGTATTGAACTAGGGGATAGGTGCTTAGCAGAATAATTTTGTGGACCTTTCAACATAGGCCGGAATCACAAGTTCGAAGTCATTCGATACAGACCTTTGAACCCCACAGCTCAGCTCAGCTCTATTCATCTCACCTTATTGTACGAGATACCCATTTTTATTTGCTTGACGTACAGATCTTACAGACAATGTGAGTATCACAACAAGTGAATATACAAAGATGAAAGATATAGCATAGAACGAAGTTAGGATTGTCGAATTATACCACAACTTGGAAAGCAAGTAAAGCACCGGTACAAATTCAATATTCGTCCGTAATCCAGAGAAAATACAACAACGGAGAACCAGACAATATAGAACACACCCCAACCCCAACACTCTTTCTTCAACTTCACCGGGGCAATACTGCTAGGCGTGGGGTTTTGAAAGGCGCCGTCGGGAGCACCTTGACCATTATCCACCCCCTCATCGCCATGCAGGATAACCCTGCCCGACCTGCCCGATGTCAGCGGCGCCTGAATACATGCGATACTCGCGCCTGGCCGCTTTGCCCATAAAAGTACTTACCACCATGGCACTCGTGCCCCCATTGTCGCAATCGTGTGTTCTTGTCTTCCGTTTGCATGCCCAGTACCGAGCCTTCCAACCATCGTTCTGTTGTTGTGGTTGGTGCATTTTGCTGCTGCAGCTTCTTCGCACTATCCTCCAGCACCCTTTTCACCTCCTCCAGCCGCATTTCCTCCGCCTTCAACTCGTTCTCCCTAGTGAGCACCCACTGGTCCGTTCGTCAATCTCTTTTTTTATCAGCTCCTCGCGCTGGACACATGCAGCATCAGCATCCACCGCCGCCTCACGGCTGCGTATAGCCTCCATAATCTCCTCGCGCTTCGCAATGGTAATAGCAACTTTCTCCTCCCTTTCATCACCGATACGCGTAGCTCCTCGCGTCGCACGGCGGCCTGCTTAACGGCGACCTCCACATCCTGTCGCGAGAATTACTGTTGCTGTTGTTGGAATTGCGATACGAATTGTTGGAGGGACGTAATTTCCTGGTCCTTTTGGTTGAGGAGTGACGTTAACAGTTGTTCGTTCTGGAGAAGTGCCTGCTCCCGCGCAGAATTTCGCATTCTTTGGCTGTAACTGTGGCGCGATGGGCCTTGACGACCGAAAACCTGAAGGGAAAACAGGGGTTAAAACGAAGATCGGTTGTGGTAGAGTTGATTGGACTTGCATTTTCTCACCGTCGGCCAGTAACTCGAGTCATTTATGTTGAAGGAGTTGAGCGGGGGATGGGCGCATAGCAGGCTGGAGGCGGAGTTGGTAACGATGATCAGTAAGAAATTGGGTAACACTCACGTTGAGGTTCGACATGGATTTGATAACGGACGTAAGTGCTTGGGAGTATCCTCGAGGAAGCGGTGGTATGCGGCCATTACTATCCGACAAATAAACAACGAGAACGAGAGAAAGCGATGCGAAAGTGACCGTACCGAATAAAAATGCTCAATTCGGAATGTGTCTTGGTTTCATGGAATGGAGGTTTGAGAGCGCAGAATTTGTATATCAGACCCAGGACCAAATGTCCGATTTGGAGTCGTAGGCCCTCTCTTGCACCAGTTCAGGTGACATGTAGTATGGAGTCTTTCAAAAATAGATGGGTATATGCGGGGATCGTACCTTGGGAGTGACGTACCCCAACGTAGGTGCTCGCGAAACGCGCCTGTGCGAGTGCTTTTGAAAGGCCAAAATCTCCGAGTTTAACTGTGTTATTCTCGTCGAGAAATACTGGAGGACAATATATAATTAGAGGAACGACGGTTCGGCTGTAGACGAAGACGAACCGTTGTAGGATTTGAGGTCGCGATGTAGAATTTGAACTCGCCGGGAGCCTTCTTCCGCGTCGGTGGGGCTGCAAGTGATCGTGGACCCGCTCCCTGATCTACTATGGCCGTTCGAATGGTGGCAATGGTGTAATGCTTGAAGAATTTGGAGGAAGTAGTGCTAGATGGTGTCTTCGGGTATGGGTCGGTTCTGTTTCGTCACCTGCTTGATAATGGTGGAGAGGTCGCCACCGCCGCAGTATTCCATGAGAATATAGAGAATCCCAGCGTCTCTGTTAACATATCGGTCGTGGTATAGTACAATGTGCTGTGATGAAGGTCCTTGAAGATGTTTCTACGCGTTCGTTGCTGTCAGTCAGTGAAGATACAGAAGTGGATCGGGACGCACACTTCTGCTACAATCTACTTTCTATCTCGCTCGCTCATCCTCTCAAAGTTGAGTTCCTCGCGCGCGAATATCTGCGGGGAACAGCCATGAGCCTGGGAACAGGAAAGTGCCACCAATAGCACGTATCAAACCATCCACCTTCCGTACTTTGCGGATGATACAAAAGGAGCCATTCCCAATAACGTCCAGCGGTTCGTAGTTGTCGAGGAAAGGAGAAGCCATGGTAGCATAGAACATTATGTAATAATGTATCGCACAGAAAACGAGAATTACATAAAAAAAGCGCGAAAAAAAAACGCGAAAAACAGGTTCAACCACCACGTGACCGCGACGCGACGTTGCTTGACTCAGAGTTAGTTCCCTTCGCAACCTTCATCATGCATCTGGGAGTTGACATAATACGCAAAGTATGGGGAAATTTATCCATACTTCTCCTTAGTCCTTTGAAGCTCACAGGTCCTTGAGAGTCTCAAGTTCCCCTTCCATCTTGGCTGCAATGCACTGGTGTAGTGCACGTACACCGCTCGTTCACTTAATATTTTTATCTGCTCAGTACAGCTTCGTATTCCAACTATAGTCACCTTTGCCTCCTCGACTTTTTATAAGGATCTATTCCGAACGTCGAAAAAGGACATACATCCATTACGGACCTCATTCGGACTCCCTGAAGCCTCGAGGATAAGCCTGTCATACTTGCACTCACGTCCACCGAGAAAAAATTGGTCGCAACCTGAAGTTAACGTTGACCATGTTCCCCAAAGGTCAATCCGCAAACTCCTGATTCTGCACTTGACATCGTTGGTTGCTTGAAACCAGACAAGAGTACCTAATCTAACCCGAGCGAGCTTACTGGATAGCGCTCATCACTCTGCACTGCAGGCTAAATTATGTAACTCGGCCTCGAGGTCAACTCGACGTTGAATAAAATCGACAATGTGATGTCGAGGATTTCAGGTAAGCAACACAATTCTTGACATTGAGGAACAGTAAGAACGTTTTCAGTTGTTTACTTGCTCAACAAGTGTTCCTGGATACCGTCCGACCTCATATCCAGGTGGGATAAGATAAGGGATTGTAACCTAAACCTCAATAAGGCTTAATCCAACAGGGAGACTGGCTTTCCGCGGCCCCCAGAATCGCATCGGTTGTGTAGCCGTCATTGGTAAGACAACACTACTAATCGTAAACCTGGATTTATCCAGAACGCTATTACTAGTGGCGCCTTCAGTGGATCAATCACAGCGAAAGGACGCTGACGATTCTTGCGGTTATGGACTCTTGGAGCTGCCTAAGCGTTGAACATAGTCTTGACGCCGAAGGTCACAGTAAATAATCGATACCTCCAACTTTCCTTCTATGTACCTCGAAAACTTGTGATATGTGCAAGAGTTTAAACCACCACAGTTCAACCACGAACTCTCCAGAGATACCATCCCGTCGGAACCCTTCTCACCTCTCGGAGTGCCCCACTGAATTATTGACGCCTAAAGTACTTGGTCTTCACCTCAAAGAGTAAACGCTCCCAGCATTGTTGCTTCCGATAATTTTCTTTCTACCGTCCGGTGCGTGAATCAACAATATTGGCATCGGTCAAAAATTTAACCCTCCATAGAGGCCTGCATCCCCCAAACCTACAAAACCTTTCTGGCCGATGGGCGTCTTCCATACGGAATCGTCGAGATCAATCCTCTTTCCTCAGCATCACGCGCTAGGTCCCAGCCTCGTCCAGGATGATCTTCACCAATATCCCCTCCCAAAAATTGGATAGTGAAGCACCACTTGAAATGCTCACCCGGCAAGGATTTTGTCGTCGTTGTTCTTGATTGTTCTTGGAAATAGCGATGAAGTTGGCTGGGAGATATTCCTTCAAATTGCAAAGAAACACCCCTTTGGAAGTTCTGGAAGACGACGATTCAGTAATGGTTCTAAAGAATTCAACATCATAAATCACCGGATCTCGTTAACTGAAAACTGCAGCGTACGTCAACGTCAACCCCGAATTTATTGTCCGTAAACCCCTCAGCGAACTCCTCACCGAGGCTTGTAGCATTGCCAATGGAGACCTTGTGCTTATTGCTGATTGTGTCATCAAAAAAATCTTCTGGGTCGCTTGGAAGAACCGTACAGCCGGCACTACATTTCTACATATACCGACTGCTCATTCACCTCGAACATCAACCACATTTACCATCGGCGTTCGCACAGGCAGCAGATCATATACTTGATAGGATCAAAAGACAGACGCCGGGAGCTAAAAAGAAGAATTTACGGTCACTGGAGGCCAAAATTGCACCAATGCCCAGGTATAGTATAAAATGAGCGCAAGAGTACACAAATACATGGTGAATGATTGAAACAAACGTTTATTGTTACACAGCTTTCGAAGCCTTTCCGACAAACTTGACCATTACTTAGCCGGCGGCGTGTATTGAACGATGACAGGCAGTACTCCTTGTCACGAATAATGAGAAAATAACCTGAAGTCAGTGTCAAATGCCACGAACCTCCTTCTGCCAACTCAAAGTAGTCCATGGTTCCTGGTTGTCCCAATACTTCCACGAATACAGCGCTCCATTCGTGGTGAGCGGTGATAGAAACAACTAGTGATGAATCAAAATAACTACTCAGGAACTAAACCCAGATCCACTGATCACTTACATTTCACAGAGGCGTTCAAGTTTTTAGGCGCAAAGACGTTGTCCAAAACATTCCTCGCCCTTGCTCTGAAGTGAGGAAATGACTCTTCGAGCTTGTGATTCCATAACAGATCGTGCTCGCTGAGGCCGTCTGCATCGAAATTGGGAAACATTTGCTTAATCCAATGGCGGCTGTGTCGCTTTTCAGAATCGTCTGTATACATGCGCTCACGACAGTTCTGGTCAACAGTTCAAGATATTAGTTTTCGATTTGAATCGGGAAAATACTGTGTCCATACCTCGACGACCATTGTGGTCATCTTCGGAGAAGGGTGATATTCTTTGGCCGATAGTTCCGAGCTGAAGCTGATCGTATTAGTAGCCAGAGCCCTCCTCATTGGGCTACAGTATGAGAGTTGGGGTATACCGATTCCTGGGTTCTCAGAGCGTGCGCGATCCCATACGGCTCGAACCAACCGGGCATACAGAAATCTGCGAGTCACTTGCGATCACTTGCGAGTCGCCTGTCCGCAAGTGATCGCAACTTCACCCCTCCACTCGCAAGTGTCTCGCAGATGTCACACATATGTCACGCATCAACAAG
>Ga0307513_10006969_pt1 | contig 14696 bp, 12 predicted proteins | sample 15_EM_MG_FD_202174 | JGI IMG/M metagenome (GOLD analysis project Ga0307513, IMG submission 202174) | Populus trichocarpa ectomycorrhiza microbial communities from riparian zone in the Pacific Northwest, United States - 15_EM | ecosystem: Host-associated > Plants > Roots > Unclassified | place... | reverse complement strand
TATCTCTAAAAAATACATGAAATACAAATGAAACAAATGTATTTACTAAAACAGTTGAATAAAACATTTAGAAAACAATTTAATATAACAAGATTTTGAAGAAAAAAAAAGCTTTCACAATGTACAAAAAGATTTTAGACTTGCATCTAGCAAGGTTTAATCTAGGAGTTAAACATTGCTAGATGCAAGGTCAAAGGGGGTCACTGAAGTGCGACACCACCCTCTCGTCTAATGAGGATGTCACCATGTCCGACACTGCCAACGTCAATCAACCATCTACCTCAAAGACCACCAGCACCTAATCATAGCACCTTCATTTTGTCATTTCGAATTCACTTGTTTCCACTGAAAAACTTACTACAACTTTCATTTATATGTTTCCACACACTCGTTGAGTTCCCATTTTGTTTTTACTCTTATTTTCGAGTCATTATTGCACAATGCCTGGAGGGCAGGTGTAACAAACACAATCCTTCTTTGGTACATTTCTTATTTCCAATTATCGTCCCGACACCCTGAGCCCAAGTGTTGTTCCTCCTTGGATCTTACTATTGTTATCTCTGTCATTATTATGGCATTATCCTATTGTTCCCGGTATCTACGTATCTAGGTATATAGAGTGCTCCATTCATAGATGCCCCCCAGCGAATACACTTATGTTTAACCCTGTCATCTGTGTTCCTCCGTGTGCCGAAACAACCCTCGAAGATGCTTACCAGCCACTCCGAGTCCCTTTCATCACAAACTCCATCAACGGTTGAATTCAACTCTCATTCGTCCACCACCACCTCTCCTCCACCCCTCCACCACCTTTGCTCATGCCCACACCATCGCCTGGCAACCCCGTCATAAGCCCCTCCCTAGTGTTTGAAAGTCCGTTCTGGTCTGGTCTTTTGCCTTCGAGGGGCTTGGACCGAGACCGAGACCGGTCCACATAAATCTCAACCTGCAAAAGACTGGACCGAATTGCCAAAGACTGGTCTACACTGGTTGGTCTTGGTCTTTTTGTGGTTACAAGACCGGTTTTAACCAGTTACGGTCTCAACCAGTTTGTAACCAGTCTGGACCGGTCTTCTGGGTGTACAACTCAGTTTCACATGTAAAATCATTGTATTAACTATAATATATCCACAGCATTTATCAATGGGGTCAGCTTTAACGATGGTAGACTTCGATGAAGGGTCAACACATGTGGGGAATGTGCGCATGTCGTTCGGATCTGCCAAATGACGTTTGAGTTTGATGGGGCTGCTGAAGATGTTGTGGTTGTCATTGTGCCAATTGACAAGCCAATTGACAATGTGGTGGTCAATGTGGCAGCCAATGTGCCAGTTGACATAGCAATTGATGTGCCGGTTGTACCAGTTGATGTGCCAGTTGATGTGCCAGTTGTACCAGTTGATGTGCCAGTTGATGTGCCAGTTGATGTAGCAGTTGATGTGCCTGTTGACATAGCAGTCAATGTGTGAATTGAGGTAGTAGTCAGCATGTCTATGCAGTGGGCAGCTTGTGTAGTGAGATGAATAAGTGAGGAAGGAACAAGAACAAAAAATCGTGAAATGAGTCGTGCATTGCCACTCATTTCACCTCATACCTTGTGGGTCTCCCTCTACAAGGGCCTTCTCTGAATTTCTTCCAATCCCCTGCTTCCATCTACGACCTGAGTGGGGTCTGATGTGACGGGCATTGATGTGGGTTGGGTTGGCTGGTTAGGTGCACATTGGTAGGGTTATTTCTCTTGTCTGCTGAGACGTTTGGAAGTCGCGAGATGTGACGGAGGGGCAACTTGGCAAGGAAGGAGGGAGGGGCGAGGCAGGAGATGTTGGCGGAAACTGACAATGTTGATTGTTGTTGAATGTTGGCATTTTCCCACCACATGTCACATTGGTTACATCAAACAACAATCAAACAATTAAATTATTTCCATGAAAGTATTAATATGAACTTTGAAATAAGAATATTATAGCTACACTGTTAAGGCCAAAAGACCGGTTAAGACCACTAAGACCAGTCTTTGCTCAGTCTTTCATTTTCCAAAATATTGATGGACTGAAGACCGGACTGGAGTTACGGTCTTGATCGGTCTTGCGAATTTCCAGTCCTGATCGGTTGAGGTCTGGTCCAGTCTCAGTCTTTTTCCAGTCTTGTAACTGGACTTTCAAACACTACCCCTCCCCTCTACTGAGGGATGTGGGCTCAACTTTCACTGCCACCACTCCCTCACAAGCGAGGATGCAGCCCAGCCACCCCACCCCTTTCCAAAGGGATGTGGGCAGCTTATCCTCACTCAACAGAGGATCTGGGGAAAGGAGGGAGTCGAGGGGGACCCATAAAGTGGGAGGCCCCAGTGGAGTTATGAAACACGAGCCACAACATTTGTCGTGGTTCGTGTTTGCCATCCAGTGCATCACAAAAATGGGCTATGACATTTGTCGTAGCCCATTTTTCTCTCATTCCCCAACCCCCAACCAACCCCTGATGATATCAAACCCCACATAGCATCCACTGCCCACACCGTCACTGCCACGATGACATGACTACCCGAAGATGCAACGCCTGCGAACAGATGATGACGATGACAGCAGCAACAAGGGTGATAACAGGAACAATAGACCACATTTTGGACATGGTTATTGGGCCTTTAGATGATGAAGCAGCTTCAGTGGTTTCGAAGAAGCAAATGTGAGGGCCAGGAAAGAAAAACAGTATGTGTATCTATCTGCCTTCAAAGTGATATCATTCTAACAAGATAATACATATTTAGAGCTGGCAGTTGCTCAGGGTACCACTGAAGATGTATTGCCAATGGTACAGGGAACACCTACCAACAAGCTCGCTAAGATCACCTACACCATCAACTGCTACACCGTCGCTCAGATGAGAAAGCCCAAGAAGAAAAGGGGCAAGCCTGCAGGCTCAACATTCCTACAGTTATCTGACACCGAGCCATGGGACACCATGCAAGCACAACTACTTGTCAAGATCTCATCCATCCTAAAGCCTTCAATCCTGTTGTTTGAAAACTATCAGGTTTCCTTCATGATATTCGCCTCATCAAGAACCCAACATGCTTAGAAGACAATGATTCATACCTGTTCATGATTGACTAAGCTTTGAAGTCGCAGGATCCAGTGGTAACACTCATCGTTGAACCTGTCATCCAGGGAAAGGTAAGCATTGGTTAGTATAGCTAAATATATGTGGCTACATTCATCATACCCTAACAGAAATCCTCCAAGAAGGAGAATGACGATGAAGGAAGCTCTGAGAGTGGTAGCGATGACAGCTCAGGTAGTGAGCCTAAGACAAAGAAACACAAAACTGGGAAGGGTAAATCTAAGAAGAAGGTCAGTAATAAGATCAAATCTCCATTGTCAATTATCATTGACTCTTTCCTATAGGATCCCATGGACCTGCTGGGTAACAAGGCTGTCGCCAAAGAAATCACCATCTTGTGAGAGCGCTGGAACTGTCAAACCCCTTCCTGTGCAAGCAAGCACTGTATTGTTTATCCTGATGAAGACCGCCACATTCCTTTGAGCCACACACAGTTCAAAACCTGGGCAGCAGCCATCATACGTTTCTTTTTCCATTCAATTTCCATATGTAATCTTCTTGCTGATTATGTTTAGGTTAAAGCTGATGGCTCTGCAACAATCACCAAGCCTCCCAACCACCCTTTGTTTGACTTCCTCCCTTCTAACAGTCTTGGAAGGCCATCAACACTCCTTCAGCGCTGCCTCACTGCTCAGAATCAAGCCTCAACTTCGCAAGCATCTCCAGTCATCAATGTCAACATGCCAAATGATATCTTCGATTTCCTTCATCGTGGTCAACCACCCATCACACCTACTCCTCTGGTTCCCCTTGAGCATATGCCATTTATTCTGGCTGCATGCAAATCCATTGAGTCCTTACCCCTGCTTGAGTTCTGTTTGCAGTACCACCTCAGTGATGCCATCATCAGCAAAACATGATTTTGAGTTGGAGCAAAGCATAGCAAATGTTATTTCCTGTAGTAATCATGTAAATTCCCATAGCATGCTATAGACCTGCAGTATCACATAGTGCTAGCACAGTCTGCAGATTCCCTGTAGCACTATTGATGTAGGGCATGATCTTATGAAGTATTACATAGTATCTCATTCAATTTTTGTAGTAATACATTGAAGGTCAAACACTTTATAGGTAAGTTATTGTAAATATGGCTAAGTTCCACTAAGCATGTGACCTTTCATTTTCAGAAAATGAACGCCTACACAGTCACATGACCATCAACAAAGTTAAAGAAATCCGAACTCATTTCGCTGCTCCCACACTACCACACCTTCTCTTTCTACCCCAACAATGTCTCACAAAATGCATGCCAGACCCACTTCTGAACTGGCGACCCCTCTAGGTACGTTATTGCCCTTCGCAAGCGCCCACATGGGCAAGTAAGGGCATGCTCATTGCTGCCGAATCCGCCACAACCCTGCTGCCACCACCAATATTGTCGATCGCCACACCACAGCCTGGGTCTTCCACCAGCCTTGTCGACTCCCACATCACCATAATGACGAAGCTCCAGGGCCCATCACCCCGTTGATCCCCCTCCCCTCATTGAGGGATGTGGGCATCTGAACTGCCCTTGCCATGACGATGACGATGAGGACACCACATCATCAACAATGCCATTGCCAACGGCGACGCCACGTCATCGGCCCCCACCATCAGTTGAATGCCACATCAACAAAAAGGAGAAAACGAGGAGGGAGTGAGGCAACACGAGGCAGCGAAATCCCTACCGCTGCCCTCGCTTGCCCATGTCTTACTACAAGCTCATTTGCATAGGCAGCCCCCAGCGCGGGGCAGCGTGATCCCCACCACTGTCTCCGTTGCACCCATCCCTCCCATCAATTTGTTTTAGTAGCGAACACATGAGCAGAAGGCAGCATAATTCCCATCGCTACTCTCTCATCCTGTGTCTCCTATTGCGAGGGCTGCAGCCCTGTTCACTTGCAGTGGTGGCTCACCACAAGGCAGCAGATTTCCTACTGCTGCTCTCACTGTGCACACGCTATCACAAAGTCTCTCTTAATGCCTCATGTTCTAGTAGATACATATAATATTTGTCCTATTCACTAGTTTAATATATTCATATTTTCTAGTTTATGTGACTTTAACTAAGAATAATGGTGAGAAAAAGGTGGCAGCACCTGTAAATTTGAGCCGCTAGTGTAGTGCTCCATAGATCCAAAGCAGGACAGTAGTAGTGCTACAGAATTGCCTTGAGATACTCTGGATTGCTCCATAGAGCTCCATAGAGCTCAGGCGCAGTGATGTACTGGGACTGCAATGCTGCACTGAACAGGACCCTTTCTATGGTGCTATGGTGCTATGGAGCAGTCTGTAGCTTGGTATAGTACACCCATGTTTTGCTGATGATCTCCACTCAACTTGCAAAAGAAGGGTTCACGTCCTCAAACCAGCTTCGTTTCCTTCAGATCAGCGAGTTGAAGGAGATGGGATTCTTTCGAGGGGAGATCGCAGTTCTTCAGGATGCAGCACAGGTTCACTGGGGCTCAGCAGCATTCTAGTGGCGTAACTGGTTTTGTTGGTCATTCTATCTTCGCATTCTTTGAGTTAGATTTGTAATTTTATTAGACCTGTAATGACTGTACTGTATAACGAAGATGTCTATTAGAAATATCCTGCATGTATAAAATAACCCATGGCATCGGAAGACGTTACAATCTGCAAGGCCTCGTATATGTCAAACATGATAGCCTGTACGTCGGCTGCAAGAAAAAGATCATTGTTCTGTCGGATGAATGCCTTGATTTGCAAAAATGCTTCTTCAATAGGGTTTAGGTCGGGTGAATACGGTGGGAGATATTCAAGCCGAACACCTATTCAAAACATCATAAGCATTTGTTCTTGGAAAGGATATACCAAAGTGATCTGCAAGTTCCAGAAGCTCAGTGGTGAATTCTAGCATTGTCCATTACGAGTACGCTGAGTGGGCCGGGATAAGCAGAACACAGGGGCAACTTTTAGGGATGTGAATAAGATGTGACTGTAATGAGATAGAAACGACGCACGACTTTCATGTTCAATAAACTCGAGATAAAGATCCTTCATCATCAAGCCTTCAACCGCTGTCGATGCCATGATCCCATCGATTGTCAAGAGCCCAGTTGCTGAGAGACAGCATCCTCGAACAAAGCATTGGTGCATAATTGCACGTTGACTTTTTTGGCTCGTCCGCAACTGCGGGAAGGCGTCTTCTTGTTTTTGGAGGTCTCGTCGAGAAAGCCAAGTTCCTCAGGTTCGTATTGAGCAATGTGGTCGATAAAGGCAGATTGGGCTTCTTCATTCCGTTCACTGGCGATCTTCTTCAGTTTCTTTCGTGACCTGCCAGCTCTTTCCAACTCTCGATGGATGGTGGTAAAATGAATGGAGATAAATCGGTTAGTTGCCAGAAGGTTAAGAAGCTCATCAAGGAACCAATCTGGGTGATGACGAATGAGGCGGAGAGGGTACTGTCGGTCATCAAGGTCAAGAAGACGAGGACGTCCCACCGGCAGGCCAAATTTGTGAGGTACAACGTCGCCAGTATGGTACCATAGGTTCAAAATACGATAGAATGTTCGTTTGGAGAAGCCTAGACAGTCCAAGATGTCTGATAGTGGAAGAAGATCTCGTTCATAAAGTTTGATAGCAGCTAGTTTGACATCGCGAGAGATTTTGTGAAACGGCATTGTGTGTAGAGCGCGAAGTTCACGAAATCACACTAAGTACCAAGGGTACTCAGGTATCAGAAAAAAATATAAAGGGTCGATTTTTTTGCTAAGGCCAGTTTAGCTGGACTAACTAACTATGTAATCAGGCACAATTCCTAATATGGTAATATGACATCACTTTCTGGGCTTCCTCCTGCTTGTTCCCCACACACCTCACAAATTTGCTTCATTTGCACTTGCATGGGGGTTATATACTGACAATAACGCTGTAATATTACACTACATGTAATTCATATTAGGATGCTGATTCTAAAGTTTGACTTGAATTATACTTGAGCAAGGTACCAATCTGGTATCAATGTGACAAGGGGCACTTTTGTTGGTATTTAAGGGATTTATAGATGTTTGATATCCTTTATATACTTTCTATTATGTCCTACTGTGTCAAATCAAGCTGAAAAAACTCAGAATTTGTCCAAAATTGGGGGGTTCCATTTTTTTTTTTCATGGCCACAGGCTGGACTAACTAACCAGGATCACGTCTGGCATTATGATACCTGAGTACCCTTGCTAAGTACCAAATTTGATCAAATTTGGTCTTGTTTTCGAAACAGGCCGTTTGTGCCATGCATTATGAAAATAGCTGTAAACAACAATCCGATTCCAATCTCTACTCCGGAACCACCTGATTTCGACCTGGAATAGAGTCCTAAAGAGCGGAACTGCACGCGCGGAGGCCTATTCGTTGAGTGCATGAAATTATAGCGTTCTGCTTGTCGGCGCTAACGCGACAGCATCAGGGGAAGTTTAGAGATGGACTTAAGTTGGTACATGTTAGGGCGTCAAAATACAGGTGTATATATGATACGCATATATATATGTACACAACCCTGTTAACGGTAAAATTGGTACCTTTGGGCCTTGTTCAGTGCTAAGCTTCTGGAGAATCTTCAGCAAAGTACGAGCATGGCAACCTTGCCGTTGAGCCATCATATATATGGTGATACCCTCGGTAATTAAGCCAAAGTTTCCAAACTGTAATTCAAGGGGGTAAGACAAAATTCGTACGGAGGCGGGCGTGTTGGGCGTCTGAGGTCGTCATTCATACCACTGCTGGTTGCACGACCTATTGGGGACAGAGCCCATTACGTTTCGTGAATATGGTCGCCTTTCGGAAGATTATATTGTATAATGGGGTGATGGAGTCATGGACGATATCTGGAGCACACGAAAGCCAGGTCAATAATCTGTCATGAGAGCGGATGGCAACTTGCAAATTTATGATGCCAAATAGCAAAGCGGACTGCGCAGAGGATACATTTTGGCTATGGGAAAAAGACATTTTACCATGTTGCGAGGCAAATGCAGTCCGATGCCCAACCAAAGCCAAAGACAGCCAAAGAGAGAAACCCTGAAGACAAAGACACAAAAGATGCCTTCCTAGAGACGAAGATGTCAAAGACAAATGGGACGTTTTCCTGATGCCCACGGAACGACATCCGAGATGCACTACCGATGCTGAGGTGTCACTGACAACGGATGCTCTTCCTCCCCATTTCTATCTCTTACATAAAAATCTTTTAACGTGGGGGGATACTCTCGTCATGCATCCCGAGTTACGCCTTACCCCAAACTACACCTCAGTCTCCTTGTTCTAACTCGTACGGTCCCGCTTTACGGCGTACATGTCCCATCAGTATATCCTGCTGCCGCGTCGGGGAAACAGGGCCGCACCGGGTCCCTGGCTCGATTGATTCTGGCTCCTTCCATGTTGAAGGGGTTCTCACAGGGAGTCCCTTGCACTGGGCCAAAAGGAGGCGTACATTTGCCTCCAGGCGTTATTCCACATGCAGTGGTTCACCCATTTCGGGACACTCGCTGCCAATATGGATGATTTAGGATAGAATGACATTTGACGCGTTTCATTTCAACGTCCGCCTCACCCCATATTGAGCTACAGCCCGGCCACGCTGCAGAGTTAAAAGTCACGTGACTCGGCTAACTTGATTTCACACTGCCTCGAGGTTCAGGTGACCAGACAGAAGTTCTGCTATTATTGGGTTGTCCGGAAATGATGGGACATCGAAATGCTTCATTGAATATACTTGGGGTAGATCCCTGATCGGGTTTAAATTTCAATCAAGTTAACCACCTTTTTGAGTCCCTCCCATAGCTTGGTTCCCCTATATCCCTGGTAAACAAAACAATGATATCCCATCCTTCATTATCACCGACATGATACCTGCACTCCCCTCCATGCGCTCGTCGTTTCAGTCTCCGTTCTGCAATCGTATTTCTCCAGCAACTCCAGGAGACGCTTACGGTGCACCATCGCCCATCACTTCAGATTTGGATGTGAGTTTGATCCCCCCTTCCATGGTCATTTCGTTCCATTCGGGTACCCATTTCCAAACCACCGCCCAATTACGTGACAACAACCCGGACCAAAACTTGTCAGGTTTAACAACACATGCGTTCTTAAATTGTAATGTGCCGGGGCCAAACCAGCAGGCGAGCAATGCCACACAGTAGCCTCTCAAGTACTGACTGACTCTGGTTTATAGGTTCTGCAAACCACCCCTCAAGATGAATGCGAGAGCAAGGACATGGGGATACGACAACACTCCGACGATGATCAAATGAGGAATGTAAGCACTCGCTTTCTTCCCGGGTATCCAGCGTACCCACCAACTGTTATGTAAAGGTACATATGTTCTCTAATGCGCAGGACATATTGATACGGGATACGGCGATTCACAACGCTGGGCGGGATATAATGATAATTAACAACTACCTATATGCTGAACCTGAGCCGGTACGTACTCGCTTTCCGTGTCATATCTTCGGATGACTTAGGTGGATTATCGTAGTCTTCTTCAAAAAATATATCCCAAATGATGAATCCTGGAATTGTTCAGCCTGATTTCATTTTCCAAAATGGTTTTTTGGCGTCGGTAAGTGGAAGCCTGGAAGGTTACGACTGCACTCATTTTGGTACTGATATATATTTATGCAATGCATATAGCGCGAAATGAACCAAGTACGTCGTTTCATGTACAAGAAATCTAGAGTTACATCTTCCATATTAATCTAGGAAACGGTTACCCAAGACGCGCTCAACCACCCCCCCTTGAACGCCCAGATTCTCCTGACTAAAACATCCATATGTATACCGGGTGTCGTGTCCCAGACAGTGTAAGTTTCATTCGTGGTTACTACCTTCTGGTTAAATGTTCTGTCCTTTCAGGTCCAGCGCTCGATACTCTTTCTTCTGATCTATCGGTACGATTGATGTCCAGTAAAGTGGATTCGGATTGCTTCCTCGCCCAATACTGGTCCTCATAGAATACCTATTTTATTGCGCGTTTACAATGAGAAGGTCTGGACTGAAAGACAAAGAAGCTTGATATTTTTAGGGTCAGGAGAGATATGGCGGTGAAGAGCGGGACTGCACGCACGGAGCCCTACTCGTTACGTACATGAAAATACACCATATTTCTGCTCGTTGCGGTAACGTGAAAACGGGAGAGAAGTTTAGTTTAGAGAAGGACTTACGTTGCTACATGTTAGGGCGTCAATAAACTGGTGTACATCACATGCATAGAGGTGGAGTCCAATAAGGGGCGACCCCAGCAGGGGCCGCCCCCGTCGGCCTCCTGTGTCCTTGTCGCAGTCCTATAAAAGATCGACTAATCAACCTCTTGGTTTGGGAGACATTAACGTGCCAAAATTACCTTGGCTGGTGTTGTCTGTTGCTACCTGTTGAAAGTGCTTCTACGCTTCTTTGAGCGGCGCCGGTTGTTCAAGATGACCTGGCTCCTGCTTGACCAGCCCATTTAATAATCATGCCCGTTGGTGTCTCCCTCGTTGTAGGGTAGTTGTCGGAGCGTTGGAATATATCTGGGAGTTTCTTAAGGGCGGATTCTATACCATATGAGCACCTGCGGTGTTCATCCGCGGATTGCATACTCACTCCCAAAATCCCCTAGACTCCGCTCCAAGTCATTAGAATTTAGCATGACATGGTGGATTTGCGATGACTCACCGATTCGAACCCATCATATCGCGGTTCATTAGCAGGGAATGACGACGGGAGGCCTGATCTGGGAACGTCGTTGGTGTTCGCATCCCAGATTGGGTATGGTGGTGTATTACGCTCCAAAAGCGGATGCGCAGACGGCGAGATCCAAGCTTCCATCATTGGGATTGGCCCTGATGGAAATGGATGAGCGAATGAAGCAGTCGGGGTCCCCCATAGCCACCATTGACGTTCATAAGCACGTACCGGGCCCTCATCCAACAACACACCGGCCTCGCTTGTGTCCGGTCTGAACACACTCGTGGGCCCTTCATCACCATGCGCTACAAGCTGAGGTACTCACCATCTTCAAAACGATTCTCCTTTGCCATGAATCTTGGCATCGCCTTGGTCAAAAGTGAAGTTAACATCCTTGTGAGTTATTCAATCATTACGAGTAACAATCTGGAACGCTCACTGTCTGAAAAACGAGTCACCCACGGCGAAGTGATATACTCGAAGACTCGGGGTTGATTTATGTGCTTCACTTTGGTGGCGCCTCGCGAAATGTTGGATGGCACTGTGGATTCGCGCCGGTAACACAGCGTGTCAATTGGTCTAACGGTTTCGGATGGTACCTATATGTACAGGGACGGTACGTTACCACTAATAAGCTCGAAAATTCGAACTGAAAATGGAACTTGAGCTTGGTCTGAGGCTTCACTGAATATCTCCCCGTCTGACGCGTACGGTACCAAGGCCGCGACGTTCGGGTCGCGGTTTCCGTTTTAGCTGTCCCTGTAACCCTAAGTATATAGCGCCTTAGCTCGATTAAGCAAGTACCTTGAGTTTGCTTACAGTAAATTGCATCAAAACATAGTCAAAGGACTGGGATGAGGTTGATGAGATCCCGCCTGAATAGAAGTAAATGCCGGATGCCGGTATTTGGCCGTGATTGCGGACGCGAATAGAAACAAACCGCGCCACATGTCAGACTTTCCAATATTTGCGTTTTGCGACACTGACTGGACTGTATACCTCTGTGCCAACTTAACAGCATAATGCTTTCAAGGCCAGCAGGGCTGACAGGTCCGACGCCTACATATCAACCCTTCCCGCTTCCCCCTGAAGAAGTCGTGATTCCGAGTCCTGTAGGTCCAACTTTGACAGCATCGATTTCTCTCTACTGACATTTTCATTGACCCTAAGGTCAAAGATGGCGTCTTCAGCTATTCTTCCACAGGCCTTACTGTCCTGGGCAGCTTGCCGAAGCGACCTAGCGAGCTGCTTGCAGCCATGGCCGAGCAGTATGAGGAGCAGCAGTTCAATCGGCATGGGCAACCCATTCGAGGGGGGCGTGGAAAGAAGAAAAACAAGTCGTTCTTCCATGTGAGTTCTGAGTACCTATCAGCTCGGCCAAGAACGTGCTTACTACATTACTGCAGGCACATTTGACGTGGTATGACATTGAGTTTACCTACGATGACACCAGGGAAGAGCTGGAGGACAAGTTATGGAATGCGATGAGCGCACGTCCGCTGCCCTCCTTTCCGCAAGAAATCTTCGACGTCGAAGAAGTAATGCGCCAACGGTGGCTGGATGCCGCCACCGCCGAACAACAGCGGTAAGTGAACCCCCTTGCATTCCAACTAATTACCGCCTCCCTCTCTGACATCCCGCTAGCGTCGTAGACATACTTTTCCAAAAAGGTCACACCGTCCATACCTCTGACGTCCTGGCCGAACTCACCGGCGTCAACTCACTAACTAATGACTTCTTCGACGACCCCCGTACGTTCTTCCGGACACACTTCCCCCCCAGCGTCCCGCTCCAGCACGCTGTAGTGCTGAAGAATTTTGATACCATCGCAGAGCACGAGATCTACGATTGGGCGTGCGACGTATACAGGCTGAGGGTGGAGAAGGTGGATAATAATCGTGGGAGAGGACGGAATCAAGGCCGTTTCGCTGACTTTGTGGTTGGGAAAGATGCGAGAGCAGTGCGAGCTAAGGCGGATGAGATCCGACGGGAGAATGAAGTCGGGAGTGTGCGATTCAGACCCTATTAGACGAGAATACAGTAACAACGAGCCTGGTATTTCATAGAGTACATACGCATATATTGGTAGATGGCAAATAATAATTTTATTCGACATGATTTGGATTGCGAGGTAATTACCTAGCCTGAACAACCTACAAGGCTGTTGGCTACCAATCCAGTATACGGATGATTAGCGCAAGATACTACGGGGGCCATTCAGATTTCAACTCAAGGCAAAGCAAATTGTCAAATTTACGATGACTAGTAATTCGCTGTCTTTATTCCAGCTATCTTCAAAATGGTAGACTGTTTCCGTGCCCGTTTTTGGTATAGAATAATTGCTTTACTCTTCAGGTACGCCACCGCATATTGTTACATTAACATTACATTGGATTCCCCTTCGGAGCGTATCAGATAGAGTAATGAATCGTAGATTATATGTGACTTACAATTGCAGTCCGAGTTGGTCCTCTGTTGTGATCATACAGTGCAAGTCTGAGTTCTTGGTTATGAGTTGGTAATAAAAATGTCGTAATACTGACCCTCTGCATTAGCCGCCCTCGCACGGTGGTGTGGTTGAATCCAAGAGGAACTATAAGCGAGATCGATTGATGATTTGGGAGTTGGGTACTCACCGAACGGCCTCCTGCACAATTATCCTGTCCTTTTAGTCAACGATGCATGCCCCCGGGAACCCACATATCCCAACACTCCCCTCCAATCCATTATCCTTCACGGAGCTCTGACTTGTAAACGGGTTGTAAGGGTTCCCACCTCGGAGGTTTCGGGTCAAGCGTTGCACAGTCTTGGTTCTTGAGACTACATTCGACTTTGTAGAGCATGATTCTGTGAGAGGTTCGAAGTGCTGTGGAGTTGCGCCCTATCCCTATTCCGCCGAAAAAAAAAATCCCTTCGTTGCAAACAGGTGTGTTCGCCTCTTCAAATATTGGAATGTCGAAATTATAGCCCTTAGATTTGGATTCCTCAAACCCGCAACTATACACAAGGCACTTGGAAATTCTAAAATCTCACAAAGGGAACAGGCATTTGCAATGGATGGGTGAATTTCTGGTGGAATAAAGAGGCTCTGTCGGACTTGAAAGATAATAGCGACAGATTCCACTTGTGCATAGGTGAATACGCAGGGAACCGTGATGGAAGGCGAAGCCAAAGAGACAGGCATAACCACATGGGAAGATAAGATAACGTGGGACCCACAATCCCAACAGATACAAATACTGGTTACGAAAAGTTCTAAGTAAGCGAATTCATCAATACCTTTGAACACAATTTTCTATCCATAATGCGCATATCAGTCTGTGACATTCCTCTTGGCTTATACTCTCCAGAAATAAAACGCAGGCGTTCTCTTTCAAGATCCAATATATTGGCTTTGATTGGTCTCCCTTTCCATTCTTTTCTCCATGGAATGTGAGATCTGCTCGATACTCCTCTCCTCTATCCTGCCCGCTGTTTTCCTGCGCTGCTTGGTGAGTGTTCTCACCTCTTTGTTTCGCCTACGGTGTGGCTCGATATACATACCTTTCACAAAATTTTGCTCGTTACCGAGTTCATCGGAACTTGCGCATTTCCAATGTTCCTTTCCCTATCCTATTTGCTCTTGTGTTTTGCGTTTTGCAACACCGTACTCATGTTGGGCTCGAGATCTGAAATGACGAGGTTCCTCTGCTGTTATTCCAGTTCCAGCGTCTCCCATGCAGCGTGTGGATGGTGAACGCTCGAGAAATGGTACCTTCTTTCAACAGAACCCCATGTTCTCCTATTAAAAAGTCACTGAACTACTTTCAATCCATGATCTTATTTCGGTCAGGCGTTTATAATGGCAGTGAATATCACAGACAAGACTTGGGCACTGGTTCATTAGGTCTCGAATCGATACGCTATCACAAACT
>Ga0307513_10006968_pt1 | contig 14699 bp, 9 predicted proteins | sample 15_EM_MG_FD_202174 | JGI IMG/M metagenome (GOLD analysis project Ga0307513, IMG submission 202174) | Populus trichocarpa ectomycorrhiza microbial communities from riparian zone in the Pacific Northwest, United States - 15_EM | ecosystem: Host-associated > Plants > Roots > Unclassified | place... | reverse complement strand
GCGGCAATAAATATCGCCGATCATTTCACTGGGTGAGATAACCTAACCCAATTAGGAAGGTTGTTGGCGCTTAGTAAGCGTCGGCGAATTAACATAGGTGTCGATTGGCAGTGTCCGGCACTATACCGTACATCAACCTTCCTTCATCCCTACCACCATCCCTGTTGAGATGCGCTTCCAGCAACGCCTCTGTTTAAAAGGTTGTAAAAGAACGCCCCGCATACAGCATAATCCGGCGGAAGTCGAATTGGCGCTAAAGCGAATTAAAGTTGAACTAAGGCAACCGAGCCACCGGGACAGAGGAAGAACGCCAGCTCGCTACAGTTTGTCACAGTTTAGACATTTTTCCTGAGGGTAAACTCGGCTTGTAACATAATCGCTGGGACCTGCTGCTCGGGATTCCCATACGGTAACTCCTGAGCCGCTAACGCCCCTCGGTAATAATCTTTTGGTAAAATACTCACCATGATTAGAATCCTCTAGCAGCTCCCCAAGCGAGCTGAGATTGATGGAAAGGAGTCGAGTAGGGTTTGAAAGCTAAGGCTGCCCTTAGGTCTTAGCGAAGATGAGTGCTTATGCCAGTAGGGTAATATATTATACACAATGGCGCACGAAGTTATGCGGGAGTGGGATGTAGGATTTTATCTACCGTATCGGGGAGTTTAGTGTTCCAAACTGGAATTTCTCGAAGCCTCCAGCCATTGTATTTCCTTGGCATGGGGATGATTGGACACAGATTAGGGCACAAGAACAAGCCTCATCTTCCCCGCTTTTCTCCAGCTCAACACACAGAAGTTTGAAAATTCCTGCCATCGCCGCATAGGTCGTTCTAGTATTTCCAAAATTTCGCAGAGAATATTATGGCACACATATCGGTCAACATAGGCGACAGGAATGTCCACTCCAACAACATAACCGGTAGTTACAACACCAACTTCTACAAGTCCGACGATGATGCGCAAGTTATGCATTGGCTCTCGCCACTGGCAAATAATAGACATCAAGATGTGCGCACCGACCGGTTCGACGGTGTAGGGGATTGGTTTTTGGAAACGAGTGAGTTTCGGGAGTGGAGGAGTAGTAAGGATGGGACCGACAAGGCTATCTTGTTTTGCTCCGGGAATCCAGGAGTGGGAAAGACATACCTAAGGTATGAGGCAGGATTCTTAAGAAGCAATTCCACTGACGGCCTGAAATACTAGTTCTCTGGTAATCGACAGCCTGTGTGATCGGGCAGGGGAGGAAGATATCGCGGTCGCGGGCTTCTACTGCGACTTCCTTTCCCAACAAGAGCAGACGACCATCAACATGCTAGGGGCCATCCTGAAACAGCTAGTAAGCGGAGACGACATCCCTGAGCACCTACGCAAGGCGTTTAAAGAAGGGAAAAAGAGGGTTGGTGGAGGAGGACCGCGACTTCCGGATCTGATGGAAATGTTGAGGATCACGATTCACTCGCTACCCCAAGCTTTCATCTGTATCGATGCCTTAGATGAGTGTTTACCGAAGCGCCTACCAGAGCTTCTCGAGTCTCTGAGGAACATTGTTCAGGAATCCCCTAGTGCGAGAATATTCCTAACGGGGAGGCCCCATGTCGGGGAAGATGTTCGAAGATATTTCGCCAAAGCAGTTGTGATACCCCTCAGCCCTAGCCCGGAAGATATCCAGAATTATGCGGAGACGAGGTTGGACAGGGATGCCGAACCGGAGGCAATGACCAATGATTTACGGGCGGATATTGTGAGGGTTATCCTAGAAAAGATATCTGATATGTGCGTAGGGCCATTTAGCATTTCCACTCTATCAACGATGCATACTTACCAACGATTATGTAGATTCCTCCTAGTCTCACTCAAAATGGACGCTATTCTAGGCGAAGTGACAATTCGTCAGAGAAGAAGGAAACTTGATGAGATGACGCAAGGCAATGGATTGGGTGATGCCTACACATCAACTCTAACGCGAATGAAAGCGCAGAAGGGACATAGATCAGTGCTCGGGCTGAAGGTCCTGATGTGGGTGTTGCATTCGGAACGGCCATTACGAGCCCAGGAGCTCTGTGATGCTTTGGGAGTGGAGATAGGATCCGAGGATCTGGATCCGGAAAATGTTCCTGCATTACGAACACTCGTAGCATCTTGCCTAGGCCTTGTCACGGTCGAGGCATCCTCATCCATAGTCCGACTTGTGCACTTTACTCTTCAGGAGCACCTATCTCGTGATCCCGCCCTATTCCATAGTCCTCACTCAACAATTACCGAGGTTTGCTTGACTTACCTCAATTTTGGATGTGTCTGGGATCTTTCGCCAACTCTCAGATCGGCTCCTGCGACAACGCCACTTCTAGAATATGCTTCTGTTTACTGGGGGGGGCATGCAAGAAGGGAGATGACAGAGAATACCAAAATACTTGCATTGAGGATTCTGGATAGATTTAGTGAGCATATATCTGCCCAGCTACTACTATTGAACTACAATCAGGATAGAGGCTGGGGTCCGTACTTTGGCTGGGGTCCGTACTTTGGCGGGGTGGAAGGACCTATTGGATTTACAGGACTCCACGCAGCAGCATTTCTCGGGATTCCGGGACTAGTTTCTGCTATATTGGAGATGAAGGAATGTGACGTTAATGTAGCTGATTGCATGGGGATGACGGCTCTCACGTGGGCATCTGTCAGAGGGCACATGGAGGTTGTAAAAATGATTTTGGACCAAGAGGACATCGATCCTAACCAGGCAGACACCACATATGGCTATACACCACTCTCGTGGGCGGCTAGGGGCGGGCGTGAGGGAATAGTGAAGATACTTCTTGGGCGAGAAGACGTCAATCCCAACCAGGCAGACACGAAATACGGTCGGACACCACTCTCGTGGGCGGCTGAGAACAGGCATGAGGGAATAGTGAAGATCCTTCTTAGGCGAGAAGACGTCAATCCCAACCAGGAAGACACGAAATACGGCCAGACACCACTCTCGCGGGCGGCTAAGGACGGGCGTGAGGGAATAGTGAAGATACTTCTTGGGCGAGAAGACGTCAATCCCGACCAGGAAGACACGGAATACGGCCGGACACCACTCTGGTGGGCGGCTAAGAGAGGGCATGAGGGAATAGTGAAGATCCTTCTTGGGCGAGAAGACGTCAGTCCTGACCAGACAATCACCCAAGATGGCAGGACACCACTCTCGTGGGCGGCTGGGGGCGGGCGTGAGGGAATAGTGAAGATCCTTCTTGGGCGAGAAGACGTCAATCCCGACCAGGAAGACACGAAATACGGCCGGACACCACTCTCGTGGGCGGCTGAGAGAGGGCATGAGAAGGTAGTAAAAATTCTTTTGGAACGACAGGGCGTCAATCCCAACCAGGCAGACACCGACTACGGCCTCACGCCGCTCTTGTGGGCGGCTAAGAAAGGGCATGAGGGGGTAGTAGAGATCCTTTTGGATCGAGAAGACGTCAATCCCAACCAGGCAGACACCGAATACGACCGGACATCACTCTCTTGGGCGGCAGAGAGGGGGCATGAAGGTGTAGTAAAGCTGTTTTTAGAACGAGAGGACGTCATTCCCGACCAAGCGGACGCCGAATATCGCTCAACACCACTCTCGTGGGCGGCTGGGGAGGGGCACGAGGGGGTAGTAAAGATTCTTTTGGAACGAGACGACGTCAATCCCAACGAGGCGGACACCAAATACGGTCGCCCACCACTCTCATGGGCGGCTGAGAGGGGGCATGCCGGCGTAGTCGAGATGCTTTTGAAGTGCAGCCATGTCCGCACCGCCACTTCAGATAAACAGGACCAAACCCCATTGTCGTTGGCTCTCTCCAACGGGTACTATGAAGTTGCGAGGATCCTCCGGGAAAGGGACAAACGTCAATTCCGACGCAGCTGATTGTAGTGGCCATCCCTTTCGTTGCCTTCTAGGCCTGGAGACCAACATTTGGTAGAGATGCAACTCAGAGATCATGATCAAAACACCGGCATTGCGGACCTTAGTTGCCAGCCGGCTCGAATCGGCAGACCCCGACCGCTAGCCAAGGTTGTTGAACCTCAATGCTTCTGCCTCCCAAGTCCACGGATAGCGGCACCCCTTAGTCGAACCACCCACGCTATCCCAACACCTCCCATCTAGTTACTAAAGTTCTACTACTCTTCAAGGAACCGACACCCATCCAACACCCAATCAGTCCCCTCCTTCGTCGCCCACTGCCCGGAGTTTTGTCCGAGCCTATCTCCTTTCACTTTTAGCTCCCCCCTCGGTATCTTCCCTTGAATGCTTGCCAGGGGAGGGGTTGATATCAACAGGACTTCCGTCGATTTAAATGTAAATAGAATTTGGTGAGGTCATTTTTCTAGTTTCTGCTGGCTCTTCGATATTTATCTGCTATGTTTTTTCTTCTTCGCCTGTTTCCCCCCTTGATGCATCCGGAGATTACAAGTCGGAGTGAGCTTGTAGATTTCAAGAGTTCCCATGGGCGTGCGCATGACTGATGTGGTCTTGGAACAAGTCCTCTGAATAAGATATCAGAATGCCTAGTAGTGATGGGAACTACGTGTATTTATGATTAGGTACAGGATATTTTATGCATTTAGTAAAAAATGCGGCATCATACCGACAAGTTTAGCTTACAGTAGAAGGGCAAATAAGAAAAGCAAAAGGAACAAGCGAATTTGTGGAATGCGCCCATGATGGCACATGTCTTCCCCGCCAGCAAAAAATTCAAGGGAGAAAAAATGGAGATACCGGTGCAACACTCCTAGCCATAAATCACTTCGCCAACCCATGAACTCAATGTGTATCCCCTTCTTGATCTATCCATCAGTACCCTCCTCAACTTTCTCCCCCTCCCGCTTCGTAATACCTTACTCGACGCCCCCGAAACCCTCCGGAACGCGAGTTATGGGTCCGTAGCTGAGGTTGCGGTGGTACTCATGAAAACCAGCCCGGCGAAGCCATGAAATTATACCACGAGTGATCCGCTTGTCTATTTCCCATTCCGGGGACTTGGGGGAACATCGAGCCCACACCGAGGCATCGCCGCCGGTAACACCCCGCACCTTATCTTGCCATCCAACCCGCTTTGAGACAGCTACCCATGCAACACTCAAATCACAGTATTCCCCCAGGAAACGTTGTTACTGCAAGCAGATCCACCGTGCCCACAATGCCTAACCTCCGCAGTCCATCCATCTAGCTTCCTGTGAGTGAGATCCCTTCCAGCATCTTCCTAGGCGTCTCCCCCATATTATATCATCCCTCCGCCGTGACTGAATAAGCCAGCTGGAGACGGAACCCCCCCCCCCCCAAAGGACCGTGGTGATCTGTGACCCCCTGAGGGTCTTATCCTGCGAACGCGTGGACTCCCGTGAGGACGAAGCTCTCCATCAGAGACTCCCCCCAGGGCAAAGGAGGCTCACTGCTATACCAGCGCCTACAGCTCCTTTGTGTCCGCCGCTGGCGACTTAACCCCTACCAGGGCGATGTCTCGTACGCAAGTCAGAACCGTGCAGGATGGCGGTTGTCCTCGCCGCCGTTTCGTACAGGCCACGCCTTTACCTGGTAGTTCTCGAGTAAGGCTAGGGATAGGACTGGGAGGAAGGGGGGCCGGGTGTTTTGTGTGCCGGGCACGACCTCAGCTAGAGCGCGGGATGCGGGTGCGGGGGACGAGCGGGAGTGTTGCGATGCTGGGTCCCCGTAGTGGAGTCGGGGCCGTGCGATGGAATGGGCCGGCGGCGCCCTGCGCTGGCAGTCAAACGGGTTAGCAGGAAGGCAGTGGGGAGGTAGCGGGGCAGGGAAATGGATGTTAGAGGGTCTCTCCGTGGATTGAATGAGCGAGGCGGAATTTGTGTTGCGCTGCTAAGACTGTTGTAGATGCTCGCGTTAGAAGTACGACAATGGCTTCAATTGTGGCGTCTCCAAAGCTCCTCGCAGGAGAGGGATGGACGTAGTGCTGTTTCTGCTGCCGATACGGTATTCAAGCTGGAAAAGGTTATTCCCGTTGCCGGGGTTGTTGGTGGTGTAAAAAGGCTCTAGCCATTTCTCCCAGCCCCTCCAAGAGTTACGGTAGACTGCGATCACGAGCGCCACAAGGTTTGGCGCGGCTCTGCATTTGCTGAAGCACCAGCCACTCAGACACCATCCCCCCCTGCCACACCCACAGAGGCTGGTTTTCTAACTCCTTATGCGGAAACCACCAGGTGATCATCGAACACTTTATTGGGTTTACCACAACAGCGATCTTGGGTGATGCACATGAAGGTGTTCGGTGTGGCTAGGAATTTTCTGGCACGTGGGACAAATCGTTCGATTAATTTCGTGGAGAGCGGGTTTGGGGAACGGGATGGCGTAGACAAGGCGATAGTTTTATACAAGTTTAGAGAAAAGATTAGTTCTATCTCCCTCTCCGAAGACACTATCCTCCCTGAAGAAGGTAAACAACTTACAGTATAGTTTCGTAAACATGGGAGTGTCTATTCCTTGAACTTTTTTTCTCCATCTCAAGGTTGCAGGTAGCCTGCCATTCTACTCGAGTATATGCTACAATATTCCGCTCATGTCATCTCGCTCCATTGCGACCGTCGGTTATTAGGAAGCTTGACCGTTTCTGACAACACTCCCTGCCGGAAATCCGGTGCGTGGGAAAGAGAGGGAAGCGAAAGTAAAGACGGGTCAACTGAAAGAATAATGTAGTTTGTAGAGGAAGGATAAGAATTGACCGATGTCTCTTATGCATTGATGCTTGAGTACTGGCGCACAGTATTTATACCCATAAGAGGTATCTATATACAGACCCAACTAGTGTCTAAGTTCCACTGGAACTATTACCCACCACTGGCAGAAATACTTTCGTCACATTGAAGCCATTTTTCCAACACTCCCTGTTGAAATATGCTTCTGGCACTACCGTAGTATCACTCGCACTATTGATTTTCTCCTTGCATTAGTCTTGATCGCCATCTCAAAACCCCCTTACAATATTCATACTATTGAACATACCTCCTTGCCTTTCTTTTCTTCTCTCTGTTTCTGTTTACTTCCTACTGTTGATTTACTCGCAATTTGTGTCACGCTCTCAACAGTAGATAGTCTGGGTAGTTCGCTCTCTACTGAGAAGTTAATTAAGCAATTCATCATTCTTCTCGTCACTCAATCAGTTCCAAAACCATCGTTCCGTTCTCACTGTTTCAACACTCCCAGATCCTGCAGAGTCGAGTGAGCACCCATGACTGCAGTTTGAATTTTAGTTTTCTCTTGTGTTGGATAGTTTGGTGGATTTCCGGACGGGATCATGCCCGCTGATCGAGTCTTAACCAGTGCAGGTTGAACGGACGTAGTCAGCAAAAGATTTTGAATTGATTACCATAGGAAAACTTCTACTCCAGGTTTAGCCGTCGGCGTGAGAGGATGGCGTCGAGCAAAGGGAGCGTCAACTCAGTGCGAATGACTTGCGGAGCCCTTAGGCGGCCTATGGTGCTCGAGTCTGCCTTAGTACCGGACATCAACCTTCATTCCACCCCTGCAACCGCCCCTGTTGAGATGCTCTGCCAGCAACGCCTCAGTTTAAAAGGCTATAAAAGAACACCCCGCATACAGCATAATCCAGCGGAAGCCGAATTGGCGCTAAAGCGAATTAAAGTTAAACTAAGGCAGCCGAGACAACGCGAGAGAGGAAGAACGTCAACTCGCCACAGTTTGCCACGGTTTAAACATTAGCGGTGGTGGTCAGACAGGTTCAAGAAAATCCGCAGTGGCTTCAATCCGACCTTTGCTAGATTACCGAAAAAACTCGCTATGCATCCAAAGCCACCGTGCAGGGGTTGTGGCCGATCCGAGGGTAAACTTCTGAAGCTAGCTATTGTGCTGGCTAATTAGAGTGCGACTATGTGTGGTCTTGTAGCGAGTTTGGCGAGTTTTGCGGTATCCCCTGCAGTGGTGATAGTGCCGAATTTCCCTACATCACGCTAAAATACAAACTAAAAAACTAGCTCCCCACCTTTCTAGATATGTCAATCGAGTGATATCAAAAGCATTTCAGGTCAAGCTATGATGCAGATCTTTTTCCATCAAACAGGAGCACTAAACCTGATATGAGAGCGATGTTAGCCGTAGTTGTGAGGTAATGCAACTGTTGAGATTTACTAACCAACATCCCGAGTCATGTGATAGCTCTACACCGCTATGAGATTGAATCCACCAATCAAAGAAATACGCTAATCTTGCTAGTGCCTCTTTAGCACGGTGTAGGGAAATTCGGCACTATCAACACTGCAGGGGATATATTCCCCCTATAGTAATTCCAGTGTTTGCAGAGCCACCACATTTGACGTATGGGAAATCCCTCCGAAAATTCTATACCTCTTATAGTTTCCAATTCAAGTAGATTCCACGCTTAATTCCAGCAAAAGTAATCTTTTACCATACTTCACAGTGGAAAATAGTCTTTAGTTATGTCTGCCTTGGCAGCACTTGTTGTAAATAGCGCAATAGTCAAGCTCTATACCGAAGGCTTAGGAAACGACAAAAACCATAGAGAGTAGCATTCTATCTAAGGGACCGGAGTACCGGCTATTTATGCTTCGCAACAAGAATACTTGTCCGCAGTAGCAAAGAAATCCAAGGTAACAAAAGGAAGATAAAAGGAATGTGATGCGCATAGAATTACATCAATGATTAACTGATTGAGTAGTGAGTGGAATGAAAGATCTGAAGCGAATGAGTTGAGCTTATACTCTGACGGCATTGAAGTGAAACTAGTATGAAGTAGGAAGTGTTGTCGTACTCAAGAACGTAGAGAGTGCATATCCGAAAGTATAATTTCAACAGCACTCCTATTTGAATTCATACTCTCTACTCAGCACATCATATCCAAGTTCTATGCAAAATTTCCTGTTCTCTTAGCCATCACGAGATATCACTCTAAAACCATGTTGGACTTAGTTTTATCCGCCGTACAGGAGTAGTTCTTCTTTTACTCTTGTTCGCTTCCTTCGTCTTCCTTTTGCTTTCACGATTGCTAAGCTGCGCATTATTGAACTTATACTTTCGGATATGTACTCTTTATCTTCTTGAGTACGACTGTACTTCCTAGTTCATACTAGTTTCACTTCAATGCCGTCAGAGTTTAAGCTCCATTCATCTGTTTTGGATCTTTTCATTTATTTCTCTGCTCAATCAGTCAATCATTGATGTAACTCTATGCGCATTAGATTTTTCTTTTGTCTTCCTTTGTTTTCTTGAAGTGGATATGTGTTCTTGTTGCGGAGCATAAATAGCACACTCTCCGCTTCCTTAGAAAATCAAGCTTCTTTTCTGGTCCCGGCGAACACACACATCAACAAACCAGTCATGTCTGGTCGTCCTGTGCCAAGACCCCTCTCCTCTTTCCATCCCCCCTTTATTTCCAGCCTTGTGCTACTCCCTACTGGAATTATCGGAGGTTTCACTGTACTCTCTTTCCCGAGGGCACTTTCTGGTTCATTTCTTCTGCGGACAGTTCATAACCCTAACCCTCCCATACACAAGAAAAACAACAACACGAGTTCTTCAATCTGACCCTTATATAAATCCTCGTGTCTAACAGCTTTCATTTGATCTAAAAGGTATCTCTCCAATTTCACAGTGTCTATTGATAGCTGAATGGTTGAGTGTGACAGGGAGGTGTTATGTTGGGCGAAATATGTGAGGGTTAGGGTTGTGGACTGTCCGCCCAGCAAATGAAGTTTAATGAACCAGCGAGTAAACTACATAATCACTGGGGCCTGCTGCTGGGATAGTTCTCATAACCCCGGAGCCGCCACCGCGCCTCGTTAATAATATTTCTGTACCCCAATTCCCCAACCAAGTTGGGATTGATGCACAGGGGTCGAGTAGGGGTTGAAAGCTAAGGCTTCTCTTAAGTCTTAATGAAGATGAGTGCTTATGTTAGTAGGGTAATATAAACTACGGTGCCTAAGTATACAGGATTGGAATATGGAATTTTATCCGTAATGGGGAGCTTAGTGTTAGTAACTAGAATTTCTTGAAGCCTCCACCTCCATCGCCATTGTATCTCCTTGGCATGGGGATGATTGGGCACAGATTGTAACACAAAAACAAGCCTCATCTTCTCCGCTTTTCTTCAGCCCTACTCACAGCTGTTTGAAAATCCCCCCCCATCGCCATAAGTCATTCTAGTGTTTCCTTAAATTTTGGATAGAATATCATGGCACACATATCAGTCAGCATAGGCGACAGGAATGTCCACTCCAACAACATAACCGGTAGTTTCAACACCAACTTCTACGGGTCCGACGAGGATGAGCAAATTATGCCTTGGGTCTCGCTACTGGAGCCGAATAATCGACATCAAGATGTGCGTACCGACCGGTTCGACGGTGTAGGCAATTGGTTTTTGGAAATGAGAGAGTTTCGGGAGTGGGGGGATAGTGGGGGCGGAGCCGATAAGGCAGTCTTGTTTTGTTCCGGGAATCCAGGAGTGGGCAAGACATACCTAAGGTAAGAGGCGAGATTCCTGAGAACAAAATTTCACTGACGGTCTGGAATACTAGTTCTCTGGTAATCGACAGCCTGTGTGATCGGGCGGGAGAGGAGAATATCGCGGTTGCGGGCTTCTACTGCGACTTCCTCTCCCAGCAGGAGCAGACGACCATCAACATTCTAGGGGCCATCCTGAAGCAGCTAGTAGGCGGAGACGACATCCCTGAGTATCTACGCAAGGCATTTAAAGTAGGAAAAAAGAGGGTTGGTGGAGGAGGACTGCGACTTCCGGAATTGATGGAAATTTTGAGGATCACGATTCACTCGCTACCCCAAGCTTTCATCTGTATTGATGCCTTGGATGAGTGCTTACCGAAGTGCCTGCTTGAGCTTCTCGAATCTCTGAGGCACATTGTTCGGGAGTCTCCTGGTACGAGAATATTTCTCACCGGGAGGCCCCATGTCGGGGAAGATGTTCGAAGATATTTCCCCGAGGTAGTTGTGATACCCATCAACCCTAACCGGGGCGATATCCGGAATTATGTGGAGACGAGGTTGGACAAGGATGCTGAGCCGGAGGCGATGACCAATGATTTGCGGGCGGATATTGTGAGGGTTATCCTAGAAAAGATATCTAATATGTGCGTAGGGCCATTTAGCATTTCCACTCTATCAATGATGCATACTTATCAACGATTATGTAGATTCCTCCTCGTCTCACTCAAAATGGACGCTATTCTAGGTGAAGTGACAGTTCGTCAGAGAAGAAGGAAATTAGAGGAGATGATGCAAGGCAATGGATTGGGTGATGCTTACACATCAACTCTGAAGCGACTGAAAGCGCAGAAGGGACATAGATCAGTACTCGGGCTGAAGGTCCTGATGTGGGTGTTGCATTCGGAACGGCCATTACGAGCCCAGGAGCTCTGTGATGCTTTGGGAGTGGAGATAGGATCTGCGGATCATGATCCGGAAAACATTCCTACGTTACGGACACTCGTAGCATCTTGTCTAGGCCTCGTCACGGTCGAGGCATCCTCATCCACAGTCCGACTGGTGCACTTTACTCTTCAGGAGCATCTCTCCCGTGATTCGACATTATTCCATAGTCCTCACTCAACTATTGCCGAGGTTTGCTTGACTTACCTCAATTTCGGATGTGTCCGGGACCTTTCACCAACTCTTGATTCGGCCCCCAAAACGGTACCCCTTCTAGAATATGCTTCTATTTACTGGGGGAGGCATATAAGAAAAGAGACGACGGAAGGTACCAAAATACTTGCATTGAGGATTCTGGATAGATTTAGTGAGCATATATCTGCCCAGCTACTACTATTGAACTACAATCAGGATAGAGGCTGGGGTCCGTACTTTGGCTGGGGTCCGTACTTTGGCGGGGTGGAAGGACCTATTGGATTTACAGGACTCCACGCAGCAGCATTTCTCGGGATTCCGGGACTAGTTTCTGCTGTATTGGAGATGAAGGAATGTGACGCTAATGTAGCTGATTGCATGGGGATGACGGCTCTCACGTGGGCATCTTTCAGAGGGCACGAGGAGGTCGTAAAGATGCTTTTGGACCAAGAGGACATCAATCCCAACCAGGCAGACACCGAATATGGCCGGACACCACTCTTTTGGGCGACTAAGAACAGGCATGAGGGGGTAGTAAAGATCCTTTTGGAGTGGGGGGATGTCGATCCCAACCAAGAAGTCACCGGAGATGGCTTGACACCACTCACGTGGGCGGCTTGGAGCGGGCATGAGGAGGTAGTAAAGATGCTTCTGGAGCGAGACGATGTCAGTCCCGACCAGGCAGACACCGAGTATGGCAGGACACCACTCTCGTGGGCAGCTATGAGTGGGCATAAGGGGATAGTAAAAATACTTTTAGAGCGAAAGAACGTCAACCGCGACCAGACAGACACCGAATATGGCAGAGCACCACTCTTGTGGGCAGTTAAGAAAGGGCATGAGGGGGTAGTAAAGATGCTCTTGGAACGGGGGGACGTCAATCCCAACCAGACAGACACCAAATATGGCCGGACACCACTCTTGTGGGCGGCTGAGAGAGGGCATGAGGGGGTAGTAAAGATGCTCTTGGAGCGAGACGACGTCAGTCCCGACCAGGCTGACACCGAATATGGTCAAACACCGCTCTCGTGGGCGGCTGAGAACGGGCATGAGGGGGTGGTAAAGCTGCTTTTGGGACGAGAGGACGTCAGTCCTGACCAGACAATCACCAAAGATGGCAGGACACCACTCTTATGGGCAGCTATGAGTGGGCATAAGGGGATAGTAAAAATGCTTTTGGAGCGAAAGAACGTCAATCCCAACCGGGCAGACACCAAATATGGCCTGACACCACTCTCGTGGGCGGCTAATAGCGGGCATGAGGGAATAGTAAAGATCCTTTTGGGGCGGGAGGACGTCAATCCCGACCCGGTAGACACCGAATATGGCCGGACACCACTCCTGTGGGCGGCAGGGAGTGGGTATAAGGGGATAGTAAAAATGCTTTTGGAACAAAGGAACGTCAATCCCGACCGGCCGGACACTAAATATGGCCGGACACCACTCTCGTGGGCAGCTCAGAGCTACCATGATGGGATAGTAGAGGTGCTCTTGGAACGGGAGGACGTCGATCCCAACCAGACAGTCACCGAAGATGGCTTGACACCACTCTGGTGGGCGTTTGAGAGAGGGAATATGGGGGTGGTAAGGATGCTCTTGGGACGGGAGGACGTCAATCCCGACCGCACAGACACCGGATCCCACTAGACACTCTTGTGGGCGGCTACGCGCGGGCACGAGGGGTGGTAAAGATACTTTTGGAACAGGAGGACGTCAATCCCAACCAAACAGACACCAAATATGGCCGGACACCGCTCTTGCGGGCGACTAAAAAAGGGCATGAGGGGGTAGTAAAAATGCTTCTGGAGCGAGACGACGTCAGTCCCGACCAGGCTGACACCGAATATGGTCAAACACCGCTCTCGTGGGCGGCTGAGAACGGGCATGAGGGGGTGGTAAAGCTGCTTTTGGAACGGGAGGACGTCAGCCCCGACCTGGCGGACGCCGAATATGGCGCGACACCACTCTCGTGGGCGGCTGGGGAGGGGCACGAAGGAGTAGTAAAGATTCTTTTGGAACGAGGCGACGTCAATCCCAACCAAGCAGACACCAAATGTGGTCGCCCACCACTCTCGTGGGCGGCTGAGCGGGGACATGCCGGCGTAGTCGAGATGCTTTTGGAGTGCAACCATGTCCGCACCGCCACTCCAGATACACAGAACGAAACCCCACTATCGCTAGCTCTCTCCAACGGACATCATAGAGTTGCCAGAATCCTCCAGGAAAGGGACAACGTCAATTCCGAAGCAAGTTGATTGTAGTGGTCATCCCCCCCGTCTCCAGGCCTGGAGACTAGCACGCAGTAGAGATGCAATTCAGAGATGATGGTCACGACGGTAATCGCGGCGTCGACATTGCGGACTTTAGTTTCCACCTGGCTCGAATCGGCAGATCCCAACGGCTGACCGAGGTTATCGGACCTCAATGCTTCCCCTCCAAGTCCGTGGATAGTGGCCTCCCTCAACTAAACCACCTACGCTATCCCAACACCTCCCATCTAGTTCCTCAAGTTCTGGTGCCCTTCAATGAACCGACACCCATCCAACACCCAATTACTAGTAGTCCTCTCGCTCGCCGTCGCCCGGAGCTTTCCCCTAACCTATCTTCTTTCATATTTGGATTTTCCCCTCTTCATCCTTCCTTAAATATTTGCGAGGGTAGTGCTTGATTTCAACAGGACTTCCCTTGATTTAAATGTAAATAGGCTCTGATAAGAGCGTTTTCCCAACCTCTCCTTGCAATTCGCTATTCATCTACTCTTTTTGCTTTCTTATTCGCCTACCCCCTCCTTTGGAGCTCTTATTAGACTTGGTCCCATTATAGTTTTTTCAATCTTCGTTCCGCTATCCTATTGTTCGTTGGGTTGGTATTTGTCTCGCGTTTTTTAGACAGTGGTGCATTACATTCAATCATATATGAAAAGTTAGTAAGATTGAAAAACGCCCGCCCTAAATCCGTGAGCAGCACCCGCTGGTTTTGGGGGGGGGGGGGGGGGGGGGGGCGGGGGGGGGGGGGGGGGGGGGGGGGGGGGGCGGGGGGGGGGGGGGGGGGGGGGGGGGGGGGGGGGGGGGGGGGGGGGGGTGGGG
>Ga0307513_10006967_pt1 | contig 14699 bp, 14 predicted proteins | sample 15_EM_MG_FD_202174 | JGI IMG/M metagenome (GOLD analysis project Ga0307513, IMG submission 202174) | Populus trichocarpa ectomycorrhiza microbial communities from riparian zone in the Pacific Northwest, United States - 15_EM | ecosystem: Host-associated > Plants > Roots > Unclassified | place... | reverse complement strand
CGCGGGCAGCCACGCCTTCTGCTCGGTGCTGAGTGGAACGCTGGCGCACAACGGGACCACCGTGACGGCGTTCCCGACCAACACGTTCGCGAGCGGCGCCTGCAACTTCACGTTCACCAACCGCACCGTGGCCGGGCTGTCCGGAGACTCGGCGGGAACGTGGACGTTCTGCATCCGCGACAACGACGCGTTCGGTGACACCGGCGTGCTCAATACCTGGTCGGTCCACAACTGATCTGATCACGTCGCTCGACCGGTACATCGCACGTACCGGCGCAAGCCCCCGGCATCACCACGCCGGGGGTTTGTTGTTTCGAGCGACGGCCCTTCCAGCTCGGCTCAGCTCGGTCGACAGCGCATGAGCGCGATCGTGATATCGAGCGGCGCGATCGCGGAAGCGAAGGCGATGGACGCGGCGTGGTCGTCGGTCACGGTAGCTCGCAAGGAGACGCATTGACCATGAGCACGAGTCCGACCCATCCCCCCAGTGATCAGATGCTGAGCGACGCCTGGGACAACCACCTGGGCGCCGAGTTTGGCGCGCATGACGCCGTCGCGACCGTCGCGACGATGACCGGCACGCCGCGAGTCAATCACATCCCGGTGATGACCGGCGGCGACGGCAAGGCGCAGTTGCTCGAGTTCTACTCGAAGTTCTTCATCCCTCAGCTGCCACCGGACATCGCGATCGTCCCGGTGTCACGGACGATCGGACAGGGCCGCGTCGTGGACGAGCTCAACGTCACGTTCACGCACACCGTCCCGATGATCTGGATGCTGCCCGGGATCCCGCCGACGGGGAAGCGCGTCGAGGTGGCGCTGGTGGTCGTGGCGCAGTTCGAAGGCACCAAGCTGGCGCACGAGCACCTGTACTGGGATCAGGCATCGGTGCTCGTGCAGCTCGGCCTGATCGACCCGGCGACGCTGCCGGTCGTGGGCGTCGAAGGCACCCGCTCGGTGCTGGACCGCAGCCTTCCGCTCAATGTGCTGATCGACCGCGCGCTGGGTGCGTGACGCGAGTGATCGATACATCCATTCGATAGGTGGCCATGAAACTATCGATTGGACGGTCACGGCCAGATGCGCGAGCCTTGCGTGCGAGCCGCAGTCGGCCCACCAGGAGCCCGGAGATGTCGAGTCGATTCCCAGTCATCATGGTCGTCCCGCTCGTGTGCGGGCTCGCGGCGGCGGTCGCGCTGGCGCAGCGCGCGCCAGATCCGGGCACGGCCGAGCTCGGCCTGGCGGCGGACATGGCGGACGCCGGGCGCCACTTCCTGTCGGCGCTCACTCCCGCGCAGCGCACGCGCGCCGTGTTTGCGTTCGATGCCGACGAGCGGCGGCGCTGGCACTATGTCCCCAAGCCCAGGCCTGGCGTCGCGCTGCGCGAGCTGGACGACGCGCAGGGCGCGCTGGCGTATGGCCTGCTGTCCACCGCGCTCGGCCGTCGCGGCCTGGTCAAGGCGAGCGCGATCATGGCGCTCGAGCTGGTGCTCCGGAAGCGCGAGCACAACCTGGCGCGCGACCCCGGCGCGTACTTCCTGTCGGTGTTCGGCGAGCCGTCGACGGCGCGGACCTGGGGGTTCCGGATCGAGGGGCATCACCTGTCGTTGTCCGTGACGCTCGTCGACGGCGTGCACCCGGTCGAGTCGCCGGCGTTCCTCGGCGCGTCGCCGTCGCCGGCCGGCGGCGACGTGCTCGCGGCGACCCGGGTGCTGGGCCGCGAGGAGGATCTGGGCTTCCAGCTGCTCGCGAGCCTCGACGACGCCCAGCGCCGAGCCGCGGTGTACCAGGCGACCGCGCCCGCCGACATCCTGACCGGACCTGGCGCGAAGCTGACTGCGTTACCGGGCCTGTCCGCCGACCGGATGACGGCGGCACAGCGCCAGCTGCTCGACGCGATCCTCGACGAGGTCACCGGCAACCTGCCGCGCGAGCTGGCGGCGCGCGAGCGCGGACGGATCGCGGCGCACCCCGCCAGCGACCTCGTGTTCAGCTGGGCCGGCGGCGCGTCGCAGGGCCAACCCCACTACTACCGGATCAGCGGGTCGAGCTTCGTCTACGAGCTCGACAACACGCAGGACAGCGCGACGCACGTCCACACCGTCTGGCACGCGCGCGCCGAGGCCGGCGGTGACTTCGGCGTGGACCTGCTCCGCGAGCACTACGCGCGCGCACACAAGCCGTGACCCGGGCTGCGCGTCATCTGGCGTCGAGCCGGCGATGGATCCTGCAAGCTCATCTTGCGGCGCGGCGACGGGCGGCGGGCGGGCGCTTGCGTGTCCGCGACCCTGACGGCGTAGCCTTCGCCGCCATCGCGTGGAACGCACCGAGGATCGCGGCGCGCACGTCCTTGGCGCGCGCCTTCCGCAGCGCGATCAGGACGCCGGCGTAGCCGTTGAAGTGCGGGATCGTGAAGAACCCCGGCAACGCGATCTCGAGCAACGCATCCTTGGCGTCCAGGCTCTCCACACGCACCGCGAGGATCTCGCCCTGCGGCGGAGTCTGGTCGCCGAACCGCTTGAGGTCGGCCTTGCTGAACGGCCGCTGCCACGCGAAGCCCTTGCCGTGGACCATCCAGGTGCGGTGTCCCCACGACTCACCGACGGTGACGCCTGGCAGGCCGGCCGCAAACTCGTCGACGTCATCGAAGCTCATCACGGTGATCTCGCGTGCCGTGCGAAGCACGTGCGCGGCGAGCATAACGTCAAACCAGCCGGCCGGCGGCCCCGAGCGACGCAGTCCGGTGCGCGGACCGCCCGCCCCCTCGGTACATGGCCGGCGCCGGAGCTCGACGACGGCGTAGCGGTTCGCGCGCGATCGGCTATGATCCGCCGAGCACCAGCATGGACGGAATGCCACACCTCGAGCGCGGACACTTCTTCGGGGAGACCTCGCGGCGCCGCCTGGTGTCGGATCTGGTGATCTCGGAGACCCTGTATCCGCCCTCGCTGGTCATCCCACCGCACGAGCACGAGCTGGCCAGCCTCTGCGTCGTCTTGCATGGCAGCTACGACCAGCGCGTCGGCCAGCGCGACCGCGAATGCCGGCCCGGCATGACGATCTGTCACCCCGAAGGCGAGCGCCATTCCAACACGCACGGCGGCGCGAGTGTGCGGATGCTGTGTGTGGAGGTCGGTCGCGCACGACTCTCGTCGCTTCGCGAAGCGGTCGCGGTGCTCGATCGGCCGGCGCAGTTCGAAGGCGGGCCGATCGGCCGGCTCACCGAGAAGCTTGCACGGGAGTTTCACCAGGACGACGGCGCATCGGCCCTCGCGCTCGAGGCGCTGGTGCTGGAGCTCCTCGCCGAGACCTGCCGTGCGACAGAGCCGACGCGGACGGCGCCGCCACGCTGGCTGACCGGCGCGACCGACTACCTGCACGCTCACTTTCACGATTCCGTGACGCTGGCCGAGGTTGCACAGGCGGTCGGCGTCCACCCCGCGCACCTCGCGCGTGTGTTCCGGCAGCACAAGGGCGCCACGATCGGCGACTATCTCCGTGACCTGCGGATCGAGGACGCGCGCCGGCAGCTGTCGAGCTCCGATCGTCCGCTGCGCGACATCGCGATGGATGCGGGATTTTCGGACCAGAGCCATTTCTCGCGGTTGTTTCGCGCCGCGACCGGGCAAACGCCCGGGCTGTACCGCCGCCAGCACCGGGTGCGGAGCTGACATGTGCATCCGGTTCCAGCGCGCGCAAGTCCGGTTCTAGACGCCAGCCGGCCCGCCCTCCTAGCCTGGGCGCATGTTCAGAACGGTTGTTCGCGCGTGAGGGAGGCGCGCATGGTGACGACGGCGGTGCTCGCCGGGCTCGGGCTCGCTTCCTGTCACGCCGCGGGGCCGCACGACGTCCTCGCCGACGCGCGCGCCGCGATGGGCGGCGCCGCATGGAACGATGTCCGGAGCCTCCACATCACGTCCACGCTGGCCGCGGGCGGGCGCCGCGGCCACCTGGATCGCTGGGAGGACGTCGCGACGGGCCGCTTCGCTCGCGACATGGTGTTGCCGCCGACCGAGCGCCATCGCATCGATCGTTCCCGGAGGCCCGGCCGACCAGGCGAAGCTCCGGGTCGGCGACGTCGTGCTGACCCTCAACGGGAAGTCGAACAAGGCAATCGATCGGGCCGCGCTGAAGCTCCTGGTTACCGGCGCGGTCGGGACGCGGATGGCGGTCGAGGTCGAGGGCGCCGGGGGCAAACGCGCCGTATCGCTCGAGCTGCGCGACGTGCTGTAGTCGTCGCGCGTTCGGCCGCTGCCGACCTGCCACGCTGTCCTTGCGTGTTACGCTCGGCTCGTGCGAATCGACGGACCGACGTTTCGTCGCCTGGTTCGAGGTCGCGAGCTGCTGGAAGCTCCGATGCACGACGAGCTCACGGTGCGCGACGTCGCGGCGCGCGTTGCGCTGTCGCCATATCACTTCATCCGCATGTTCTCCGCGCTGTTCGGAGATACGCCGCACCAGGTCCGGACGCGGGCCCGCGTGGAGCGCGCGAAAGGGCTGCTCGCCGCGGGCGTCACGGTGACCGATGCGTGCCTCGAGGTCGGGTTCTCGAGCCTGGGCAGCTTCTCGCTGCTCTTCCACCGCCGGACAGGCGTGCCTCCCTCGATGTATCGCCGGCAAGTCGCGGTGCCGCGCAGCGTCGGCGCGCCGCCAGTGCCCGGCTGCCTCGGGCTGATCTCCCAGGTGCCGCCCGGCGCGTGGAGCAATTCTCGAGAAGCCTGTCCGCGGTAGCTCGGCCACACTGCGGCCATGCTCCAGCTCAAGTTGACCAGCCTCATGGTCGAGGATCAGGCGAAGGCGCTCGCGTTCTACACGGACGTGCTCGGCTTCGCCACGCAGATGGACTTCCCCGTCGGCGAGTACCGATGGATCACCGTCGCAGCGCCGGGCCGCGACGATCTCCAGCTCGCGCTCGAGCCCAACGCCAACCCGGCTGGCAAGGCGTTCCAGCAGGCGATGTTCGCGCAGGGCATCCCGCTCACCGCGTTCGAGTCGACCGACCTCGACGCCGACCACGCGCGCCTGTCCGCGAAGGGCGTCGCGTTCACGACGGCCCCGACCGCCGCTGGCCCGGTCAAGATCGCCGTGTTCTCCGACACCGTCGGCAACCTGATCCAGCTCTACCAGCGCCTGTAGCCGGTCTAGTCCACCACGGTCGTGATCTCGGGGCCTCGCGCGTCGATCAACACGGTGTGCTCGAACTGCGCCGACAGCGCGCCGTCGGCGGTGCGCACGGTCCAGCCATCGTCATCGGTGCGGATCGCGGCCGAGCCAGCGTTGACCATCGGCTCGACGGTGAACGCCATGCCCTCGCGGATCCGGTGCCCCGTGTCCGCGCGGCCGACGTGCGAGACGTGCGGGTCCATGTGCATCGCGCGGCCGATGCCGTGGCCGCCGTAGGTCTCGACGATGCCGCCGGCGCGGCCGACGTGGCGCACGATCGCGGCGCCGATATCGCCCAGCCGCGCGCCGGGTACGGCGGCCGCGATGCCGGCGTCGCGCGCGCCGCGGGCCAGCTCGACGAGGGCGCGCGCGTGCGGCGGCGCGTCGCCGATCACGAACGTCGCCGAGGTGTCGCCGTGATAGCCGTCGAGCTCGGTGGTGACGTCGATGTTGACGATGTCGCCGTCCGCCAGCCGGACGTGCGGGCTCGGCACGCCGTGACACACGATGTCGTTGCGGCTGATGCACACCGCGGCGGGAAAGCCGTGGTAGCCGAGCTGCGCCGGCCGGCCGCCGAGCCTGGCGGTGTGCGCGCGGACCAGGCGGTCGATCTCGGCGGTGGTCATCCCGGGCGCGAGCCGCGCGCCGACGTACGCCAGGGTCGCGGCGGCCGCGCGGCCGGCACGCCGCATGCGATCGCGCTCGACCGCCGACAGGATCGTGATGGCCATGCACGCACCCTGCCCGCGCCGTCGTGCCGCGTCCAATACCATTTCGATCTCGATACCTGCAGCGGACTCCGGCATGATCGGCGCTGATGAGCTTGCAGCAGCTGCAATACTTCGTCGCCGTGGCCGAGGAGCAGCACGTCACGCGCGCGGCCGAGCGGCTCCGCATCTCGCAGCCTCCGCTCAGCCGGCAGATCCAGGCGCTCGAGGACGAGCTCGGTCAGCCGCTGTTCGAGCGCCGCGGCCGCGGCATCGTGCTCACCGCGTTCGGGCGCTACTTCGCCGGCCGCGCGACCGCGATCCTGGATCACGTCGCGAGCGTGCTCGCCGACAGCAAGCGCTGGCCATGACCTAGCGCAGCGAGGCCGCGGCCTGCCGCGCGCGCTCCTTGGCCGCCGCCCGCGTCCCGATCGAGAACAGCGTCACGACGGCGACGATGCCGCCGACGGTGGCGTAGTTCGACGGCGTGAGGGCGACGCCGCCACCGCGCGCCGCGATCTCGGTGTTGAGGATGCTGAGCAACAGGCAAACGAGCGTGCTGGCGACGGCGGCGACAACGATTCCAACGAGCGTGATCTTCATGGCGATCTCCTGCTCGCAGACCGCGAGCACGAGGATGGCGTCGGTCACCCGGCCCGATGTGACCAACTTTCGTGCGGGAAACGCCGGTCGTGGGAGGCGCCGCTGGTACGGCGCGTGCGTAGGGTCCTCGGACATGCGCCTGCGTGTTGCGTTTGTCCTCACCTGCGCCGCGTGTGGCGCGAATTCCGACGCGCCGGGGGACGCCATGTCGGAGGACGCCACGCCCGCGGTCGACGCGGCCACGCCCGCGGTCGACGCCGCAGCGGACGCGGCGCCGGATGCCGCGCCGAGCGGGGTCACGCTGCGGTTCGAGCGCGTCGCGCGCTCCCGCGCGTTCGAGGTCATCGCGACGGTCGCCTGGCCGGGCGGGCCCGGCAGCGCACCGGCCATCCAGCTCGCCGCCGATCACGGCGAGCTCGGCGTCCCGATGACGACCGGGCTCGAGACGCGGGCGCGGTTGACGCCGACGACCACCGGCAACTACGCGATCACGGCGACGTTCGGCAGCTTCACCGTCGTGCGCACCGCGATCGTGCTCGACCAGATCGACGAGGCGTGGGATCAGCCGGAGACCGTGCGCGGCCTGGTCAACACCGCCGGCTGGGAAGACGGCCCCTCGATCTCGCCCGACGGCACGGTCCTGACGCTGCAGTACCTGCCGGTGCCGATCAACTGCGTGCTCGACCTGGATCCGACGAAGCCGGCGTGCCGCGTCAAGGGCCCGCTCGGAGCGCCCGAGCGGCCCAACCTGCCGGGCGCCGCGCGGGTCCACCCGGACGGCACGTATCAGAATGGCTGTCCCTCGATCCTGGTGCCCACGCTGCCGCTCCCGGCGCCGCCCAACAGCCTGTACGCGTTCCACCGCGAGGCCGACGGCTCGTTCATCGCCCCCCACCCGATCTACTTCGCCGGGATCGATGGCTGTGTCTCGGCGTTCGGACTGCAGATCCTCGATGCCGCGGGCAACGCGGTCTATGCGTTCGACGATCCGCGCCACGAGGGTGAGGGAGCCCGGCTGTATCGCACGACGATTGATCCCACGCGCGACCGTGCGCTGGGGACGTTCTCGGTCGTGAACGGCGAGATCTTGCTCGACACCACGGGCGCGTCGTCGATCGGCGATCCGGCCGGCCCGGTGCAAGGTAACCCCGGCGAGCTCCGGCTGCCGCGCGGCGACGTCGTCGTGATGAGCGACGACGAGCAGGGTCGCAAGGATCTGTTCTTCAACACCGCGGTCAGCGAGGCCGGTCCGTGGGCCGGACAGCAGCGGATCCCGGCGCCGGTCAGCGACCCGGACGCGCAGGAGTCACAGCCGTTCTTCGATGGCCACACGCTGTGGTTCCGGCGCGAGCTGGTCGTGCTCGCGACCGACTGGAACGGCGGGCCGATGGGCAGCGCGGCGTCGTGGTCGACCCCACGCCCCATCCTGTCCCCGGGCGCCGATCCAGGGACCGGCGCGGTCGTCGTCGTCGGAGAGCCGTCGCTGACGACGCCGGGCGTCGCGCCGGCCGGGCCCCGCGAGCTCTACTTCGTGTACGGCCGGCGCATGGCCGACGGCACGCTCGACCTCGACGTCGGCGTGGTTCGCGCGCGCTGACCAGGTCAGATCCAGCCACAGACATGCCGTCCTGAGCCAGCGCTCGCCGCGGCGATTCGCGAATCGCCGGCGCGATCCAGGCCCGCGCGCGCAAAGACTGCGCGTGACGCGCCGTGCGAGCCGCGTCGATTCGCCTCGAGCGGCAGGCCCGCGATGATCGCGCTGGCGTGGTTCGTGAACAACTCGTTGCCATGAGCCTCCCCCGCAACATCTTGGTTCCCACCGATCTCGGCGACCAAGCGCCGCGCGTGCTCGCCTACGCGGCGGCGCTGGCCGGTGCGACGAACGCGACGCTCCACATCGTGCACGCGTTCTCGCAACCGATGCTCGGCTTCGAAGTGCCCGTCGTGCTGAGCCCGGCCACGATGGACGACCTCACCGCGCAGGCGCGCACGCAGCTCGATCAGCTCGCGTCGAGCTGCGCCGCGCCCGCCCAGATCGCGTCGGTGATGCTCGAGATCGGTGATCCGCGCTCGGTGATCCTGCAGGCCGCCGAGCAGGTCCACGCCGATCTCATCGTGATGGGAACGCACAGCCGCCGCGGGATCTCGCGGCTCGTCCTTGGCAGCGTGGCCGAGTCGGTCGCGCGCGCCGTGCATTGCCCGGTGCTGCTGTTTCGCGAGCCGTGAGCGACCTCAGATCGTCAGCTTGCGAACGCGGCGAACCGACAGCCAGACCAGCAGCCATCTGCTGCGCCGCCAGCTGGGTCTGCGCGCGCATCGAGATGAACAACCCGAGCGCGAGCAGCGCGAACAGGTAGACCGCGGCCATCGCGAACAGGAACAACAGGCTGCCCTCGATCGGCACGCGGAAGCCCCACCGCATGGGTACGTCCGCGCGTGCTTGCAGATCGGGTGCCGAGCATCTAAGCCTTTCAGATGCACCACACCGGTAGCTGCCTCTGCGGCGGCATCCAGTACGAGATCGACGGCGAGCTCGGCGACTTTGGCTATTGCCATTGCACGAGCTGCCGGAAGGCGAGCGGCAGCGCCCATGGCGCCAACGCGGGGGTCGACCGGTCGCGCTTCCGGCTCGTGAAAGGCGAGGACTTGCTTCGCGAGTTCGAGTCGTCGCCGGGCAAGCTGCGCGCCTTCTGCTCCACGTGCGGCTCGCCGATGTACGCCTACCTGCGGACGACGGCAGACGTGGTGCGCGTGCGGCTCGGGAGCCTCGACACGCCATTTCACCATCGGCCGTCCGCGCATACCTGGGTCTCCGACAAGGCGACGTGGGAGACCATCGAAGGCTCGGTGCCGCAGTTCGAGGCGTGGGCGCCGCGCTCGGTCCTCGTTCAGCGCGGCAGCAAGCAACCAGACGAATAGCAGCGAAGCGCGGAATCCTAGCCTTCGCCGACGACGCCCGCGGCGACGCGCGGCGCCTTGGCGGCGTCGAGGATCTGGCGGACGCGCTCGGCCAGCTCGTCACTCGGGAACGGCTTCTCGAGCAGGGCGACCTCGGCGCGCTCGACCCCGTGCCGGAGCACGGCGTCGTCCGTGTAGCCGCTGATGTAGAGCACGTCGAGGCTCGGCCGACGCCGGCGCGCGGTCTCGACCAGCTGGTGGCCGTCCATCCCGGGCATCACCACGTCGGTCACCAGCAGATCGATCCGGTTGCCGTGCTCGCCCAGCAGCGCGAGCGCCGCCGAGCCGTCGGCGGCCTCGAGCACGCTGTAGCCGCGGACGCGCAGGGCGCGCGAGATCGAGGTCCGCACGTGTGGATCGTCCTCGACGACCATCAGCTTCTCGTCTCCGCGCGACTCGACCTCCGGCGCGCTCGCGGTGGGCTCGCGGACGGCATCCACCAGCGGCAGGAACATCCGCACCGTGGTCCCGACGCCGACCTCGCTGTCGATCTCGATCCGCCCGCCGGCCTGCTGGATGATGCCGTGCACCACCGACAGCCCCAGCCCGGTCCCCTTGCCGACGTCCTTGGTGGTGAACAGCGGTTCGCAGGCGCGCGCCTTGATCTCCTTGGACATCCCGCAACCGGTGTCGGTCATCGCGATCATGACCTCGCGCCGCTCGCAGTTGCGCGTGGTGATGGTCAGCTGACCTCCGCGCGGCATCGCGTCGCGCGCGTTGACGGCGAGGTTCATCAGCACCTGGACCAGACAGCCCGGATCGATCTGCGCGGCGCCCAGGTCGGGCTCGAGCGACGTGGTGAGGATGATGTCCTCGCCGACCATGCGCCGCAGCATCTTGCGCGTATCGTCGATGGCGTCATTGAGATCCAGGATCACCGGCACGACCGCTTGCTTGCGGCTGAACGCGAGCAGCTGATAGGTCATCGCCGTGCCGCGGCGGACCGCTTGCTGGATCTCGAACAGCACCTCGTTCTCGACCTCGGAGTGCGACCCGGTCTCCTCCAGGAAGCCGGCGTTGGCCGCGATCACGGCCAGGATGTTGTTGAAGTCGTGCGCGATGCCGCTGGCGAGCAGCCCCAGCGACTCCAGCTTCTGGGTCTGCCGCACTTGCTCCTCGAGGCGCACCAGCTCGGTGATGTCCTCGGCGAACGAGGCGACGCAGACCAGGAGATCGCTGTCGCAGATCGGGAACACCCGGAGATCGAGGGTCACGCTCGATCCGCTGGCGCGCGACAGGCGATACCGCTCGCGCATCGACTCGCTGCGCGACGACTGCGCGAACGCACGCACCCTCGCTTGATCACCGGGATGCAGGGCGTTGACCCAGTCGTACGCGTCTTCGTACAGCGCGGCACAGCTGCGACCGAAGACTCGCTCGTAGGCCGGGCTGACGTACACGACGCGCGTGCCGGCGGCGTTGGTCAACCAGAACACTTCGTTGGGGAGCTCGGCCAGCTCGCCGAGCTGTGCGAACGGTGGAGCAATCGACGGATCGACCGGGTTGGTCATTGAGATTCTGTATTGCAGTGGTCGTGCCCGCGACACGCAACTCTGGTGCGCCGGGTTACGCGGGATCCCGACGTCGCCGCGCGCAGATCCTGCGTTGCGCCCAGCGCTTCACGCAAAACAGGCCGCTCGTGATGATGAGCGGCCTGTCTTGCGTCGACGATGCGGCGATCTAGTGCTGATGGACGACGCCGATGGCGGCGACGCGGCCCGGACCGTGGCACAGCATGCACTGCTCCTGCGACGCCCCGAGGCCGAGCACGGTCGAGCGGGGCGTGTAGAACTGGCCGCCGTTGGCCTTCATGTGATTGATCGCGATGGTCGAGTCGTGGCAGGACGAGCAAGCGCCGGTGATCGGAGACAGCACCAGCGTCGTGGCGGCCGCCTCGGTCGTGACGTTGGTGGCCGCGTTGTACGAGAACCCCGCGCCGTAGTCGAAGACGTTGTTCGCGATGACGTACGGCGACACCGTGTAGTACGTCGAGTTGGTCAGTGGATCACTGTTGTACTTGCCCGTCGCGACCGTCGTGAGTTGCATGCCGGCGATCGCGCTCAGGTTACTGGCGTTGGTGAAGTCGAAGGTGTTCGGGACGTGGCAGGTCGTGCAGGTGTTGAGCGTGCCCGGGAACTCGATCTCGTCGTAGCCGGGGCCAGCCTCGCCGGCGTGCCAGGTGTAGTTCACGCTGCGCTTGCGGCCGGCGTGGATGGCGTGGATGAAGTACTTCGAGCCCGCGGCCCAGCCGGCGCTGGTCCGGTTCGGGTTGTGGCAGAACGAGCAGGTCGGCCCGTCGTTGCGCTGACCGGCGTGGAAGCTCGGCGTGACCCCGAGCGCGCCGTGACAGCTCTTGCACTTGTCGTTGTCGACGATCTGGCGCCGGCCGGTGTAGCCGGTCGCGACCTTCCAGACGTTGGGCGCCGGCACGCTGAGCCCACCCTGCGCCGTGCCGTCGGCGGGCGCGTTGGGAACCCACGGATACGCCGCGACGTTGGTCTGGACCAGCGGCGGCGCGCTCGTCAGCGAGTAGGTGTAGCCGACGCCGCCGGTCAGCATCTTCGCGGTCGCCGGGATCTGCACCCCGGTGAGCTTGATCGTGTAGTAGCCGCTCGCGTCCGGGCCGGTGAGCAGGCCCGCGCCGGTCCCGCTCGCGGTGCCGTCCCAGATCTTCTTGATGTAGCCGCTGGCCGACGCATTGAAGTCGGTGGGCGTCGGGTTGCCGTCCTGCGGGACCGCGAACGCGAAGTACACGCTCGGCGAGCCGACGAAGTTGGGCATCAGCTCGGTGACGGTGCCCGCGGCGTAGGTCTGGAACACCACGTCGCTGCCGTTGCTCTTGAGCTTGAAGGTGATCTGCGGCCGCATGACGCCGGTGTCGAGCACGGTCGACACGCTCTTGACGTCGTACGTGATCGTCGCGGCGCCCGCCGGCACGTAGCCGCCCGCGGCGACGAACGAGGCGTTGGTGTTGGCGTTGGTACCCAGAGCCAGCCACGAGTTGGTCGGATCGGGGCTGGCGACCGGCTTGTGATACCTCGCGGCGTCGAAGCCCTTGCCCGGGCCGTGGCAGGTGACGCACTCGGCCTCGGGCTGGGGGCCGGCGACGTGGTTGCACGGCAGCGGCTTGCCGTCGCTGCCGCGCGCGAGGCCGCCGAGGATCATGCAGGTGTCGGGCGCCGTGTTGGTGAACGAGACGTAGTCGTGACAGCCGACGCACGCCGCGGTCGACGGGTTGGTGTGCGCCTGGGCGCCCTGCGCGGCGTTGGCGTGGCAGGAGTTGCAGTCGCGAACATCGCGCGGATAGGTGGCCGCGATCCCGTGGAACAAGTTCGCGGTCGCGACGTTCGCGCCGTTGTGGATGCGGTGGATGAACGTCGCGGAGTTGGCGGCGGGGTTACTCGTTCGGCCCGGGTTGTGGCAGACGTTGCACATGCCGGCGGCGACGCGGCCACCGCCGTGGAACTCGGCCGACGAGGTCGTCTCGGCCTTGAACTTGGCGTGGCAGCTGTCGCATCCCGACTGCGCCACGATCTCGCGCGTGCCCGGCGTCGCGGCGCTGCTGGGTACGTAGTAGTAGGGCTGATTGGCGGCGTAGTAGGTATTCGCGTTGGTCTGGAACACGAGATCGGTCTGCCGCGCGGCCTGGATCCACACGACGTGCGTCTCGTCGAGCTTGCTGCCGTCGTAGGCGATCGCCATCGGGCCGTTCGGCGTCGACGCGGTCGGAAACGTATAGGTGTAGTCGCCGGCACCGAGGCCGTTCTCGACCAGCGTGCCGTGTCCGGCGGCGGTCCCGAGCGGGTTGTAGTTGGTCGGCTGACCGGCGGGCACCGAGACGCTGGCCGACTTGGTGTACATCGTCAGCGGCGACACGATGCCGGTGGTCGCGTTCTTGGTGAAGTAGCCGATCGCGAACCGCGGCTGGATCGGCGTGTTCTGCGAGTAGCTGCCGCCGAGGTCGAGGGGAAACCCGCGGTCATCCTTGAGCGTGAAGCGCACCGTGATCGGCCCGCTGGTCGCCGTGCTGACGCCGCCGGTCGCGACCGCGACCACGATGCCGGTGCTCGGCGAGATCGCGCCGCCGCCCGGGACGAAGTTGCAGACGTAGCTGGTCGCCGCGACGTCGACCTCGGCGGCGCCGAGCGCGCCGTCGCCGTCGAGGTCGAGGCCGGTCTCGATCCGCGTGCCGCCGAATGGACAGTGCGTGCCGGCGGGCTCGTTCGCGGTCCGGACCAGCGAGCTCTTGCCGCTGCCGTTGCAGGTGTACGAGGTCCCGGTCGCGGTCACCTCGCTCGCGTCGAGCGCACCGTTGCTGTTGCCATCCACGCCGACGACGATCTTCGTGCCACCGTAGGGACAGTTCGCACCGGCGGGCTCCAGGCTGGTCTCGACCAGGCCGTTCGTGCCGGGAGTGCCGGGGGATCCCGGATCGCCCGAGCAGGCGAACAGCAGAGTGATGAGACCAATACTGATTGATCCGACGACGCTGGCGTAGATGCGTTGGTGCGAGTACATGGTGCCTCGCAGCGCAGCGCTGCAACCGATATGCCGCGCGTGGCACGGTCGTCGACGGGAAACGAGCGCAGGTCGCGCGCGCGGGCTCGGCGATCGCGCAAACGATGCGCGTCGCTGCGGGTCGCTGTAAATGCGAGCACGCGTCGCGTCGCTATTTGCGGAACGGGTGACAGCTCGCGCAGCTGGTCGCGGTCGGCTCGTGGCGCTCGCGGTCGCGATGACAGGTCACGCAGGTCGCGCGATCGCTCTTCGGCGCACTCTCGTGCGGCGCGTGGCAGCTGCTGCAGGTCGCGTGGTTAGCGACGCGATGGAGCCCCGGCAGGCTCGACTTCGCGTGACAGCTCTCGCAGCTCGCGGGCCGGGCCGGGCCGCCGGGGCCGTGCGGGCGATGGCAGGTCGCACACGCGAGCGCGCGGCCGTGCGGTGTCTGGGCCTTCGTCGCATGACAGCTCGCGCACGCGGGCGTGGCCTGGCCGGGCGCGTGGGGCTTGTGGCAGCTCGCGCAGGTCTGGTGACCGGCGGGCGCCGACGCGGCCTCGCTGCGGTGGCAGGTCGCGCACGCGGCGGGCGGTGACTTCGGCGCGTGCGCAGCCGTCGGGTGGCAGCTCGCACAGTCGGCGTGGCCGGTGGCGCGGGTCGTCGCGGCGCGGTCGGCGTGGCACGTCGCGCACAGCGCGGTGGTGCCGACGGGCTTGGGGCCGTGCGCGCGGTGGCAGGTCGCGCACGCGGCGTGACCCGTGCCCGCGGTCG
>Ga0307513_10006966_pt1 | contig 14699 bp, 20 predicted proteins | sample 15_EM_MG_FD_202174 | JGI IMG/M metagenome (GOLD analysis project Ga0307513, IMG submission 202174) | Populus trichocarpa ectomycorrhiza microbial communities from riparian zone in the Pacific Northwest, United States - 15_EM | ecosystem: Host-associated > Plants > Roots > Unclassified | place... | reverse complement strand
TGTTGCCTTCAACACGCGGAACGGTGGATGGCGGTTGGTTTCCGCGACGAAGGGCTTGTCGTTATTCTTGCGGCGTCTCTAGAGGCCGTAAAAGGCGTAAGAGAATAAGTCAGACGATTAGAAAAAGCGAGGAAGCGACGAGGACGGGTTCAAGGCGCAATCTTCACAGCGCAGCCAACACGAGGCGGATGCGAGGCTGTGAGGTTAGGCCAGATTGTGCACTCACAGCGGCACCCAAGGTGAAGAGAGGCGTCGTGGATGATCAGAGGGGAGTCTGGAGAGCGTGCCGCGTGTGGTCGCTGTTTTGAACCGATCCTGGTCAGTTACACGCACAAGGCGCGTTGCTTATTCGAGGCTCAGGCCCACCTTTTAACTTATCCGAACTGATGGAATCCCCAGACTGCGACGGATCTCGCTTGTGTCGGGGTTGAAGCCGTGCAAATGCCTCGTGTCGTTGGGACTGACAGCTCTTCCATCCTCAGCAAGCCAACCCTCAGAAGCGCCGGGAATTATCGATAATGTCAGTTCCAATGCTATCGTACATCATAACTCTTTCCTCAGGAGAACCGCATGACGCCCTCATTTTCACGAACGTCTGAGGCTCTCTCAATAAATACTCGTGCCGGATTCCGAGCTGCTGAGTTTGGTAAGTCAACGAGAAGATATCGGTAAACAAAGTATTCGTTTCCAGACTCCTGCATTCAATGGTCAGCGGAGCCCGCGGCCTGTCACTTGTGAGGGAAGGGCGCACCCGGACGAGATCGACGTGTACCTCCCCAGCCGTGTAAGTGACTGGATCGGCTTTACGCGTTTCGGTCACCACCCTCGAAGACCTTACCGATGAGAAGAGACCTGTTAAGGAAAACCAAGAGGATTTCTTCTCTCTCGGCTGTGTGGTGGGTAGGGAAGGTGGGGAAGGCTTTGGTGAAGGGAGAGAACCGGAAGATGATTCCCCCACAAGCATCGCGAACACATTCCGAGACTTCTTCCGCAATATTTCGCTTTGGTGACGGGTCCACTGTGAAATGTGGTCTATGGTCCACTCCCAGTCGTCGAACCCGGCCCACGAAGTCAAAGAAGCTTGTGAAGGGGCAGTGGTATCAACCCAGAAGTTAAGGTAGAGGTGCTCACGGCCCCATTGGTCCAACATTATGGCCGATGGGACTGTTCGATTCCGATGCCTTGGGCGTTCTGACGTTTGAAGGGGAGGCGAAGTGTGGAACTTGTATGTTCCAGGCATGCGTTGTTGCAGCTAAATCGGCATCGGTCAATAAAATAAGGATGTTGAAGACTCGGCTGCCTACCGCTTGTGATCTCTTGATTCGCTCGCAAGCATCACTGTAGAGGACAGTAGGAGAGTTAGAGGAACCCATCTCCGTTGCGAGTGCATATACGATTAACGCCGCAAGGCCACCGCCGACGAGGATTACGAATAAACTGCTTGTCTGAGCCGTCGCTCGAGCAACTATGGGGGCCAAATTTCAGCTGGAGCCGAATACGAGGCCAACGCCACGCACCTTTTCCCGAAGAGGAGAGCTCTTTCCATTTCTTCACAGGTTCGCCGCGGCCATAGTCGTTGGGCCGAATTCCAAGCTGAAACGGGCCTACACCAGAGTCTGAACCACTACTCCCACCTCTAGGTAGTGTATCTGACAAAATAGAGGACGACTGAAGCGGTTGACTGCGATGTGTCACCATTTTACGATGCTGGGACCACAACACAGGCTGACATTCTGGAAATGAAGATGGTCTTGACCTGGTCCGATAACCAATGTGACGATATAGGTATTGGGGGCCGGCAATTCCTGCTGTCCGGGTCGCCTGCAGGAACATAACGCAGGTAAGGGTCAAGCCAAAGCTCAGATTCCGTCCTGTTCTTCCCTTTCGACCACGGCGCAATATTTTTGGGATTAGACAGGATTACAGGCAGGAGGTACCAGTGGATATTCACCCCAGATGCCTGTGCGGGGCATTGGTTGCGATATTCTTCGGATGGCGCGGTTGGATGAACTCACTGTGAGACGAGGTGGGTTAGCAAGGCTTGCGACGCGTATATTAACGCCCCCGGAACACCAATTATACTCTGCGTTGCCGTCCTCTGAGCAACAGAGGTTCCTTGCAGTTCGGTGTGTCCTGAGCGCCCGGACTTCCCGCGATCTTACTCATGCGTCTCTATTGAAAGCTGGGCGGCAAAAGAGGCGCTTTACAAGGCGCTTTACCCGGTGAAACTCAGTTGGAAAGATATTTCGGTGCTTCCGGAGAGCGGCACCCAACATCGAAAGCCTTTTCTACAGGTGTCAGACGTAGCGCTAGGGGGATCGGAACGTCCCAATTTCCATCTCTCCATCTCTCATGACGCAGGTTTGGTCGTAGCCATGGTCGTGGTCGAAGATACCTTCTGAGCACACCTCAATCAAAAGATCGTAGTAATTCACGGCCATCCTCAAAAGGGAGACTCGCCTAAGAAATGTACTTTATATTGCGAACGGGTTGCCTTCTGTTGTCGTAATTGCACTCAATTATTTGCAGCCTTCGGCCCCGTTCCTGTCACACGTGCCGGCGCTGATCTGGTTGTCAACCTGACTCAGCTAGTATCATTCGTCAGAACCAATTCTCCGTCATAGTCAAGCCGAACGACTGCCCAGAACTGAAGTTTGTCTTCCTCCTCTCCTGCCTCTCCGCGCGGACCTCATAGCAGATGGATCAACTACACCAAGGCCCGCTTTCACCCAACGCGGGAGTTCCTCTGGACGGTCCTCTGTCTGAAATCCCCTCATCGCCCAATGAACACGGTCAAGTCAATGTCGCCGAAGCAAAAGCTGCGTTTGAGGAACTTGAGCGCCGACTATCAATCACCACACATGATCCTGAGAAGGGCGAGCCTGATCGTTTCGATTTGCGAGAGTATATGCTTTCTACGAACGATGCGAACACTGCGAACGGTATTTCCCACAAACACGTGGGTGTTACATGGAGTGGCCTTAGTGTAGTCGTTGCCGGATTCGGGTCCCAAAAGGTCGTTACATTCACTCCCGCCTTTGTGGGCCACTCTCATCCAGCAGCAGATTGTCGTCACGACGTTCGGCAAGGCAGTCCTGCAGTTCCTTTTGTTTCCCTACTTCTGGCTTGTAGGACTGTGGCAAGCCGTCCACACGAAGAAGCAAGGTGAAGGCGGTTCACGAAAGATTCTCGAGGAGTGGGTGTTCCGTAGTTCTCACCATCTAGTCGCCTCTAACATGAAAACGCAGTTTTAATGGTGTGCTCAAGCCCGGAGAAATGGTAAATGGTCGTCTGTTGCGTTCAGCGGCGTCAAGCTGAGCCCCTCGCAGTGCCTTGTCCTTGGACGACCAGGGTCAGGTTGTTCAACGTTCCTCAAGTCCATAGCCAATCGTCGCAAGGACTACCTACGAGTTGAAGGCGATGTTTTCTATGCGGGCATTACCGCTGATGAAATGGAGAGGTTATACGGAGGCGAGGTCGTATACAATCAGGAAGGTGAGAACGCGATAAGCTCCCCGCTTCAGGTCCCGCTTATTAGCTGTGCTGTGCAGATGATGTCCACATGCCTACATTGACGGTTGAGCAAACGCTTATGTTTGCGCTCTCCTTGAAGACCCCGGGTAAACGACTGCCAGAGCAAAAAAAGAAACAGTTCAATAAGCAAGTTCTTGATACGTATCTGAAGATGTTCAACATGGAGCATACGAGGCATACCCTTGTGGGGAATGAGCATGTACGCGGTGTTTCTGGTGGTGAAAGGAAGCGTGTCAGCCTTGCAGAGATGATGGCGACGCGGGCCCATGTCGCCTCTTGGGACAACAGCACAAGAGGCTTGGACGCTAGCACGGCGGTACGACCTTCTCTTTGTGTCTACCCAATCCACTGATGTGTCGCGATCCGTAGCTCGATTTCACTCGCAGTCTAAGGGTTATCACAGACATTTTTGGCCAGACTACCTTCGTCTCATTGTATGTCGAATGCTATGCATTCTCAAATGCACGTCTTTATTGTTTTGCAGGTATCAGGCCGGGGAGAGTATCTTCGAGTACGGTGTTTAATGCTCTCATGTCGATATGACTAACGCCCGGCCCAGACTATTCGACAAAGTGTTGGTTATCGATCAGGGACGTCAAATCTTTTTTGGACCAGCAAAGGAAGCCCGTCAATACTTCATTGACCTTGGGTTCCAAGACTCCCCACGACAGACGACAGCCGACTGCTTAACAGGATGCAGTGCGTATATACCCTTAACAACCAGTTCTCTGACGAAGGTCAAAACTACAGCCGATCCCGATGAACGAAAGTATCAGCCAGGCCGCTCAGCCGAGGACGTCCCATCCACACCTGCTGCACTCGCTCAGGCATTTAAAGATTCAAAGCAATATACCCGCCTCCAAGTCGACCGCGAAGAATATAATAAGCTTATGGAAACCGAAAAGCACGACCAAGACGCATTCCGAAAAGCCGTGGCGGAGGACAAGAACAGACATGTTTCTCGGAACAGCCCTTATACCGTCTCATTCTGGAAGCAAGTTGCTGTTCTCACTGGTCGAAAATTCCGACTCCAGAGCCAGGACAATTTCGGTCTCGTAACGAGTTATGGTCTTAGCATCGTAAGTCTGGCTTTATTGAACCAGTTCTTCAAAGCAAAGTTGACCATCGCGTGCAGACTTTGGCAGTTGTCGTTGGAGTCACTTTCATCAACCAGCCGAACACGACCGCCGGAGGTTTCACCCGTGGCTCGGTGATCTTTATTAGTGTGTCCACTAGCTTTTGTTGCTACCTCCATGTTAATCGAGTCTACTGCAGCCATGGTTCTCAATTGTCTTGATGCCTTCGTCGAAATGCCACTACAAATGCTCGGACGCCCGATTCTTTACAAGCAAACCGACTTCAAGTTCTTCCGTCCCTCAGCTTTGCCCCTGGCAAACACACTGGCAGATATACCGTTCTCCTTCAGCCGGACCCTTGTGTTCAATATCATCGTGCGCGGCTATTCACATAACATTCTATCAGAGAGTACATTTTGATGTGCATCTTTATAGGTTTACTTGCAAGTATATCTTCGACTCTCATGCCGATCGTGGCTGAACGCCCTTTCGCCAGTATGACCAACTTGTCTCGGAGCGCCGGGGCCTTCCTCACGTTCCAAATGTTTGTCTACATTTCCTTCCTAGTTATGCAGGGCTTCTTTCGACTTCTTGGTATTCTGTGCAACAACTTCGACCAAGCCTTCCGGTTGGGCTCGTTCTTTGTGCCAAACATGATCCTATACACTGGTCGGTCGCCTTTGAGCTTTCTTCGATTTAGACTAAGGCATTCCAGGCTATATTATTCCAGTGTTCCGGCTCCAACGCTGGCTGTTCTGGTTTGTAAGCTAGTTCTATCCCTTCAGAGGTGTATGGTTGGATCACATCACTCACCCAGTATTACGTCAACCCCTTGAGCTATGGTATGAGTCGATATCCTTCAAACCGTTTGACAGTGTTCGAGCTATGTGCTAGGATTCTCTGGTCTGATGGAGAACGAGTTTTCCCGAATCGAGGTAAGATTCACAGTACCTGGACTCTCTCATCGACTCAACGGATCAAACGTCAGCTTGAATGTTCCGGGAGTGATATCACCCCCAGAAACGGCCCAACAGTTACGAAGTATTCGTGAGTGGAACGAATATCTCGAGAGAGGCAAGAGTCTCATCGCAATCCCAGCGATTCACTCGGACCAAACCAGGTTTGTACATTTTTTGGAGCAACTCCTGGCGAGACGGTCATCAGTGGTGCCGCATACGTCTCACAAGCCTATGGCTACGATGTGGGAAATACTTACAGAGTCAACGTTCCGGCGCTCCTGGGTTTTTTTATCTTCTTCATTGTTGCGCAGATCGTGAGCTTGGAGATCCTTCATGTATGCTCGCATCTTATATCTCATCTACGATCGGTAACTCAAAGTGACGTAGCACACTACGGGTGGACAAGGAGCCATCATATACGCCCCCGAGACCCCAGAAACGCGTGCGCTGGAGAAACGAAAATCGAAGTCGAAAGGAGATAAGAAGAGTCCTTCCAACCTCGGCCATGTCAAGAACAGTGGAAAACTTTTTACGTGGGAAAGGCTGAGCTATACGGTGCCGAGTGCGTCTTCTAAACGACACCAGATCCCGTCGCCTGACTCCACTACAGCAAAAGGAAGCGGGAGCTTAAAGCTTCTGGACGACGTTTACGGTTATGTGAAACCTGGAACGCTGACCGCGCTGATGGGTGCATCTGGAGCCGGAAAGACTACCTGCTTGGATGTGCTAGCGCAGCGCAAGAATATCGGCGTGGTTACTGGTGACGTTCTTGTCGGTCTGTATATCCCTAGTGTCGACTTGAAGGGTTGCTAATCCTGACATAGCGGGCTCGTCTCTCCCTGGTGATTTCGCCCGAAGTACTGCATACGGTTGGCTGATTCGCCTCTGATCACGACCCAGAGCTCACTACTAGTCCAGCCGAGCAGCTCGATGTTCACGAAGGCACTGCGACCGTACGGGAAGCCATGCGATTTTCCGCCTATCTCCGCCAGCCCGCAAACGTGTCGAAGGAAGAAAAGGACGCATACGTAGAAGAGATGATCGAGTTGTTGGAATTACAGCCTCTTGGAGACGCTCTTATCTTTACACTTAGCGTTGAGGGCAAGTCTGGACCTTAACTGTCGACGTCGCGTGTTACTCACAGCCGCAACAGCTCGCAAACGCTTGACAATTGGTGTCGAACTCGCTTCCAAACCAAGGTTACTTCTGTTCCTCGATGAACCCACCTCTGGTCTCGACAGCCAGTCTGCATGGAATCTCATTCGTTTCCTGCGTAAGCTTGCGGATGCTGGACAAGCGATCCTCTGCACTATCCATCAACCATCTGCACTCCTCTTTGAGAGTTTCGGTGCGTGAGACAGTGGACTTTCAAAACCATTCTTGACAGTGCATCCAGATCGACTTTTGCTGCTTGAAAGGGGGGGCCGCACTGTCTATTTCGGAGAGATCGGCCTGGACTCCAGCGTGATTCGCTCCTATCTGGCCCAGCGAGGGGCGATCTGTCCGCCAAACCTGAACGTCGCAGAGTACATGCTAGAGGCCATTGGTGCTGGTGTGACCGCTCGGATTGGGTCAAGGGACTGGGGAGACCTGTGGGTAGAGTCAGAAGAGTTCTCTGAAACCAAGGAAGAGATCGTTCGCTTGAGGGAAGAATGTCTGAATAAGAACCCGACGGAACAGGCGGAGCAGGCTTCTGCTTGTGAGTCTATCCTCTCTCTCTCTGAGACATGTACCTCCTTTCATTGACGAGCACGGCCCGGTCATCTCTCTCCCACCCAACAAACCAATGCTTTGACGGCGTTTTTGCAGATGCTGCCCCTTTCTGGTTCCAGGTTGTGACCGTTACAAAGCGAAGCCTTTTGGCACTGTGGAGAAGCCCTGATTACATCTTCACCCGGCTATTCGTTCATGTCTTTATCGCTCTCTTCACGTCCCTGACCCTCTTACAACTTGGGAACTCTGTCCGCGACCTGCAATATAGGGCAAGTACACAGTTTTCCACCGGTATATATTCTAACGCTTTCTAGATCTTCGGCACGTTCATGGTTTGTGTGCTTCCTGCGGTCATCATGGCACAAATATCCCCGATCTTCATTCTCAACCGGTGTACGCACCTCCCATAGACACCTCTTACATATGACTCATGTTATACGTGCGACAGTGACCTTCAACCGCGAGGCTAGCTCGGGCATATACTCTCCCTATGTCTTTGCCATCGGCCAGTTGGCGTCGGAGATACCTTATAACATCATATGCGGTACCCTTTTCTGGGCTCTTCTTGTACGTTTCCGACTACCCCTAACGGGCTCAATTGTTTCTCCATTCATCCATAATTTTAGGTTTGGCCGATGGGTTTGGGGCAAGGGGCCTTGGGTACCAATGCAAATGGATACCAGTTCCTGATGGTATGTATGATTAACGGTGCAGCGTCTACTTCGTTTCTTCAATAGGATGTCTGGCTTTCCTGACTTGATGTCACAGATCCAGTTTGTCGAATTGTTCGGTGTATCACTTGGACAGGCTACTTCTGCCATCTCACCCAGTATCAAGGTCAGTAGAAACCGATGTCTTCACTTTTCTCGCTATGTCGGCACTTCTTGACGCGACGTGCTGAGTAGATTGCAAGTTTGTGGGGCCCTTTCTTAAGTCTTGTCCTTACGACCTTTGCTGGTGTGACGGTACGGAATACGCACTGGATCCAGTATACAGAGAGGCTCATAGAGGATCGCACAGGCGCCGTATCCCACAATACCAAAGTTCTTCCGCTGGCTGTATGAGCTATCGCCATATACTCGCGTCGTGAGCGGCATGATCGTTACAGAGGCGAGGTTTGTGTCTGGCACAGAGGAATGGCGGTTTGAACCTGAAATGACTTGGCTCCATAGAGGACTCATCATCAAATGTCGATCCGATGAGTTTGTTGTCTTTAATCCGCCTGCCGGACAGACCTGCTCGACATGGGCAGGTGAATTTGTGTCGGTTTACGGGGGCTACCTCGACAACCCAGAAGACACATCGGACTGTCGCTACTGCCGATTTAAGGTCAGAAACACTCACAATCTATCAGAGGGCCCATTTGACGCGGTTTTGTAGGTCGGAGATGAGTTCTACGTGCCGCTCAACATGGAATTCAGCAACCGTTGGCGAGACCTGTTCCTCGTCATAGCATTCTTTGGTACCTGATTTCTCGTCAATTTGACAAACGCCATTCCTGACGCCATTCCTGACGCTCTCCCTTATCAGGGTTCAATGTCGCAATCACCATCGGTCAGTGCACCTTGCACGTTGTTCCTGATCCTATTTGACGAATGTTTTGTAGTTGCATCCCGTTTCCTACGATTCGCTAAACGCTAGACATGTGCCACGATCCACGATTGGCGCGTCGACCTTCCAAAAAAGCGCCCGAGAGCCCGCACGTCTGACTGCATGAATTACGTTTTGGGGAGGGAGGATGGCTGCAGCGAGGTGCCCACGAGGTATAATGTTTGATATTAGATGTTGGCATATGACCGAAGAAAAAATAGTAGGACGTGTTGCTCAGTCGTCGTGCGTGACAAGGAGCTCTCGTAGCTTGACCTCAGCCTCGCCGGCCTCAGCGCGTCGGTTGCTTTAACCGCTGGCGGGGACATTGTGCAGTGTTGAACCCACGTCGGAGAGCGTGATGCAACAGAGTGCGACGAGCCTTGCAATCCCCAGCCATCCCGGCTCATGGGTGAGTGCAAGTAACGGCCCTTACTGCTCCTCCGTTGCTCACCATTCGACATGCACTTGCCCCTCGAATTTTCGCATGACTATGTTGTCTGTGACGCCCCTTCCCTGTCCCTTAAATGCTTGCCTATTGCATGCGAACAAAACTATAGAACGGCGACAAGGACCTCCTAACGGCAGCGCCCATAACCCCATTTCCGAAGCTCAGCGGACTCCCCACAGATGTCTTGCTCGAGGTGCTGGACCAGCTCGAGTGGCCTCACGACTATGCAACCCTCTCACTTACCTGCCGTCGTCTGCACGCATTTACAAACTTGGAGCTGTACAAGACAATTGTCATAGGATATGCACGTCCTAGAGCCCTGCATTCGCTCCTCACCAAGCTCGAGCGAGACTCCGAGACTTGCGCTCATGTTACCACCCTCGTCTTCGACGACAGGGCAAAACCTATGCGGCACTATTGTCCTTCTTTGCACGAAGATTTCGACCACATCCCAAGTAGCAGACTCGAGAGTCGCTCTCGGGATCCACTGCCACGGGCTGATGCTCTCCTTCTCAAAATACATCACAAGCTCTACGCGGTTCTTCCCGTGCTTCATAATTTAAGATCTGTCTACTTCAAGCGTATTCACCCTCTCTTTCTCGCCCCTCCACTGCAGCACAAACCCCCTTCTTTCACAGCCACTCGAAAGCTAAAAGATGTTGTCTTAAACAATTTCCCGCTTAAGCAGCTACGGGAATATCACGACGACTCCGATAACCCTCCAGCTGCGATAGCAATCTTTATTACCCACTGCCTCTCTCTCCAACGCCTCGTCATTCACGATCCCTTGGCACTGCGATCGTACTGGACGCCGAGCCTGGTGGCCAATCTCACAGTCATAGTCCTTGGCCTCAACCTAGATAACGTCGCTCTCGAACTTGACATTGAAGATAATCGTTCGATGCTGTTCAACGGCATCCTCCGGAGGGCCAAGCGGCTTCGGACACTGTGCATACTCAATACCTGGGTCAACCTCACCCTCCTTCTCGAGGATTGTTACTTTGCCTTCCTTGAGGGTATTGAGTGGTTCGGTTTCCGACAAAAGTGCATGGACGATCCGGGTACCTTTTACGACTTCCTCGCCCTTCATTCGAGTACCCTCCGTCACCTGGCACTCGGCCACGTCGCGTACTGTAAAGGAAACTGGGGTCACGTCATACCCCGGTCTAGGGCATCAGGGGGACGGTGGCTCGAGAGCGAGACACTGTTGCCAAATTTAGAAACGCTGCGGCTGCAACATTGGGAAGCATACGCCACTCCGCAGCCAGTTTACGAAGTGACAGAGAGCGATCGACTGAATACCGCCATATTGATTGCTCAGTTCATCCTCCAGCGTCAGTCGATCGTTGATGTCGCTCTAACCGATCTACCTTCGTCGGTCGCGACTATACTGCTTGAAGGGATGCAAGCTACGCGTACAATCAAGCGGGCGTTGTTTGGTAAGGCGGAGAGGATGGAACGGAATGCTCGAGTACCGCGGTTCCCACCACTTGATGCTATTGTCACCAGCGGCACGCTCTTTAGCGAATACGAACGGTCAAAGGCGCAATGGGCGTTCCAACGGAAGCGAGAGTACCTGCTGGAAGCCTATGAGAGTTCTTATGTCATGTTCCAAGGGCTGGAGCTGGAGGAGAGCGCCTTCCGACCGTATTTGTTACCTCGCCGCAAGAATGCAAAAAGGGACTACCGGCGGTGACATTACTATTTTTCTCTGCATGCTCATGTATGTGAGTGTTCTATACCCATAGCGTGCGGCGATGCTGATGCACGAACGATGCTAGATTGGCGCCCACCCCCCAACCCCCAAAATCATTCATCTCCTCTCACCGCATACATGCATCGCTATTTATCATAGATTGACAGATGTACCACCTACTTCTACCCTCGACATGTTTCTGCAACCGCCCAGTAACCGCGTTTCATCATATCAGGAGATGGCATGTCGGATCACCGCTTTTGACCCATTTTCCTCCCCCGCATTGAGTATGCGATCTATCTCAGCGCGAATCTCCTTGAGGTTCTCTCGCAGCGACTTTGCATCTTCGTACTTGCGTTGTGCGTTGGCTTCTTGCACGAAGCTCTCTAGGAGTGCTTCTTGTTCCAACAACGGCTGGAGCATATGTGCAAGGGCCGCGTCGCGCTCTGCCACATCACTGGCTGCTGGTATCGAAGTGCCATTCTTGGATTGTGACGCAGTCGCGGACGGTCTTGGAAGGGACTGTGGTAATAACATTCGTTATGGCGTTCGTTTTGTTCGGCGGCATGTCCGATCCGTTTGCATTATTTTATAGGTCAGGGTTCCGTTGTGTGATTTTGCGTCGGATGTCAGAGTGCCCGATTTGGAGTGTATGTACGATAGCAGTTTAGAAGGAGGAATGGAGGTTGCGAATCGGAATTGGCAAAAGTCAGTAATCGTTAAACGATTTCACGGCGGGTCGTTTCTATCCCAAGATGTCAAGGTTCAGAGGACGCACCTGGAGTGGGAACAAGTTGCGTTGGAGGAACAAATTTGCACGGTTAAGTATCGCTGTCTGAACTCGATCTTGGGAGGAGCCAGGTTCGCATGGTAGTGTTCGTATCCGCTTCGCAATAGCGTCGTACTTGGCAAAGTCCTCCAGGAGGCGCTTTCGCAAATTGGAAGCCTGCCGCAATGCAGGAGTCTCCGAATTTCTGGCACGAGAAAAGCGTGAATCAATGCACAGGCGCCCGGGAAACGGCTAGAGTACACACTGCAAGTTGATGACGAATCCTTGAAACTCGGGTAAACGTTCCTCGATGTCGTGCTCCAGTTCTAGCAGTGCCTAGTAGAGACGGGGGGTGGGGATGATTAACTAACAACTCTGAGGAGTCTTGAACGGGAGGATTCACCGAATACAATCGCTCAAACGGTGGGACCGAGCCCCTCTCTATGGAGTGCTGCCTCCTCTTGAGAACACCCCTACAGTTTCTGCATATCCTAACGGCCTTGAGCCACTTCTCCGCCTTTTCCGCCTTGTCCCTCTCCTTGTTTTCGGCCAGGCCGTCCCCATTGGGCGCGGCACTCTTCCTCGTGACTCCATAGTCGACAACCTCACCCGGGGCAATCTCTTCGATCTTGCCAGTTGGCGGATCGAAGACGAATAAGATGGAACACGTCTGTGGGCGCCGTGGCAACTTGGGGGGTAAGGAACACACGAGCGTCCCGCACAGCCGACAATGGTGCTTGCGATTACTAAGTGGATGAAAGGACGTTGTGCAGATTGGACAGGATGTGGCGGAGGAGTCTGGTGCCCAAGGGGTAATCCTTTGCTCAAGCGCTATTCAACACGAAACCACATGCCAACGCCACCATGAGAGTTCGTTTCGAGATGGAATGGACCAACCGATTGAACAGAAGACGAGGTGGGCCACAAAATTGTCGGGGATCGCATCAGTCATCGGGTGGACATTTAGCCAGTGCCCCAGTACCAGAGGTAATACCGCAGATGAGCATAATCGAAGTATCGCCACATGACAGAGGATATGTCGATCCACGCAGCCACATCCAAGAATATGCCATGCCCAGAGGTGGACGTTTCAGAACCAACCGCAAGCGAACGTATCCATACGAGGAAGGGCGAGAATAACGGGTTCCCGCGCCGCATGAGTGTGTTAGCGATGAAATTACACGCAGGTTCGCGGTGGATAATATAAGACCGAGGAATCGTTCAGGGGTGTAGTGTGAGATATGGTTCGAATGGGGGACGTCAATCGGTAGAGGTGAAGATTGTTCCGTTGAATCGGGGTCATTCCGGTGACGAACGGTTCCGGGGAATCGCGTCGCGAGTACCATTTTTAGTTTTAGTGGTTTCAATGAATAGGCGTCGGTCGAGGATATCAATGTAAATGGGTGCCGAGGATAAGTTGCAAGTGAATTTTGAATGATCGTTGCGGGGACACGCGCGCGAAGATTTGATGCGGTTGGCGAAGCACACGTCCAGATAAGTGTCGGAAAAGATAAGGAGAAAATTAAAGTTTGGTCAGCAAGCGGTTTTCCCATTTCCAATTTCGTGAAGAAACGCAATTGGTCGTTCATGGAAGGGGGCACTGCCAGGGGGCGCTCGTCTTGGAAGGAAAGTGATTGTATCCTCCTTGAGAGCTGTGAGATGATCAGCCCGACTTGGCTGACGACCACGAGAGACGAGTTGACCGAGAATCACTTTACGAATTGGGAAATCCGAAACGAGCGGCTGTGCGGATGGATGGAAGGAGTCCGCCTAAGCGACGAAGCGTCGTAGAATTGACTAGTGTCCCTGTCCGATCGAGCCCTGTGGGGAGAACACGACAAATGGTCGGTCGAGCCGAGATACCCGTGGGACACACGCCAATGCTTGTGGCAGTGGGGATCGAATATGTCTTCCAACAGCCACCCATGATAATTTGGTCGGTGTTATGGCGAGCGCCGCCGAAAGCGTGACCGGGCTCGTGCGGTTGCGTTCCGTCACACCAATCGCTGCTCGTGATGGCACACCGAGGGTGCGTGTGTGCCCCAATGGTCCGTCACGCCAGCGAAACGCTCTGGGTCTTCCAAAATCCCAAGAATGAATGCAAAAAAAGGAGGCGTTTCAACGCACCTCGGATTTCTCGTTCGGATTTTGTGGTACTGGTATTGCCAGTAGACAAGCGACCCTCGATTATCCCCCTCCACAGGTCAGCTGCTCCTTTGCCCCGGACACTCTCGCTCAAGCCGCCAAGGCCAAAATCAAAGAAACTGGAAGCGCGTCGTGTAGGTGGCGGCTTGGGTGCGACCTTGTGTTCATTTGCGCTTCCAGTTGTCGAAGGATGCGGGAAGTGCAAGTCGATGAGCTGATACAATGCACCAGAGCAGAGCACAAAAGATAATAAAAATACAATAATAAAAATAAAAATGAATCAGTATCGCCACGAACGATATCGACGAAAGACGCTCTAGTATGGCGATTGAACAGAGACAGACCTTATCCAAGCGCCTCTCTAATCTCCGCTGCTCGACCCTCCCGCTCTCGCGTTTCCTCGCTCTCGATTCCATAAATTCGTCCGTGTGTGAGCTGTACACGCCCTTTGGCTGGAATCCGGCTCGGTAAGGTGCGCTACCACCCACGCGCTGGGGGGGCGTCGTCGGGGCGGGTGTGGACGATGGCATGTGCACGGGGAGGGTGTTCGAGTGTGTGGGGGTGCCCCCAGGGTGCCGTGGGAGGGACGCCGGGCGCGAGGGGGGCGTCTGTGGGAGGGCTTTCTGCGATGCGCTTGGTGTCGGGGATGGCGTCGGGCGTTTCGAGGGCGGGTGCGGTGCCTCTACCGTGTGCGAGGATGAAGAAGGTGAGGATGTGCCTGCCGGCGCTGGTAGAGCGGGGCTTGCCAGTCGGCTCGACACAGTGGCGG
>Ga0307513_10006965_pt1 | contig 14699 bp, 9 predicted proteins | sample 15_EM_MG_FD_202174 | JGI IMG/M metagenome (GOLD analysis project Ga0307513, IMG submission 202174) | Populus trichocarpa ectomycorrhiza microbial communities from riparian zone in the Pacific Northwest, United States - 15_EM | ecosystem: Host-associated > Plants > Roots > Unclassified | place... | reverse complement strand
AATGCCAAACGAATAGAACTAAGCATTTCTCTTTAGCCGTCAAAGCGGACTACGAATCGCCGCCAACGTCCGTAGCAACCGTCCTGGTATGGCTATTTGGAGCAAGTACCATATTAATAGTGACCACCCCCCGAGGGCCACCGTCATTCCGGCGCCTTCGTCCATAAATCATATAAGACCAATATAAGCCGCAACATACCTCGTACTCCAGCACGCTTAACGATTTGTATATATCGTAAGCCAGAGGTGAGGCCGTGGTTCACCTTGAAGGTGATTCCGACACTACAAGAGAAGGCGCTTTCATCAGTACCACCGCTCCTTCATTCAGCAGGACATGCATAACGATATGCATAACGATACGCACCTGTAGTTGACGCCTTCTTTGATCGTGATCGGGTGTTGCTTCAGCGAGGCGACTCCAGCAGCATTGGTCAAGTTGAGGGTAAGATCATCTTTCAAAGTGGGCGATTTGAGGAAGAGGGACAACACCGTGACCTACTCGTGAAATGTCGTTTCAGTACTCGCGTGACATCCACGTAGAGCCCATGCGATGCGATTTCGAGACCTCTCAGTTGGGGAATAAGGTGGAAACTCACCTGGGGCCCAGAAGCAGGAACAGGGGCACTCCCATCTGATGGAGCCACAATACCAAGGGAAGCCTTCCACTTGGCAAGTGACTCGTCCTCGGCGTCAAGTGCGGCGAGCTCCTCGGCGGTCTTCTTGGTTCCTACCTTATAGCCTGTCGAGGTGCGGCAGCTAGTAAGCACGATGTCCTTAATCCACGAGCGAAAGTGTGATTATAGGTGTGCGCGTGCAATACGCGGATCGGTGGGATCGGTGGGATCGAACGCAAGGGGTTGGTTGGCGAATGACGGAGATTTTTGATCGTGGGTGGGATGAGGGTGTGATGGGAGGCAGTACTGACCTGCGACGAAGGTAGGCCTGAGGTCGTGCTCGTCTTCGTCATGCTGCTCGGTCGAGGGCGCCCAATCAAGCGCGGTACCGCGGGGTCAGAGGGATTGATGAGGACGTGGTGGCAAGTAACATGGACAGCAAATGTGAGCGTCGTTGTGCAAGATGAGTAACAAGACAAGCAAGAAACGTACGTGAGACATTGCTGAGCGTGAGCAGGTGAGTTCTGAGAAGGGTCACAATCTGCTCATAGCGTCCAAAGTGCGCGTCAGAACTCATTTTCGGGCTCAGGAAGCTGATGAGGGGCGAGTACCGGGTGTGTGGGGGCAGCACGATTAGAGGCCAAGTCGTCGAGCGAACCAACCTACGACGGGGTTACGCCGAACAGCTAACCTATTTCAAGCCACAATGGTAAATGGCCCCGCTTCTTCCAATCGAAGACGTCGGACTAGAATGAGCGTTTCTTGCTTGCCGAAATCCGAAATGGCTGCAGGCGCCTCGCTAACAGATTTTGGTCCCAGTCGCCTTAGGGATCTTCCTAATAATCTCTTTGTGTACAGAGGAATTCACAAAGAGATTGGCGTGTTTCCATACAAGTCCCTCCTTACCTTACGGGGTTCACTCCGATTCTCGATGGGGTGAGGCCTGACGCAGGACCAACTGGAGACTTATGGCAACGTACCTAAATCTGGTCTCAGTGCACAAAATGGTATGATGCGAACTTGTCCGAGTGTCCCTTTCAACGTCTCTATACTGTTTGTCCGTCCTAACGGAGATGCCGTCTGGACCTTATGGGAGTGTTCTACTATGCCCCACGAGACTATTCGGGTGCCAGGAAAACCATGGATGTCTGTCCATCACGGATACGAATCGACATTGTCTTATGGTGCTGCGAGCATTACCAAGTGCAAGGTGTCATATTCTACGATGGAGGTCCTCTAGATTCTAGAATTCCCTGAGTCCCATGCGATGGAGAAAAGGAGAGTTCACGGCTGCGTGATTACAGAGTGCTCTTTTGGAGTCCATGACGCAAGCCACGTATGTAGGGTGGAGTATTATACTAGGAAGGTAAACCGTCCGCCGCGCAGATGTTGGAATGCGAGCTAGTCCACTACCTCTCCATTCGCGACTTGATGCCTACGGCTTAGACTCAGTCACCCGACAAAGAACCTAACCAGATCTAGTATTCATTGACTTGTTCCACAATATCACAATGTTTCACTGGTCACGCCCTTGGTTTAATAGTCCGAAAATCTGGCTAGAAATGGTCCCCAACGAGGTAAATATCACTATACCTTTCACCTATTACGTTGTCAATCTCTCTTTCATCTTACAACCTCATAGCTAGGCTCTCTGTACGAGGATTTCGATCCCGCGGTTGTGCCTCCTCGACAGCTTGAGATCATGACAAGGTGCTGCGCTTTAGATGCACTCCTGCAGCCGTTGCCCGACTCAGTTCTCATCACTAACCATGCTGCATGTGCCCTTGTCGCTCCCATGTCTGTTGCTGTATTTCAGTCGGATTCAACTGGAAGCGGAAGACGTGCCCATCCACGTTTCAGGGCCGTACCAGGTTATGACAGCCCCTACTATAGAGCGAATAAAGTTGTGTTTGCTAGTTCTGTATTGAGGCAATTGAACAACACATCCCAGGTGGGTCTGAATGAATGGTACGATGGATGTCCTTTCGGTCATAACGCAGCAGACTGAGAATATTTCTCAATTACCCGAGTTGGTTTTCCTGCTCTCTCTAGAAGCTCCCGCGCCGTCGCCCTTTTCTCTCGGTCGCCTAGCCTGACAACCACGCGCCGTTGTCACATCACTACACTATTTCCCTTCCGTATTACCCTCTGGTTTTGATTGTAAGTAGCATATATAGCCAGGGCCAAACTCCGAACCTCCCCATCGCCACGACTCGTACATTCATTCCTTCTGCAGACTTCGATTTCGATTCACTCCTCGGTGGTCTCCCAATGACATTTCTGTATATCCTGTACAGTCTAGTAACGAGTTCCGAAGTTTGAATACAAACTAGAGTCTTCTGCTACTGCTCCATTGGCCTTCCCTGGCCTCATCTCAATTGCCTTGCCAAGGGTGGTACGGCATTCAAAAAATTGGACAAATTATATCATCGTACGAATCAGTGGTCCCTATTAAACTAAGGTATGGATATGTACGTAACGAGCGGGTCGCACTTCATCCTGCTGGGCTGCGAGCCTCGCTCAGGCTCAGTCCGACCTCGCTGCGCTGCAAAGGCCCTCGATCGCTGCTTTCGAGGATTGTTGCGTCATAATTTCCAGTTTATATTCATTTCATTCTTCTCCTGTAGACGTCATTGTCAACTACACGGCTCTATATAAAGGGACCTCCGCTACACGTGAAATACAATTGATCTTAGCCCTCCATTTTACTCTCTGTCTGTCTCCTACGCGCTCTACAGCTCGTTTCGGTTGTTCTCAACGTTCCTTGTCATCCCTGCTATTTGGTCTCGACGGACGGCACATTCACTGTCGTCCAGCGACTTTGGTTATCAACGGACGGCCGTTGTTCCCTACCACTCAGCATCGCAACGGACAGTACAGTCACCAACTATCTACGGATGGCCATTTACTCAGCCGCCTTTGCGTATCTGCTCATAATACGTCGCGCTGGATATGTGCCTATAGCACCGACATCCCAATGGCTCGTCCTCCTGCTGATGTCAGGTTCGTCACTCGTCACTCACTACTTATGATACCGGAGTCATCCTACCACATTCCGTTTGACGATTTGCGTGCGTTCGCGATTCAAAAACCAGGAGAACCTCTTGAAGTGGAATCAAAGAGGGCTGTAAGCCAACAAACTGCCGTGCCCTAAGACCATCATGATTGAGGTATGTTCAAACATGGCGCAGAATCAGGCCCTTCGGCCGTATCGCACCAATACCAATAGGAGGAGAGCCAGTTAATAGCGTTGCCATGTTGACTGTGGGAGAGATACGGTGCTCTGACTAGGGATGACACGAGGAGATTATCATAGCAAACAATATTTGAGGCTGTACATACAGACTGGAATTAAGAGTCTTTGCCAATTTAGAACGACGCCCCGTATAATATGCGATACCTGAAGGTTGGTGGCGCAATCGTGCGCGTGTAACAGGACAACAAGGCCGAAGTAGAGTGAGAGGCTTGCAAGAGTTCATTATTGCTGCCGTAGATTAGGTCGATATTAACTATAACCTTACCTTATGCTGTACGAGGCGGTGGGATGACAGCAGTGAGGACAATCGATCAAGGACGTCCTGGGTCGAACAACGTCAGAATAAAACAATCTGTTGACGGATTTCTCACCAATTGGACGCCTAGAATGCAATGGACTCCACCATCGCTGTATCGACTGAGGAATGAACCACAAGATCCCACCAGCAAGCCAGTGGATGAAGTTTGAGAGAACGAGTGGCAAGTAGGTTCGTCGAGGTTGGATATTCTTGTTCGTTTCCCTGTCTGGAACAGCATCGCTACCGTTTGGAAGCGCCGCCGGTCCCTTTTCGAGGTCTGGCGCGGCGACAGGTTGGGGAACGATCGTTGTAGGTGGGTCGACAGTTATCGTTGGGTTATTTGGGGAACGAGGTGGAGAAGGAGGAAGTGGAGGGGTTTTGAAGACGCCAGAGGGCTGTGGAACGAATTCATTCGGTTAGCTCTGAGACCTACGACGCGACGCGGAGCGCTGGCAGATGTGTGACGCGCGCGAATAACGCCCACCGACGCGCCCTAGAATTGCAGAGAAAATTATGAACGGACCTTTGAGAACTCGCCAGTGCGCTGGAAGAAGGGGGAGTACCCCGCGGAGAGGATCTTGATGAGCAAGTCGTCGTCCTCTGGGAGACCCCATCTCTCGTCGTCAGTGACAAGCTTGCTGAGTTCCTCTTCTGGCCAAACAGGTGGGAGGGTGTAGCGGATGACGACGTCAATGTCCTCGACGTAGCGTGACTGCTTTCCGACCTTCCTCTGGTCGGCATCCCGCAAAGCGTGGGCGCGGAGGTACTGCATCCACTCCTTTTCTGCCCGCACCTTGGCCTGATGGGCTGGACTACCCCATGCAGGTGGTGGGAGCTCGATGCGAGAGGCAGCGGCGGTGTTGGAAGGCATTGTCGTCGGGCTGGATGAGAGAGCGGAGTAGTAGCAAAGATGTTCTTATGTAGCAGTCGCTTGTTCTTTCGCGTCCGTTACACGTATCCGAAAAGTCCGTAACACGTATCCGAAGAGGTAGATGCCAACCAACGCTGCCACCCACCCGTCGCTTCAGCCTACGAGTCACTCATTCATCATTCCCACGCAACCTACCCATGCAAAGCAACACACCGTTCATTCAGTCATAGTCTATGCTACGTTGAAATTCCGCAATACATTGTCACCATGAGTAGAGCTACAGCGTTCGGGGACTTGTTAAGATCTGGCTAGAAGATATAGCATGGTGCAACTCCATGGTTATCAGGGGCAGGCTAGCAAACGGAGAAAAAGAGATATAGGGAGAGTCGGAGAGCAAAAGACGATAACCATTGTTTTACTCAACCCGCGAGGGCTGAGTACAAACACGTGTTGGGATTTGGTTTCAGTTTCAGGGGAGAGTCTGGCCAAGGAGAACGAAAGTAGAGGCCAAAGCGGTTGGAGAGGAAGAGGGCAGAGGGAGAGCGGGGGGAAAAGGATTAGGGAATGTGGTATCTCACATAGCATTATACATAATAATCAACCATGTATCACGCACGCAGGAATGAATCCCGCGATACCTGTTTCCGGAGGGCACTCTTCAGCTCCTTCAACGGCGAGGGCGATCGCACAGGCGATGAGGACCTCGGTGAGGCAACGGAGGTCTCCATGCTCGACCGAGGGCTACTCTTGCCCTTATTCTCTTTGGGCGTTTGCGCCGCGGCTGCGTTGAGACGTGTAAACGAGCTTCCTACTCCATTGGTGGCACGATTGAACCACGCAGATGGAGGCGCAGGGACCTTCGAGGGGCCGATAGACCTAGCCACCGATGTACCCAGTTTGCTTCTGCGGGAGCCAGTCAGTCCGCGACGGCGACGAACTTTGATGTCGACCGAATCGTCGGAAAACTTAGACATCAAGCTGAGTGCACTTGCAGAGGGACGGCGGTCCACAAGAGGTTCATAGGACGACCAGGTTGGCCAGCTATCCATGTCGACGGGGTGCACGAACGGAGATACTGACGTTGGCGAGAGGATAGAGTAGGTGGACATGGGGGAGAACGCGGCGGAGGGGAGCTCTTGCGTTGGTGGTGGCCGATCAAAATCAGGGCTATCGGCCGCCGTGAGACGAGGGGGAGGAGGGTAGAATGGACCAGTAACCAGAGGGGACGGACGAGGCTTCTCAGGCTTCTTAAATCTGAGAGGAGCAACGACCAAGTGCCTGTCCCCTTCCTCTACTGCCTCGAAGTCCTCTCTAGTCCTTTGCTGCTCAAAAGTGGCCGAGCGGGGCGATGTGGGCGGAGATGGAGCGGCGCGACCGGCCATAAGCCAGGTAGGCATCTCGCCCAACTTGCGCGCCAGGTCCTTGTCGAATGGCGGAATGTTCGCGTCTGGGATGCACCCAAACTCTGATTGCACGGACGGGCGGCGGCTCCGCACCATCGCGAAGACTTCATCGATGGCACGGTCCCATCGAGCCTCCTCGTAACCATCCTCAGATTGGGAGTACTCTTCGCAAATCCCCATACTAGCATCAAAGCTCCAGCTGCCAAAGAGGCGAGGAATGATCTTGAATTCGTCAAGCTCTGCGGACTCTTCGGCAAGCCCGTCGACCTCATCCGAGGCGAGAGAAGAACCGGACGAGTGAGCACAGAGTTCAGGATCAAGATCAGGAGATGGGCATGGCCGCTGGTGCTGGACGGAAAGGTGGGATGGGGAGGGCGGACAGTGAGGAACGGATCGGTACAGACCCTTGTCATCTGGCGCCACGCTGACCATAAGACTGTGTGCCTTGTTGTTTAAAGAAAAGGCAGGAGTCATGGGTGTGAAGCGCTCCCACGCCCCAGAGGAGGGAGGCGAATAGCAAGAGCCACTCGTCGCTGATGAAGCAGGGCTGAGCGGGCTCAAGAGCGTATGGAAGGTGGCGTCTGGGTCGAGTGGCGACAGCTGGTCGTCGATGTGACTCTGGCGAGGAATAGTGTTGGGCGGTAGAGGAAAGCTGTACCGATTATTGGTGTCATCCTCGAAGCCATTAGAGAAGATGGGCTGTGTATCAAACGCGATCGACTTTGCATCAGAGCTCAGAGGAGCCTGTTGGATTACCGAAGAGCGGTTAAAATCCCAAAGGCGAGCGATCCGCTTGCGGTGTGTGTCGGGAGCACGACGGGAGGGCACGGACGGTACCAAACCATCATCACGCTCCTCTTCGATGTCCTCAAGGCGCTCTAGTGTCAGGAAAGTCGAGAAGGCGTGATTGCTTCGCTTCGATTTGAGCTTTCGCGGGGGCGGCGGTGGGGGCGGCGGCGGGAACAACTTGGATGACTTTGGAGGGCTCCCAAAGTCGAAAATGGGGAGAAACGATGCGGGCTCAGAGACCTCGATGGGTCCTGGGCAAGCTGAGAGTCGAATAAAAATAAAGGGTCAGCGTGCACATCGAATCAGCAGCAATAAAAACAACAAATCGACTGACATCGTGACTTGTTCATCATCGTAACGTTCGTAGACCTACTGGGGGTATGCGGGATGGTTTCTGAGTTGGAATAGCTTGGAATATCGACAAGAGGCGAGATGGTGGATCCTCGCAGGGCGACAGCGATTGTGGAATTAGGGGGGGGATCGGAAGCGGATAGGGAGAGTCGACGAAGGCTGGAGCGGCGGTGGGGTGCAGCTGCTCGGGAACGAAGACAAGACAGTAGGGGGCGGGAAGGATTAGGACAACGGGCGGGCGGCGAGGGAACAGGGCTATTATATTCAAAGACAAGGACTTTCGCAAAAAGGCAGGCGGTCTAACCTCGCTTTGTCACCCACAAAGCACCCGCAATCATTGATTTCCGTTTTCGTAGTGGAATTCTGTGGCTCTTCCACACACCCGTCGCATCCGATCCCACGTTTCATGCCGGCTGCAACCTAGTTGGCAAGCCTTGTCCCACCGAGGACAATCCTGCCTTTGACACTGCTTCACCCCCTGCCCGTGTTGGTCCGGCTCAATCCCACTTATTCACTGCATACTAATCTAATATACCGGGGCATACAGGGGGTGTATTATGATAAGGTGTACCGCCGCTTTTTCTGTCGTTTCGTCGACACCAGTCGCGTGGGGATTAGCCAAAAGTATGCCACGTGCTTTGTCACCTTGTGTTCCTTTTACGTGGAGCCAGTTCCTCACCTCTCGAGCTCGAGGGTAGGGTGGCCGCCTCTTGAAGACCGATTATCACTTCGGACGTTACCTGATGCCAAAAAATGAGCAATGAAAATCATGAGCGCTACAAGCGGAGGACAATGGCTGAAGTTCCCATTGTCTACCATCGACTTGCGTCACGCCACCTACTGCCACTATCCACACTCCTATACCCATGGTTTAAGACCGCCGTTTAAAGGATGGCGGTGGCGGTGGTGGTCTGCTGCCTCCACAAGAAAGTTCAATAGAGCAGTTGGCGATGCTCCGCAATTAAAGCCTGAAACACGACTCCTTCGATACAACCGCCGATACCAATAGACAACTCTCCTCCCGAAAAGGCAGACTTGCCGGTCCCATTCAGACCCCGTTGTGGTATTCGGGGAACTCGGGGCACCGACTCGCAGCACCTGTGCTCATCCTGCTCTGTGCCAACGTTCGTTCGTTCTTATAATTCCACGGCGGACTTCGGCTGATCAGCTCTCCTCCGACAGAATTAGGAATCTCAGGTACGGACGCTGTATTCATGAAGTGTCTCCTTGATCTGTCGAGTAATGGGTGCCACGAGGACGGTCTGAAGCGAATCTCGATCGCTTTCTGGGGCGAACCCTGCGAAGGACAATTCTTGCTCCAGGGTATGGCAAGCAATGGAGGTAATACATGACATGGCAAATTTCGACGCAAATGAAGGAACCACCATGAGTTTGAATAAGTGGTGGAGAATTCCTTCAACGTCACCTCTGCATACTGGAAAACCTACGCGAATTTCCTTTCACAGCTGCTAGAATCGCTGCTACCTTTAATTCAGATGAGCTCCATTCCATGTTGTTAAGTGTTTGTAGTGGGCCACAACAAACAATAGGGTTTGTGGGACGCCGAAAAGGGAAATTCCTAATTGGAGTTGGATGCCACCCAGCCTCTGCGTGACATAAGTGCTTGCAGCGCTCCGGGGAGTTCCTTGAGAGCTTTACACTAGTCCTATATAGCTTTATACTTTATTACTTTTATTACATGTTCAGGCTATTGTGGGCAACAGCCCTTGACATATACATGGATCACTGGCCTTGATAGGGGCTTGACACTGTGTTATGATCTGCGTATATACTGCCTATGAACTAAGTGACCAGCTCTGATCATGATGCCCTTTTGGCCTGATAGTTACGGTGTACACTGGCCTCGTGGCCCTCACTTGGTGCTAAGTGCTCGCCCGCATCTAAACCCTGACACGATCTCTTCACAGTCTGTTCACACAGAGGACTTTCCAGCATTCTCATGCTGAGGCCACTATACAGCGTGACTTTTCATTCTACATCCAAACCCGCCACAAAAACGACAACGCTATGGACTCCATTTACTCCGTCGACTATGATACCAGAGTCAAGAATGGAGCAGAGGGTGTCACTGGGCGAGTCTTTAAGCTCTGTACCACCCGGGAGAACGAACCCGTTTCCAAGCTCTGGACGAAATGCAAGATCTGCAAGAACTTCGTCGCCTTTTGCTGCCCTCATTTGAAGAAATTCGTAACAGCCGAACCGTGTCATCACTATCATCTCTGTTTCACTGACGGAGCATGCCTCAATAACGGCCAATCGGGCAGCGTGGCCGGAATCGGCGGTGCATTGGGAGAGAATGTGGAGGATATGTGGGCTATTCCTATTGATGACGATATAGATCCAAATGGCAAGAGATCGAGCCAGCGCGCTGAGTTGCTTGCTGCTATAGAGGGCCTACGTCGCTTGAGTGAACAAAACTACAACCATGCTGTAACCGCTGGCCCTCATCCCGGACAAGAAGGCAACCCAGACTCATGCTGGATCATTGCTACGGATTCTGAGTATGTTTGTAGCGGGATTGCAAAGTGGATCTATAATTGGCAGGTACGCGACCCTCGTCTCCTGTGAACAATGGTTGAATATAGTGCTCACACTCTGTTTAGGCAAATAAATGGCTTACCCGCTCCGGCACGAAACCCTCGAACCTTGATCTGTTCTTGAGGCTTCACAATGACATCCTCGGTTACGAACGAGACCGAAATATCCGTGTTGGATTTTGGAAGATTGATAGGAATGACAACCAGATCGCAGACAGCCTTGCAAAGAAAGCAGCCAAACTGGCGAGACAGGCTTAACACCTTTGACACCGTCATGTCGCCCAGAAGTGTCAGGATTTGCGTTTTCCCTACTTAGTGTGTCCGTGTTGCTAGTTGTTTTATGTACACGCTTGTTGGACCGTATCCGGCGATTGCGTTGGCTACCACTGCGCACTCGTTCCACGTCTGGTGTACTTCAAGAAGAAGATGCCTGACCACGTTTAACATATGATGTGCCTCCCCCTCCAGATTTACCTTCACTCCCGGCTCTCGATTCGTCGTCACCTACCCCTAGAAATCGTAAATTCGCGGCGAACCAACTGTGGTGAACTTGAGGCTTATCTATAGGGACGTTCAATATGACTGTCACCAGGGTTTTAGTTATCAACCTCGAATATATCAAGGCCGAGCGGGAGACTCATGAAATGGCAAGCCTCTTGGTGTGCTACCACTCCGTTGAGCGCGTCGTTCCTCACGGTAAGCGAAGCAAATTCACTCTTCGGATCTCTTCGCACCAACCACACACAATCAACACTCCCGTTCGTTGTCCACGTTCTCCTGTTCGCGCTTTCATCGGTGATGTCCTCCCGTCCGATTGAATACAACACACGGATCATGCGAGGCAGGGAGGGTGTCATGAACCATCGACCCGTGTTTTGCAGAAAACATGACTGGAAACAAGCAGACGAACTCTGGGATTATGCTCCCCAATTAAAGCCTGAAACACGACTCCTTCGATACAACCGCCGATACCAATAGACAACTCTCCTCCCGAAAAGGCAGACTTGCCATTCAGAACCCGTTGTGGTATTCGGGGAACTCAGGGTACCGACTCGCAGCACCTGTTGTTGCTCATCCTGCTCTGTGCAAACGTTCGTTCCTTCTTATAATTCCACGGCGGACTTCGGCTGATCAACTCTTTTTCGACAGAATTAGGAATCTCAGGTAGGGGCTCGATATTCATGAAGTGTCTCCTTGATCTGTCGAGTAATGGGCGCCACAAGGACGGTCTGAAGTGAATCTCGGTCGCTTTCTGGGGCGGACCCCGTGAAGGATAATTCTCGCGCCAGGGTACTACTGCAAGCAATGGAGGTAATATACGACATGGCAAATTTCGACGCAAATGAAGGAACCACCATGAGTTTGAATAAGTGGTGGAGAATTCCTTCAACGTCGCCTCTGCATACTGGAAAAACCACGCGAATTTCCTTTCATAGCTGCTAGAATGGCTGCTATCTTTGATTCAGATAGCTCCACTCCATGTTGCGTGTCAGGTATTGGATCAGGTGGATCGGAGCATGAGCTCTCAGCGCTTGCACAGCAGACTCAGGTTATGAGTCGTTAAGTGTTTGTAGTGGGCCACAACAAACACTAGGGTTTGCTCGTACTGTGGGATGCCGAAAAGCGAAATTCTAACATCGGGTGGTGCATGGGGGCCACCCAGCCCCCGCATGCCCTAAGGGCTTACAGCGCTCCGGAGAGTTCCTTGCGAGTTTTACACTAGTTCGTAGGGTGACGCTTGGCTCTTCCGCGTAGTTGACACAACGGGACTTGGCCCCCAATTCCGTCAGTCAGACTTGTGATCAACACGGATACGGGCAACGACGATGTGCTGGAGCCACTACAAACACGTAAGAATACAAGATTGAGGTCTTCTATATGCATGCCAATTCTCTTGGCCTCTTTAGCAAGAATGTGCTTCGAATTAACGATTTAAAAGCAAGACGACTGGCCAGGTGAAACCTCACGGTACTGTCCCCGCTGACTCGTCGTCTTAAGTATACCACATTAGTGCTGTATACTGTCAGGGCTATAATCATTTTAATCTCATTAGAATACCTTTTGCCACTCATAAACCCATGACTTGTTTGTTTGTAACGGCATGGGCTTGACCCCCAGCTTCGACCTCCTTGTCTAATAGCTACTCACTGCTACCCAAGCCTTCAGTACCAGTCAATACCTGTTACACAGTAAGTCAAACCTCCTATTCATTTAGAATTATTCCCTACAATTGTTAGAGTTATGCTTGGACACCATAACTATCAGGCCAAAAGGGTATCACGATCAAGGGTGGTGCCATTTTGGCCTGATAGTTATAGTGTCCAAGCATAAATCTAATCCACTGGCCTCATGGCCCCCACGCCAAGTGCTCGCCGGCATCTTAAACCCTGACATGATTTCTTCACAGCCTATGCACACAGAGGACCTTCCAACGTTCTCATACTGAGGCCACTTTACAGCGTGACTTTCATTCCACATCCAAACCTACCACAAAAACGACAAGAACGCTATGGACTCCAGTGACTCCCGCAACTACGATACCCAAGTCAGGAATGGAGCACAGGGTGTCACTGGGCGAGTCTTTAAGCTTTGTGACAGCTTGAAGGACGTACCCGTTTCTACACTCTGGAGGAAATGCGAGATCTGCGCGGCCTTCGTCGCCTTGTGCTGCACTGATTTGGAGAAATTCGTAACAGCCGAACCGTGTCACCATTATCATCTCTGTTTCACTGACGGAGCATGCCTCAATAACGGACAATCGGGCAGCGTAGCCGGAATCGGCATTGCATTGGGAGCGAATGAGGAGGATATGTGGGCTTTTCCCATTGATGATGATATCGATCCAGATGGCAAGAGATCGAGCCAGCGCGCTGAGTTGCTTGCTGCTATAGAGGGGCTACGTCGCATGAGTGAACACGACTACGACCATGCCGTGACCCATGGCCCCCACCCCGGACAAGAAGGCAACCCAGACTCGTGCTGGATCGTTGCTACGGATTCTGAGTATGTTTGTAAAGGGATTACAGAGTGGATCTATAATTGGCAGGTACGTAACCCTCGTCTCCTACGAACAATGGTTACATATAGTGCTGCCCACACTCTGTTTAGGCGAATAAATGGCTTACCCGCTCCGGCACGAAACCATCGAACCTTGATCTGTTCTTGAGGCTTCACCTTGACATCACCAGCTACGAACGAGACCGGAATATCCGTGTTGGGTTTTGGAAGATTGATAGGAATTACAACCAGCTCGCAGATTACCTTGCAAAGGAAGCAGCCAAACTGGCGGGACAGGCTTCATACCTTTGACACTGTCATGTAGTCCAGAAGTGTCAGGATTTGTATTTTCCCTACTTAGTGTACTGCTGTATCTCCGTGTTGCTAGTGTTTTATGTACAAGCATGTTGGACCGTATCCGGCGATTGCATTGGCTACCACTGCGCACTCGTTCCACGTCTGGGAACAGTGTACTTCAAGAATAAGACGCCTGACCACGTTTCACATATGATGTGCCCCTCCTGATTTACTTTCACTCCCGGCTCTCGATTCGTCACCACCTACCCCCTAGAAATCGTAAATTCGTGGCGGACCAACAGTGTGGAACCTGAAGCTTATCTACAGGAAAGTTCAATCTGACCGTCACCAGGGTTTAAGTTATCAAACTAAGACCAAGCGGGAGACCTGGAAATGGCAAGCCTCGGTGTCCTACCACTCTGTTAAGCGCGTCGTTCCTCACGGTGAGCGAATCAAATTCATTCCTCGGATCTCTTCGTACCAACCGCATACATCCAGCACTCCCGTTCGTTGTCCGCTTCCTCCTGTTCGCGCTTTCACCAGCAGTCCTCCCGTCCTATTGAATACAACGAACGGGTGATGCGAGGCGGGGAGGGTGTCATGGACCATCGACTTGTGTTTTGTAGAAAACATGTCTGGAAACAAGCAGACGAAACTCTGGCCTCGATTGCCCTATTGCAGTAAGTTCTTCGTCTTTTCTGTTGCCGGTAGCTATCCTGATATTTCCCCGTACCACGAGTACCACCTCTGCTCCACCGACGGAGCCTGCTCGAAGAATGGACAGAACAACGCTCGGCGTTGCGTATCGGGTAGAGGATCGAGGACCAATGGGCGATTTCCGTTACCGATAGCTTGCGCCCAGGAGTGCATGGCAAGAGGTCAAACCAGAGCGCGAAAACTGCTTGCTATCATCGAGGGCTTGCGTCGCTTGAGCCGTGACACTGCATCCTGCATTCCACGATACACCTCCTTCTGAGCACACTCATAATCATAATCAGAATGGAATTGCCGACTCCTTTTGGATCATCGCAATGGACTTGGAATACGTCTACAAGTACAAGGGCAAAACGGAATGGGCCAATGTTTGAGAGGGGAGTATGGACTCACATTTGTTTCACCTCGCCCCAGTGCACCGTAAATACCTCCTACGGGCTATCGATTGCCGCCCGCCTTCTGGCGTCTGGCCTGCTAACCTTGATCCCTTCCTGCTCCTACATCGCGCAATGTCGGGTCGTGAAACGCATTATGAATATTCGCATTGGTTT
>Ga0307513_10006964_pt1 | contig 14699 bp, 23 predicted proteins | sample 15_EM_MG_FD_202174 | JGI IMG/M metagenome (GOLD analysis project Ga0307513, IMG submission 202174) | Populus trichocarpa ectomycorrhiza microbial communities from riparian zone in the Pacific Northwest, United States - 15_EM | ecosystem: Host-associated > Plants > Roots > Unclassified | place... | reverse complement strand
ATAGGCCTAACGACGGTCGCGAAACACCTCTATTTTGCGCCGCCCAGAGTGGGCATGATAGAGTAGTGGAGCTGCTGTTAGAGCGGGGGGAAGTTGACCCCAATAGGCCCAACACCATTAGCCAAACACCTCTCTTTTGGGCCGCTCGGAATGGGCATGATGGAGTAGTGAAGCTGCTGTCGGAGCGGGGAGCCGTTGGCCTTTATAGGCCTAGCAATGATAGCCAAACACTTCTCCTGTCGGCCGCCCCGAGTGGACACGATGGAGTAGTGAAGCTACTGTCGAAGCCGGGAGACGTTGACCCCGATAAACCAGACAATGATAGCCGAATACCACTCCCACCGGCCGCTCGGAATAGGCGCGGTGGACCAGCGAGGCTATGGTCGGAACGAACACGTTTGCCCCGATAGGCGTGGCTTTGATTCCCGTTTTTCCTTCTTCTAGTCTTTTAGATACTAATGTTGGGAGCTTTCTCCCATATCGTAAAAACTTGTACATACTGAACCGTGTGCTGCTTCATGGGCTTTCCTTTCTCCATAATGTCTGGAAATTCCTTTTTTTTCTTCTTTTCTTCTTTTCTTCTTTCTTCTTTTTTTCGCTCTCGGAAGGGGAAAGAGGCTGTGTTTTTGGCTGACTCTCCATGGAAGGGAATTTCCGACTACATAGCGCACTGTTTAATCATCCAAGTTCTTACGGTATGATAAGTCCTATCTTCCAATTTCTCCACTCCTTTACTTGCTAATAGGCCGGATATGGGTTAGGGTGTATTATATCGCATTAAGGCAGAATTTCCTTGGGGAGTCTCCGAATATATTGTCTCTTATATGTATTATACCGTGAAAAAAAAAGACAAATATGGTGGCTCTGAGATGTTTTTGTTCTTTATGATACTAACATGTTTTCCAAACCTCCTGCTGCTTATCGAGCTAACACCTTTTACTCCTATCTTTTACTAGACCCAAGGCCATTATAACCGGTGTATCATATAATAAAGTAAAATAATGGTAAATTAGTTTGTCCTGAATCTGCCGAGCGCATGAAACGAAAATGTAAGCTAAGAATTTCTCAACATCTTTAACTTTGAATACTCTTAGTACATCTTATATTGCCGCAAAACACCTTCTGCGTCTTCTTCTCTATCTTGCCATTAACAATCATAACGTCCTGTGTTCTGAATATGGACTGGTTTCTATGCTCTATCCTAGCTCAGGTGTGATAACTCAGCATATACTCACTTCAGCCGACAGAACCTAATTCTATCTAAGATAGCAACAGTCCAGTACTAGTATGCCATAGCCATAACAACCTGACTTTGGTGGTATCAAGTGTCTACGCGCGAACAAGTACTATAAGGGCCTAGGGGGCTAGAAGATCCACCGGGTGCCTTGCATCCACATAATAACCTACAGCGATTCATGAAAGTTTATATATTCAATGGGAATTAAATGCAGCCCCCCGCCAATCTATAACTTCGCGACATCCTCCCTCCTAACCAACTCCGCCCCCTTCGGTTCTCCCTCCTTCATATCTCCCGGCACCTCAATGGCAACAGCCCACTCCTTATCCCCCCTCTCACCCAGTCCCATGACCATCCTCTTCCCGCCGTCCAGCACGCGGATAGGGTGGGGTTCCATCACCATAGCGCCAAACTCACCATCCGCCATCTCAAGCACTTTCTTCGCCCCATTTTCCCCAGAAAGAAACTGTTCAAGCCTATTGATCAGATACAATTGCGGCGGGAATAACACCATTTCCCCATTCCTCGACATTTCCAAGGCGCGCGTGGGCGTTAGGCACTTGGCCGAGAGGATTTCCACCCCGCCATCGTGGCTAGGTAGTTGCTTGCCATCGACGAAAGTGACGAAGATCTGGCTTTCGAAGCGCCGGGGCATGATTTTAGGAGTTAGCCATTTAGTGAAGGGGTACAGGGCACTAGTGTTCGGTATTAACCCATAGGACTGTAGGAAGGACTGAAATGTTAATGTCGAGTCGTGGATTGACTTTCTGGCTTCGGCTAGACGTGGTGGGGTTAGGGTGGGAGGTGGGGGAGTGGTGGTTAGGAGGATGCCAGTTTCTTCGAATGTTTCGCGGAGCGCGCAGAGTTTTAGGGTTTCTAGGAGTGGGGTTGTCGGGGTGGGTGTGTCTTGGGGGGAGACGATGCCCCCTGGGAAAACGTGGAAGTTGGGAAAATTGCTGGAGTGGGCGGGTCGGTGGACGAGGAGGAGTTCGTTTCGAGGGTTTAGGAGGATTAGGCTATTGTGGGTTATTAGTTTTGTGTGTTTTGGATTCGGAGGGCATGGGAAGGAAGCACCTCGCGCTCAGTCGGGGAACGGCAGGGGTTTTAGGTGCCCCTGCAGAGGACATTCTAAGGATATGGTTTGGAAGTCGAAAGCTGATGGGGGGGGTAGTCGTGAGAAGTATTGGTGCTTTTGTAAAGAAAAGATGGCGACGCATTGATCGAGGGACATAAGTTGCCCTGGCTCGCACCTTGGATCGTTTAGCCTACCGCAGTAAGGTACAGTATGCCCGTAGGTACTCGAGTACTCGAGTATCGAACTGCCGGGCTAGCGGTTTTGGAATGTAGCTTTGGGATGAGCATTGGTGGGGATGGTTGCACATATCATACGGAGCACAGCTCCTACGTTTTGTATGTTCTACAGGGGGTGAGGGCAGCAAATCTGTCTTGTGGAACCTACAAAACCCAGGCGCTGTGCCTCGGTAGAGTGTTCCGGTGAGCCGCAGCCGGATGCGGAAAGGTTAGGGTGGTGTCAGGAAGTATCCTAGCGTAACAGGTCAGGACTCGTGACATTCCAGTGCCCGTAAAGCGGGCTAATGTAGACATAAAATCTGTGTACTGGCGACCGCTTTCTAAAAGCCTTGCTGATATCAAGGGGCCTGATACCTACTATTACCTCGCGCGGAGATAGTTCCTGGATTTTGGGGTGCCGGAGAATCATGGAGGTTTAGGTCTTTACTTGGCCTGCTTCTGACGAAAAATAGAGCGACCACCTTATGCGCTTCATAGATAGCCCCTTGTGGTTTAGTCTGCTCATTCACTTTAGATTCCCCCTGGCGATCCTTAGCTCTAATCCGGCCGGGATGAGAACTTACCACAGGAGCCAATTAAACATCATAATATCAATACTATTGTAGATCGAGCCATCACCAGTTCTGCACGTAAATACAAGTACCATGCAGCACAGCATCCGAGTTTATTGTTGTTTATTGATAATAATTCATTTCTTCTATCGTAACAGCTAGCATTTCGTCCTAGATCCATCAGGTCTGTTGGGGGGAGAGCCTTACGCAGGCAGACCGATTAGCTTCCGCTGTGCTTCACCTTCACTTCCCGAGATTTGAGCCTCTCCCCCTTCACCCCGCAGATCCCTTGATGCCAAGACCATGAGGCTCATCTTATCTTATGTTGCCCCATCGTCATCACCTCATCCCACCAACCATCTCACCCCCATCCCAAGACCTCTCACAGAAAACCAGCCCACCAACCAAAATGCGATTAATAAAAAAATCAATAGAGCGCGACATGTCCGGCTCAGTGACTCTCTACCCCGAAGAGCCCGAAGATATGGTAGTGCCTCCTACCCCCCCGTCCCTCGATTCATCGACAGGTGATAACGGTGAACAGTGGCACGCCTTCAATCTCATCCGCCCAAACGATACGGTGAGAGCCCCCGCCATCCGCCGCGTAACCACCGAGTCGCGCACCGGTTCGACAAACAGTCAACGGGTGCACACGACCCTGACCATATCCGTGCGGAAAATCGACTTTGACGCTCAGGGCGGGCAGTTACATATCAACGGGCAGGTGACGGAGGAGAATAAGATTGTTAGCGTTGGCATGTTCCATACGCTGGACTTGGAGCTGCACCGAAATTTCACGCTCATTAAGAGCGAGTGGGACTCTGTTACGCTGGGGGTTGTTAAGGAGGCCTGTAATCCCGGGGACAGGGCGGAGATTGGAGCTGTGGTTTTGCAAGAAGGTTTGTTCAAAATGGGGGGAGGGGAAAGGGGGTTTATGGTTGGCTGATTTTGAGAGGAACAGGCTTTGCGAACGTTTGCTTTATTACAGAATACATGACTATTTTACGACAAAGGATTGAGGTTCCGGTTCCGAGGAAGAGGGTTGGGTCGACGACTAGTTATGAGAAGGTGACTACCATTCCCCCATTTCTTGTGTCTTCTTGCTAAGCGTAATCAGGGCCTTCAAAAATTCTACGACGTAGTCTATCAATCCATCATCCGACATTTCGACTTCAGCGCCCTTAAGGTCATCCTCCTCGCTTCCCCGGGTTTCACGGCCGACGGTCTAAAAGACTACGTGCTCCTAACCGCCCTACAAACCGACTACAAACCCATTCTCCATTCAAAAAAGAAATTTGTTACTGTCCACTGCTCAACAGGCCATATCCACTCCCTTAACGAAGTATTAAAGTCACCGGAGGTCGTCGCGACACTAGCAAATACCAAATTCGCCAAGGAGACGAAGGCAATGGAAACTTTCTTCGAGATGATGGAGAAGGACGAGTTTCGAGCGTGGTATGGATCGAAGGAGGTTGAGAGAGCAGTGGATAAAGGCGCTGTGGGAACACTTCTGGTTAGCAATAGTTTGTTTAGGAGTAATAATGTCGCCGAGAGGAGGAAGTACGTGCGGATGGTAGAGGAGGTTAAAAAGAGCGGGGGTACGTCATTAGTATTAAGCAGTATTCACGAAAGCGGTATAAGACTCGACGGGCTTGGTGGGATAGCCGCGATCCTAACCTTCCCACTGCACGATCTCGATGAAAGCGATGTGGAAGAGGGGTAGGAAGGGGAAAGGGGAGAGAAAGAAAAAGGAGTAGCATAGAGGGTAATTATAATAGTGTCATCCTCGAGGCGCCCATGCTGCAGAAACTCGGTGATGCGATATAACTTACACAACAAACCTAATCATCTCAAACCCACCCAAAACCTCTCACCTAGAAGTCTCCTCTGACGCCTTCTGCTCCTCAATCTCCCTCTTCTTCCTGCCAATATAGCCGATGGCCTCCTCCCCAGCCCCAAACAGCAAACCAAAAACAAGCCCCCTCTTAGCCGTCGTCACCGCCATCCCATGCGAAAAACCATCTTATCTTCCCATTAGCCTTCCCCCGCGCGCCACCTCCCTCGGAGAACTTACTAATCCAACTAAATACCCCCGCAACACTCAATCCCGCCACCACCCCTCCTCCCAGTGGCCCCAGCACCTCACCAACCACTCCACCGGCAAGCACAAACCCACCAACCCACCCCGCGACCCGCACCCCACTGCGCACGCCCTCCCGCGCGGCGCCCAGCATCGTGTAGTAATTCTTGCTCTTGTGGTAAAAGTACCAGCCTCGCGTGGTCCGCGGGACCCGGTGCGCGTTCTCGGCGCGGAATACCAGTGCTGAGCGCTTCGCGCCAAGGGCGAGGCCGAGGGTGGTGCCGAGCATTAAGGATGGTAGGAGGGTTAGGGGGAGTTTTGTCGAGAGGGGGAGGGGGGTTGATGTTATGTGGAGAGGGGATTCCATTGCTCTTTGTTTGTTTTTCTTTCTTGCTTATGGTTTTGTTTGGCGAGGGGAGAAGGCAGCGGGGGCGATTTGTCTGTTGTGGTTGTGGTGGTTCGTGAGGGGGGGGGAAAGTGAACAAGTACGGTAGATGGAGGATGGCATGTTCCGTTAAGTTCGGGTACCTGTGCGGAAACTTTGTTTCGGGAAAGTTCGTGTTACCCTGTTTTCATAGGGGGTCACTCGATCACTGGGATTCATTTCCTTAAGCCCTGTATTTAATTATTTTGATTGAATTCTTATTCCCCTTCTCATTTGGTAGGAGTGTGTTGTGATGAATCAAGGGGTTGTTTTTTTTGCCTATACTGTGGGTATATTTTCCTCCAGAGGCCTGGGTAGCCATTACAGCTATTCTCATTGCCGGAGCATCGAGCCGCAGACGGAGAGCTAATCCTTACTGGTAAGTCAGATATCCGCATAAATGGAAGGATGAGTCTTCTCAATTCTCTTAGGAAAATTCAGAACGAGAGGGGATTATGTTGGTTCTTGGGGGGGTCTTCGGAAGCTTTAGTGGCTCCCGCCTCGGCGACTTTGCTATTATATGAAGCTAGGGCTTCTTTCATTGACCGCTTCATTGATCTCTGTATTTGCTAGATACTCACATTACGCGCTGTTGCTTTCTGTTGTTCCGGGAATGCATACGTGTGTATGCCGAGTATGCATTCCTGCACCCCAAAGATTTCCTTATGTTTTCTTCTCTAGATAGGGGCTCGCTTCCCTTGTCTCTTCCTCTTTCCTCCTTCTTTTATGCATGAACCTTTCTCCCTTCTTCTGAGCCGAGAGAAAGTTCAATAAAAACACAATCCCGTTTGTTTCGCATAACAATATTTTAACAGATTCTGAAGTCTCGAGTGATTTTAGGTGAAGCTCCCAGCTAGCAGATTTGACCGCCGGAAGCTGGGAATTTGGCACGGCTGTCGGGAAATAGAAGTTGAAAGTGCCTTTCGATGGCTTAGGGGTATTAGGGTCCTGTAGGTTAATTAAAATCTTGTAATTTAGTGGTGGTGATGTGAGAATGCGCCCCCTTGTATACTTTTGAGAAACAAATCTTTCTGTCACGGGCCTGCTTGTTCAAATTATAACGCCATCATAATATCAGACTTCATTTCAAATATACTTACAGCTTCACTTTTGCATTCCACTCATAGTTATATATTCGGGTAAATTTACTCCTATCCCCCGCTTCCATAATATCCAATTAGGACAAAGTCCTCTACTAGGCTGCCTAGATTCCCCCCCGTAAGGATATCCTTTCCCCATCCCCCTACCTAACCCTACCCCTTCTTTAGAAAGGAAGAGAAAGCCCACGAATCTTCACGTGCACCCCGACCTCCGACTGTAGGATCGCAGTACCGGAGGGCCCTCTGGGGGGGGATATCTCATCCTCCCAGCCCAATTTGGCCCCTCCCCAGCACAATATAGCCCGCTTACGTAGTCTTCACCCCCCACTCCCTGGGTGAGACTGCGTGGGCTTTGTTGGATGGGTGGGCGTGGTGTTCATTCTCAGGTGCGCACTACTGCTAACTAAATAGGACTAACAAACATGTGTGCACAACCATTTATTTACCCTCAACCCCGTCCTATGCTCTCCACAACACAACCAGGGCGATTGCCCGTTCCCTACTACACTCAACAGGCTTATCGGTAACTCCCCCTCCCGGGAAGTCCGAAAGCCCCCCCGGGGGTTCTACAAGTACGATACTCCTCTCCTTCCCCCCACTTTGCAGTCTTTTTCTCACTCTCACTCCCTCCCTCCAAATCCAAGAACATTTCTACTCAGGATATTTCCTACAATAGGGGCATTTCCTATAGAAGATTTTGAGATTCGACAATTGATTGAAATGGGGCTCCTTCTTTTGTCACTCGTCCTCTTCCTCCCCCGCTTCTATGGGAGCTACGACCTATCATTGCCCCTACTTCTTCACTCACGTTGGGCTTTATAGGTGTAAGCGCCTGTTTGCCTAACCGTCTAATTCTGAAATTTGGGTGATAGAGCCGGACGGTGGTCTCTCAATCGGCGTAGTTTTCGGATAGATGGTGGAAAGGTGTTTGCCCAATTTTCTGCCGTCCTAAATTCCTGCTGCTGGACCGCCAAAGCATGACATTGCCCCAGAGATGGGTTTGCAAGCTCCGCCGGAGACTAGCCAGTACGCCACAACGGACAGGCGTCTGCCTGCCGACACACCCCCAGCCGTCAAGCCCTCCTTGACGGTCGGTGCCGTCTCGAGCTGCTGGCGGTCGTCTATAGGCAAACGGGCCCTAATGAGAGCATGGAGGGGAGGGGACTCTCTCAGACTCCCCTTCAATGTAATTGCCGGGGGTTCGAAGTTTGTTTTTCCCCTTCCTTTTATTTCCTTTGCCTTTTCTTTCTTTTCTTTTTGACTGCCAACTAGGGACAGCGATTTTTTCCACCGATATCTACCTCTTAGCTCCTTCATGCCGTTGCCTTGGCTTCTTTATTATTACCTGCAGTATTACCTGCAATGGTAGGGAACTGCAAGGAGGTCGTTCCGTAGCTTCCCTTCAACAGATATTTCCCGCATATTATTTTTTGAGGTTTGAGGTTTGCATTCCTTCCCCCCCTCCCCCACCCCATTTCTAACCGTGGACAGTGATTTTGCTTGGACGATCAAGCCTCTCGCTGTCGGGTGAGGGGCTTGTCTCCCCACATCTCTAGGGTTCGAGTGTTATGTTAATTGTTCAAACCTAAAGGGGCTTTAAAAACGCCGGTTCAAAACATTCCCAAAGGCTGGCCGGGGATCCATGACAATAGCACATTTAATTTCTTATACTACATTTTCCTTGTATGTCCTGCTTAACCTTGTTTGTTCCTTCCGAGTTAGCAACTTACAAATTATTTACCAGTTTGGCTGGTCCTATGGGATCCAAGTTATGCCATCCCGCCACTGTGGGTGCTGCGAGCCTTCTCGCCTTGCTACAGTACCTTCCCTCACTTTTAGACAAAACAGAACATTTCCAATCAGCCACGTAAGTATCTTCTCGCTTTCTGCTTCTTTTATCCATATGTCCCACCAACTGAGATCTGTTCCGACAATAGAAAGCAACTTTCCTAGAGCTGGTCTCTCTAGCAGTTGCGCTTGCGGCCGATCTTGGTTTGGACAGGACAAACCTTCCCCCAACCACAACAACCCCCCCCCACCCCCCCATGGACCACCACCCATGCCCTTTCACGTACCCAGGCGAGGGGGAAGTATTGGGATAATCAGGGGGTGATGGAATTACTCGAATTAGTAGATATCTTACTTTTATGGTTCCTCGATGTTCCTTCCAATGTAATCCACAAGCTCCTACTACCCCTCTTATCCTAATACTTCGCCCCCTACTCCTAGAATTTCTCCCCCTTCCCTTTGCAAGCTCCCGGGCTAACAAACCCCCCTCTTCATAGCCTCTGGACATCATGCGACATCCATGCATCCGGCTCGTCCACTTCCCCACACCTTCCCCGCTTCTCTTCCTCAGCCGGCAGATGCATCTATCCAATACAAGTGCGTTCCTGCAGCCGAAATGCTTTCCCGAAAGCCAAAGCATTCACAGATCCGATGGCCATTCCCGAAGCCACAAACAAGCGTTCCCAGAAACTATCCAACAACAAAGGAACTATCATGGGAGTATGCAGAGCACCATCTTCGCCATTTCCAACAGATCTGCGAAGTAGTACCGCGAGCAACAAACACGCGGGAAAGTTGTGGCCCAACACCGCGAATTTCTGGGTCTATTCCCCTATTCCGGGTGTCTCCTGACTTAACACGTCTGTTGCAATATGCGTCCGGTGGTGCTCTTCTTAATTGTTTCGGTGATCTCTGTTATGCGAGTCGTTTTGCTGTTAAAGATTTATCCACGGACGCTGCGCTATGTTGGTCACTCTTGTTCCCTGAATGCATATGTGTATGAATGCATATGTGTGTGCCACGTATGCATTACTGCACCCTGATGATTTCCCTGTGTTTGATTCCCTAGATAGTCAATCGCTTTTCTTTCTCTTCTTTTTGTTACAATAGACTTCCGGAGGTGTTTTTCTTATTTCTTACGTTGTTCTATGTATGGGCTTGAACCTTGTGTTATGCGATGTTCCTTCTTGTCCAGAAGTTCCCGGGTGCTGCGTACGCATTCCCAGTGTTTGCTTCTCTACATAGTTCGTTGCTTGCTTTCTTTCGTTTCTTCTCTCTTTTCTTTCTTTCAATATAAAAACCGCTTTTTGAGAAACAATTCGCAACACCCTTCCTTAATATTAACTTTCCTCCGTCGACGACAGTTCCTGACAGTAGCCCTTGAGCGCTTTTTTTTATAGGAGGAGGAGCTTGGAAGAAAGATTTCTAGTATACGCATTAAATATCTATAAAGGGTTTCCCCTGTTCAACTGATTCGAGTGATGGAGTGTGAACGAATAGACTATGGTAATATGGTGACCTACCAGGGCGGTGCTAAATTTAATTCCTTGCTGCCCCGTCAGATGCGGAGAATCATGGAGTCACTTGGAACTCCTCTCAATCCTCTTTGGGTCGACAAAGCACTTTCAGGAAACTTTACGCCTCACAATTCACGTGTTTGTGCCACAGCGACGTCACTACTGAACCTTTTCAAAACCCCCTCCACCAAACTTACCAAACCCCATCATCCTCCATTTCGCTTCAACCCATCTCGTCCATCAACCACTACAAACAGCAACACAACAATGCTCCTTCAAACCGCCATCCGCCCCGTTGCGGGGAGGGCTCTCCTCCCCTCCTCCTCGGCAAAAGCATTCGCTCGCACCTTCACGGCCCTCCGGTCGCCCGTCCTCCGGCAGACACTCACCCCCGTCCGCCACCACCAAAAACTACTCCCAAAGACCCAATTCGCCACAAAGCGTTTCTTCACCACCGATCCAGCCATCGTCGCTCGCCCGACCAGACAGCAGAGCATTCAAAAGCTCCTGTATGCGGGCGGGATCTTCGGCGGCACCCTCTTGGGGGTTAATTTTCTATTCAACCATGAAACCCGCGAGGGTGGTATTCCGCTGTACGAGCGTGCCTACTTGCAGGAGACGTTCACGTATACCGGTCTCGGAGTCGGTATGATGGGTCTGGCGGCGAAGGGCCTGCACAACATGGGGTGGAGTTATAGGCTTATGGCAATGAACCCGTTGCTCTTCCTCGGTGGTGGCCTCGTCGCGACTATAGGGACAATGGTCGCTACTCAATATACGGATCCAGACAAGTAATCATCTCCCCTCCCCTTCCCCCCTTCCCCCCTTCCCCTTCTTTCCATGTTAACGGGACCAGCTACGTCCAAAAGCACCTCCTCTGGTCCGCCTTCAACCTCACCAACGCCGCCGTGCTCGCCCCGTGCTTCTTCTACAACCCGGCTGTCATCGCCCGCGCAGGCCTGTACACGGTTGGCGTAATCGGCTCGATAGCATTCGTTGGCGCAACCGCCAAGGAGGATAAATATCTCTACCTCGGCGGCCCGCTCCTCGCCGGGTTGACTGTTGTGCTGCTCTCCAGCCTCGCACCCATGGTCCTGCCCCTCGGCTCTCGAGCCTTGGTGGCGTCGGAGGCTGTCACCATGTACGGTGGGCTTGCCGTGTTTGGCGGTATTACCCTGTACGATGTGCAGAAGATTATGCACAATGCCAGGTTGGCGGAGGCGGGCCTGAAGAAGAAGGATACGGTCAATGAGAGTATTAGCCTTGAGTTGGACTTTATTAATATTTTCATCAGGATGCTGTACATCCTTGGGGCGGGGGGGCAGCAGAAGAATCGGCAGTAGGCGTAAAATGAAAAATGAAGTGAGGGGTGGTTTAATTAGGGGTGGAGGGGAGAGAGGGATTGCATTTTAGGCGTACTACTTTGAGAGGCTGAATGGGGTTTGTTTGCATCATTGAAGTTGGCGGTGGTAATGGCTCTCTAGAGAGGGGGGTTACTGTACTTTTTTTGTTTGGCTTTCGCTTGACTCTTCTCATTTTATTTTTATTTTTTTGTCACAAAACCACGAATGCCATCATTGTTATGCCATAGCCTTCAATTGAGCTACAGTATTTTCGTATCGTAGCATAACACATCCACCCAAACTCCTCGATAACCATAACATACAAAGTCAAAGCATAAATATACACATCAAGAAAAGAGAAGAAGGAAGGAAAACCCCAACCCCACACCAAGCTACCGCAACGTTCAAACACTCTCAAACTTCAAAACCTCCACCTGAATTCCCCCACCCCAAACCCCCAACGCAGCATAAACATCCCACCTCCCATCCAATCCAACCCTAGGATCCCAATCCCTCTCAGCATCAACCTCCTCATCAAGCCACCACCCACCAACCCTCTCCCCATTCCTGGTAAACCAAACCTCCCCACCCGTAGCATCGGTCCCAAAGCACATACCAATCCCGACCCTCTCCCCAGCCCTCCACCCCCCCTGAACAAAATCCTTCCCACCATACGAGTCATTGCAATACCTCCGCCCATCATCCCCATGCACGCCCAAACTGCCCCTATTCCACCCGGGCAGGCGAAACGACGGGTACGGCTTCGCGGCGAAGCCGATGGCAACCGTAGCCTCCTGCGTCCGCGGCGGGAGGCGCAGTATGCGGATCTCGAAGTAGATGCGCTTGGGCAGGTGCGTGTTGGCCGGGTGGTGGTACCCAGCGGCGTAGAGCGGCTGGGAGGAGAGGAGCGTGGTGTCCAGACATCCCGCCGCGGTGGACACGATGGGCAGGGAGGACTTGGGCGCCGAGGTGAGTGTTAGGCTGTTGCTGTGGTTGCGGTGGTGGTTGTTGTACGGGGGTGGGAGCAGGGTTAAGGCCCCCATGGAGATTTCCCGGAGGGAGGCGGTTGTCAGGTGTTGTGGCGGGATGAGGGGGTTTTGGTGGCAGAAGTTGTAGCCCGCGTCCGAGAGGTCGCCGGGGGCGTTGGAGGTTGGGCTTGTGTCGTGGCTTATGACTGGTGGTGGGGGTGGGAGGTCGGTTTCTGAGGTGTAGGGGGTGAAGGGTGGGGGTGGGTCTGCCGGGGGTACGAAGTCGGTTGTGCTTGTTCCTCCTCCTCCTATTTCTCCTCCCCCTCCTCCGCCGCCGCTGCCGCTGCCGCCTGGGGGTGTGGGGGGTTTGTCGCGGGTTTGGCTGAGGGTGTAGGAGGGGGCGGTTGGGTTGAAGGGGCCTGACATTTCGGTAAAGTGTTGTTGGGTTGAGGGGGGAGTGTGGTGGTGGAAGGGGTAGTGTACTCGTGCTGGAGTTGGAGAGGAGATGTTGTAGCGGTATTGTGCGTTGTCGTTGTTGTTGCTGTTGCTGTTGTTGTTGTTGTCCTTGGAGAGTAGTAGTAAGGACTTTTTACCACGACGGCCGAAACACATCTTTTTATTTTCGAAAAAAACAAAAACAAAAAGTTCTGTTCTTGGTTTGGTTTGGTTGATATAGCTTTGAAGCTATGGTTGAACTTTATGTAGTGGGGCGAGGGGAAGGAGGGGGAGGAGGGGAAGGGGGGGGGGGGAAGACGGGAACTACCCTTCCTAATTATACCCTTTTTTCCCCCCTTCACCGCCGTCACCACCACCACCACCATCACCATCATCATTATCACAACACTTCAACTTTCAACCTCAGCCCACTCTTGGTATGACGTGACCACCCCCATGATACCTTTAAATTTATCCCTCCCTCTCCTATCTATCCATCTATCTACCCATCTATTTATCTATCTATTATAATACAGTCAGTACACGTACAGTACCCCGCCCCAATCCACCATCCCCATCATCCCATCCCATCTATCCCCCCCCATCCATCCCGTACGATAATTACCTCAAGCTTGGATTATGATGCTCTATCCTACGTACGATACGAAGCCACAGACATAATAGAAAAAAAATCCTCCTCCCCGAATACTATGTCAAAGTTGCAAGAAATAAATATATAAAAAAAGCCACACCCACCAGCCAGCAAAACTTTTCCCTCTTCTACACAGCCATCGCACACAGCAAGTAACTTAAAGTGAGTTGCATGAAGAGAGCGAAAAATGGCTGAGCGACTTTTTACTTGTAACGTAGCACAGAATGGCGCGCTTCCTGCTCATAGGGCTGCAGATGTCTAACAGATGGGATGACGGCATTGGATCGGTGTGTGTGGGGGGGGGACAGGAACAAAACTTGGTTGGATTGGGGGGTTGGTTGGTTGGTGGACGAAACCGATTGGGGGATCGTGTTCGGAATCGTACCGTATCGTTATTATCGGGGATCAAGCTTTACCGGTGGTGGTGGTGGTGGTGGTGGTGGTGGTGGTGGGCTATTATGTTAGTTTCTACCGGTAACGGGAGGTTGCGGTCGGGTGGAGGGGAAGGTTAGTTGCGGGAAAGACAAAAGTGCTAAGTTTGGGTTAGTGTCGGGGGGAGGAGGAGGAGCTCCCGGAGGAGACTATGGTAGATAAGCCCTTTGGATGTCGTAATTTGGTGTAATGGGATAGATTGGTTTTACTCCTTGTATTATTATGGGGGATCGTTTGTTCGAGTTGATGCCGGCACTGCACTGACCGCACTGCACTGCACTACACTCTCGCCTGGCTTTCAGGGCTCTGGGAGTGCTGTTCTGTTCTATGTTAGAGTACGCCTTGTGGACACGTCTTCTGGAGTTATTGGTTGTGGATTGTCGAATACCGTGCTATGCGATGACGCGGTTGCAGGAATTCGGTTGCGGTGGGTGGGCTGTGTATGCATGCATGCGTACTGTTCATGAAGGCAGCAGTAAAGTGCAGCAGGGTTCGCTGCAACTGCGCTACTGCCGCACCCCATCGTGTGGGACCATTGTGGGTGGATGGATGGAGGGCTGCGAGGATGAAAACGGATTGGATGAACGCTTTCGCTCGGGCCAAATAAGCTATTCGGGCTCAGCTTGCCCTAGTGCATTGTATGGTTACTTCCCGGTATTGAGGAAAGGAAGAAGAAAAAACCCCGCATTTCCGTAGTTGTAGCACCACATATCGCGTCAAACGATCAAACTATAATCCCTTTGTCTGTCCCGAATTTCACTCGATTTTAGCGTCGCGCTACTAGGACTATTGGGGTTAGATATGACAGGAAAGGTAATGATAGACCACACACCAAGATAAATTAAAAGTACTCGTACTTGT
>Ga0307513_10006962_pt1 | contig 14699 bp, 8 predicted proteins | sample 15_EM_MG_FD_202174 | JGI IMG/M metagenome (GOLD analysis project Ga0307513, IMG submission 202174) | Populus trichocarpa ectomycorrhiza microbial communities from riparian zone in the Pacific Northwest, United States - 15_EM | ecosystem: Host-associated > Plants > Roots > Unclassified | place... | reverse complement strand
GGGATGTGGCGGGGCGTTGCAACGCAAGTCAGGACGCACAGGACGCATGGGACGCAGGAGATGCGTCGCTTGCGTCAGGACGCAACGCCGACGGATCAGACGCAGGGTCCGTTTTTGCTGATGTATCTCTCAGGCCTTTTTTATTTTTATTTTTGTAATCATGGGTTCATTGTTTTAGGTACAAAACCCTTATGTAGCGTAAGCTATGAACAGAACAAAACCTATAAATCCAAAAATCCAACTGGCCGCTTCACCTCTTCATGGGAAAAAATCAAACCCCTTGAAACCATAGGAAAACCCCCCCTCGCCTAGCACCTAATCGTATTTCTCAGGCTTTTTTCTTTTTTTCTTTTGTAATCATGCCTTCATTGTTTCTAGGTACAAAAAGCCTCATGCAGCGCTAGCTATAGAGAAAACAAAACCTATAAATGCAAAACCACCGCCCGCTTCCCCTCATCATGGGAAAAATCAAATACCCCGAGTATATAGGAAAAGTCTCCCCCGTCTAGCACCTAAGATATTATACCCCAGACACGTAAGGAAACAATCTATAGAAACGTACAGGTAGAGAGACCCAAACCCATCAGCAGACTCCCCAAAGCAAAAGAAACTTCCTGTTCGAAGACCTGAAAGGCGGGCCTGAGGGAGTGGGTAGATGGCCGCCGACGGGGAAAAAGCGGATACCGTGAGCTCCATATAACCGCTTGCGCGGCCACACAGGTCATTACATCGATCCAAGGCGTTGGACAATAGCCACCGAGGTAGTGCTATACCACGACTAGGGGTAACCGAGGAAAGGTCAGACAATCGGAGAGGAGACGTGGGCGAGCGGAGCCACCGGGCAGAGAGGATGCCAGCCAACAACGATGAGCAGTAGGATGCCAGCCGACGTGTAGCAGTAGGGTGCCAGCCGATGAGGAGCAGTAGGGTGCCAGCCAGGGAGCGGAATTTAGCAGTATGGTGCTAGCGGATAAAACTGGGAGGAGGATAGAGGAAGGATTGCGAGCAAGCTAGCCGCAGCCGCCAAACGGGCCATAGCAAGGGCTTTTGGGATGACGACAAAACCAGGACGAGACTGTGGTGTTACTAACCGAAGCTTTCCCCACCAGAGGTACAAGCCCAGCAAGCCGAGGCCTACTTCGACTGAGAGTCCAGACGACATACTGCCGACCGTCAACGAAGCGAGAAGCTTGCCGACCGTGCAAAATGCTAAGCGAGGTGCAAAGCAAGTGCGCAGTAAGGGGGAGAATAAAACTTCATGAGCTGGAGTCAACGAAGAACAGGAACGAGAACCCCAAGGAGGGGGGGCCGACAGGCCCCAGACGAGCAGGGAAGATGTCATAACGTCAACCCCTAGGCAGTAGCCATGGTGGGAGAAGCGAGGTGGGTGGGGGAAGGTGATGATGATTTCCCGTGGTATTGAGATTTCAATCGCCGGAGGTGTTGTTGCGATTGTTCGGGTGGTATTTCTCAGGCCTGAAGGCTTGCCTTACATCGACATCTTTACGACCCTAACCCTGGTGACCTATCACCTTGTGTTATATATCTTCTATGACTTATAAGTTAGTCATAATGTGAGATCCATCAGTTGACTCATATGAGTCACAGTACAACATACTATTACTCAATCACAACCGATAAAACAAATCATGTGCTCTAATGAGTCACCTGTATGAAACCCATGACTGATAATGTAAGTCATGTACCAAGGTCATTATATTATATAAATCACACTGGTCAGTAATCAAAACAATCAACCAAGCCTAACGATGACTCGCTATTCCGTAATCATGTGAGATACCCTGAGTTGAGTGACATTATAGCTTGAAACCAACATATCTTATGACTAATAAGTATTAGTCATGTGCAATCTGCCTTGCTTAGTCACAATTTGTGAGACCTAGTGAAGAATTATTGTGACAACTACGATGTAAGTATTATACTAGTAGTATCATAAACATAGTGGGTGGTGCTAACATCTTCGTACTCCTGAGATAGCTTATCTCGGTACTCGTAAGATAAAAAACTTTATGCTTTAGAACTGGTGTAGTGCTCTAAATAGTGCAAAATAAGTACATGTTCGACATATTTTCTACGTAGATTTGCTCCTGACTAATATACAAATAAGAGTACTTCCACTGCTTTTTATTTATCACAATGTAATAATTCTATTATACTCATGTTATATTGTAACAGGTAATGACCTTGCTTACCAATGACTTAAGATCTGTAATATCTCCTCAGATAGTATGGGACTGGCTTGTTGTTTTGGAGTCTGACTACATCATCAGATAGTATGAAACTGTCTTGTCGTATTATAGAACTATTACAATTGTACTATATTATTGATATGCCTCCTCAGACTGTCACAACAGTCACCGGTATGGAAATTTTGTTGGTAGAGTATTTATAAAATTCAATAGTGTAAACATAAGAGAATCATATTGCGATTTATTACTATAGAAAAGTACTTAAATGATTGGGTGAAGGTCCTATCTCTCAGGCCCTTTTATTTATTTTTTTGTATATCATATTTTCATTGTTAGGTACAAGAACTTGCATGTAGCGCTAGCTATAGCGTAAAGAAAACCTTAATTCCAACAATGAGTAGCTTTACCACTTCTTGGAAAAAATCAAACACCCTGAATCCATAGAACAAACCACTCTGAGTAGCACCTGAAAAAAGAAACTCTTCGGGACATGTAAGAAAACAAATCATAGCGCCGTATGGGTGAGAGACCCAAACCCATCAACTGGGTCCCCTCAAACAAGAGAAAGATTTGTGAATGCACTATTCAGGGCCTGTGGGCGTGGATGGGTGTTCGTCATGACAGGGGAAAACCACATGGCATGTGGGCCGGCGTTTGTAATCAAAAATGTATCGTCATGCCGGTCATTATATAGACTCAAGGTATTGACGACAGGTAGGGAGGCAGTGCAATACCATGACTGGGGGTAACCAAGGTGGCATCTGATGGTCAGAGAGAAAGATGGGGCTGTAAGGTACTAGCTTCTGTAGCAGTATGGTGCAAGTGGGCAAAACCTGGAGGTGGGAGAAGGAAGGATCGTGAAGAGGCTAGCCACAACCGACAAACAGGCAATACGAAGGGCTTTTAGGACAAGGACAAAACCAAGGTGGGACCAAGATGTTACTAACTGAGCCTTGCTCCATCAGAGGTACAAGCCCAGCAAGTAGAGGCCTACTTCAACCCAGAGTTCAGACACCGTAACACTGACCGTGACAGAAGTGAGAAGCTTTCTGACTATTCAAAATGCTAAGCGAGGTGCAAAGCAAGTGCGCAGTAAGAGGGAAATGTGAACTTCATGAGGGTGTCAATGATTTGTGAGAACAAGAACCTCAAGGAGAAGAGGAATTAGCTGTCTGCCTATACCTTAAGCCGCTTGATAGTTTTGACACTGCCGCTTAGCTTCCAATGCTGACAGGATGTGCTAATGCAATTCTCAAACAGAATTATCAGCCAGCTACAGAAACACTGAACACCGCTCAGCCAACTGTTGGTCCAGGCTGGGCACCACAATTCTTCGAATGCTATGCAGAATTACATATTCGCAAGCAAAGGTTACTTGATTATAGGTAGTGAAAGGCACATAATCTAGAGGTTTTGCTCAACGGGTTTTCACACTACAAGTCGATTTGTGAGGAGAATGGAATTGTATCATCTAATATTTACAACTTCAATAAGACGGGCTTCCACATCAGGATTGTAACAGGTTTATTCCTGTCTAACAAAAATACAGTAGGACCGGTGATAGACCTGCTAGCGCTGGTACTAAGGGAGGCTTCAAGGGACCGGTAGCTTAGAAGGATAATAGTTGAAGGACAAATTGGACTCAGGGATTGCCATTCAACAAAGTGTATTCTTAGACTGAAGGTCTGTCGAAGTCTGCTGTCTCCTGCTAGCCAGGAGACTGGTTTAAATACCAAACCTAGGAGCGATAGCCTTCGTGCAATCACGATCATTACTAGTAGCTGCGCACATATCGGAATCCTGTAATCCTGCAAGACTAAAGAAAGAAACAAACAAACAGTGCTCAGCCTTCGCCAGTATTACATGACCATTCCATACCCCAAATCCTAAATATCAACTTCCAACAAACAAACTAAATATAGCAATACAATAGCATAGCCTATCTGACACAGAGGCAGTGGCGGAGCTGAAATCACATCAAATAAACCAAATATAAATCAACTAAACATAGGAGATCCTGCACTGCCCGCTCCTGTGTACCGTTACCGGAACATTTACACATGTTACAAGGATGGGGAAGAATCAGTTCATAATTACCTTAGATGCTGACAGGATATCCTATCTTGCATCCTCCAGTAATCGAGAACTCATAACTGCTTGTAAGACTATTAGCGGCAGTGTTCATTACAAGTCAGGGCAGGACAGGTTTTCACTTGTCAGACCACACCCTTATGTAGTGCCGGGGGGGGTCTTTTTCAGGTAATCCCCACCCCGCTGCTGTCTGGGGCCTAGCCACATTCAGTTCCAACATGGGCCCCTTTGTTACCAAGTATTTTTAACGGAAACCCATGTGGGGTATGGGTGAGGCGGAGGCCTGAGCTGGGAGAGCGGTAGCGGATGGCGCAAAAGACACCCCACACAAGGCCGTTGAGTGGGATAGTGCAGGGAAAAGAGCCCAGGGCCTGGGCTTTCAGGGCCCGTCCGCCATAAGGAACTCTAATTAGCGGCGATGGTGAGGTTCTTCCACTAATGTTAATTTTCCCGTAGGCACTCCATCTCAATTATTGGTATACAAAAACACAACGTGATGGCAATATACTTCTTAGTGTATCGGAGACTGGGTATTCCAATAACCATCTATCTCTACATTGGCTTCATCACTTTCACAAGTTTTCCTCTCGGAGACAAGCAGGAGCTTACCGGCTTTTGCTATTAGATAGATATAGTTCACGCTGTACAAATGAGTTTATTGAGTATTGTGATGAGAACAAAATTATTCGGTTCTGCCTTCCTCCTCACAGCACTCATTTGCTTCAGCCACTGGACGTAGTGGTTTTCCACCCACTCAGGCACTTTCACACAGAGGCAGTAGAGCTGGCTACCCGAACTGGCTGTTCTGACTTCAACAAGACAGAGTTCTTAGCAGCTATTGACTCAATTTCTTGTGCAAGCCTTCAAGCACTGCGCTATTCTCTCTGCCTTTTGTAAATGAGGCCTTATCCCCTACTTCCCTTAATTGTCCTATCCAATCTCCGACAGTCTACTTCTCCTCCAACCTATCACCCATATGCTTCAACCTCTCCTGAGCCTGTACCACCACAACCCCTTTCCCAACAACTCTCATCTAAATTTGTTACCACTCCCTGCACCGTTCGCTCATTAAAGCGACATGCAGACTACCTATGGCAAGCTGACACAACCTCTGCCAACTTCTGTATCTCTTTAAATTTCTTTTTCAAAGGGAGTCTTGCACAAGCACATTCTGGTGCCCAGGCACAAGATGATTTACAGTACACACAAGCGGCAGAGATAGCACAAGCTGATCAACAAAAGCGCCGTCGGCAGTAAATTCAGAAGCGTGGCGTGCTCTATTCAAGTGAGGGTAGAGCTATGATTGAAAGGCAGGAGGAGGAAACCACAGAGAACAAGGTCGAACAAGCTCGCCTTCAACTTGTGCGATATGAAAATACCCTCTTAAAGGAGCTACATAAAACCTGGAAACCAATTTTTACTGAGTTTAAACACACTATAAGGAAGAGGAATGCTCGTTTGAACAAGGCTAGGAGGGTTTATAGTGCTGGGTGGCCTTGTAATTATTTTTTTATGTAAATCTTTGGTGGTCTTAATATTCTACCTCATACTGCGATTGTGAATAACAGTAGCAATATTCTGTTTCTCAAGCTCTGAAAGCTTTCAACAGGCAGCCAGAATTCTTGCCTCAATGTTGGTATAGTTTTCAGACATTTTGGGCAACATGGGGTGGAGGAAACAGGGGTCTGATGTTTTGTTAGAGGAAAATCTTGCGTTGAGCGGATTTCTTTCGTTGAGCTGAGGGGCACTCTCTTGAGACTCGAGTACCCATGGTTGCGAGCAAGCGAGCAAGTGTGGGTTGTGGCTACGCCACAACCTTGTCACGATTATGTAGGTATAAGGATATACAGTAGAGTGGATACGCAGGCCTGAGGGCATGCCGATATGTGACTAGGAGTTCTACTGCTATAGTGCATGTAGCCTTGTGGTGTGCGGCGGCTAAACACTTAGTATGATACCGGGTTGCAGCTTTCACACTGCTAGGCATAGTGTACTAGGTTTTGGTTTTGTTGATACTAATTGCCATTAGGCATTAGTTATCGGGTATTTTGTTTTATGATTTTTTATATCATACGGGAGTTGGCACACTAACAGGGCTTAGGCTTTGGGGATCGCAGAGAATCATGGGATATCATAAGGGTTCTAGATTACCTTAGATCGCTAGAGTTCAGGACTTGTCAACCAACTGCCTTTCTTTAAAATTGGTTGAGTCTTGGGAGTTTTGCAGTGTTGTTACTCAGCCGGAGAGATATCATATATCCCCTGGCCTGCCCTTGGCCAGAAGAGGGAATAGCCAACTAGCCCACCATTCTTCCATATTCTACTACACTCAGAGTCAATTGCATTCGCACTTTTATCCTTTCCTTCGTTCGTGCATTCTTTAAGTTTCAACACTTGAGACATAATAAACAACCATATGCGCACCACGCAGTAGTACCTTCCCCCTTTTACCACGTTTCTTTTCCCTGATTAGTGCGGCTGGACTGGCCCCTGGACCCGGGAGCTGCAGGGTGTTATCATTATTATTTTTACAAACCAAACTTCTTATGTCCCATTCCTAGCCCAGTTTCTACCACACTTTCTTTACCCAGCACCAGCATGATCGAGTATTGGTATAAAAGTTAGAGATCTTTTTCCAATAGACGGCACCGGAGGCGTGGCATAATATTAATGTAATTTATGGACGCGTATTACAGTAGCTGATCTAAATATCATTAAGCATTCCCCATCTTTGGGGCAGCTGAAATCTTAAATATAGTTGTTTGGCCCAACTATAGACACCAGCTAATGGCACCTGAGTAGCAAACATAAATCTACCAGTATATTGACGGGACAGATGATGAGAAAAGGAAATTTGGAAAGAAATTGAAGAAAACAGAGATACAACGCATAAGCTGGAAAGAAAAAAATTAGTCGTAAGCAGAAACTGGGGTGGGGCGATACATTGTAAAGAAGGCAGCCAAACACCCCACTATAGCCACCATCGGAGAGCACTATACCACACTTCTGTCCACATTATATTGAATTCAATAATTAAAAGAGATAGACAGGGGCATTGCTCAGCCACACAGTAGGTACTGAATAACTGCCAGTAAGAGATGCGTGAACAGATTCTCAGGGGATGCCGTGCGACAAATCATTCCCAAGGGGTGGCGGTTGCCGGATTGTCAAGATAAATGGGGAAGGGGAGAAAGAGTAGCGATATCTAGGAGAGGGTGTAAGACACCAGTGGGGTTAAATAAGTGCAAGGGGAGGTGGTGAGGCTGCTAGCAAGCATACAGCCACGGTGCTACCAGGGGGTTGCGAAGCCTAGGGGTTGAGGAGGGGAAGGAAACCTTATGTCTCTGGGGAATAAATCGGAGGCGCGGGTAAGGCTTTTAAGTCTTGTATTAATCTTGAGACTGGGTGATCCCTGCCTATCGCGACATACGAGTATATGGTAAGGCCACATATGTCCGGTCTATTGGGGTCGACGTCTTCCCGTCTCATGAACAGCTTGACCACTTCCCTGTACCCATTCTCAGCAGCCCACAAGATCGGTGCGCGGCACCACCCATCATCTGGCCTATCGGGGTTAACATCTCCACGTTCCAGCAACAGCTTCACTACTGCCTCATGTCCGTGCTCCGCAGCCCACGAGATCGGTGCTCGGCCAAGATCGTCTAGCATATTGGGGTCGACGCCTTCCCGTCCTAGTAGGAGTCTCACTATTCCCTCATGTCCACGCTCGGCAGCCCGCGAGATCGGGGTTCGGCCAAGATCGTCTAGCATATTGGGGTCGACATATTCTCGTCCTAGTAAGAGTCTCACTACTCCCTCGTGCCCACGCTCGGCAGCCCACGAGACCGGTGCCCGGCCAAAGTCGTCTGGAATATCAGGGTTGGCGTCTCCTAGTTCTAGCAGCAGCCTCACCACTCCCTTATGCCCATTCATGGCAGCCTGTGAAATTGGTGTTTGGCCATCGGTGTCTACACTATTGGGGTTGACGTCGTCACGGGCCAGCAACATACACACCACTGTCCCATGTCCATGCTCAGCCGCCCACGATATTGGTGTTCGGCCAAAGTCATCTCGCACATCGGGGTTGATATCTGCCCGTTCTAATAATAGCCTTACCACTCCCTCCTGCCCATTCCTGGCAGCCCGCGAGATTAGTGTTTGGCCACAGTTGTCTGGCCTATTGGCGTCAACGTCTTCCCGTCCCAGTAACAGCTTCATTACTCCCTCATATCCAATCTCAGCAGCCCACCAGATTGGTGTTCGACCAAGGCAGTCTGGAATATCAGGGTCGACGTCTTCTGACCCTAGCAACAGCCTCACTACTCCCTCTTGTCCATTCATGACAGCCCGCGAGATTGGCGCTTGGCCATCCGTATCTAGCCTATTGGGGTTGACGTTTTCATGTGCCAGTAGCAGCTCTACCACTGCCCCACGCCCATTCTCAGCAGCCCACGAGATCGGTGTTCGGCCGAGGCCGTCTAGTATATCGGGGTCAACGCCTTTTAACCCTAGCAACAACCTCACCACCCCCTCTTGCCCATTCATAGCAGCTCGCGAAATTAGTGTTTGGCCATCGTTATCTAGCCTGTTGGGGTTTAACAACTTCACCACTCCCTCATGCTTATTCTTGGCAGCCTGCAAGATTGGAGTTTGGCCCTCGTTGTCCGGCCTATTAGGGTCGACATCTTCCCGCCCGAGTAACAGCTTTACCACCGCCTCATGTCCATTCTCGGCAGCCCGCAAGATTGGTGCCCGGCCGCAATTGTCTGGCCTATCAGGGTTGACATCTTCACGCGCCAACAGCAGCTTCACCACCTCCTCGTGTTCATTGTCAGCAGCCCACGAGATTGGTGCCCGGCCAAAGCGGTCTGGCCTGTCGGGGTCGACATCTCTACGTTCTAGCAAAAGCCCTACCACTGCCTCATCTCCACACTTAGCAGCCCACAAGATCGGTGTTCTGCCAAAGTCGTCCGGCACATCAGGGTCGACGTCGTCCCGGCCTAGTAATAGCCTTACCACTGCCTCATGTCCATTCTCGGCAGCCCACGAGATCGGTTTTCGACCAAAATAGTCTCGCACATCCGGGCCCACGTCCCCATGTTCCAGCAACAGTTTCACCACTACCTCATGTTCATGACCAGCAGCCCATGAGATTGCCGCCCGGCCAAAGTCGCCTACCATATTAGGGTTAATGTCTTCTCGTTCCAGCAGCACCTTAACCACTGCCTCGTGCCCATTCCTAGCGGCCCATATGAGCGGTGTAGTATGTGTATCATCCATGCGGTTTATATCAATACCATCCATCCTTGTCAAAGCACTTGCAAGCTCAGCAAGTCCGAATATGCACGCACAGTGCAGCCCCGTGAACTTGTAGGAGTCCATAACAGAGCCAATGGAATATCCGAGCGTGTGCTCCAGGAGTAGATTAATTGATACATGTCGCTCGTAGTGGCTAAAGAGCCTCAGAGCAAGCGCTTTCGCATGATCGGTTGGTTCCCTTTTCATGTGGGCTCCCCAGTACAAGGCAGAATATTCAAGAAAAGGTGTGTGTTGACCACTCAGAGAGCTGGAAGTCGGAAGGGCTATAACCTGCTGCGAATTCAGATATGTCAAACAGGTCTCTGAAATTATAGCATGAGGGCTCCGGAAAAGGTCAGGATGACTGGTGAGGTACTCCCGGAGCGTAAAGTGAACTAGTCGAACAGCTGACCCTTCCTTATCCACCACTACAAGCCCCTGGCAGCAGCTTAACACTGTCATTATTGAGGAAATGTTATCGTGGTTGTGATCTGTCGATCCTATTTCCATCGCCAAGGCGTAACACAGCTCATCCGCTCTGAGCGGTCGTTCTGAATGAGATATCCACATCAAAGCAGTCATCCCAAGCTTGGATTTCTGACCGCCCTGTGCCTTGATCCGCTCTAATGTTGCACCGTAAGCATCTTCCAGGCTTGACTCATCTATCGTCACTCTGAGCCTTTCTCGCCGCCGATAAATAGTAGTCTCCTGTAGGATTGAGTCGAGATTCAAAGAGACTAACAGAAATCTAGATATGTATCTGTCAGCGGGTAACTTGGACAGCATTTTCCGGCTTGCCGGCCATACTCACATCTCCGAGACAGTTTTCGGAATCTTCTTTATGATCTCCGCCTCCAGTGCCTCGTTCATCTCGTGCGAAATTGAGTCTTCAGCAAGTTTCCTATGGATGTATCGGATGATGTCATCCCTCCGGGGACTTACTGATTCGACTACAACTTCCCCGAGAAAATGTCTTTCCACCTCACCACTTACATGCGGTCTCCCAGTCATGAACACCCGGGTCGCTGGGGACATTTTGATGACCTCCCTGAGTGAAATAAGGATTGTGGCTCGATCTGCTGCTGCACATTCGTCCAGAGCGTCCAGGCAGAAAAACGTGCGCCGCGAAGACGAGAGGCTCCCCAACATCTTCACGATCTCCGGAACTCGCAGTCTCCGACCACCGATGACTTTCTTCTGTTTCTGAAACATATCCACTATTTCTTCCGGAATTGGCTCCAAACCATTGACAACCTGTTTCAGCAGCGCACTCAGCACACTCCCCGCTGGCTGCTCCTTTTGCGCAGCAAAGTCGAAATAGAAACACGCTACGACAATATCTTGCTCTCCAGCTTCACCGGTCCCGTCGGCCAAAGTATCTATTACCAATGAGCTAAAATTGCGATTTCTCAGAAAATATCCTACTTGATTCCCTCTCCAGAGATAGTCTCTCTCACCTAATATAGGTCTTGCCGACCCCCGGGTTGCCCGAGCAAAATATGGTCGCCTTCCGAGATTCACCCTGACCACCACTCCCGCTGCCACTACCCCCGCTGCCACTACCACCACTGTGCCAGCCTCGAAACTGCTCTGTCCGCAGAAGCCAGTCGCCCACGTTTTCAATCCGGCCCATTTGGACGTCATAATGCCGCAAGCGAGGCTCGAGAGGCGACAACCAAGTCAGGATATCAGACCGGTCATCAGTGACGGTAATGTTCGAAACGTTAGTGTTATTTATGTTGAAACAGTTGTCGTTGTGGTTAAGAAAGTTGGTGTTGTCGTTAAGGACGCCGGTGGTACCAAAAGAACTGCTATTGTGTCCCGGGGGGGCGGGATTATGTGGGAATTCTGGAATAAAACTATGATCTTGGGACATTTTTCTGTTCTTCGCCCGTTAGAATATTAGAGGAGCTTGCTTGGTGAGACGTTATGGTGGTAGATGATAGAATTCCGGAGAGCTGAAGAAAAGCGGGGTATATCACCATTGCCCAATCCAAAGATGAAAACCTGCTCCAATCATCCTCCCGACCTTGTGAAACCAACACCACGCCTAGAGAACAAAGGTTTGTTGAACTCTGGTCTAGATGGTCGAAGTTGCGTGTGCATGGTGGAAAATATGTAAGTACATGAAAAAAGTCTATCGAACTCCTAGGAGAGCGAAGATTGTTTTCTCGTGATCGAGAAGGCAGTGGAGTCGATTCCCCATAGGAACTCGACAAACTTAAGTTACATGATACAGTGCAAAGAGACAAGCCATACTCGTAATTGAAACCGCATCCGTGCCCACAAAGGTCGCTCAATACGAGTAATGGTGGATCCTCCCTGCCCCGATGCAACTAGCAGTGGGCAGAACGATAAGTGAGGTAAATACTAATATCATGTCCCACCCACAGGCTCCAGAGGTTTGTTTGTTTTTTCAGCATCGCAACAAACCGACACCAGCAACGCTATGGTTTTCATTTCTCACAACATAAGAAGGGTAGTTTTCCGTACCCTACAGCACTCAGGAATCGCTCGGGATTTCATTCTTTCCCCAAGCATGGTCCTGTTCCCGGGATTGCTGCAAGAGAACATATCAGAAGAAATCTCGAGATTATTTCTGTGATATCATACAAAAAAACTAGATATATTTCGCTTATATACCTGCAAGGATAAGAGAGGCCGTGAACACTCATTGCCAATGATACTTTGGAGCTCTCGGTAGTTTAGCCGACAAAGTCTCCACCTTCATGAGCCTTCCTACCACTGCTCCCTCTACAATCGCATACCTTCTCGACCTTAGAAGCCTCGCTTCACGGCTGCGTCAGCTACCGGCGAACATGCAGCAAGTAAGGCTGAAAGATGCAACGGGGCCTGGCTTGCATTCTTCACTTATCAGATCAGATCTTTTAGATAGTTGATCTTGGCATTCTACCCGAAAGTATTTTGTGTTATCATTTTCTGATCACGGGAATGTTTTGAAGGAGAAGCTTTCAAGCCCTAAGACGATATATTCGATGAGAAAATTTGGCTCCCCGGAAACCTGTACTTATAAACGCCCACCGTCTACCCGGCCCTCTCGCTTCATGCCCTCCCTCACCAACCCCGACGCGCCGGCAGTGCAACAGCCATCTCTTCATCCTCGAAAACCTTACCCCTATCCAAATCGAATCATCTCTTCCAGTCTCCCCCAAAAAGACATTTTTCCCATACACCTATCGCATCATGAAGATCGCACACCACATCGTCAACCATGGGCATATCCACGATAGCGCGATAGCGATTCCCTCGCCCCTTCCGAGAGTGCCGCGAACAAGATGAGGTTTCCGAGTCTCTCCTGCAACATATTCGTTACCGTCCCCCCTCGGACCAAATAACCTTCCAGCCTAAGCCCAAAGTAGAAGACAAACCCACAAATCCAAACTCCGAGATCACTACCCCCGAAAAACACTATCTCACTCTATTAGGCCCATCGTCCGAGTCAAAAACGGCCGTCCTAAGATTTCGCTGCCATGGACTGACCGCTAGAGTCCCACCCGGAACTCTTGGCAGTCCCCAGACTGTTGTCCAGACCCTTGCGAACACTGCATATCATCGCCCATAGTCGTGCCCAAATCGATCCCCTATCAACCATTTCCGGAGATGATGAGAGAGCTATCATGCAGTAGGAGACGGATCGGACGGGGCAACCCGCTATCATTGCCGATCTACTTGGCAATTTAAAAAGTCTCCGGACGCTTTTGTGCCAAGCTAGGTATTAATAAGCGCAGAGCGTCCGGAGACCTTTTAAATGGCCAAGTAGAGGGCTTACGCATTGAGTGGGGGCCTCTGAGATGAGGGTTCGGACAGCCGCACTTTGGTTTCAAGGCTGGTGGGGGATGTACGAGGCGCGCTCGTGGCCTTGGCCTTTGTGGTTTCTTTTTTGGGGTCCTTTTATATATATCATACCCACATTATTATTATTCAACGACAATTTCCACATTCACGGACTTCCCCACCCCAGCCGTGATCGTAGTTGAGAAGTAAAGCCTATATTCCGAAGGATTCACTTGGTGAAATCCTTTCGGAAAGGAATTGCCTATCGTGGCTCTATTAGATACCACGCAGGTGACCACCCTTTAAGCATTATCACTCACAAGCGCTGAGTAAACTTGGTTCCGGATTTCTAACCGCCACCTCACCACTCAGGAATGAACTTGAGCACTAAATGATATCCTACACAACCTCTTCAAGTGGATAATATGATACGGCGCCTCCCGCTATCCAGAAAACAAAATGCAAACTAGTGCTATTTCAACAACGCATTTTACTAAGAAGTGCATCACACCCTATTCCCTTCTGTTGATAGTCACCGGTGATCACTCACTTTTTTTCCTGTTATTTTCGTGTTCTTTCTCTTCACGCATTGGGACTATATTTACTACTGCTGTATTGTTTCCTTTGTTTTTAGTATTTTTCCTTGCCACTCGTTTTTCCCTGCCTTAACCCAGTTTTTGACCGATGGAACCGGAGATGGAAATGCAACTTAAGTTAGTGGCTATCATGGATGCTGGGGTTGTAGCATCACAATGGTTAATGGTGTGAGGGACTTTCTTTACAGCAGGTTCTTGCGCACAGGAAGATATCAATTATCATGGGATTGGATTTCGTACTTGATTATTATCCTCAAGGTCTATCATATCTCCGATGTGCATTCCACTTCGGGCAATCATAGGATATTGAGAGGGACTCTATTCGACAAGAACCCATTCCCTCAAGCTGTTAGAATAGAATAACACACTTCTTTTATGGTCTTCTACAAGTTACAGGTATATAGAACCCGAACACTTGAGTCCGAATTTTGTATGGGCGGTCAGATACGTATAGATAATTTACCATACAAAAGCTTTATCCCTGTCTTTTCCTGTACCAAAGAATAGTTGCATCGGGGGTACTAGACATGGAACCCGGAGAACATTTGTCCTCTGACAATGAAAGCGAGTGTTTCGGAGGCAGTGCATAAATATACACTCGAACGCCGGCCCCCCCCCCCCCCCCCCCCCCCAGAAGAAAAAAACCACCCAGGAAACCAAAAGGGAAAGGATGAAGAAAAAGGCGCCTGGAAGAAATTGCAGTTCGAGG
>Ga0307513_10006960_pt1 | contig 14703 bp, 12 predicted proteins | sample 15_EM_MG_FD_202174 | JGI IMG/M metagenome (GOLD analysis project Ga0307513, IMG submission 202174) | Populus trichocarpa ectomycorrhiza microbial communities from riparian zone in the Pacific Northwest, United States - 15_EM | ecosystem: Host-associated > Plants > Roots > Unclassified | place... | reverse complement strand
CACTGCACGACGCGCGTTCGGATTTCGGTGATCTTCATGGGCTCAAGTCCTGCGGGAAAAATCGAGTTGCCGGATGCGTGGGATCGTCACGCAAATGACGAAGAACGCCACGAGGTGGAGCGACGCCGCCACGACCAACACGGGTGTGTAGCTGTATCCGTGATCGAGAGCCCAGCCTGCGGCCTGGCCCATCATGATTCCGCCGCAGGCTCCGCCGAGCCCGACGAGCCCCGCGAGCTTGCCGAGCGCGCCGTGCGGCACGAGGTCGGTGGGGACGGTCATGACCAGCGTCGACCAGCTCTGCTGTCCGAAGAATGCGAGGCTGAACAGGAACAGCACGACGGGGATCGAGTCCGCCTGCGGCACCAGCATCACCCAGGGCATCAGCGCGGCGCTGGCGCCGAGCGCAATCTTGCGCGCCGCGTTCACCGAGAAGTTCCGCGCCAGCAGCCGGCTCGATAGATAGCCGCCGCACAGGCTGCCGATACCCGACGCCGCGTACGGGATCCAGCCGACGCTCGCGGCCTGCTTGAGATCGAAGCCGCGCGCTTCGAACAGGTACTTGGGCAACCAGAACAGATAGAAGTACCAGGCGCCATCACTCAGGAACTTCGCGAATGCAATACCCAGGACTTCGCGCTTCGCCAGGAGGGCGCCAAGAGAGGGAGCGGTGCCCGCGGCCGCGCGCTCGACTCCCACGCTCACCGGGTCGGGTGCCACCGATGGTGTCTGGTAGCTAGTCCACCACCAGGCTGCCCAGGCAAGACCGAACGCCCCGGTGATGAAGAATACCCAGCGCCAGCTCGCGAGTTCCCACCAGCTCGCATGCACGAGAATCAGGGCGATCAAAGGCGGTGCGATGACCGCGCCGACGGCGGTGCCGGCATTGATGATGCCAAGCGCCGCCGCGCGATCGCGGGGCGCGAACCATTCGGCCACCGCGCGTGTTGCAGCTGGAAAACCGCCGCCCTCGCCCACTCCCAGCAGCAATCGGCTGGCCGCCAGCGCGATCACACCGCCCGCGAATCCATGGCTTACACATGCGAGCGACCAGAAGATCATGATGATCAGGAAACCGCGCCGCGTGCCGATCCGGTCTAACAACCACCCGCCCCCGAGATACATGAGCCCATAGGTAGCGAGGAAAGCGGAATCCAGGAACGCCTTCGTCTGGTTCCCGATAGGAATGTCCGCCTGGATGTTCTTGATGGCCCAGGGCAGTGTCTGGCGATCGAGATAACTGATCGCGATCGCCATGGCGATCATCACCGCGATCGCCCATCGACGCTCGAAGCCAGCGGCGGAGGTGCCGGGAGTACCGGCCATTTCAGCCGCCCAGAACGATCAGCGCCACACCCTGCCGAGGCACGGTCACATCCAGATGAACGGTGCCGCGCCGGCCAGCCTGTACCGGCAACGTCTGCTGCACGAGTTCCGAGGCCCGCTCGAGCTCCGAATACTGAGTCGCGTTGGGAGACTGGGGTGATCCCATTTTCTGCCACGCTGCGAAGGCATTGGCGTTTGCGCCATCAACCCGCCAGATGGTGGCGCTCATTCCCTTCGCAAACTTGAGCCCGTTCACCGTGAGGCGAATTGCCGCATCGGGGCCCTCGAGGTCGTCGTCGTGATAATTCCAGACCAGCACGGCCACACTTCCTTGCGGTGTGCGCGTCGCGAGCACGCCGACATCCGTTTCGCCGCGCACGCCGTCGGCGACGATCGCCTCGAGCGGAATCTGCGCGCTGCTCGTCGCCGCGACGCGCTCGGGTCCCAATTTCGAGAACATGCGGAACACGTTGAGGACCGGCAGGTTGACGCCATTGGTCGAAAGCTGCCGATAACCCGCGAACCACGGCTGATCCTCGAATTCGAACGCCCAGGTCAACACGCCTTCGAGATTCACCCGCCGTTTCTGCGCGAGCTCCCAGATGCGCGCAAAGCTCGCCGCGGTGTAGCTCGAATACATGGTGCCGTTGCGATACGCGTTCTGCGGCCCTGGACAGGCCGCGCAGCCTTCAGGATCGCTCTCGCCGATCACGATCGGCTTGGCCGCGAGCGCCGGGACGGCGGCAATCTTCTGAAAGCCGTCGTCGACTCCCTTCAGATGAGTGGAGATACCCATGCGCACGTGGCCATCGACAAAGCTCGGGCGCCCCTTGGAATGAAACGCGAGGAAATCCGTGGGCGTTCCCGTTTCGCCGGTTACGTAGTTAGTCCCGGACGACACGTGCTCGAGGAAGCCGTCCATGAACGTGCCACCGACGCCGGCGACGTCGGGGCCGCCGACTCGCGCATTCGGCAACGCGCGACGCACGCCGGCGACCGCGACATCGTGAAGCTGGTAGAAATCCTCCGGACTGCCTCGCCAGTAGGCCTTCGAATTCGGCTCATTCCAGACTTCGAAATACCATTTGGCGACTTCCTCGCGGCCATAACGCTCGACGTTGTGCAGCGTCCATTGGAAGACCAATTCCCCCCATTTCTCGTAGCTCTTCGGCGGGTAGCTCCACCCCGTCGTGATGAGCGTGTAGTCGAAGCCGGGGCGCCACAGGTGCTGATACGACACGCCTGGCGGTGCGGTCGACAGCGCCTCCGGCATGAAGCCGATCTGCAGATACGGGTGGATACCGCGCTCGCGGTAGGTGTCGATGATCCGGTCCACGACGGTCCAGTCATAGATGGGCTTGCCATCGGCGGTCTCGGTGTACGCGTTGGTGCTGCCCCACTTGAAAGCCGGCGTCCCGTCGCCGGTATTGAGCAGGTTGTGCGCGCGAAAATAGACTTCGCCGTGCCTGAGCTTGCCGAGCTCGACCAGCAGCTTCCGGCCGTCCTTCATCGTGGCGTAGTTAGGTTCGTCGGCACCGAAGAAGCGCCAGACCGGAGGCAGCGCTCCCATCGGGCGGGCGGCATCGACCGAAACGGTTACGGGTCTTAGGTCTGCCGCCTGTGCGCCCGGCACCGCGGACACCACCGCCAGCAATCCCCCCATGAACATTCCTGCCCGTCTGGCCGCTGGCTGCATGTCATTATTCCCCATCGTCGGACCGCTTGACCTTATTTGTCGGGCTACTTTGTACGCGCGGAGAAAAATGTTTGCAAGAATGGCCAATAATGTCGCTGAATACTCGAATGGCAGCCCGGCATTTAGCCCTACAAATCATTGAACCCGGAGCGTAAGGGCATGGCGCGCGGCGCACCGAAAGCAAAACTGACGAGATTCGGCGTGGAACGCCCGAAAGGCATCCACAGCGGCATCGCGCACGATCTCGGCATTGCGATCGTGAGCGGCAAATATCCCCCTGGCACTCTGCTCTCGGCGGAGGAACGCTTCAGCTCCGAGAACAAGGTGTCGCGCGGCACGTATCGCGAGGCCACGCGCATTCTCGCCGCCAAGGGCCTGGTCTATAGCCGCACGAAGAGCGGTACGCGGGTCAGCGAAAGGTCGAGCTGGAACATGCTCGATCTCGACGTGCTCGCCTGGATGTTCGAATCACAGCCGAGCGAAGCTTTCGTCCGCAGCATCTTCGAGTTGCGCAGCATCGTCGAGCCGGGCGCGGCGGCGCTCGCGGCGCAGCGGCGTGACGAGCGGCAACTGGCGCGCATGGGACATGCGCTGCAGGAGATGGAGCGCCTCGGCCTGCAGAGCGTCGAAGGCCGGGCTGCCGACCAGACTTTTCACTATCTGATCCTCGAAGCGACGCGCAACGAGCCGCTGGTGACCCTCTCGAGCTCGATCGCGGCGGCCGTCGAATGGACCACGATGTTCGCGCGCCGCGGTAAACACGCGCTGCGCGATCCGATGCCGGACCACTTCGCCGTTTATGACGCCCTCGTCCGCGGTGACAGCGATGCCGCGCGGTCCCGGATGGCGCAGCTGGTGGCGAACGCGTTCATCGACACGGGCCTCACGTGATTCAGCCAGAAGACGGGAAGAACGGACGTTTACTCCAGAACTATCGCGGCGACTTTTTCTACAGTCTCGTTAGGTGTGGTCAACATGAAATATAGCGATCTGGAAAAATCTGCTCTGGAGCTCAACGAGCTCTACGAACAGCTTGAAACCAAGATGTACGGACGCGTGTGGACCACGGCAGAACTTGCGCTTGGTTTCGTAGGAGATGTCGGCGATTTGGCAAAACTGATTCAGGCGAACGCAGGTGTCCGAAGAATTGATGACTGTAAAGCGAAGCTTGGGCATGAATTGGCAGACTGTTTATGGTCAATTATCGTGCTTGCGAATAAGTGCGGCATCGATCTCGAGGCGGAGTATTTCAAAAACACCAGAGAATTGACGGAGCATGTATCTGGCGAGCTAGACAAATGACAAACGGATACACAGCTGGGGTAGATAGCAGTCTCTGCGGCGCTGGACTGGAGGCACGGTTCGGATAGATAAGGCGCGTCGTAACCACAATGCCTGGCGAAGCCCTTTAATGCGGCACGAGCGGGTCTTGTTCGCGCGCCATACGAGAACGCCATGATCTTGGTGATCGAGTGCGCAATCGAGTCCGCGAAAAGCAGTGGGTGGTCTTATGGACCGATGAGGAATGGTGGAAAGAGAAGGACTCGAACCCTCGATCGCGGCATCATGCGCGCGGGCGACTAGTTAGTCGGATTTTATCAATAAACAAGTTGCCGCGGGCGTCCCTTGCATATTGGCACCACCGAGCAGGACGGATCTGGACCCGGTCACGCAATAGGTTGACGGACCTCTGCAGCCATTCTCCATGTGACCGGAGTCGCGAATCAGTCCGACCTCTCTCGTTGCACGCCGAGGGGGCAATTATTCCGAGCGCAGCGCGCCATTCTAGCAAGGTCGCGGTACAGCGCTCTGTATGCAAGAAGTTCACCATGCCTCACTCGGAGATTCTCTTTCGCAGGTTCTGGAGTGAAGGTGGAGCGGTTTCTCTCCCCGGCATGTTGTCTTCGGCCCTCGGCGATCAGGATTGCCCCGAGTAAGGCGCATCGGCGACTACTTCGCAGTCGGCGTGTAAGTCCATACCCAATTGCTGTTCTGGGCCTTCATGACGATCGATTTGCCATCCGGCGTGGCTTTGATCGGGCTGTTCGCCGGCAGCATCCCGGCCATGGCGAGCATCTGCGGATCCGGCGGGCCGATGTATTCCGATTGCGCAGTCACGCCGCCTTTGTACGCGCGTAGTTTTGAACCACAGGACTCGGCCACCAGCGTTTCGGGGTGAACGCGCTTGCCGATCAGTTCGACCGCTTCGCCCGGTGCGATTTGCTTGATCTCGACGATGTCGAAATGCTCATAGGCGCCGTTGATTTTTCCGGCCTTGCAGCTGAGCTCCATACCGGACAGGTTGGTCGCAGTGCCGGGATGATTCTGGAACTTGGGAAGCCCGACGAAAATATTCTTCTTCCGGTTCCAATCGAAAGACAGGGTCACGCGGTCCTTGACGTCAGCATAAAGGTCCGCGTCGACCGGCGGAATCTGGACATGCTTGTCGGCGATCTCGCCGACGGCCTCGAAGTGAACGATCTCGACCTTCGACCACTTTGCCTCTGCCGCCGCATCGAAGTTCTGTGCGAAAACAGGCGCTGCAAACATCGTCATGGCGCAAACAAGGGTTGCGACATTCAACCTGAACTTCATAAGCGGGTTCCTTCGAACGATGACGGGAATCAACGTGAATCGGCGCGGGCAAGTCCAATCTTGAGCCCGTGACGCCGAAACTCGGCAAGCCGCGGGTAACTGATTTTCTTGATGTCCTAGCCCAACAGATGGGTGAACTGGTTCATCGAGCCGCGCCCCCCCCCGGATTGCTCGCCCTACCGTACCTGAAGAGCTGCGCTATTCCTATCTCGCGATCGATCGCGGGGCGTAAGTATTCGTTGAGCGCGACTATTTGGAACGCAGGCTGGCTCTATCCACTTCGCCAATCCGGCCTCACGGCCGGTCTTTCGAACGTGCGGTGGCGTAAAACCACAACGCACGCAGACCGCGACGCAGCTCGAACACGAATCTCCCCGGCTGATGCCACAGGCCCATGCGGAATTTGCGGCCAGCCTCGATGAAGATTCCGCCGCGGAGCCGCCAACCTCGCCGTCTCGCCAGGTGCGCGGCAAGCTTTTCATCGTTCCATACGAACGACCGTTTGTTACGCAAAGGAACGGGCGGTACCTCGAAGGCCATGATGTAAGCGTAGCGTGGCTCCGTGGAAAAATTGGGGCCGGCGAAATGCAGTGTCCGGCCGTGATGCACGGTCGCACCTCCCATGTCCATTGGGCATGCGACCGCGGAGGCTACTGCAAAATCCGCGGCGCATTCCAACGCATGGACACGTGGATCGTTCTTCGGGGAGCGGTGCGTAAGCAAGTCGCCTTTGTGCGAGCCCGAGATGAACTGCATGCAGCCGTTCTGCTCCGTCGCGTGCTGCAGCGGAATCCAGAAGCTGACTTGGCTGTAAGCGAAATTAGGGTCTGCACGATAGGCTTCGTCCTGATGCCAAGGAGTGGCTCCGCCACGTCCCGCCGGCTTCAGTATTACGTGTTCAAACGATGGTGCGGCCTTCGCGCCCAGCAACTGCCGTGCAACCTTGGCAGCCCGCACTCGGCAATCCAGGGAACGCAGTTGTGAGGAAAAATGTTGTGGATTGATCAGAGTCGGCTGGACCTGTGAATTCGGATCGTCATCGTGCCCGAGCATGTCGTACTGCGCTCCCTCAGACCGGCCGACCCCGCGCCGGAACAAGTCGCCGATGATGCGACGTACTTCCCGCAGCTCGACCGGATCGCAAAAATCGAGAAGCGGCAGAAATCCGTTCTGTTCGAACTGACACATGGATTCCGCGCTGAGCATGACAAAACTCCCTTGATCGATCTCTACGCCGCTGCTCAGTACGTCCACCGCACTCCGACACTCGCCACCTGGCTGTCGTATTCGAGCAGGACACGGTCGGATTCGCGTTCTTCGATGCTGCCGGTGAGATCGAAGCGCAGCTTGCGCAACGGGCTATATCCAATCTGCAGCTTGCCGGTGCGCACACGATCGGCGCGCGCGCTGCTCAGCAGGTTGACGCTGGCGCCCAGGTAGCGCTGGGATTCATAGCCCAATTCGAGGGCGACGGATAACTTCTCACCCGGCTCCCAGGTCGGCGCGACGCTGACGCCTTCGGACACGAAATAGTCGGACTCCGCATCCAGATACGCGCGGAGGCGGCGCCAGCCGTTGAGACTCAGCGCAATCTTGTTAGACGCCTGCCACTCGAGCAACAGATCGCCGATGGCCCCGGAAAAGCTGCCCTTGCCGACATCGGCAAGAGCGACGTCGCCGTATTCGCGGCTCAGGTAACCGACGCTGAGTTGGAGTCGGGTGCGCGGACTGTAAATCTGATTCACCTCGAGACTCACACTCTCGTCCTCGTAGTCGCGGTCGAACAATTGCCCGGCGAGATTCAGCGCGCGGTCGAAGCGGCCCTCGGTGCGACGCACATCGAGTCCAATTTCGCTTTCCGACGAGGTCTTGAAGCGCAACCCGGCTGTCAGGGAGTCCGTGTGGAAATTGTCGAAGCGGCGCGCGCTCGCGCCATGTTCGGTGCTGGCGCGCCGGCCGGCGGCCTTGAGAGACCAGCTCGGCCCTAAGCGAAAGCCGAGGCTCGCAAACGTGCCCGTGGAGTCGAGCAGGTCCTTGCCGAGAAACCGCGTGTTCGAGAAGCTCGCAAGCGTCCGGTTGAAGTCCCCTCCCAGCGCGCCCGACCAGGCATTTCCCGCGCGCCACTCCCACTCCGCGCGCCCGCGACCAGAGGTATTGTCGAGCCGGTCGTTACGCTCGTAAGCACTGTTGGTCGCGAGCAGGTTCAGCAAGACTTTCTGACGGGACCACTGCCAGTTCCCGTCGAGGCCGGCAGAAACCCGGCGAATGTAGTCCTCGCGCGAAGATTGCGGATCGATCGACTCGGGCAGACGGTAGAGGTTGTCGTCGAACAGTTCGCGCGCGCCCAGCGTCAGTTCGATTCCAAGCGGATTGTCGAGGTCGGCATCCGCGCCATACGCTGGCGACTCCGCGCCAAGCACCACGGTGAACAACACGGCGAGGCGGCGATTCATCGCTGCGGCTCTCCACCCAGGCGCAGCCGAAAAGCTTCGGCCACGGAGATGCCGCACAACACCACCAGCAAACCCCCGACGCGCATGCGATCGACGTGCGGCAGCGCGGCACCCGTGAACACCGAGTGGAGTCTGATCAAGGTTTCCTTGAACAAGGACCCGACGAAGCGCGGGAACGGCTTTCGGCCGGCGCGACATTGCGTGCTGAACACTCCGCCGATGACGCGCCGACGCTTGCGAGTGAGCTCGCGGAAATCCGCGCGGGCGGGGTGGCGCACGATCGCGTCGCGCGCATAACAAATGCGATGTCCGGCTGCGGCGATCTGCGCGGCGAGGCGATGATCGCCGCCCGATTTCAACGTCGCATCGAATCCCCCAAAGCTCTTGATCAACGCGAGCCTGCTGGTCCAGTTGGCCGTCACACAGACGCGATTGCGCGCGTTCTCCGCCTGCTTGAAGGAAAAGCATTTCTCGAAGAGTTCGCTGGCGGAGAGACGCAGTCGCGGGCCGAAATCGAGCTCGACATGGCCGGCGACGATTCCGACGCCAGGGTCGGCCAAAGCCGCCACCGAATTGCGCACCCAATCGGCATCGGCGCTGCAATCCGCGTCGGTGAAGCAAACTACCTCGCCGTCGGCGTGCCTGAGCGCGAGGTTGCGCGCCGCATAGGATCCCGGTTTCGCTTCACTCAGCGCGAGAATTCCGGGAGTGCCCTGGAGGATCTCGAAGGTTCGGTCTGCCGATCCATTGTCGACCACCACGATCTGCATCTTCTCCAGCGGATAGTTCTGCGCGCGCAGCGCGGCGACGCTCGCGGCAATACGCGCCGCTTCGTTGTAAGCGGGGACGATGACCGTGACGCGAGGCTGCCAGACGGCTGCGCTCAAGCGGCCTCCGCGATGCACTGGATGACCTGGTCCCACATGCGGTCGGTGGCGGCGCGTTGCCGGATTCCCGCGATGCGCAGCCGCTCGCGCAACGTGCCGCCGCGCACCTCACCGATGAAGTCGTCGAGCGCGTCTGCGCGCGCGACATCGGCCAGCGAGAGTGAATAGGCCGCGCAGTCGTATTCACTCATTGCTTCGCCGTACTTGTGTGACCAACCCACCGACAGGCAAGGCACACCCGCGCCGAGCGCGGACATGATGGCGTGGAAGCGCGACGACACGGTCGCGACGCTACCGGCAATCAGCCCTTTGGCGTGGCGCGCATCGTCGATGAGAAAACTGCCTGGCCGCGGACTGATGCGAGCGAGCAGCGTCTCGACCAGGTCGGCATCTTCGGCACCCCCGAAACGCAGCATCACCGGCACGACGTTCAAACTACTGGCGAGGCGCTGCATGGCGTTGGTGAAGAAGGCGAGGTACCGCGCCACTTCCTCGGGCGGCTTGCGGGCCGTGAGCTTGGAATTGGGGATGACGCAGAAATAGGTGCCGGGTTTGGGATCGCCAGGCTGGCTTACCGACGGAACTTCGTGCGTGAAATCCGGATACTGGTCGAGCGCACGCGGATCCCCGAGCGTCGTGAGGTACTCGCGCGAAACCCGATCGCGCGGAAAGATGAGATCGGCATTGGAAAGTACTTCGCGCATGCCGTCGGCCAGCGCTTGGTCACGGAACGGACCGAAAGCCTGCGGCATGAGAATGACCTTGCGCCCTTCCCGCTTCCACTGCGAAATGCCGCGTCCGAGGCGCCGCTTGAGTTTCTCGGCACCCCAGAAATCTCCATAGGCAAATCCGGACAGGTCGATGACCGCGCGAAAATCCTGCTCGCGCGTGACGGACAGCGCCCGCTGCATGCCGCGCGGCACGAACTGGCCTAACCACCCCACGTCGAGGCGCTTCCAGCGCCGTGGCCAGCGCCCGATCACGCCGAAGCGCGAGCGATGGCGGCGCGACAGGCGCAGATCGTCGCCGCCGAGCCCGACGCTGATCCTGGCATCGGGAAATGCTTTGCTTATGCGGGCCTGTGCGGCGAGCAGCATCAGGCAGGAGCCAAGGTTTTCCGGATTGAAGCCGCGGATGTCTATGAGCATTCGTTCAGTTCCAGTGACGCATCGAAGCGAGGGGTTTCTTGGCGGAGTAAGGAATCTTCCCGTCGGGGTCCGCATGACCGAAGCCGATCAGCATGACCACACGTTCGTCGGGCGCGAGGTTCAGCAACTTCGCGATTTTCTCCTCGTGTGCGGCTACGTCGGGCCAGTTGATCGCGCACGAGCTCAGGCCGACGGTCTCCAGCGCGAGCATGAAACTCATCGCAGCGAGCGCGCCGTCGATATAGATCACATGTCGGTCGCGCTCTTCTGGATAGGCGCGCAACCGGCCGATGACCGCGCCGATGGCGGGCAAGGTGTCCGCATAACCCTTGGTGCCGCCCGGAATGCCGGCAATGGCCGCCACCATCTGCGGATCGTCGAACAGGCGGAATGCGAACGACTGGCGATTGCAAGCGCTCGGCGCCTGTAGCGCCGCCTCGAGCGCACGATCGACCAGCTCGCGCGACACCGGTTGCTGGCGATACCAACGCACCGAACGGCGCCGCTGGCACAGGGCAGCGAACGCGTCATAGTCGAGCGGTGCGGGCGCATCACCGCGCGCGTACGGCACTTGGCCGCTGTGCGCTCGCAAGTCGGTGACGGCGTCGCTCAGCGCGCGCTCGAAAGCATCACGCGCCTCACCGATCACGCCACTCTGCCCTTCCATCGCGCTGAAATACGAACGCAGTACGTCCGCGCCCCAGCGCAGATCCGTGAGTTCCGCGCCGGCGTCGACCGCCAGCGCCGCAAACGCTCGTACCGTTTCGACGATGTAGTCGCGCGCGAACGGGGCGCGGAAGGGACGCATGATCAGTCCCTTCTCCAGGCGATGCACATTGCGGCGCAGCAGCGCCTGGTTGCCTCCGCTGGTCGCGAGCTGGCGGAAATAGTGCATGCGGCCTTGGGCCACGGCGTGCATCTCGCGATCGAAGGCTTTCGAGAACAGCAGGTAATGCAAACCCGCGAACCGCGCCTGGAACCACGCGCGATAGCGGCGCAGCCGGCGCTTTATTCCGTTGTCGGCTCGCGGCTCGGCGCGTGCAGGCGCTGCCGGCACCGGCACCTCGAGCACGGCGTTTCTGTCCATCATGACCTTGTTCCTTTGGCAATCCGGGTGCGCAGCAAGGCATAAGGCAGCGACAGTGGCAGCAACAACGTCTCGGTCATCATGCGGGCCATCGGCCAGGTGCGTCGGCTGCAGAATGTGAATAGATAGGATGCACCGGCGTACGAGATGACAGTGGCGACCGCGGATCCCAGCGCACCCCAGCGCGGGATCATGACGAGGTTGAGCACGATGTTGAGCAGCGCGCCCACGCCGTGCGACACGAACGAGAACATGAAAAGGTTCTCGGCGATCATCCATTTGCTAGCTACCGCGCGCTGAAAGATGAATACGCCGCCCCAGATGTGGATGCGCAAGATCGCCGCCGCGCCGGCGTATTGCACGCCGAACAATGTCAGCACGATGGGATCGGCGAAAATCGTGACCACCACGGCGATTGCCGTGGCCGCGAGCGCGAACGCGGCGAGGCAAATCTGCATGCGCTGCTTGTACCGGTGTTCGGACTCGAGCTTGGTGCGCAAGAGGCTCGGGAACACCGCCGCCGCCAGCAGCTGCGGAATGAAATACCACACCTCCGACATGCGCGCGGCCACCGCGTACACGCCGGATTCGGCGACGCTGACCATGTTCGCGAGCATGACCTGGTCGATCTTGAGGTAGATGGACGCGGCGATCGACGAGAGGATCAGCGGCCAGGACTTGCTGAACAGGCTCGACATCGTCGTGCGATCGCTCTGCCAGCGCTGCGGCCGCTCGCGCGCGCCGTAGTAAGCGCACAGGTTCACGATGTCGATGGCCACGGTCTCCGCGGCCGTGATCCACACGAAGGTGAACACTTCCGCACTGCCGGTGAGCGCCACGACGCGCGCCAATGCCGAGATCAAGGTGACGCCCATGCGCCAGAACATCAGCGTGCGCACGGCCTGCCGCGACTGCAGCCACAGGCCGGCGACGTCGAGCGCGTTGAAAACCGTCGCGAGCGACAGCGCCACCACCGCCCAGAACAGTCTCCGGTCGGCACCCTGCTCTGCGCCTTGTACGTAGTAGATTGTTGCCACGCAGATGGCAATGGCAGCCGCGGTCCCGAAGAAACGCGCGATCAGCGCAGAGCCGAGCAGCACGCGCTCGCGCTCGCGGTCCATCACCAGCTCCTTGACCAGGATGTTGTTGATGCCAAGCGCGGCCAGCGGCGTGAACAGTGCGACGAACGCGACCGCGTAACTGAGCACGCCGAATTCGTGCGGGCCGAGGTACCGGGCCACCCACACGCTGACGACAATGGCGGAACACATGGCGAGCATGCGTTCGATGAGCATCCACGTGCCATTCGAGAGCGAGCGTGCGAGGCCATCGGTCTCCCCGAACCATGCGCGCAGTGCGCGCCAGGCGGAACCGACTGTGGAGCCGGGAATGTCAGGCCGAGACGACATGGGCCTCCCCCAGGTTGCTCGCGCGCACACGTTCGGTGATCCCGTAGATCTGGCGGACCTGCGCACGGAACGCGGCGCGGCCGAAACGGCGCGCGGCTTCGACGCGCGCGGCGGCGCCGAAGCGTTCGCGCAACGGCGCATCCCCGAGAACCTGCAATACGCGGTCGGCCAGCGCGTCGGGTGCGGCCACGAATCCGTCCATACCGTCCTCCACCGCGTCGCGATTGCCGATGCAGTCGTTCACCACGCAGGGCACGCCCGCCGCCAGCGCCTGGATCACCGAGATCGGCATACCTTCCCAGCGCGAAGTCTGTAGATAGAGGTGCGCACGCGCGAGCTGTTGCGCCACGGCCGCGCGGTTGCACCAGCCGGTCACCTCGCAGCCGGCCTCCTCGAGCAAGGTTCGATACCCAACGTCGCCGTCGCCCACCCAGATGAAGCGCGCCTCCGGCGTGTGCTGTCGTACGCTGCGCGCCACGGCCGCGAATGTCTCCGGCGCCTTCTGCCGCGACAGCCGCCCGACCGTCATGACGGTCGGAACGGCTGCCGGCGACCGAGGCGCGCCGAAGAAGAACTCGTCGACGGGGTTTTCGAGCAACAGGGCTTCGCGCCGCGACAGGCGTGCAAGCAGGTCGGCCTCGCCGCGGCCGCACCCCACGGGCAATGCACCACTGCGCGCGGCCAGCCATTCGAGTGAGCGAAACAACGCATTCTGGGCGTGTCTGTCCGGATCGAGAAAGGACAGTCCATGCGGTGAATACAGCGTGCGGCAGGGCCAACGATACAGAGCGCGCACGAACCGGCCGAGAAATCCCGCCTTCGATGAATGCAGGTGCAACACATCGGGCTCGAATTCGCGCACCGCGCGGGCGAGCGCAGCGGAGAAGTTCATGACGAAGGCCAGATGCATGCCGCGCGCGGCGGGCACGCCCACGAATTCGACGCCGGTGGGAAACAGCGCTTCGAGGTCCGGCGGCGTCTCGGCTCTGGAGGAGTACACGATCGTCTGCCGCGCGCCGGCCGCGGCGAGCTCGTGTGCCAGCGAGACGATCACATTGAGCGTTCCAGCGGCCGCGCATTCGGTGGCATGGATCACCCGCAACTGGCGGCCGCTCACGACAAGTCTCCCGCCGACAGCCGCGGCAACGCGGCGTCGAGATCCGGCAATCCCAGCGCCGCGAGAACCTCGCCCAATACGATCCTTGCGTTGGCCGTCCAGGTGTAGTGCGCGAGTCGCCGCACGGCGGCCCGACGCAGCCGCTCGCGCAGCGCCGGATCGCGCGCGGGGCCGGCCAGCAACGCGGCGAGCGCGCCGGCATCGTGCGGATTGAAATAGAGCGCCGCGTCCGCACAAACTTCCGGCAGCGATCCCGCATGTGCCGCAATCACCGGGCAACCGTTCGCCATCGCTTCGAGCGCCGGCAATCCGAATCCTTCGTAGAGCGAGGGAAACAACAACCACGCCGCGTGGGCGTACAGCGCGCCGAGATCTTCGTCCGGCACATATCCGAGCAGCTTCAGTTGCTCGTCCGGCTGACGAGCGTCGCGGAAGACACGCGCATCGGATGCGCCCGCCACTGCCACGGTCCATGGAACCGGCGCCTGCACGAGCGCGCGCGCCACGACACCAAGATTCTTGTTGGGTTTGAGGCTGCCGACCAGCAGCAGGTATTTACCCGATTCGAGGCCGTATCTCGCGACCACCGCTGCGGTATCTCCGCTGGCAAGCGCGTGACTCCACCCTTCCCGGCCCACCACGATCGGGCGCTCGATGCCGTAATGCGTCGCGATCTCGCGCGCGGAAAATTCCGACACCGTCATCAAACACGCGACGCGCGCCTGCAGCATCGCGACCATGGCGTCCTGCACCAGCCGGTAACGCAGTGAAAAGCATTCCGGCATGGCGCGCACCGTGGCGTCGTGCAGCGTGATCAACTGCCGCCGTTTGGCCACGGGACCGGAATAGTTGAAGTTGACCAGCAAGTCACCGCGCGCGTAGAGCGGCAGCAGTACCTGTTCCCAAAGGTGTCCGCGCAGACCCGATAGTTTGGCTATCGAGATGTGGCGCAGCGGCGGGCAAACCGCGTCCGCCGGCACCGCCA
>Ga0307513_10006958_pt1 | contig 14704 bp, 5 predicted proteins | sample 15_EM_MG_FD_202174 | JGI IMG/M metagenome (GOLD analysis project Ga0307513, IMG submission 202174) | Populus trichocarpa ectomycorrhiza microbial communities from riparian zone in the Pacific Northwest, United States - 15_EM | ecosystem: Host-associated > Plants > Roots > Unclassified | place... | reverse complement strand
TCGGACCATAATTAATCACATGGTAGGAGTTGATTCGGTAACAATATCTTTAACCGGAAAAAATGATTTCTTTGAGATTAATCCAGAATGCAGTAATAGTTGAGGAATGAGGAGCAGAATATTTCTCTTTTGTATTTAGTTGTCTATTAACCAATGTTATTAAATATTTTCTAGCATGGAGGGTCAATCCGAGACTTAATCGGCCCATATCCTAGACAAGGTCGTGTGTTAAAAAAAGTCTTTCTTAGAATTAACCTCATTTAACCTGGTTGACTCGATTAATCAACTAGTGACAAGGTCAACTAGGTTAAAAACTACTTAAAAACTTGATTGATTTTTTTTTAAAATTTTTAAACAACATTATTTTGATCTTTTTTTTTTAAAAAAAAACAATGATTAACCCAGGTTAAATTATTGTTCTAGGATTAAGGCAACTAGAAGGTGAATTAAATGTATCACTAATATAAACAAATAATGCAAATTAATTCAAATAAACACAATAATCAATAATATATTTAAAGTGCTTCAAGTAAAGAGATAAGACAAAGAATTTGGAAAGTTGTTTTTAATGTGGTTTGACAAGCCTATATCTATATCTCAAGTATCAAATCGTACGTATTGTATTCTTTAACTTATCCAATCTTTAAAATACAATGACTACTTGATGAATTCACACCACTTGAAAATATTCTCTCTTCAAGATTTTCTTCCACTTGAAGATATCCATATCTTTAAAATTTTTCTCTTGGTGAAAATACCTTACAAAAACCAAGATTTTTTCTCTAACTCTCAAAGGTTTACAAGTATGATTTTTTATTATCATAATTTACTCTTTCAATAGAGTGAATTTTACAATTGAAACTTTTAGTATCTCAATATATTACATTATAGCACTTATATGATTAGAAAATATTTAAGTGTAGTGAGAATGAGAATGTATATTCATGTGCTAGATTATAAAGGTTTGACTGCACAAATCTTAGTATAATCAATAAATGATGTTTGTGTATGTGTGTGTGTGTGTGTGTTTATAGCAAAAACTAGTCGTTTATAGCTATTACAACTTTACTGACGGCTGAAATGGTCGACCGGTTCAAATTGGTCAAGCCAATTGGTTGACCAGTTCTTACAAAATTCCTAGGTGTTCAACGTTGATGAATAAGCAATCGACCACTTCAATTGGTTATACCAAACGATTGACCGTTTCATGCAGAATTCTAGTTTTGACATATTAACCTAGGTGAATTCTTAGAACCTTCTATATCGGTTTATTTATTAATCCTTTTAAATGTATGTATAGTTAAGTGTGTGCATTCATTTTATTTGTGCTATCAAGATGTGATATAAAGACTTACAATATAGTACTAAAATTAATATTTAAACTAAGTCTTTACTTTGCTTCTTCTTGGATTCCTTTATTGATTTATTTGTGAAATCCTTCATGCTTGTTGATATAATTTTTACATAAAACTTGTTTAAAACTTATTCTCAACCAATCATATTATTAGTCTGAATTTCATATCATCATTATCATCAAAATATATAAAAATATAAATGTGTGACCTAAAGGTCAACATAAGCCACTTGACTATAATAATCCAGGTCGAGTATAATAACTATAATTAAAAGAAACCTAACAAGTTGTTTAGAGTCAATTCTCTATTGTAGTTGAATTCAATTATAATATTCAATATGAATTCATTTTGTTAAAATCTCTAAATTAAATTCAATTCAGAGGGCTTAAAACATGCTGTAAAAAAGCTTTTGATTTCATTATAGCTCTAGAGACAAAATCATTATAGATTGTAATAGTGTTTTGCCTTTTTTTTTGTGTTAGCCAGGAATTGGACTCGATAATTTAAATCATTTTTTGCTCCAATTACTTAACTTTTTATTCATTTCATATTGTGTTGGTTAGGAATCGGACTTGATAATTTATTTCAATTTACTTTTTATAGGGTTATCACAATGTTAAAAAAAGCTAAAGCTTGATTTTGTAAAAAAAATAGTCGATTTATCGCTTGTGGAAAATTGAAAATGTGGTTCGGGACTCGATTAACCTGCTTCCTAGACCGAGTTGTGTGTTTATAAAAAGTTAATTCGAGGTTAACCTGGTTTGACCTGGTCAACTCGGTGGGTTAACCAATGACAAGGTTAGCCAAGTAAAAACCCACTAAAAATTGGTTGACTTTTTAATTTTTTTAAATGATGGTTTTTATTTATTTATTGACTTGGGTTAAGCCTCTCGACCCATGACCATAGCCTTGTATTGGATTGAACCCAAGTTGAGTATAATAACTATAATGATAAGAAACCTAAAATAGCTCTTGATTCCATTATAACCCTAGAGACAAAAACATTGTGGAATGTAATAGTGTTTTGCTTTTTTTTTTGTACTTGAATTATTTTTTACTCTAATTACTTAACATTTTTTTTTTGTCATTTCAAGTTGTGTTGGCTAGGAATTGGGCTTGATAAGTTGTTTCAATTTGTTTTCTATTGGGTTATCACGATGTCCAAAAAAATCCTGACATAATTATGCTTGATTCTGTGGAAAAAAAAATCGGTTTCATTGCTTGTGAAAAATTAAAAATGTGGGGATCAAATTTTATAATGAGGCAAAAAAACACAGGCCTTTTGTAAGTTGTTCATTAAGCTCAATAAATGCCCTTTTCTAAGATTTTTGCCTTAAAAAATCTTCATTTTCAATTTTTTTTCCTTTTAGTTTGTAACTTTTATGTATTGGTTTGAATTTTATTTAGTTCACATTTCAATACTTGAATTTGAGAGAGTAAAAAGTCGCTAGAAAATGGTAGTGAAGAGAGAAAACAATCAGTTGGTCGAATTTCATTAATGAAAAAGCCAAAATTGGTGTTAGTATGTTCCTCTTGACAAAAAAAAGTGTCATTTACATGTTTTTGAAATTTCATATTATAAAAAAATAGACCAAGGTTAAAAAAAGGTTTTTTTTATTTAATTTTATGTTTTTGAATCGATTTAAAGTTGTCTTGATTGAGAAATTGGTCTATTAAGGGTTTTCAATGTGTGTATTAGTTATTTTTAAGAGAAAAGAGGTTAAAAAACCCCAATCCAGTTTTATGACCACCAAATTTGAGCAATAAAGAAATGTGTCATTTACCACAACAAAGAACATGTTATTTACTTCATCTTTGTTTTAACATAATGAAAGGGCAAATGACATGTCATCGAACTTAAGCAAAGAAGAAGAAGAATGCGTGCAAGCCTGGACTTGCAGGCTCGTGCGTGCTGGGCCTTCTTTATGTTATACAAGACGGGAGAGCTCAATTTCTTTGTTCTAAGCACCTACCTCTTTTATGTGTGTTTTTTCAAAGAATTAATTTTTTGGATTTTTATTGAAAGGGACTATAAAAGAAGATATGATGTTTACATCACTATTCAATTTTATCGTGGTTCTTAAATAATGTTACAAGTTATTATATAAATGTTAACAACTTTGCAAAACCAAAAAATAAGACATTGGTCATGAATATCCAATGAAATTTCAGTTCTTTAATTTTTTATGGATATTTACATGATTTTCTCACATTTATCTTTTTTTTCCTTCAATCATATACATATATTGAGTCATTATCTTAATATTTTTTTTGAACGATTTTATGAGATAATGAAAGGTTTGTATTTAAAAAGCATACAATTAAAAAAATGCTTTTATTAAAACAATAAAAAAAAGCATTAATAAGAAAATGAAATTTGATTGACGAAATACATTTCTCCTTTATAATCTTTTTGTTATTTTTCATGAAGATTTATATTTTTATAATTGTTTAATTAAACAAAAGATTAATTCCAATAAGCAAGGTTATTAAACTCAGTCAAGGCCATGACTTAGGTTGTGGGTTGGGCGGGTTTGCCCGGTTTGACTTGAGTCAATCTAGAACGTCGTTGTTTTAATAAATTTTTTTAATAAAAAAACATTAGATTTATGTCTTTTTTGTTTATTTTCTAAAGTCAAATCAGGTTTGGACCAGGTCGACGAGTCACAAGTAGGTCAACTCTTACCTAGATTGTTTTGAAACTTGACTTGGTAAGAGACCAAGTCAATGAGTAATCTTGTTAACATGTTGAGCTCTGGTGGATTTAATAGCATTGTCAAAAATTTGCTCGATGCAGCATGCGAGGAACATATTAGTTACTTTTATACTACTAAAAGACTTGGATATAATTATGGAGCTTTAATGTTTATATGAACAATAAAGCTCTTTTTTTCCCTCCAATTTAGCCACCTTTATTTTTATCCATTTCTTTTTTTTTCAATTTTATTATTTTCTTTGCTCTTTTACATCCTAATGTTTTTTTTAATGAATGATCAAGTTGCTTTTGGCCCGGTCAAGTTGACTAGATTGCATTGAAACAACTCCCAAGTGATTTAATATTAAACTTGGGTTAAACAAGGAATTGGGTCGAGAAGTATTTTTTGTCAATTTCATCTTTTTTCTCTCTCAAATTCATCCTTAGACCTTTTATATCGAGCATCCAGGTTGCCTTGAGGATAACTAAGTCAACCGGGTTACGTTAGTGCAATCCCCACACGATTTAATTTTTAACCTAGACTAAGAAAAAAGTTGGGTCGGGAGGTTTTTTGTGTCAATTTCATCATTTTTTTCTCAACTTCATCCTTAGACCTTTTTTTTTACCAGACATCAATCAAAATGATTTTGGAAATGCTAAGTTGATTAGGTTATGTTGAGGCAACTCTTACACGATTTAATTTTAAATTCAAACTAGTTAAGGAGTTGGATAAGAGGATTTTAAGATTGACTCAGTGAGATGAGTTTAATAAAAATATCAAATAGTTCTTTATAGTTTAGACATTTTTTGTTATGTTTCAAAAAACAAATCTGACTTACAACGTAACTCAAAAATAAAAACTAGTACTAACTATTTTTGTAGGCAAATCAGCCAAGTATTATGCCAAGTGATTGTGCTGCAATTCAAAAAGGTTAATAAACAAAATTCTTATCACCATTTTGTAGTTGAAAACTCAACGGTTTTAAAAACTAAAAAAATATAAATATGGTAATTAGAGTATAACTAAATATGAACATGTATTAAAATCAATTCCTCGAAATGGAATTTCATGTTTAATCAAATTGTATCATAATCCATACATGAAAAAGATGGGTAAGTTATTGCTACTATATTATGTTTTTCTATAAAAATCATTGGCCTATTTGGTTGTATACAAATTAAGATCATAAAATTATAATTGTAAGAACTAAAAATAAAAATAAGCATATTATCTAACATACTAAATAAAATTAGCTTTCTTATATGAACAATAAAACACCTAGTTTTTTTTTTTTAATTTTTTCTTTCTTTCAATTGAATCCTTCTATAGCCTAGTTATATGAAATTAGGCTTGAAATTGTGGTAAATATACCAAATTAAAAAAAATATAGGAAAAAAATATAAGACTTACATATAAAACATAAAGAAAAGACATGGCCAATTTCAAGTTCGTGAAAATTTTCATTTTAGTCCTAAAGTTTATTTTGTTTATTTTTACTTCTTGGGTTAGAGAGAAGAAAGAGAAACTCACAGGAAAATAGTATAAGAGAGAGAAAGTTGATGTTTGTCAGAATTCCAACAAACAAAATGGCAAAGCTTAGTGTTAAAGAGTTTCATTCAACAAAAAGAGTTTAATAGTTGTGGTTTTTCACCTTCAGACTTGAGAGAAAAAAAAATTATTTGATTTTATATTTTTAAACCAATTTATGGGTGTTCGTAGTTGATATATTGATTTATTTAGATTTCTAAAGTGTTTTTTTATTTGTTTTTATATCATAATAGGTTAAAAATGGAATTTTAAACCAAAAAACATCTTTCACTTAGACACAAGGATTCTTAGATATCAACCACATGCCCTCTTATCTCTATATAGCTGCCACCTTCTCTTTTATTAGGGAGTGGCTAAGGTATTTATTGAATCTATTTCCTTTCTCCCCTTTGTTGAGTCTGTCTCGCTAGTCTTCCCAGTTACATGAAAAACAATAGAAGATAGAAAAAGGGAAAGCTACTAACACTCTATCTAAAAGGGAATAATGGTAAAATAAAAAGTCTTGGAATTGAGGACATGAGTTCTTCTTACCAAGCATCCTTCACCTATAGGGTTTCATTTCCTAGGTAAGTGAGAGATTCCACAGAAAAAGAAGCAATAATACCTCTTTATAAGCTTGTTATCTTTTCTATTCTATTGACTTAATCAAAAAGCTGCTTCACAATCATACTACTACTACTCTTTCTACCTTTTCCAAGAACTTCCATAGCATAATAAGGAGACAATTTAGATAGATAAGAATGAAAGGATACAACCCTTTTTCTCATATAGCTTCCAGTACTTTACCAGCGGGATGGCAATCAAACTTTTACTAAAGAATCCTTCTTTCTAAGACTAGGCTATCCAGTCAGATCTATACACTTAGCCCTAGAGACTGTCTTATCTAATTTAATAGGCTAATCAGGCCGGTTACACATACTTTTCTAGCCAAGCAAGTTCTATGATCAAAGGTTAACTTCCATTGCCCCTTTCTGAGTTAGATTATACTTATCCATCTACCTAACTGAGTAAGATAAGCTTGTCCATTCTATTGCAAAGAGCAAGGAACTAGTAGGAGCTATTGGTAAGAGAGAATGTGTTAGATCTTTAGTGCTATATTTGTAGTTACCTCTTTTCCTCTATATCTTGTAGGTGAGAGAGACCTTTGGACTCACTTTTTCTAAACTATTAGAATGACATCCTTGTTCAAGGGACAGGGTAAGGGATCTCGAGCTCAATTTTCCAGCCACCTCAAGTGGTCAAAATCTAGGTTGGTAGACAAAGAGTCGTCTTCCTTAATTTTTTTTTTGAAAATAAAAATGGGTCGGCCACCTTTTATTGCAAAAACAAATATACAAGCCTAGACGTGTGGGCATCGGTTTACAGGCCCAAGTGTGCCAGGGCTTGGGTAGTTGGCTGTGAGTGTAGGTCTATCTCCTCTTTAACTTTGCAAAATTTTTAATTAATATCCTTCCTCTTTTGCATTTTTTTTTAGTTTACATTAATGTTTTATTTATTTTTAAATTAATACCCTCTCCATGATTAGTTTGAATTTTTTTTATTACTTTTTTAAATGATATTTTTTTATTTTTTATTTTAAACTACTAGAAAATTAGAATGAAGTAACAAAAAATAAAATAAAAATAATATTTCATCTTGTTTTACCAATGGAAAATATAGCATAAATTTTCAGTTAGTCATTTTATATGGAAAATGATGATGGAAATTGTTTTTTTTTTTTTACAGAATTCTTAAATGTATTTACAATGTGTCAAATCACCAAAGGAAACTCCATCATCGATTTTAAAAGAAAAATATGACTGTGGTTGCATCTCGGTAGACGTCGCGGCGGGGACCAAAAGATATATAGTGGAAAATTTGGGAGTCGCCAAATTAGAGAAAGCTAGGGATACTAAAAATTAGCTTTGATTCTAAAGATTCAGGCAAAAGGTTAGTTATGCTTAAGAAAAAAAAGATGTCACTCTCACAACATCCTTTCTTATGAAGGTTATCTCTACTATGTGTTTTCTCTCAAATTTATCTTTTTGATTGCCATCAATTATCCTAATTGTCCCTTTTTAGTTTTTTTTTTAAAAAACAAATCATCTTGTTAGGAAAAAAAAGAGGGTTTGACATCGGTCCCCAAAATGGGAGATACTTTGATGTGATTATTAAAATTTAGTATTAATCCTAAAAAAAATTCTTTCATAAAAAAATTTGATATCGAACCTAAAAGAAGAGACCTCTAAAAAAAGGTGAATTAAAATTCTAGTTTCTCATTTTTAGATTAATACCTTGGACTCCTGAATTTGAATATGTAATTTTACCATGCTATTAGCAGTGAAAGAGTAACGATAGAATTGTATTTTTTTCATTTCATGATGTAAGAAAAAATTTCTATCTTCTCCTAGCAAATATTTTGATTCTTGGCATCTTTGATTACTAATTGATCTTGAAACATGCACCATAAAAAGGCTTTTTCCTTCATGAATCCAAACCTTCAAAAACGAGGAAAAAGACAACAATTCTCCTTTAATCTTATACACACAACAAAGCAAAACAATTATACACTATGTCAAGTTCACTCAAGAAAAAAGAGAGGAGGGTTTGACGTAGGTCCTTTTTTTTTTCCATCTCTCTTGCTTGGTTTGCACTTGACTCTTCAACTCATTAAAGTTTTACCCGTGTGATGACCATGTTTGGCTGCCACTATGTCAAGCAACCTAAACCTTATGCCATAAATATTGCTCTCTTGTCAAATAGGGCCCCTTAAATGTGGAATTTATGTGTCATCTCACGCTCATCATTTTCCTTGATGGAGAATAAATGCTCTATTTTCTTTCTTTTTTAAAAGAGTTTAACCAATACCTCACTACCAAGGACTATTTTGAGCCACATTGCTATCAATTGATTCTGTTGCATATTATTTTCATAATTCCCCCTATTTGATTTGGCCATAAACAACATTTCCCGTAGTTGAGGTGGCTTATATCCATCATTATCATTCAGCCTTTTAGACACTCATGCCACCTTCATCAGTTGTTTTCCTAGTGGACCGCATGAGGTTCTTATACATCAACATCATCTTTGCCAAGAATTTTACAATTTCGGTCAGAGACCATCATTTTCTGTAAATAATTTTTCTTTTCTTGGGAACAAACCATGTATTTTAAAATGATATTCTTTCAAATCTAATTATTGATAAGGAATCATCGAGATGTAAAAGCATTTGGATTTAAGATTAAATTTTCTTGGTTGATAACCCAAAACATATCATTCAATGATAGGATTCATTTTGGATGTTTTTATTGGTATATGAGCCAAGTGTTTAATGATAAATTTTAATAATCTTTCTATTTTATTTATCTAATCATGGATAGAATAAAATGTTGATATGCTTCCATAAAAACATCTCAGGATTTCAAAGCAATAATAAGATATATGAAAAGATACTTTATTGAAAATGCAATAAAGTTTCCAAAACAAGAAAAACACATTGCAAAAAAATGTCATCTCGAAGATCTTATTCATAAAATTCAAATGACAAAGCGATGTTGCAACATCAGCCTTATCTTCACATCAGGTATCCCAACTCAAACATCTGAGGCTTTTAAATTTGACTCAATTACACCTTAGGATTGGTGTTAGACGTAATACAATCCTATAGAGGAGCTTGTTCTTGAAGGTATGATAATTTCCAATGTTTTGTCCAATTGTGCTTCTTCCTCGGTGATAAAGCTGGTTTGGAATGAGAAAAATCTATGAAGTATACCCTTTTCTAATCACAGCACATCTACGCTTCCAGTCTTGATGTTGAAAAATGTCATGATAGGGAAATATTCTCCCATTATCACAGTGTTAGCATCACAGAAAGCAAAGGGGCTTATGTGAGATTATGTTCTTATTAAAACCTCTATATTAATTGAATGCATCTTATTCCATTCTTATATATATATAATTTTGCATGACCCATAAATCCATGAATCCATTTTTCTCATCAATGCATGTCATGAGTAAATAACAAGTCCAACATCTTTGCTATCAATGCCTTCAGGAATTAGTGGAGGAAGGGGAAACAAGCTATAGCTCTCCATCTTCACATCAAATGCAAGTATGTTTCTTTTCTAGGTAAGCCAATAAAGTGAACCAATCACAGATAGTTGTGTCATACGATGAAGTGACTTCTCTTGTGGCAACTTTAATTAATCTAACAGCTTCCATCTTCAAGTATTTTAGTCAAACAACTCAGCTCTAATGCAGTGATGCAGATAGAATTCTTTATCATGTGAGCGAAAGTTGGGCTTCGAGAATATCACAATCTTGTATTGCAAAGGCTTTGATCTTTTCACCATCATGCCAAATTCTATAGTATCATATCATATCTTTGGATTCAGGATCGTCCACCCTTGTCTATCAGTAGGGTTGTCCACATAATATCATGGTTCATTGTAAGCGTGGCAAAGTAAAACACTTTGATTTGTTGATGCCACAATCTCCACATAGTTAGGTAAGAAATCAATGGACATCTCGAGATGGGGCTTTGAGGTGTCAATTGATACAAATGAAGCATGATATTCATTTAGGATTATGATTTGTATGAAGAAACCAGATATAATGTTGGTTCTTTGACCGTGTAGCTTCATGAAAGTGGACTCACAGGTGAGTTTATTCCATTCTTTGGAAAGAAGCCTATATCTTCCCATAGTCTCCATTGAAGCACATGTTAAGATTTCAAAGATAATGTTCGGGCATAGGTTACAAGCTAAGTCCATGATAAAGTAGAGGTTTTTTTTCTTGAAGAAAATCACAACAATGCTTCTAGGTTAAAGATTCACAACCTTAAACGAATTTCAGACTTTTAGGAGCTCTTGAATCTTTAGGGAAAAATCAGATTGGGGGGGGGGGACTATATTCCTCTTTCAAGTTAATATAGTGTGCGAATAGATGCATGATTGATTGTGTATGTAATTTGCAAAAAAAAAATGATGAGGGACTATATCGACTTTTTCTTGGAAAGTTCTTACTGAGGACTCCAAACCCACCAGAACTTTAGCCGATTAGGAGAAAAATTTATGGCCTCAATGTATTGGCCTTTTTCAATCTAGTCCATATATCCTCAATATTAATGTATCCTCCATCTCACACTTCCCATGAGGACCAGTGGAGATCTAATAAAATCTCAGAATAAAGATGTATGATATGGCATGTTATTGTCCATATCTTATGAAGGGTCCATCTCAAAAGATATGACTTAGCTCACCAAGGTTTTAGGCTCAACTTGTCTAAATCTAAAAAACATTTAGGCTCCTAAATTGTTCGAGTTACCAGTGGGGTAACTCAACCTTTTAACCTTATATACTATAAGCATGGAAAAAATTTCATGATACCCGTTACATAGGGTGAGTTCCAATCTAAGTGGGAGTCCAAATGATTATTAATGTATATAAGTCACACTCACCCCATCAAATCTCCCTATCTAATCTTAAAAGGGATAAGATCGGTCCAGAGTTTTTATTGTCTTTTCATGAAGTGTGTGAATAATAACATGTATGTGAACACAATATTTAAATAACATGAATAAAATAAACATTGATAGAAATAAATAGCAATAAATAAAAATATTTACATAGAAATAATTAGGAAAATAACATAGAAATCAAAATCCTTTCTTATACACCTATGGATGGATGGCAGATTTTTGAAATTATCAAATTATAATGTAAAATTTTTCCTTGTGGTGAGTTTTGTCATCGAAAAATTATGCGGTGAGATTTCATGTTGAGTTTTAATCTTTCTAATTTTTTTTCCAGTAATAATGGATATGTTGTTTTTGCATTCCATTCTCACCTAGATCGATTGATTGCTTGCCCATTATGGTTGCAATATAATTAATGATGGTGTTAAATATCTTTCTTTGTGTCGTCGTGTTCGTTAAGGGGACTCTTGGTCTGCCATGTCTCGTGTCTCATTTAATACTTAACGGTACCCAAAATTCAAAATCATTAAATTAACTTATTTTCTTAGTGGATTGATGAATTCATTTTTTTATTCTTTAATTGTTATAATTGGTATATGATCACATCTCTTTCACACAGACTATTAATTGTATAATAAAATACATTTAATTTTTTTTATAAATTATTAAAAATTCATAACCATTGTCTCTCATTAAATGTTCCAAACATTATATTATAAAATCTTCAAAGATTAATATACAAACTACAGGTGATCCATAAAAGATCATGCATACTTTTTTACATCAATTAGCTCTACATCATTATGGGTATTAAACCAATCTAATATGTTGTTCTAAATTGCGAATGATAATGTTAACAAAGGTGAAGTAATTATTCGAAGTTGCACATTAAAGTTTTGGCAAAATTAGAATCACTATTATGAGTTTAGATAAGCCTTCATATGTATAGACATGATGACTAGTAGTACTATAAGATGTATGTTTGTCATGTCCCGCACGTGAAGGCTACGCACCTTCTTCCCCACACTTTTTTGTTTTGACAAATTCTTGGCAATACTTTATTTTGTTTAGAAACTCAATACCAAGATTTTTAATATTTTATATGAAAAAATTAAGAAAACATCCATGTAAATATAGGCTATACATATTGTAAATAATGAAATTTAAAAGAATATTTTAAAAAAAAAATTTATCTCACATTAAAAAGATATTATGTTAAGCTTTTAAGTTGAAGTATTTAAATCAAAAAAGTTTTTTATCCCACATTGAAAAAACATAACTTTTTTTTTGGAAACATAAACTATATATACTAATGGGTTTCAAATCCCACATTGAAAAAAGATAGTTTTTTTTTCTTGAGAACATATAGTATATATACTAATGAGTTTCAAATCCTACATTGAAAAAAGATAACTTTTTTCTTTGGAACATAGAATATATATACTAATGGGTTTTAAATCCCACATTAAAAAGATATTATGTTATCCTTTTAAGTTGAAGTATTTAAACAAAAAATTTTTTTATCCCACATTGAAAAAACACAGTTTTTTTTCTTGGAAACATAGAGTATATATACTGATGGGTTTCAAATCTCACATTTGAAAAACAAAATTAGGTCTCGCCCGGATCACGAGTTGGCCGGGTTTGGCCGGGTCATTACACCGGCCGGTCTTTTGACAAACCCGGACTGGTCCAGCCCCCGTGTCAACCCACCAGGTTGGTCTGGATTTAATAACTATGATATAGACCCTTGAGTCTGCATTGAGGTTACGTGGATCCAAGTATTGGATTTGACATTTTTTATTCCTCTTTTAAAATCCTTTGGAAGTTAGACGGCAAAGAAAATCTTGTTTCTTCTCTTCCCTCTTTCTTTTGTAGGTCCTTTTGATGGACAATGAGACAACTGTGAGAAACATAAAATCACAAACACGCATCTCCACTCTTTGCTTATAAAGTACCCTACACGAGCCTCCAACTTTTTTAATCTACAATTATTATTTTTGGTATAAAATTACTCTTTGATTCAGGTGTGTTTTGATTTTAGATTGGAGGAAGGTATCATTTTTTATATTGTTAGTTTGTAACATGCTTTCATTATTGTGCTGTATTTTTAAATATGTAAAGTAGTATGAGTTGTATTAAATATGATAAGTCTCTTACCATTACTAATTTAAAATTAATCATTAATAAGATAAGGTTCCATATTTGTTTTACTTGCAATGTTTGGAGTAATATATTGATTTGCACTTGTGTCAGGAAACCAAGTGACAGTTTGCTGTCGAAGCGTCATTGAAAAAGAAGTTGGCCGAGGCTTGATTTCCATTGGTTACTAGCTATGAACATGGCTACATTAAGTGACCAAAAATGTTACATAACTGACATCAGACCTGTCGTGTATGAGACCACTGATTAGGTGAAGATGTTCGGTTAGACTATTATTGCCAATTGCCCCCATAGCCACAGTTCTGCTGCCAAAAACCACCATTGTTGCCACGGTAATTCTGACCACTAGACTAGTTGAAGGAGGTGTGAGTATTCCTCAAGTCACCATGTCTTCTTCTGCCCCGATTATGAGAGGAATCATTGTTATTAAAAACATAAAAACCACGTTGAGCAACAAAAATAAATGGAGGCTGCGTAGGGGTAGGCGACAATTATGCAATACTAGGAATGGATTGAAGAGAGTTCATGTGTAAGAACTCATAGGTAAACAAGTGACTATGCAACTCAGAATAGGGAAAAGGTTTAGTCTTGGTCAATAGACTTGTAATCAAATCATAGAATTCACTATGAAGGCCTAAAAAAACATATAAATTGAAATCAATAACGGAGATAAATATGCATGTTGCTGCTAATTTATCAAATAGTCCCTTAGCTTTCTACACATAAATGGTGATAATATCATCACCTAGACGAAGATCTTGAAGAGAGTCATGTAATTGCATAATCTAAGAGTTGGATGGTGAAGCAAGGGGTGTTCTAATGTGCTCCAAACATTAACAGAAGTCAGACAATCAACCACAAGATGGAGAACATCCAGGGAAAGAGAGGAGAGGAGAGCACTGAGGATGAGTTGATCTTGTTGTTTCCATGTTAGAAAAGCTTGATTAATGCTAAAACTGAAGGTGGCAGAAGCATCACTCGATAGGACCTGGGAGAAGGACATGGAAACGAGCCATAAACAAACAAGAAAATACATTGACCAATCAGATATGGTTTCATCTACATATGTCAATATAGATAGTTCGTGTTGGTAAGCTTAAGATTAATTAGTTGTTGTGTGTTAGAAAAGGGAATAATGGTTATCAAGGAACTAACACCTATTGTTGTAGCAGATGCAGACATCTTTAATATTATAAAATCACATATTTAACAACAAGAAAAATTGTAATACATTAAGGTCAATTTTTGTATAATAGTAGTTTTTGGTCATTTTTGGATCTCATCAATTTTTATCAAATTCAATTAAGCATAACATAACAACATATTGATTTTGTTACGTATGACATGTTTTGTTTTACTGTGCAGCTTTTTCTATATATATATTAAAGAAATTAACCATAGCCAATCAAGCTATTTTGCTTTTTTTTTAATTGAACCATTTAAGATAGAAAGAAGAAGGAGAAGAAGTTGATAGTTGGATAGATGAA
>Ga0307513_10006957_pt1 | contig 14706 bp, 13 predicted proteins | sample 15_EM_MG_FD_202174 | JGI IMG/M metagenome (GOLD analysis project Ga0307513, IMG submission 202174) | Populus trichocarpa ectomycorrhiza microbial communities from riparian zone in the Pacific Northwest, United States - 15_EM | ecosystem: Host-associated > Plants > Roots > Unclassified | place... | reverse complement strand
GACGAGATCGTGCTGCTGCCGCTCTATCCGCAGTATTCGACCACCACGACCGGCTCATCGCTGAAGGACTGGAAGGCGGTCTATCGGGGACCCGGCCGGTCGCGCGCGATCTGCTGCTACCCGACGGCCTTCGGCCTGGTGCAGGCCCACGCGGACGCTATCCGCAATCTCTGGGAGACGGCGGGCAAGCCGGCGAACGTGCGCCTGCTGTTCTCCGCCCACGGCCTGCCGCAGAAGATCGTCGATGGCGGCGATCCCTATAGGGCCCAGATCGAGGCGACGGCTGCGGCGATCGGCGAGCTGCTGCCCGAGCTCACCGACCGCCAGATTTGTTTCCAGAGCCGGGTAGGGCGGCTGCAGTGGCTGACGCCGTCCACCGACGACGAGATCCGGCGGGCTGGCGCCGAGGGCAAGGGCGTGATCGTCGCCCCCATCGCCTTCGTCTCCGAGCACGTAGAGACCCTGGTCGAGCTCGATCACGAATACGCCGAGCTCGCCGGCCAGGTCGGCGCGACGCCCTATCTGCGCGCGCGGACGCCCGGCGTGCGGGACGCCTTCATCGAGGGCCTGGCCGCCGCCGTGCTGTCGTCCCTCGAGCGTCGCGGCGGGCTGGCGCCGCACGGCCCTTGGCGCTGCCCGGCGGGCCATGCGAAATGCGCGCTGAAGACGGAGGGGGCGCTCACATGAACTGGTACGACCTGCTGCGCGGGCTGCACATCATCGCGGTGATCGCCTGGATGAGCGGCATGATGTACCTGCCCCGGCTCTTCGCCTACCACACTGAGACCGCGCCTCCGGGGAGCGAGTTCGACGCCCACTTCAAGGTCTGGGAGGGCAAGCTTCTTCGCATCATCATCAATCCAGCGATGACTCTGACCTTCCTGTTCGGGTTCGGGCTGATCTGGGTCGACGGAAGCCAGCGCCTGGGATGGGGCTTCCTGCTGCTGCCGTGGATGCTGGTGAAGATCGCGGGGATCATCTTCCTCGGCTACTGGCACGGGTTCCTCTCGAAATCCTACCGGCAGATCGCCGAGGGCCAGCGGCCCAAGACCGCGAAATTCTGGCGCGCCACCAACGAGCTGCCATTCCTGGCGGCCGTCGTCATGGTGCTGGCGGTGACCACGGAATTCGCCTTTCGCTGATTGAACTTAGCCGGGGGGGCGACCCCACGTCTCCTTGACCGCGGACCCCTTTATGTGGTTCCGATCGGCTCACGCGTCGCGAAGGTGGCGCGCCCCGCCTTATTTCCGGCCGTCGCGCGCCTAGACGCCAGCTTCGGTCCGGCCCCCACGAAGACGAACACATCCGGCGCCTCAACCGCGCCCGCATCCTTAAAAAAGCCCACGCCGGGAGTCCGTTCGGCCGTGGGCGATCATGAGTGAACAGCTATGCAAGACGAAGACAACACACCGGCCGCCGACGACACTCCGGAAACCGAGGCGCTCGATAGCGCCGTCGCCGAAGCCCCTGCCGAGGAGGCCGACGCCTCCACCGAGCCAGAGGAGCCGTCCGAGGTCGCCAACACCATCGCCCGGATGGGGCTCACCCGCATGAGCCTGCAGGAGCTGAAGGACAAGGCGCCGGCCGACCTGCTGGCCTTCGCCGAGCTCTTCGAGATCGAGAACGTGAACTCCATGCGCAAGCAGGACATCATGTTCGCGATCCTCAAGGTGCTGGCCGAAGAGGGGGTCGAGATCTCCGGCTCGGGCACGCTCGAGGTGGTCCAGGACGGCTTCGGCTTCCTGCGCTCGCCGGAAGCCAACTACCTGCCGGGCCCCGATGATATCTACGTCAGCCCCTCGCAGATCCGGAAGTTCGGCCTGCGCACGGGCGACTCGGTCGACGGCGCCATCCGCGCGCCGCGCGAAGGTGAGCGCTATTTCGCCCTGGTGAAGGTCGACCTGACCAACTTCGAGAACCCGGAGAACGTCCGCCACAAGGTGCTCTTCGACAACCTGACGCCGCTCTATCCCGACCAGCGGCTGCGGATGGAAATCGACGATCCGACCCTGAAGGACCGCTCCGGCCGGGTCATCGACATCGTCGCCCCGCTCGGCAAGGGGCAGCGCTGCCTGATCACCGCCCCGCCGCGAGTCGGCAAGACGGTGATGCTGCAGAACATCGCCAAGTCGATCGAGACCAACCACCCCGAGTGCTACCTGATCGTCCTCCTGATCGACGAGCGCCCGGAAGAAGTCACCGACATGCAGCGCACCGTGAAGGGTGAGGTGATCTCCTCGACCTTCGATGAGCCGGCCACTCGTCACGTGCAAGTCGCTGAAATGGTTATCGAAAAGGCCAAGCGCCTGGTCGAGCACAAGCGCGACGTGGTGATCCTTCTCGACTCTGTCACGAGGCTTGGCCGCGCGTACAACACCGTCGTGCCGTCGTCCGGCAAGGTGCTGACCGGCGGTGTCGACGCCAACGCCCTGCAGCGCCCCAAGCGCTTCTTCGGCGCGGCGCGGAACATCGAGGAAGGTGGCTCGCTCACCATCATCGCCACCGCGCTGATCGACACCGGCAGCCGGATGGACGAGGTCATCTTCGAAGAGTTCAAGGGCACCGGTAACTCGGAAATCGTCCTGGACCGCAAGGTCGCCGACAAGCGCGTCTACCCCGCCATCGACGTGATCAAGTCCGGCACCCGCAAGGAAGAGCTGATCACGCCGAAGGAGCACCTGCAGAAGACCTACATCCTGCGGCGGATCCTCGGCCCGATGGGCGCCCAGGACGCAATCGAATTCCTCCTCGACAAGCTCCGCAACGCGAAGACCAACGAGGAATTCTTCCAGTCAATGAACACCTAAGACGCACGTATGGCTTGAGCGCTACTGAGCCCTACTCGCGCTACTTGTGTTTCACGTGAAACATGGGACGCCGCCGCTCTGCGGAGCGGCGGCGTTTTTCATGGAATGAGCAGGCTCGCGCCGATGGTCTGGCGGCTTTCCAGCGCCTCGTGCGCCTTGCGGGCGTCGGCGAGGGGGAAGGTCTGGCCGATCTCGATCTTGATCTTGCCCGACCCGATCATGTCGAAGAGCGCCTTCGCGCTGGCGTCCAGTTCCGCCGTGGTCGCCTGGTAGTCGCCCATGGTTGGGCGGGTGAAAAACAGCGAGCCGTTGAGCATCAGCTGCCGGGCCTCGATCGGCGGCGGCGGGCCGGACGCATTGCCGAAGCTGACGAAGAGGCCCCGGCGCGCCAGGCTCTTCAAGGTCCCCTCGAAGGTGTCCTTGCCCACCGCGTCATAGGCCACCGGCACGCCCTTGCCGTCGGTGATCCGCCGGACCTCGGCCGCCACATCCTGGTCGCGATAGAGGATGACATGGTCGGCCCGGAGCTCGCGGACCCGGGCGGCCTTGGCGTCGGACCCGACGGTGGCGATGACCACGGCGCCGAGCGCCTTGGCCCACTGGACCATGATCTGGCCGACCCCGCCGGCCGCGGCGTGGACCAGGATTGTCTCGCCGGCCTTCACCTCGTGCAGGCGGCGGATCAGGAACTCCACCGTCATGCCCTTGAGCAGGGCCGCTGCCGCGGTCCGCGCATCGACGCCCTGGGGGATCGCCACGGCGCGCTCCGCCGGGACGACGGAATAGTCCGCATAGCCGCCCAGCACCCCGGCCGAAGCGACGCGATCACCGACCTTGAAACGCGTGACGCCTTCGCCCACGGCTTCGACCACGCCGGCCGCCTCGCCGCCAAGCGGAGACGGCAGCTTCACCGGGTAGAGGCCGGAGCGCTGGTAGGTGTCGATAAAGTTGATGCCGATCGCCTCGTGGCGCAGCAGGATCTGGCCAGGCTTCGGCTCCGGCTTGTCCAGCTCGACAAGTTCGAGGACTTCGGGGCCGCCGGTCTGGCTGAAACGGATCGCGCGCATAGAGGCTACCCCAGGTGCTTTTGGAAGAAGGCTTGCGTCCGGCCGTTGGCAAGCTTCGCGTCGGCCTCGTTGTAATGCGCGCCGCCGGCCCGGGCGAAGGCGTGGTTGCGGCCGGGATAGGTGTGGATCGAGATTTGCGGATGGTCCTTCAGCGCCTTGAGGATCACCTCCTGGGCGGCCTTCGGCACGAACTCGTCCTCCTCCGCGATGTGCAGGAGCAGGGGGTTCGCCAGCTTTTCCGCCTCGGCGACTCGGCTCTCGATGCCGACCCCGTAGTAGGAGACCGACGCGTTCGAATCCGTCCGCGTGGCGGTGAGGAAGGCCAGCAGGCCGCCGAGGCAGAAGCCCACGGCGCCGACCTTGCCGCTGCAGCCGGGATCGGCGCGGATCAGGTCGATCGTGGCGGCGATGTCCTCAATGCCCTTATCGACGTCGAAGGCGTTGAAGAGTTCGAAGGCGCGTTTCCACTCGGCGTCCGAGTGGTCGGTGATGTCGATGCCGGGCTCGATCCGCCAGAAGAGGTCCGGACAGATGGCGAGGTAGCCCTCGGCCGCGAGGGAATCGGTGACATCGCGCATCACCTGGTTCACGCCGAAGATCTCCTGGATGACCACCACGGCCGGCGCCGGCGAGCGGCTGGGGCGGGCGACATAGGCCTGGAAGGTCCCGTCGCTCGTGCTGATGGTGATACGCTCGCCCATGGTGGTCTCTCCTGTGCTGAGGTCATCGCTACTAGCGCGAGGCACGGCTCTGCGGCCATATGGAATCCGTAGTGGAGGCGCACGGCATGAAGATGACCATCGAGGTGGACTGCTCGCCCGAGGAAGCGCGGCGCTTCCTGGGGCTGCCCGACGTAAGCGCGCTCAACGACCACCTGGTCGACGAGATGAAGAAGCGGATCGACGCCAACATGTCGATGGTCTCGCCTGACGAGCTGATGAAGAACTGGATGGCCTTCGGGCAGGGCGCCCAGGAGCACTTCCGCAAGCTCATGGAAGTGGGCATAGGCGCCGCGTCCGGCAAGAAATGACCGACACGATCTTCGCACCGGCCACGGCCGCCGGCCGCGCGGCCGTCGCGGTCGTTCGCCTGTCCGGCCCCCAGACCAAGGCCGCCGTGAAGGCGCTGGCGGGCGATCTGCCGCCGGCGCGGCGGGCCAGCGTGCGGCGGCTGCGCGATGCGGCGGGGGTCCCGATCGACGAGGCGTTGGTGCTCTGGTTCCCCGGCCCCGGCAGCTATACGGGCGAGGACGCCGCGGAACTCCATGTGCATGGCGGGCAGGCGGTCGTGGCGGCCCTGGTCGAGGCGCTGTCGGCGGTGGGCGTGCGGCTCGCCGAGCCCGGCGAGTTCACCCGCCGCGCCTTCGAGAACGGCAAGCTCGATCTGGCCCAGGCCGAGGGTGTCGCCGACCTGATCGAGGCCGAGACCGACGCCCAGCGCCGCCAGGCCCTGGAACAGCTCGGCGGACGGCTCTCCGGGGTGCAGGCCCGCTGGCGCGAGGCGCTGACCGGAGCGCTCGCGATGTTCGAGGCCGCTGTGGACTTTCCCGACGAGGAGGTTCCGGCGAACGTGGCGAGCCGCGCCCGGCCGATGCTGGAGGCACTCATCGCCGAGCTGGACGCCGCGGCGGCCGACGCGGTGCGCGGCGAGCGGGTGAGGGAGGGCTACCGGATCGCACTCCTGGGCGCGCCCAATGCCGGGAAGAGCACGCTTTTGAACGCGCTGGCGAAGCGCGACGCGGCCATCGTCACCGCCACGCCAGGGACCACCCGCGACATCATCGAGATTCCGATGGTGCTTGGCGGCTACAAGGTGATCATCGCCGACACCGCCGGCATCCGGGCGACCGAGGATGAGATCGAGGCCGAGGGGGTGCGCCGCGCCGAGGCCTGGGGAATGTCCGCCGACCTGCGCATCTGGCTGGTGGATGGGTTGGGCGACCCGAAGCCGACCGTTCCGGATTCCATCTGCATCGGCGATCTGATCCTGCTGACCAAGCGCGATCTCGGGGAGGGGCATCCCGGCCTGCCGGGCTCGCCGTTCACCGCCAGGAGCCCGAACGACGTCGCCTGGGTGGAAGGGCTGCTTACGGAAGCTGTCGTCGAGGCGCTCTCGGGCGCCGAACCGCCGGCGGCGACCCGCCTACGGCATCAGGAACTGCTCACGGAAGCCTCCGAACGCCTGCGCCACGCGCTCACCCAGGACGAAGCCCTGGAATTGGCCGCCGAGGACGTTCGCTTGGCGGCCCGGGCGCTAGACAGGATCACGGGTCGTATCGACCCGGAACAGGTGCTCGGCCGCATCTTCTCGACGTTCTGCATCGGCAAATGAACGGCTAAGCTTCTGTTTCACGTGAAACAGCCGACCGAGGCGGAAACCCGCGCGGCCTGGAGAGAACCGCGCGGGTCCGGCGCCTGGCGCCGCTGACTGAAACCTCCGAGGGCTGGGGGCTCGTCGCTTCGGAGGCCGGGGACAGCCAGCCTACTTGAAGTGGGCGCCGAGCCAGCGTGCGCAAGGCGCCGAAACCACAATGTCGCACGCCCGACATAGTGGCGCTTCGGAGTTTCACGTGAAACAGGCCGCTCTTTCCCCTATATGCAGCCGCTCATGACCTGGGACGTGATCATCATCGGCGGCGGCCACGCCGGGTGCGAGGCGGCCGCGGCCGCCGCGCGGTTCGGCGCGCGCACGCTCTTGCTCACCCACAAGGTCGAAACCATCGGCGAAATGAGCTGCAACCCGGCTATCGGTGGGCTGGGGAAGGGCCACCTGGTCCGTGAGATCGACGCCCTTGACGGGCTGATGGGCCGCTTGGCCGACAAGGCGGGTATCCAGTTCCGGATGCTGAACCGCTCCAAGGGCGCCGCCGTGCGCGGGCCGCGCTCACAGATCGACCGCAGGCTTTATCGCGAGGCCATGCAGGCGGAGCTGGCGGCCACCCCCAACCTGACCATCGAGGCTCAAGCCGTCGAGGACCTGATCGTCGAGGACGGCAAGGTCGCGGGCGTGCTTGGCGCGAAGGGCGAGGTCTACCGCGCGGGTCGCGTGGTGCTGACCACGGGCACCTTCCTGAAGGGCGTGATCCATCGGGGCGAGGAGCGTATCGCCGCCGGCCGGGTCGGCGACGCGCCGGCCATCGGGCTTTCCGACCGGCTCTACGCCTCGGGCCTGCGGATGGGCCGGCTGAAGACCGGCACCCCGGCCAGGCTCGACGGCTCGACGATCGCCTGGGCCAAGCTGGAGATGCAGGCGGCGGACGCAGAGCCCGTGCCGTTCTCGTTCCTGACCGACGGGATCGAGGTCCGCCAGATCCAGTGCGGGATCACCTACACGACGGCCGAGACACACCGGATCATCGCCGAAAGGCTCACGGAATCAGCCGTCTACGGAGGACGCGCCACCGGGATCGGGCCGCGCTACTGCCCCTCGATCGAAGACAAGGTGGTGCGGTTCGCCGACAAGTCCAGCCACCAGATCTTCCTGGAGCCCGAGGGCCTGGACGACGACACGGTCTATCCGAACGGGATCTCGACCTCGGTCTCCGAAGAGACCCAGGACCTCTTCCTGCGCACCATCCCCGGCCTCGAGAACGTGGTGGTCCGTCGCTACGGCTACGCCATCGAATACGACTATGTGGACCCGCGCGAGCTCTACCCGACGCTGGAGACCAAGCTGCTGCCGGGCCTCTATCTGGCCGGCCAGATCAATGGCACGACGGGCTATGAGGAGGCCGGCGCACAGGGGCTGGTGGCCGGCCTGAACGCCGCGCGCGCCGCCGCCAGCGCCGAACCGGCCGCCTTCGCCCGCGACGAGGCTTATATCGGCGTCCTGATCGACGACCTGGTGACCCGCGGCGTCACCGAGCCCTATCGGATGTTCACCAGCCGGGCCGAGTTCCGCCTGACCTTGCGCGCGGACAACGCCGACCAGCGGCTGACCGCCAAGGGCGTGGCCCTGGGCGTGGTGGGGCCGGTCCGCGCCGCCGCCTATGCCGCGAAGGCGCAGGCGCTGGCCGATGCGCGAGCCGAGGCCGCGACTCTGACCCTGACGCCGCAGGAGGCCGCCAGGGCCGGCCTGCCGGTCAAGGCCGACGGCCACCGGCGCAATGTGATGGACCTGCTGGCCTATCCGACCATCGGCTTCGACGACCTCACCGGCGTCTGGCCACAGCTCGCGGCCTGGCCGCCCTCGGTGCGCGAGCAGGTGGAGATCGACGCGTCCTACGCCGGCTATCTCGACCGGCAGGCGGCCGACGCCGCGGCCTTCCGGCGCGACGAGGATCTGCGCCTGCCGCCCGAACTCGACTATGCGGCGATTGGCGGGCTTTCCAACGAGGTCCGTCAAAAGCTGAGCGCGGTCAGGCCCTTGACCCTTGGCCAGGCGGCTCGCATCGAAGGCGTGACCCCCGGCGCGCTCACAGCCCTGCTGGCTCATGTCCGACGCCGCGCCGCCTGAAGCCGCCCAGGAGGGGGCTCCGGCTGCCGAGCCGATGACCGCTGAGCGGTTCGCCAGGCTGAGCGGGGCCACGCCCGCCCAGATGGCCGACCTCGAGCGGTTCCGGGTGATGCTGGCCGAGAAGAACGAGGTGATGAACCTCATTGGCCCGGCGACCCTGCCCGACTTCTGGTCGCGACACGCCTGGGACAGCGCGCAGCTCCTCAAATTGGCGCCCGAAGCGCGCGCCTGGGCGGACCTAGGCGCCGGCGCGGGCTTGCCGGGCCTGGTGCTGGCCATCCTCGGCAAGGGCGTCGTCGGCTTCCACGTCGACCTCGTGGAGAGCATGACCAAGCGCTGCAAATTTCTCTCCGAGGTCGTTGAAGCGCTGGAGCTTCCCGCGACCGTGCACAACGCGCGTGCGGAAAACCTCGATCTAACTGTGGAGATCGTCACCGCGCGGGCTTGTGCGCCGCTCCACCGCCTGCTCCGGTATGCCCAGCCCTACCTCCAGTCAGGCGCGACAGGCCTGTTCCTCAAGGGACAAGATGTTGTGTCTGAAATGCGAGAAGCTGCTAGATATTGGGAATATGAAGCCGACGTCGTCCCGTCCAAGAGTGACAGCCGGGGTCGCATCGTGCGCGTGAGGAGGCTTGGGCGTGCCCGTAAAGTCTGACCGGCGATTACGCGTCCTGGTGGTCGCCAACCAGAAGGGCGGGGTGGGCAAGACCACCACCGCCATAAACCTGGGAACGGCGCTGGCCGCGGTCGGCGAGCGGGTGCTGCTGATCGACTCCGATCCGCAGGGCAACGCCTCCACGGGCCTCGGCGTTGGCCGGGCGCTGCGCAAGCACACCCTCTACGACGTGCTGATGGGCGAGAAGACGATGCTGGAGGCCCTGGTGAAGAGCTCGGTGCCGGGCCTGCACATCGCGCCGGCCGATCCCGACCTCTCGGGCGTCGAGATGGAGCTGGCGCAGGACCCCCGGCGCTCGTTCAAGCTGCGCGACGCCATCGAACCCATTCGCGAGGCCGGCGACTACACCTATGTCCTCATCGATTGCCCGCCGTCGCTGAACCTGCTGACGGTCAACGCGATGGCTGCCGCCGACGCGGTGCTGGTGCCGCTGCAGTGCGAATTCTTCGCGCTGGAGGGCCTCTCTCAGCTCATGCGGACCATCGACCTGGTGCGCGCCAGCCTCAATCCGAAGCTGGAGATCCAGGGCATCGTGCTGACCATGTACGACCGCCGAAACAGCCTGTCGGAACAGGTGGGCAGCGATGTGCGCAGCCACTTCGGTCAGACGGTCTACCAGACGGTGATCCCGCGGAACGTGCGGGTCTCCGAAGCGCCGTCGTTCGGCAAGCCGGCGCTGGTCTACGATCTGAAATGCGCGGGGAGCCAGGCCTACCTGAAGCTCGCCCGCGAGGTTGTGCTGCGCGAGCGTGATCGCCGCCGGCTGGAAATGGCTTAGGGAACAAGAGGATGGCCGAGGGCCGCAGAGGATTGGGCCGCGGGCTTTCAGCCCTGCTGGGCGACGCGGACGAGGGCGCTGACGGGCAGGCCACGGCCGCCGACGGCCTGCGCGAGGTGCCGATCGAGCTGATCCATCGCAACCCCGACCAGCCCCGGCAGTATTTCGCCGAGGACGAACTCGCCGAGCTGCAGGCGTCGATCCGCGCGTCCGGCGTACTGCAGCCGATCTTGGTGCGGCCCTCCAAGAACCGGCAGGGTGAGTTCGAGATCGTCGCCGGCGAGCGCCGCTGGCGCGCGGCGCAGGGCGCGGGCCTGAAGACCATTCCGGCCCTGGTGCGCGAGCTGGGCGACAACCAGAGCTTCGAGATCGCCATTATCGAAAACGTGCAGCGCGAAGACCTCAACGCCATGGAAGAGGCCCGCGCTTACGCCGCCCTGATGGGGCGGATGCTCTACACCCAGGAGGAGACGGCCGGCGCGGTGGGCAAGAGTCGCAGCCATGTGGCCAACACCCTTCGCCTGCTGCAGCTGCCGCCGGGCGTGCAGGAGTATGTGGCTCAGGGCAAGCTGACCGCCGGGCACGCCCGCGCGATCCTCAGCGCCGACGATCCCGAGGCGGTGGCCGAAGCCGTAGTTTCCAGGAACCTTTCCGTCCGCGACGCCGAGGCGCTGGCCAAGCGCAAGGGCGAGGGGACGAAGAAAGGCTCCGGCCCCCGTCGCGGGCCCAAGGACGCCGACACCGCCGCCGTCGAGGCCGACCTGGAAGACGTGCTCGGCATGACCGTCGAGCTCACCGACCGCGGAGGATCGGGAGAGTTGAAGATCAAATACGCCAATCTCGACCAGCTCGACGAACTCATCCGCCGGCTGGGCCGCCGATGATCCTCGCCACCGGCTCGCGCGTCCGCCTGACCAACATCAGGGTGTCGGACCTTGAACCCGCTTCCGCCCACAAGTTCACGCTCTCGATCACCGAGCCGCTGACCAACCTGAAGCGCCTGCGGGTGCTCTTTGACCGCAACGGGTTCTGGACGGAGGACGCCGGCGCGGTCGCCATCGTGGCGATGGAGGACAAGCGCCTCCTCGGCACTCTGCAGTTCTATCGCGCCGGCCCGGGCATCCACGGCTACGAGATCGGCTACATCCTTCACGACGAGAACGACCGCGGGAAGGGCTATGCCTCGGAAGCCGTTCGACTTTTCTCGGACTACCTGTTCGAGCAGCGGCCCGGCTGCCATCGCCTGCAGCTGATCATCGAGGAGTGGAACGACCCCTCGGCGCGCCTGGCCGAAGCCTGCGGCTATGCCAGCGAAGGCGTCTTGCGCAAGGCCGGCTACAGCTCGCCCGACGAGCCCAGCGACTGCTTCATCTACTCGCGGGTCCGGGATTGATTCGGGCTCACCTGACCCCGTCGCCCCGGTTTCGCCCTGCTGAAGACCGGGACCCAGACGCTCCTCGCTCTTAATTTAAAGCCGTCATCCCCCAGCTTGTCCGGGGGATCCATAAGCGCGGAACCGCTCCGGCAAGTCTCGGACCTCGGTGTTTATGGGTGGCCCTGACAAGCCGGGCCATGACGAGCAAGAATGGGCCCGATCGGTGTAAATAGATCCCGGACAAGCGCTGCACGCTTTCCGGGATGACAGCGCCGGCGAGGAGCGGGACCTACAACCCCAACCGCCTCGCCCGGCCCGCAACCGTCAGCGCCAGGCGTTCGGCGATGAGCTGGTCGGGGCTGCCGGTGGTCTTGCAGGCCCTGTCGGCGGCCAGCACCTCGGGCTGCAGCTTGTCGAGTTCATCCAGCGACCAGGTGCGGGCCTGGCGCAGGAACTCGCGCTCCTGTTTCCAGAAGACGCCCGAGGCCTTGGCCGCCTCCTGCAGGCCGGCGCCGGATTTCGCGAGCGTGAGCGTGCGGCGAAGCTTGCCCAGGTGCATGCCGATGGCGCGGACGGCGGCGGGGCCGGCCTCGCCCTCTTGCGCCGCGCGGCGCAGGCCGATCTGGGCGTCGGCGAGGCGGCCGCCGAAGGCGTCGGAGGCGGCGTCAGAGAGCGAGGCCTCCGGCTCGACTCCCAGGAACTGCTCGAGGTCGGCCGGCGTGGCGTTGGCGCCGGAGCCGGGGCCCAGGAAGAGGGCCAGCCGCTCGATCTCCTGGCGCGCGACCCCGCGCTCCTTGGGCATGCGGGCGACGAAGAGGGCCAGCGCGTCGGAATTCAGCGCCACGTTGTCCTTGGCCAGGGTCTCGCGGACCAGGCGGGCGACGTCGCCCGGTTCGTCCTCGTAGCAGGGGATGACTGCGGCGCCAGGCGCCTTCTCGGCGGCCTTGCGCAGCGAGGAATCGCGGCCGAGCGCGCCGGCCTCGATCAGCAGGAAGGCGTCCGGGTTGAGCTCGCCCGCGGCATGCCGGGTCAGGGCCTCGGCGGCCTGTTTGTCCAGGCCGGCCTTCTCAGTGGCGAAGCGCACCCGTACGAGACGCCGGCCGCCCATCAGCGATTGCGCGGCCAGTTCGCCCTCGAGCCGGCCGCCGTCGGCGTCCATGTCGCCATCGGTCAGCAGCGCCACGTTGAACGGGTCGTCGAGGTCGGGGACGATGTGCTTGGCAAGCTGCCTGGCTCGGTCGTGCACCACGCCCATGTCGCGGCCATAGATGACCGCTGCGCGGATCTGCGGGTCGGGCCGGCTGAGAAAGCGTTCGATGTCGGGGCGTTTGCTGAGGATCATGGCCCTCAGGCCTTCGGTTTCCCGGTGGCGAGCCAGGCCGCGAGCTCGAGCTGGATGCGGCGGGCGGCCTCCTCGGCGGCGCGCTCCTGGGCGTCCTGCTGGGCGGCGATCGAGGCGTAGGGCTGGTCGGCGCTGTCGTAGGTCAGCTCGACGCGGACAACGCCCTTCTTGGCCAGCGCGCCCGAGGGCAGGCTGGCGAGCTGATAGTTCGCCGTCAGCACGTATTCGTAGCGGGTCGCCACGTTGTCGATGCGGATGCCGCGGGGGTAGCGCGCCTCGGCGAGTTGCAGGTTCATGCGGTAGGTGGCCGGCCCGCTGCGGTTCTTGCCGAAGGCGTCATCCAGGCTCTGTCGCATGAGGAAGCCCGTCCGGCCCTCCGGCGCGACCACGTCGATGGCTGCAAGGTGCGAGATTACGCCCTGCTGGGCATAGAGCGGCGTGAACCCGCAACCGCTCAGGGCCACGGACGCGGCGGTCAGGACGGCGAAGGCGAATGCTCTGGCGGTCATGTGGCCACGATGTTGACGATGCGATCCTTCACCACGATCACCTTGCGGATAGTCAGGCCCTCTAGGCGCCTGGCGATCTCGGGATCGTCAAGCACGATCTTCTCCACCTCGGCCGGCTCGGCCCCGGCCGGCGCGGAGATTTCTCCCCGCCGCTTGCCGTTGACCTGCACAGGCAGGATGCGCACGGCGTCTTCCGTCAGCGCCGGGTCGAAGTCCGGCCAAGCCGCCTCGACGACCATGCCCTTGCCGCCGACCCGGGTCCAGCATTCCTCGGCCAGGTGCGGGGTGAAGGGCGCGATCAGCCGTGCGAAGGCCGAAAGCGCCTCCTGGCGGGCCGCCAGCACGGCCGGCGTCGCGCCCTTGGCCGGATTGGCCTTCAGGAGATTCAGGAACTCGTAGAGCCGGGCGATGCCGGAGTTGAACCGGAAGCTTTCGATGGCCTCGGTGACCTGCTTGATCAGCTTGTGGGTGGCGCGGCGCACGGCCAGCGCCGCGTCGTCGGCGGCGGAGGCCGGGACGGAGGGCGGCTGGCTCTCGAACTCTTCCCAGACGCGGTTCACAAACCGCCAAGAGCCTGCCACGCCGGAGGTCGACCACTGGGTGTCCCGTTCGGGCGGGCTGTCGGAGAGCACGAACAGGCGCGCGGCGTCCACGCCGTAGACGTCGAAGATCTCCTCCGGGGCCACGGTGTTGTACTTGGACTTTGACATCTTCTCGACGTCGCCGATGACAACCTCGGCGCCGTTCTCCAGCAGCCGGGCGCGGCGGCTATTGCCCTCGAGGATCACCTCCACGTCCTTGGGCTCGACCCATTCGCCGTCCTGTCGGCGATAGGTCTCGTGGGTGACCATGCCCTGGGTGAAGAGGCCGGCAAACGGCTCGCGCACCGAGACCTGGCCGTCGTCGGCCAGCGCCTTGGTGACGAAGCGGGCGTAGAGCAGGTGCAGCACCGCATGCTCGATCCCGCCGACGTACTGGTCGACCGGCAGCCAGTAGTCGGCGGCCTGCTTGTCGATCGGCGTGGGGGAGTTGGGATCGGCGAAGCGGGCGAAGTACCAGGAGCTGTCCACGAACGTGTCCAGTGTGTCGGTCTCGCGCGTCGCCGGCCCGCCGCACGCTGGGCACGTGGTGTGTTTCCAGGTGGGATGACGGGCCAGGGCATTGCCTGGCATGCCGAAGTCCAGGTCGTCGGGCAGCGCCACGGGCAAGGCGGATTTCGGCAGCGGCACGATGCCGTCGGTCGGGCAGTGCACCATCGGAACCGGGCAGCCCCAGCCGCGCTGGCGGGCCACGCCCCAGTCGCGCAGACGGAACACGGTCGCGCCCTCGCCCTGACCCTGAGCCTCGATCCGCGCGTTGGCCGCGGCCTTTGCGGGCTCGATCTCCAGGCCGTTCAGGAAGTCGGAATTGTAGATTACACCCGGCCCCGTATAGGCCTCGTCGACGATCGTGAAGGTGGCGGCGTCCTCGCCGGGCGGCAGCACGACGGGCGTCACCGACAGGCGATATTTCCGAGCGAAATCAAGGTCTCTCTGGTCGTGCGCCGGACAGCCGAAGATCGCGCCGGTCCCATAGTCCATCAGGATGAAGTTGGCGATCCAGACGGACAGGGTTCGATCTTGGTCGAAGGGATGTTGCACCTTCAGCCCGGTGTCGAAGCCGATCTTCTCGGCGGTGTCGATCTCGGCCTGGCTGGC
>Ga0307513_10006956_pt1 | contig 14707 bp, 15 predicted proteins | sample 15_EM_MG_FD_202174 | JGI IMG/M metagenome (GOLD analysis project Ga0307513, IMG submission 202174) | Populus trichocarpa ectomycorrhiza microbial communities from riparian zone in the Pacific Northwest, United States - 15_EM | ecosystem: Host-associated > Plants > Roots > Unclassified | place... | reverse complement strand
TACAAAGCTCACGAATATTTTGTGACTCAGTGATCTATTACAACCCATCAAGACCCCAACCGCTATTTTTAGTCCATCAAACGAAACTGACAAATTTTTAGACCTGAGCCTGGTCGCCAACCGTAGGTGTGCAAGAGATGGATGGTGAGCAGCGCTCCGGGTTTTTGCGAAGAACGCCACTGTCGAGCGCCCACGCGGCACTTGACTGAATATGCTCTTCAAATGCCGAAGATTGTGTAGTCCCGTACCAAGATCGTCTACTGTGTGAGAGGGGATTTGATTGAGCCTATGCCGAAGTAGGCATTCCAGATCCTTTTCATGATCTAATATCCTCAACTCGACTAGCAACCACGCATCCAAAGAGGAATAGCGTACATTTTGCTGACACCTTCCGAAGGCTGGAAAGACCCGATGGAATTCTACATCGCCTGGTAACTCTTTCAGACTGGCAGTTTAGTATGTATTCCTGAGCATCATTCCCACCAGTCCCTTGATCTGTGTATCGACGATAGACACATGATTTCCCCTGCATTTAGCCCCTAGACTGTTGTTTTCCCCTGGACGCAGACAGGGCTATCTACGTACAATAATTCAACTGAGTGTAACTAAATATATTGGAAAATTTGCGCAGATCGGGCACAGAGTTTTAGCGCCCCTTGCGCAGAATACATTCAACATGAGAATTTCCTATGGTCGTTCATGAAGTCAAACCCTCGATATACATACGCTAAATTCAAACCGGGCCGCGCCAAGTAATCTTATCAGATACAGGCATCATGTAGCCACTCTGTTGCGTCATTCTGCACCATCTTCCAAATCCCCCACCATCTTCCAACAGAAAACACAAAATGACAAAGAAAGTGATCATTGTGGGCGGTCATGGAAGTGTGAGTATCCTCTCAATATTCCTGACTCAAGAAACGGGAATGGACTCCCATCAGTAGTTTGTCATTTTGCTTTTTTCCGCTTGTACAAGCGGGAGCAAGCGTAAAAAAGCGTGAAAGTGACAAGTAGAAAAAGCCCGGTGTCTACTTCCAAAAAGCTAGCTGCCTCTTATTGGTAGTTTAACAAATAAGTTACGATATTTAATCTACCAAATAATAACTATTAAGACTACGACTAGCAGATGCTAGTGGGGAATTAAGTGCACAGAGCGGTGGTCTTTATATAATTGACTGGCCTCAGGGTTAGCTCGCTAGAAGCTTCCACTGCTCCGACTTGTTCCGATTGTTGGTGCTGATGGAATATTCTAGCGAACTAACCCTGAGGCCCTTTACTTATATAAACCCGACCACTTTTTGCTTAATTCCCCACCAGCGCACGCTGGTTGTATGTACTTTTATAGATACTAGCTTTTCAGCTTTTCAGTTCCTGCCGAAACTGGGCAAAAAGTCAAAAAGCGGAGAAGTAAAGTGACAGGTTGCTGATGGGCCCCCCAAACCAGGTATCCATGCGCCTCGCCAAACTCCTTTCGTCAAATCACACAGTGACCTCCATCATCCGCGATCCATCCCAAGAGCAAGACATCAAAGACGTTTCTGCCACGCCCCTCGTTCTCTCTCTTGAGGATTCCCCTACAGCTGATTTTAGCAATGCCTTCGAGGGCTATGATGTCGTATACTTTTCCGCAGGAGCAGGTGGGCAGGGTGGCGAGGAGAGGACCAAGAAAGTGGATTATGAAGGTGCCCTCAAAATATTTGATGCCGTAGAAGGCGTCTCGGGCGAGAAACCTCTTCTGATTCTGGTATCCGCGGTGGACGTCCGCGACCCAGATAAGATCCCCGCACACTATGTAAGGCAGACCCCAGATTTTCCCCCTGAGGGGTTTCTCACAAGGACGAATTACAGACAGAAGAAGATATCGCGATATCAAACAGGGGGAGGAAGGCAATCCCAGTCTACATGCACTGGAAATACGAGGCCGACAAGAACCTCGTGAAACGGACGGCTTTTGGCTGGATCATCTTGCGCCCAGGGGGGTTGACCAACAGCCCTGGGACAGGAACAGCTTCTGTGGGCAGAGCACATCTCGGGAAGCCAATCTCGGTATATATTCTCGTCTACCATGTTCAATTTTGTATCAATCTGACCCCCAATGTCAGCGAGACGATGTCGCAAAAACGCTTGCTCTTCTCGTCGACAGAAAAGATGCAGCTGGTTTGGCAATCGATGTTGTTGGAGGTGACACCCCCATCCAGGACGGTTTGGATGCCTTCATCGAGAAAGGCGAAACCGACTTCCTGGGTTGATTATACCAACGGGAACGGGCCCATATCAATTTATCAAATACATGTAATATCACAGCGACCGCAATTTTCCCAGAGAACGGTTAGCATCAGGAAATTCATCACGAAAGAGAGCCTCATCTCCCGAACTTGAGCATGGAAACTTGGTGCCTTGCTATGCAAAAGATAAATGCGCACATCACGTTAACCCCCATCTGATATTCTCCATCAAGTCATTATACAGTTCTGGTGAAATTGTTTCACTGGACGACTCCTCGATCCTACGCCGCTTGTCTTCGTTCACACGTAGATAAGGGTAATCGTTGTCATCCTCCTCTTCCCTCGCAAGGAGATGTGGATTGTCCAACTCTCCAAGTAGCTCAGAGCGCAAACATAGGGAGCCATGTGTTGGAAACTGAAAACTGGGAAGCTTACGCCACGAGCGAGGTCGCCATTGCTCTTTGCTGTAATAATTTCTTCAGATATAAACGTGATACAATATATCACGAGCGGACGAGCACAGATTGTCTTCAAATGGAAGGGAAAATACGCCGTACTAAAAGATCTTCGGACGCTCTAAAATTCAGAAACCAACCTGTCCACTAGTACTGTGAAACTGCTGGCATTTTCTCGCCATACAGAGTATCATCGCAGTAGTTGTTGTCCTCAAAGATGACCAAAAGGATCCCATTTTTTTGTTTAGCAATCTTCTGGGGAGAGGCGTCAGGCCATTGAATGACACCAGTGTCCGGGCCCTGGCAGTTTTCTGCTTTGTGTCCAAGGAAGATTAATATATTCCTAGTTAGAACATTCCAAGCAGAAGTCGGAGAACAGATCTCGCCTGGTTCGGAGCGAGATTGGTGCACTGCCCATTTATTTGGTCATTTTCGCAAATGATCTGGAAACTGCATTGCGATGCATGGAGGTCTGCGGTGAGCCAATGCTAAATTCGTCAGCTGGGGCTTGTGGTCGATTAGTATATGAGGAGCTCAGGTGTGGGGGAATCTTTACTTACTTACATGATGTGCGTATTTTACAGGATCGATTGCGAACTTGTTGGGCTCACCTTTTTCCGCGGCATAAGTAAGCTGAGGAACGCCAGAAGCTAATAGATTGGTAGACGGACTGGGTACAATATACAGGAAAGTCCGAAGTCATTCGACCGTTGATTCTCAATAATTCTATGGTCCGACTCAAAATGTTGTGAGTCTTTTATTCAAGTGTATCGTTTTCCTACCAAGATTTCAGTGTTGTGCGGTTAGTGACCAAAGTTACAAGTTCCAGTTACAACCACAGTTTGAGTTCGGAACAGTGAACTGTCCCACGGCTGCCGCCTGCAACAGTTTTGCCAAAGGTGATCTTGCAGCGCATTTGCTGGCGAAGTTGAGCTTCGGGAGCCTCGTAGCTTTCGCCATTCCAAGGGCTTTCCATAAACGGACGAAATTTGAATTTCGACCGATTTTGAGGCGCTACCTTCGTCAGCGTAGTATCACCCCGTCGCAACAACGTACCTTGTACATTGAAAAGAGCCCTGATATTTTTTTTTCAGGCATCCCGGAGCCACCACTCCCCGACTCCCGTTCCTGGATCGGTGCTCTCGCCATCGCCGTGATTTTGACGGACTGAGCCCTTGCGTTCGGAGTACGATCTTCAAGTCGTGCTGAAACTGATCAGCGCCCATTCGAAACGACTAGCTACAGGTCCAAGGTACTACATACCTCTCATCATCCTTGAATGCCATACTTATTATCACCCCCCAGCCCACCCCTGGCTGCTGTATCGCCGCGTAGCATTCGTTTCGCGTGGGTCATCCTGCACGAAATCTGTCGACCTTTATCACACTGTTCGCTAGGGTCACTGCGCAGTATCGGTAAGTCGCAACAACATACCCCATACACCCCTTAACGTTTACTTTTTAACGCATCTCGCAGCCACCGCCGGGCGACTCCCATTCCTTTTTACGTGTCGACCCACCCACCGACGCACTCTCGTACTCGTATACGCCACACTTACGCGCAGCCGCCTGTCGTATGTTGAACACCCATCGCCGCGAGTTTGACCAACCGCGTTTGGAGTATTCGGGGCCAGGGCTATACGAAGACTGGTTGAAGACGGGTGTTTTGAATGGTATTGACAGGATTCTGGGAATGAGAGTGGTAAGCACGGACCTACATGCTACCCATCCATGGCCACTTACGCACCAATTCGCATACGCCAGCCGCCTACTCGTTCCTCTCCCTAGGATCCATCGACACATTTTCCTGGTTCCTTGTCGACCCATCCGCACCACGAGGTTGAGAGACCAATGGTATTGGGAGTATTCACGTCCAGGGCTACAGGGGGACGCGTTGAACGGAGAGGTGTTAGCAGGATGCAAGAAAGAGAGTGGTAAGCACGAACATACTACTTATCACACTCGTCCGCCATTCGCATACATTCTCCCACTAGAAGCTTCTAGGACCTCTTACGACCCGCCGACGGACGATCATGATGCACCCACCGACACCCTCTCGCACTGCCACAACATGTATGTGCAGTCGCCTGCCGTTTGTCGAACACCTGAGTTTGAGCCACTGTCCGATCGTGTTTCGAGTATTCGCACGTAGGGCTACACGAGGAGTTGTTAAAGGGAGGCGTTATCAGGATATGAAAACAGTAAGCGAGACGCTAGCACATAATCCAGAAGGTTGTAGGAATTGGTTCCAAAAATTGAAAATTCGCAAGAACAGCCGGGCCGCCAAATCTTATCAGATATAGACATCACGGCGTCACTCTGCACTCCGAACTAAAAAGAGTGAACCTCGTGGGCGGTCATGGAAATGTGAGTACCCTCCCAATATACCTGACTCAAGAAATGAGAATGGACCCCAAAACCAGGTATCCATGCGCCTCGCCCAACTCCTTGCATCAACTACCATGTCGAATTTTATATCAATCTGACTCCCAATGTCAGCGAGACGATGTCGCAACAGCCCTTGCTCTTCTCGTCGACAGAAAGATGTAGCTGGTCTGGCAATCGATGTTGTTGGAGGCGACGCCCTCATCCAGGACATTTGGATGCCTTCATCGAGAAAGGCGAAACCGACTTTTCCTGGGTTGATTATACTAACGGGATCAGGATATCAATTTATCAAATCCATGTAAATATCACAGCGTCCCCTATTTTCCGAGAGAGCGGTTAGCATTGGAAAATTCATCGCGAAAGAAAGGCTCACCTCCTGGACTTGAGCATGGAAAATTAGTGCGACTTTAATCCAGACGAATGTGCACATCGAAACCCTCTATCTGAGTCTGGAGGTTCGAGTCGTTACAGAGATCCGGGTAAGTTGGGGGGAACTCTACCGCAGGATTTCAGATTTACATTTTGCACCCGAACTTCGGTTGATGTCTCTGGCCCGTTCCTAAAATACAAAGAACACCAACTACTATTACTCTACTGATTCTTCCACACTAACTTGGACAAGACACTGATCATCGATATCGATCATCAATCAATAGATTTTTTTAGGTGTTTGACCCCCCACTACTTTCAGTTATCCACTTTCCGTCGCAAACTCTAATTCTTTTCGGAAGCATAGCCCGACGAACGCGCCTTTGCTGATTGTTTGGTTCGGCAATCACTTATGTTAACTTTGCCATTTGAGCACTTCATGTAATTGAAACTATGTACGCTCACGGATATACAAGCCGCCAAGTACATCCTGTCCACCAGGTTCAGGCCTCCATCGATATCTCCCGGTGCAAACGAAGATTGTCTGGGTGAGGGCGGTCGTGTCGACGAAACGGGCGGTATCCGTTACTGGCGTGGGTGGGTAAAGAAAAAATGATTTAATGAACAAGTACGGGACATCAACAAGAAACCTAACACGGTCACGCCTTGCGCCGTACGCGTTTGGCGATGTACACGACTTGTGAAATGAAGATTGAAACACTAGTAAAAGTATACCCCCCATCCGTGTGCGTATGGATGCAACAAGGAATGAAAAGCATTCGTACTAAGGGCAAAGGACACACGTGTAGATTTAACAGACATGATAATGACATCCTCTTCGCGGAATGCGGCCTGTAATAATTTTAATTAAGTATGACAATGATAACAGAATACTGCAATTTACCGATCGGATCCTCCTTCGCCATCTCGATATTGCCAGCATCATTAATAAATAGATGAACAAGCCAACTGTTGGCGTGATTTTTGTCAGGAATCCTTCGCAGACACACGGAATACGCAGCGCACTTCTCTCGGATGTCTCCTCGGATCTGCGATTCAGCAACTTTTTGTAGGGCAAGGTGTGCCACATCGTTCATGACGGAGCGTGCCCCATAATTCACATCGTAACCTCGAACCAGCCTGTCAATAACTTTTGTAGAAAAGGTCGAGGCAGTGGTTAGTTATGGAAATTGTGCCGAAGGAGGCTCAAGCTTGCCATTTGGTGACCAAGTTAGTCTAATCGAATGCTGCTCTTCAGCACGTTCTTTCCACTTCTTTAACTCGATCTCGATAATTTGACTTATCTGTAAAAGGTCGACAATGAATCTGATATCACAATAGTTCTTATTACTCACCTCTTGGTTGTTGAAAGGCAAGAATGCCACAGTCTGATTAATCCGTCCAAGAAACTCGTCCCTCTTGAATGAATCCTTCAGCACAGGGTAAAGCTGCTTGTTGAATTGCCCGATTCGTTCAAGATATTGCTCGTGCTGATCTTCCGTCTCTGCGACAAGCCTGTGGAGCATTGGTGCAGCATCTTTAATCTCCTCTGACCCCAGGTTGGATGTCATGATGAAGACAGCTCCTTTGCAGTAGATAGTACCAAACTGCGTGGGTGAGGATAACATTCTATGGCCAAGTAATGGTAATACATCATACCTTGGGATCTGTTATTCTTCCATCATCGAAGAGCTGAAGGAAAACGGTCAAGACATCGGGGTGGGCTTTTTCGATCTCATCCAAGAGTACAATAGCTCTAGGGTTGTCCTCCAATTTCGTTGTTAAGATACCGCCCTCGTCATAGCCCTACCACCGTACCACGGAAAGTACAAGGATGGAACGGTAAGGCTCCGAACCGCAGTGATGAAAACCGGAACAACTTACCACATATCCTTTGGGCGAACCTGAGCGCCGTTACAATAAGGGTCAGCATCTTTAAGTATGAAGTCAAATGGATAAACCCATACCCGTCAGATTTGACACCGTGTGCGCATGCTGATACTCAGACATGTCAATTCGCACAAACGCCCCAGACTCTTCAATCTCCGTGAGCGACTGGCCAAAGGAGGCCTCGTGTTTACTCTCGTCATTGTAAAGGTAATACGCGAGCCGCTTTGCGAGTTCCGTTTTCCCGATGCCAGAGCTTCCAAGGAAGAGCATGACGAGGGGACGGTCAGGGTCGACCCAACCATTCTCACGTAGGCGAATGGCAGATGCGATAGACCGGATCGGACCCCTCTGTCCAATCATCTTATCTCCAATGATTTTCTCGATCTTGACTGTGAGGTTAGTAAAATCCGTAAGTACTGTTGGTTGTGGGGAGGACGGAAACCACTTACGGTGTCTCATGCGTAACTCTTCTTCTTCTCGGAGTTTTTTCTCTGCCTCAGCTGCCAGGGTAGAAAAAATCCGTAAGTACAGTCGGTTGTGGGGAGACGGGAAATCACTTGCACTGCCTCTTGTGTAACTCTTCTTCTTGAAGTTTCTTCTTCTTCTCCGCCTCCTTCTCTGCCTCAGCTGTGGTGTTAGTAAAAACCCGTGAGTACAGTTGGTCGTGAGGAGGACTGGAAACCACTTGCATTGTCTCTTGCGTAACTCTTCTTCTTCTCGAAGTTTTTTCTTCTTCTCTACCTCTTTCTGTGCTTCAAGGTTCTTCAACCGGTCGCGCTCTCCACGTATCGACGTTTCTTCTTTGCACAAACGCTTGAACTCCTGCATTTTGCTATCGCCATTGACACTCGCATAGTTCTCGGGAAGCAAGTCATTGCCGTCGGATATCGTCCACTCTGCCCCGTTCCTTAATAGCACCTCCGCAATCTTCATATTACCGAGTAAACAAGCATAATGCAGAGGCGTCGACCCACACCGTCGCTGCATCGTCCTGTGAAGGGGGCCATACGACACATCCTCATCTTCATCCGAGTCAGTGTCCACTATGAGGTTGATATTGGAAAGTTTATGCTCCCCGGCTGCCATTTGCAGCGCTGTCAGCACAGATTGATGGCTATCGCGAGCCAATTCTGGCTTCGTGTCAAGAATCCTGATTAAGTGGAGCGCAGTGAATTAGCTCAAAATTTCTTGAACATGACAAAGGACAATACACACTCTTTGCAGTAGTCATAGTCTCCTTCGCGTATGGCGTCGCAGAGTACCGTTAAATCTGCAAAGAACAGATAAGATGACACGCGTCGAACCTATATATGTATTCTCTACCTTTTTTCACAAGTGAGCGCCAGCGCATGTACCACCCCTTTGAAGCAATGTGGTATGCCTCGAAGGTTTCTAGATTCACCCGCTCCAAATCAAAGTATTCTGATGGCAACCTTTTTGAGTCGTCCGGAACATGCATATGATGTACTACATGCATCTCCAAGAGCAGGTTTAGGATCTCCAATTCACCCCGCATGCAGGCAAAATGTAAGGCAGTGGCACCGGATGTACTTTCCGTACCACAGATGTTCGGGCATAACTCTTTGTGTCGACAGAGAACACCGGCGTCCGGAGATGTGGCGTTGAAAGTGGAACTATCTTTGATTGTAACGTCGATTCCAGGCAGGTCCAAAACGAACTTCACTAGGGAAGCGTCTCCGCATAGAATGACAGCATGCAGAGGCGCCCAACCAAGAGGATGGCGAACGTTAATGAGAGTGGGCGAAATTGCCAGGAGCCTACAAAAACTCAGGTTCCTCGTCAAATTACAGAAATAGAGACATACTGTTGAGCACGTTTGAAGTCACGATTTACAAAAATTTTGCACAAACTGCGACTTCCTGCTACGACCCACGGAGGCTGCACGTCAAACTGAGGCTGCATGTCAGTGATGGATGGAGATGTGATTAGGAAGCCATGCAGCCGTTCGTGAGGATATTATAAGTCGTTTCACTTTATAAAATAATCCTCGTGGCGAATAGGCTTTAGAGCATTCAAGCCTCGTTTTTAATAAAATGAAAGGTGCTACTCGAGTAGAGGGGCGACAATGGCAGTGCTGGCATTTGACGCCAGCCTGCACGTGGCAGTGTCCTGCTGGTGGCAGAGGGCTTAAATAACATGAATGGGCGTCGTGGATGGGCAGCACAGTGACACAACGTGCTTGTCAAGGGGTGGCTGTTGTGTCGAACCTTGGTGGGAATTAACTAGGACCTCTGACACCCCTGAGCAATCTCCGACTATACCCATGTATCAGAACTAATGTGTCCTCTTTTGTACAACGAACATGCACTCCCGCATGCAACGGTCCATCAGTCATCGTCCGTTCCAGTCATATGAAGAGAAAAACGTTGTTTCCGCATAGTTGGCTATATTACGCCTGTTTAGGGTAGCCAACGCAGATCTCTTTTTGTTGGAATATTGGAAGGCTGTGGGAGCGTGCGCAATGCTCGCCATTTTCCGTAGTCTTCGCCGTTCCCGGTAAGGTTAATAAGTACATGATTTGTATGCAGATACTCATCTGTTTCCTGCCAAACGTACCATCATTAAATCGCGGAATCCCTTATTTCAACGCTTTGAACACATCTCTATCTCAATTTCTGCGAGCCTCATTACAAATTTCGCCTATGACCAGCGTCAAGACTCCATCGGTCTTGTGGGCTCAGCGAAGCTCTGCGACCACCAAACAGAAGGTTCGTCCTTTGGTTTCATGCCTAACCGGACAACCTGAAAACGACGGGCCACCTTAGAATTACATTCACCTCACAGCCCACCTTCAAGGAATTATTCACTCTACTTTGAAATACACCATCACAGAAACAACCATTTCTTTGAGAGTCAACGCGAATGAGTGCGTCATCGAATGCCGTATTTCTGTTTTAATCATGGTCTAATTTAGGCCTCTGCCCAGAGGAGACGAACGGTATGAATATGCATTTGAGCTCGATTTCTACGCCGAAGTAGTACCGGAAGTAAGAATTTGTTGTCCCTCACGACTTTTGGAACCTATTTTTAACCACATGACATAGGCGTTGGAAAAACGCAGGACACCGCAATCTGTTACCATCGTTATCTTCAAGAAAGATATCACTGCTCGGTATTGGCCGCAATTGTCCAAGACCGTGCTACCATATGTCAAGACTGACTTTAGTCGATGGACTTGGGAAGGCGATGAGTGGGACGAAGACGGCTCAACTGACATTATCAGCATGGATATGGATAGTTCTTCCGCAGGGAGTAAAAACGGAGAGCCCTTGAAATCGGTATTTCCCTCACGAATTGGGTTCGAAGTGTACACTTTTAATAACGAAGATGACAGTCAAATCAAGGCACAGCCTCACCCAGTATCAAAACGCCAGCTACCCCACAAGTCTTATGGGCGCAACGGAGTTCCCCAACTGAAAGTATGAAGGTTCGTCTCTTCGATTCAATCATCAATTGGTAATTCTGACACTGGTACAGAACTTTATTTATCTCTCAGTTAACGCTCCAGATATTGCGGAATCCACTTTGAAATGTAGTATCACGGACACGAGCATTTCTTTTCGCGCATATGCAAGGGAGTAAGATATCCAATTCGAGATCATGTCCTTGGATATTGAGCTAATTTATTGCATTTCTTAGAGAACATGAAGAGCGTGAATATGCGTTTGACCTGGATTTATATGCAGACGTGATTCCGGAAGTGAGCATTGCATTTCATCAGATTCCTTTATATCAGGGTTCACCTAAATGTCTACTACAGGCAATGGAAAAGCATTTGACAGAGCAATGTCTTACAATCATTCTTTTCAAGAAACAGTTGGATGCTCGGTATTGGCCACGCTTACAAAAGGCGGAGGGATTACTACCTTACATCAGAACGGATTTCAAGCGGTGGACATGGGAGGGTGACGAGAGGCGTGACAATATTAGTGCAAAGGCAGAGATCCATTCACTGGGGAAAAATAATGGACGGCATTTCATGAAGGTAAAGACTCGGAATCCTCCAACCAAAGTTACAGTATGACATTTTCTGATAAAAAAAAAGGCAGGGGATTTTAACAACCGTGGAATATTTTTCTCGAAGCGCTTCAAGCGTCTTGGAGAAATAGGAGACATCGAGAAGTCAATCTCAAATTTTGAAGATGCAGTGCAGCTCACACCAGACGGACACGCAGAGAAGGCAGATCAGCTAAGCAACCTCGGATGCTCACTTAGGATGCGGTTCGAGCATCTTGGAGAAATGGGAGATGTCAAGAAGTCGATCTCGAGCCTAGAAGATGCGGTACGACTTACGCCTTCCAGCTATGGTAACCTTCCGATCATGTCCAGCAACCTTGGAAATTCGTATTTGTGTCGCTTCGAACGCACCAGGGACCTCAAGGATATTGAATGTGCCATATCCCACAACCAGAAAGCAGTTGAATCCACCCCTTCTGGCCACGCTGACCTTCCGCGGCAGTTCAGCAACCTTGGAAATTCATACTTAGGTCGCTTTGGATGCAGCGGGAACCTTGAGGATATTGATTGTGCCATATCCCACCACCAGAAAGCAGTTGAATCCACTCCTTCTGGCCATGCTAACCTTCCGGCGGTGTTCAACAACCTTGGAAATTCATACTCAGGTCGCTTCAAACGCACCGGGGACCCCAAGGACATTGATTGTGCCATATCCCACCACCAGAAAGCAGTTGAATCCACTCCTTCTGGCCACGCTGACCTTCTGAAGTGGTTCAGCAACCTTGGAAATTCATACTTAAGTCGCTTTTCACACACTGGGAACCTTGAGGATATGGATTGTGCCATATCCCACCACCAGAAAGCACTTGAGTCCATTCCTCCTGGCCATGCTAACCTTGGGGTGCTCTTTGGCAACCTTGGAAATTCATACTTAAGTCGTTTTGCACGCACTGGGGACCTCAAGGATATTGATTGTGCCATATCCTACCACCAGAAAGCAGTTGAATCCACTCCTTCTGGCCATATTATCCTTCCAACTTGGTTCAACAACCTTGGAAGTTCATACTTCCAGCGCTTTGAACGCACTGGGGACCTCAAGGATATTGATTGTGCCATATCCCACCACCAGAAAGCAGTTGAATCCACTCCTTCTGGCCACCCTGACCTTCCAAGGCAGTTCAACAACCTTGGAAAGTCATGCTCACGTCGCTTTGAATGCACTGGGAACCTTGAGGATATTGATTGTGCTATATCCCACCACCAGAAAGCAGTTGAATCCACTCCTTCTGGCCACCCTGACCTGCCAGCTTGGCTCAACAGCCTTGGAAATTCATATGCATGTCACTTTGAACAAGCTGGGGACCCCAAGGATATTGATTATGCCATATCCTACCACAAGAAAGCAGTTGAATCCACTCCTTCTGGTCACCCTGACTTTCCAAATTGGGTAAATAACGTTGGAACTTCATACTTAAAACGATTTAGATGCACCGGGGACCAAGCGGATATTGATTGTGCCATATCCCACCACCAGAAATCAGTTGAATCCCCTCCTTCTGGCCACGCTGACCTTCCAATTTGGTTCAACAACCTTGGAAGTTCGTACTTACATCGCTTTGGATGGAGCCATTATAGCCCTGATGTCCAGCAAAGCATTGCTTCCTATCGTCGGGGTGCTAAGGCCAATGGCACCCCATCCATTCGCCTGACCTGTGCCAAGAACGCAGCCATGCTCTCCTCAATCCATGATTCCTCTGATCAATGCCTTATCGACTTGAGTCTTTCCATCAGCTTGCTGTCAGAGGTTGCCGGGTTAGAGCAAACCATCCATCGCCGTCATGCTAACCTTCATGGCCATCCTGATTTTGTGGCATCTGCTGTGGCCATCGCTCTTAATTTCAATAGACTTGATCTCGCACTTGAATGGCTTGAGCAAGGCCGTTGCTTGGTGTGGAATCAGATCAACCAACTCCGGACCCCAATTGATGATCTCCGCACAGAGAGCCCTTCTTTGGCTGATCGCTTCAAAAAGGTTGCAAGTGCATTAGAGTCCCATGGAACCCGTTCTATCTCTTCCATTCCTTCTTCACTTGCGACACTTGCAGAAGACATTCGCCTTCAGGACGACACTCGAAATCATACCCTCTATGCTGCCGAATATAGACAACTCCTGGAAGAGGTCCGGAGTCTTCCAGGCTTCAACGACTTTCTTCGACCACCTAAGGCTGTCAACCTCCTCTCTTCATTACCCTCTAATGGTCCAGTTATCATATTCAACATCCACAACACCCGGTGTGATGCATTGGCTCTTATAGGTACAACCGAGGGGTCCCTGCATATCCCCCTGAAAGATTTCAGTCTCACACAAGCAGAGGAACTACAGAAAACCCTTCAATTAAACATCCTCGAGCAACGGGAGGTGGAAGATCGAGAACGCACCATTTGTAACTTCATCGATAATCCGGCACCTATGTCATTTATTCTACAAGAACTTTGGCACAAAATTGTACAGCCAATTCTCGCAGCACTTGGATATCTGGTGAGGTGTCGCCTACTGTGGATTTATCGATACATACTGATTTCTTGTACTCTCAACTCAAGGTCCTTCCGAATCCTTTAAATCGCTCACGTATATGGTGGTGCCCGACTGGCCCACTCGCATTTCTTCCACTCCACGCAGCTGGGATATACGGTTCAGCATACTTTCCAGGGTCATGCGTTTCCGACTTTGTTGTTTCATCATATACACCAACTATCTGTTCCATTAACGATAAATTCACAACATCATCCACCACCTCCAGATCTACCAATCTCCTCCTTATCAGCCAACCAAATACGCCAGGTCTTAAATCAATCCCTTCGACCAGAAAGGAGATGTGTGCGCTTGAAGCATTGATGAAAGGAACCGCTGTCAACGCACTCCTGTTGGAAGACTACAAAGCGACTAGGGAGAAGGTGAAGACAGAGATGAAGTCTCATAAGTGGGCTCATTTCGCATGTCATGGAGTGCAAGATGTTCATCAGCCTCTTGAGAGCGGCCTTTGTCTTTATGACGGCCGCTTGGAACTGATCGAGATCATGAAGCAGGAAATCCCAAACCCAGACTTGGTTTTCCTTTCAGCGTGCCAAACTAGCCAAGGAGACCTCAAATTATCCGAGGAAGTCGTCCATCTTGCTGCTGGTATGCTTGCTGCTGGATATCGTGGTGTGGTTGGTACAATGTGGAGTATCTCCGATCGTCACGGGCCGGATTTTGCGACGGCGTTCTATCAATACTTACTTAGGGAGGGGGGGTCAGAGGGATTGGACAGTACCCGGGCAGCCTACGCCTTGGATTATGCTACGAGGACGGTTCGAGAGACTCTCGGAGAGGATGACAATGCATTCCTGACATGGGTTCCAT